>Ga0114949_10000348_pt1 | contig 23629 bp, 19 predicted proteins | sample N074metaG_FD_83505 | JGI IMG/M metagenome (GOLD analysis project Ga0114949, IMG submission 83505) | Deep subsurface microbial communities from Kermadec Trench to uncover new lineages of life (NeLLi) - N074 metaG | ecosystem: Environmental > Aquatic > Marine > Ocean trench > Sediment | place...
AAATGCCAAGACCCTGATCGACTATGAACGCCCCGACATCACGCCCCTCTCGATCGAACACCGCGCCGTTTCCACCGCAGGCTGGGGTTCGTTCAAGGTAATCGGCGACTCCTGAGGCCCGCAGTCGGACCCGTCGTCTACGACCTTGAGTAAGCCGTTCTTCATTAGGCAGGCGCTGATGGTCTGCGCCTCGGCACCCGCGGCAGGTAGGGCAAGCGAAACAACTACTAGAACGAATTGGGCGAGCGGTCGCATTGGGCCGGGCCTCCGGTTGGTTCTGGGGGTGCCAGAATACGTTGTGGCGGATGGAGAATTCAAGCCGCGTTTTCGGCAACGCCCGATCACCTGGGATTCTGTCAATGAGCGAGTCGGCCCCGAGAGAGGAAATGTCTTCGGCCACGTCCAGTCGACGTAGTCCCGCGCGTGAGCCTTGCGAGGAGAGCAGTTGCGTGGATCGTCATGATCGCCTCCGCGGCTTCTTTCTGGCGTAGTTTCGCTACGGGATGCATGTGCTGAATACGCGATGCGGGACATCGTCGTCATCGATTGCGATCACGTTCAGGCGCAGTCGCCTGTCTTCATAGACATCCAGTCGCATGAATCCGGGCGCCGCAAGCGCCATCAGCTCGGAGTCCAGGTCGCGGACGAAGTCGACCTTGCCGCTGCTTCCGGCGCCACTCACGGCGTGAAATACACCCGACGGGCCGACGTGGATTTGCAGGCTGTGTTCGTGGCCTCCGACGACGAGCGCGGGGTATCCGGGTTCCATCGCCTCCAGCGTCTGCCGCGCGTAATCGCGGTAGCGAGGATTCGAAAGGTCCGCTTCCGTGACGCCTAGCTTTCGCGCCAACGGAAAGATCGATCCGATGATCGGAAGCGGTATCCAGAGTTTCGAGTTGAAGACGCGCAGTGGGAAAAGATGCTCTCGCCATGGCAGGTATCCGCCGTGTGGGCCGGCCGTGATGATCGGCGGATGCGCGATAAAGAGAACCCGCCGCCTATCATCACTGCTGAAACTCGACTTGATCAGGGGAATGAGCCTTCCATCGCCCGCTCGGGGTTGGCAGTGTGCGAGGGGGCCGTCGGGGTGGTCCATCTGGTAGATCGCAGACCAGAAGTCGAAGAAGACGAATCGCAAGTCATCCGAGAAGTCGACCGACTCGGGCCCAGGGCAGATATCCGGCGGATGGACTGAAATATTCGGCGCTCTTGCCGCAAGGTAGTCGTGCTGCGCGCGGGCGTGTTTCCAGCCGTGGTCTTTGGCTTGGTCCCAGTCGTGGTTTCCGAGTATGAAGAAGCCGCGCGCTTCGCCAATTGCCGCGATCTGCGCTTCGAGGACGCGCTGCGCCCGTTCGTGTCCTTCCTGACCTGCGGGTGGCATGCCGGCGGGGTAGACGTTGTCGCCGATGACGATTACCGCTGTGTCGTCCGCTCCGAGTACTGTCACGCGCTGCCGCACTTCATCCGCAAGCGCGGCGAGTACCGGATCGATCAACGCATCGGGGTTTGCCGCATCTGGCTCTGGAAGGGTCGGTTCGCCCGCATCGCCGATCAAGAAGACTGAACTCGCGATCGGCGGTTCGGTTCGACACACCACGGGCTTGTGAAAACCGGGATAGATGTCGGTCGCGCATCCCATCAAGCCAGCGATGGCCAATACGAGAGGGATGTGCCCGCTCGCGAATGCGCGGAAGCTGAATTCTCGAAACATCATTGCACCCCGACTCTACAGGCCTTGAGCAAGCTGTGCCGAATCCCGACTTCGTTGCTTCCAGATTTCGTTGCTTTAGGGAGTGATGAACTGAGCAGCCGATAGCTCAGAACCGCGCGAGTTGATTCTCAAGGCGCCCCGTAGCCGGCACAAGAGTCCGCGATGGGTACGGGAAACCCGGTGAGGAAACGCTTCAAGGCGAATATGTCTGCGATGTCGCAATCGCTGACACCACCGTCCGAGGCGCCGATCACGTTGCAGTACGTCGCATCGAAGGGCCCGCCCAGCGGAAGGCCGAGCAGGTTTTCTTGCACGCGTGCGACGTCTGCCGATGTCACGCCGTCGATGCCGTCGACGTTACCGCACTGGCATTCGTCACCCGCGGCCAATGAGTCGCCATTCGCCTGGCTGAAGTTTGCGACGAACGGGCAGTTGTCGGGACCGGCTGCGGTGCACGTGCCCACCTGCATACCGCCATCGCAAACCAGGTCTCCGTCACTGTCCTCATTGTTGGGATCGGTACCGAGCTCGACTTCCGCACCGTCGTTCAGCCCGTCATCATCGGAATCGGCATCGTTGGGATCACTACCGGTATCCGTTGGAGATACATAGGTTCCCGTGTTGGTCTCGTATGCGTTGGGGATGCCGTCACCGTCGAGATCCCCCGCCATTTCGAAGGCCGTCTCTCCGAACGCGGTAAGCAGCGGATCTCCATTGTTGCTGGTGATCTGCATCCGTACATGGGATGCGGATGTAATTGTGAAGCTGAACACTTCGGGATCGACACTCACGAAGGGCCCCATGTTTGGATTGGGGGTGAAACTCCCGAGTACGGTGGGGCTACTGAAGCTGGCGTCGTGATCCGCCAACAAGGTGATTCCCGTGATGTTGATGTCGTTATTATCGCCGTAGTTCCAAAGAGCGAACGATTGGAGAAAAAAGGTTCCCCCGAGGTCGAAATCGACATTCCCTGTCGTCGTTCCGGATTGACTCGTCCAAAAGTTGCCGTCCACAGCGTTTGAGTGCGTGGGCGTGGAGGCAATGTAAGCATCAAAGTTTGTCACATTGTTGAGATAGGTCGAGGACAAGCCCGACTGGTTGACCACATTGAAGAGATCGCCAAAAGTCGTGCCCATGTCGGTGCTTACATTCACTGGCTGTAGAATCACATCCGTCGTGGGTTCCGAGGGCGGCGAGATGAACTTGAGTCGCAGGATGCCGATGCCGGCGTTCTGCCAATCTAGCACGGCCGAGAACCAACTTGTGCGTACTGGCGTCACCAGTTGAATCGTCCCCAAGCCGCCTGATGTGCGGTTGTCGAAACCGTTTGCGTATTGGATCGTCCGGAACGGCCCATGCTCATAATTGGCCACGACGGTCACACTCCCCGTCGTCCACGGGAAGCGCACCCCGGAGACGCTGATCGTGGTCACCAGCATCAAGGCGCTCTGGTAGTAGTACGCCAGGTTGGTCGCGTAGTAGCCCGCAACGACGTAGCCCATCGACGTGTAGGCAGGCGCTCCAATCGCGTCATAGCGGTAGTCGTTTTCGCCTACAAAGCAAATCCCGTTCGTGAAAAGGCATGACTTGGTCGTCAAGGCGCTCAACATTCGCATGGTTCCGCCGAACTTGTTGGGGCCTGGAGTCACTCTGAGGGTCGTGTCGCTTGACGAGTAGCTGAGGCTGAAACTGCCCGGTCCATTGCTCGCGCCGAAAGATCCGTAGGAGTTGCGGAGCGTCGCGTAGGTGTATACGTACGGGCTGTAGTAGTAGCCGTTGCCCCAGCTGCCGATCACACCCGTTGCCCTGAAACCGGCGGTGCCCTTGGCCGGGGCTGCGTCGAAAACGAATCCACGTGTCATGGTTCCCGTCGTGCTAGCGGTCCACACGCCGGTGACCGGGTGGCCCGCTTGCATCAGGCCCGGTCCCCCATATCCATCCGTACTGGCCGCGCTGCAGAAAGTCATGCCGGGCTGGCCCGCCGGAGGTGAAGCGGCCCGGATTCCGATAGAGGGGAGGCCTCAAGCGCCCCATGTAGGTTGTGTCCGTGCCACCCTTTGCCGGGCGCGCGGTCGCTCCATATCCTTGCCAGTTGGACCAGGGCGCGCAGTAGAGCGCCGCTATAGTAGAACCGCCCAGGGGGCTGAAGTCGCCATATCCGTCCGTCGGCGTCGAATCAAACGGGCAGCGCGGCTGGTCCGGATTGCACTGGACCCCCATGGGCATTCCCCGCGCGTAGTAGTACGACGAGCGGCCCCCCGTCCCCGTCGTAATATCGTTGCCTCCCGATTTGACCACCCACGAAGCCTCGAAGAGCTGGTTCCCGGCCCGCGCGGCGAGAGGCCCGTAGATCGCTCCAGCGGTAACAAGGGCCAGCACGGACCGAGCGATCCTTGCTGTTAGGTAGGCCCCGCCAATACACCGCATGTTGGTTCACTAAACTACACGTTTTGTTGCCCACTGCGGATAAAATCTGAATCGCGCGCTCGGGAATGATCGTGAGAATGCCGTGTAGCTGGCAGGGAATTCAAGCTGCTTCTTCGGCAATGGCCGATCACCTGGGATTTTGTCAATTAGCGAGTCGGCCTCGAGGGGAGGGCGATTTGTGAGTGATCAACATGCCACCCGCGGGCCGCCTGCCATCCGCACTCAGGTATGCCGTTTCTCGGGCTCCCTGATTCGCGAGGTTATTCTGCGAGAGTTGCGCCGGAGCGGGCAGGCCTTCTTCGTCCACAACCGGGTGCAGACAATCGACGCGATGTGTAGCCGCCTCGCCCGCGCTCGTTCCCGAGGCCAAGGTCATCGTCGCGCACTCAAAGCGGACCCCGCACAACTCTTTGTCTCGACCCGAAATCTGCTCGCGAATCTCGGAGTCGACTGATCTCCGCACAGGTCTTCTAATCGAAGATGATCTCTCGGGATTCGTTTTCCAGTTCTGGAGCGGTACTGCAAACCGCCAGCAGAGCCTCCCATGCTTCGTCGGTCATCGCGGGCCGCGTGTCGGTGTTGAATTCAGGCGCGGATGCGGCGATTTTCGCTCGATCTTCCGATGCCGGATGGGTCGAGAGCCATTCCGGTAGGGCTCCCTCGCTTTCGCTCAGCCGCTCGAAGAACTCTGCAAAGCCGTCTCGTCGGATGCCTGCACGATCGAGCATTTTGATCGCACCCCGGTCCGCCTCTGCCTCGTCCTTGCGTGAAAACGTGAGCGTCGAAATTTGAAACGCGGTTGTCGGGTCGATGACCATCAAGCCCGAGAAATCGCCAACACTGGCTGCCCAAAGTGCGGAGAGCAGTGCACCCCGAACGATACCCGTCATGATATGGCGCTCGTACACATGGGCGATCTCGTGCGCGAGAACGCCCGCAACCTCGTCGGGGCTATTCGCGGATTCGATGAGCCCTCGAGTCAAGACCACGTACCCGCCGGGAAACGCAAAGGCGTTTGGAATTTCCATATTTAATACGTTTACGGACGGAATTTGATGGTCGACTCCGGCCAATTTTTCCGTGAGGTTGGCGAGCACCAGGCCGGCGGCTTTGCTCTCGCAGTATCGATCGGAGAGCTGCGCCTCGAGCTGAACGCCGAGGCTTCGTTCGGCCTCAATCGGGATGCGGTGGGCGATCGCCCGCGAGACAATCGGAACCGCGTTCCAGATCAGCATCGCCATGCTCGCGATGCCCGCCACGCAGATCACCGTCAGCGCCAGTCGGTGCCACTTGTTTCGCGGCAACACATCGGACTTGGTGCTGATCCGCGACAGCCCCTCCCGGGCTTCGGAACCGTAGAGTGTGATCAGGGCTTCTGGCTCTGCGACGCTTTTCAGGTGAATGACGTCTCGCTCCTGAATCGCATCGATGGTGGTGTCTGGTAGCGTCCATCGCGTAATCAGGCTGCGATCGCTCGCGTCGTATACCAGGAAGCTGGCGCCATCGAAGAGGACGCGAACGGCGCGCAAGCTCGCGGAGCGGCCATCGGCCAACTCGCCCGCCCAACCCTCGGTCTCGTTGGGGAACTCAGACACCCAGTCCGATATCGAGTGCGTCGGCGAAGCCGTCCGCGGCCGCACCGGCGCCTTCCTCTCGCTGTTCGATGTTCTCGAAGTCGATCGATCCCTCGACGTAGACCCGCTGAGCCATGTAACGAAGCGAGTACATGGCGATCCACGGAAAGGCGAGCCCGAGCGTCAGCGTCGTACCCCAAACGTGCAGTAGAAAAAGCCGGATAAAATCTCCCCCGGTGAGCTCATAACGGAGGCAGGCTCCGGTTCCGATCCGGGTGTGGCGACCGCGGTACTTCGTGATTTTTGCGAGATACCACGGATAGTATAATCCCAGAGTCAGGATCGACAGGAAAAACGCCGAAACGCCCATCCGCCAGACGTCTCGATCCTTTCCGGTGTACGAAAATTCGAGTGTTCCGAACCGCGTGTTGTTCGTCATGGTTCGGTAGAGGCGATTGGTCATGATAGGCAGGTAGAGACCGAAGCTGAGAATCGTGAAGAGATAGCCGAGCAAGAACGCGCGGTTGTATTCGCCGTTCTGGGGTTCGAGCCCGAATCGGATCCCTCGCCAGTTGGTGCGGCTGTAGAGATAGCCGTGCGCGCGGTAGATGATGCTCGGGATCACCAGGAAAATCGCGATTGCAGCCCCGATCTCGACAGCCGTCTTCAGCTGAGCGGATGCCAGTCCGGCCAGATAGGACGAGCCGAAAAACAACAGATACGCGAACGCGACGACGAGATAACCCTTGAAGAGCTCTATGCCCGTTCCGGTGTACCGGAAATGCTGGCCGTGGAATTCAAGATTCTGCCAGACGTATTTACGTCGTTCCGTCTTTGCCCAGGCCAGGTAGAACCCGAGTGTCAGGAGCGTAAACAGGACGTTCTTCAGGAAGATGAGGAAGAAGCTCGTTCCACTTCCGTGGAACTGCAAAGTGTACTTCTGGGTCGGAGCCTCGGCCGGGGTAGCTGCACCACCAGGAAGACCCGTAGAGTCGACCATAGACGAGCATCCTACTGGTACGTTTCCACCGAGTCTAGGGCTATTTGGGTGGTGACCGCGGATGTAGCGGCACAGGCGCTCAAGACGGTGGTCGACGGGGCGTCTTCTCGGCAAGAACCCGTCGAATTTCAGGAAGTGCCCTCTCGGCGGCTTCTTCGCCCCGCTCAATGAGTTCCATCGCCCGGTAGAACTCGATCCAGGTGTAGGCCGAGAGATCGGGATTGATTCTCACGTCGGCCGAGATCGCCTTGAAGCGCCCAAGCTCGTGCTGGAGAAGCTGGATGGAATTCATCACAACGTCGAAGGTGTTGGGAAGGTTTTGACTATCGCCGAGGTAGCGCAACGGGTTCAGCCGACTCACCTGACGGTTCAGCCGAGTCAGGATGGTTTCGACGCCTTTGCGAACGGGCGGAACCGCATTCACGGCGATGCAGATGTCTGCGCCCATGTTGCTCACCAACTCGGCCGGAACCGGATCCAGCACGGCGCCGTCGACGAGCACGCGGCCCTCTCGCTCGACGGGTGACCAGAGCATCGGGACGGAGCTGCTGGCGCGAAACGCGGTATCCAATCTTCCGCTACCGATCTGCACTGCCTCGCCTGCGCGAATATCGGTCGCCACGACCTGGCACGGCCGAGTCAGCTCTTCGAAGGTTGTCACACCCAGAAGTGGCGAGAAGATCTCGATCAGGCGCCGACCGGCAAGGAGTCCAGGATTGGTGAGCGTGAAATCCAGCGCCGACAGCGTCGTCGCGACGTTCCCGATGTCTTTCGAAATCTCGAACATCGCCTCCGCCCGGAGTCCGGCCGCGTAGCCGATTGCGATGATCGAGCCCATGCTGGAGCCCGTTACCAGATCGACCGGGATATCGTTTTTCTCGAACACCCGGAAGATCCCCACGTGAGCAATGCCGAAGGCGGCACCGCCCCCCAGAGCGATGCCCACCGTTGCCCCCTGAATTTTTCGCGCCAGTCGCCGGAGCGAGACGGACACGCGCGAATGTGGGAACTGCTGAACGTGGGCGAGCACGCCTGCGGAGTCGAGGTTTCTCAGCTCTGCATCGACCGGGATCACATAGGGTTCGCAGCGATTGATCGAGATCGCCCTTGTTTCCGGGTTGTAGAGATTCATGACCTGGTGGCACCGGATCGATGAATCTTCTGCCGCGAATTCCGAGTCCCCCTCGCGATTCACGATCTCGACGATCATGTCCGAGGCTTCTTTGGCGGTCTCTCTTGCGCTCGGTTCGCTGCCAAGATCCAAAATGGCGTAGGAGATACGATGGCTGAGTTGGGCGACCAGTCGCCCGATGGATTCGGCAAGGAACTCAGTGCCGGCATCGGGGTCCAACTCGACCTCGATCCGACTCGGCTCGAAGCTTCCCTGCTTGAGCTGCCGCTCCAACTGATCTGCGGGGCCCGACGCGATCGATCCCAGCCTCGGGACTCCGGCTCGTGAGCCGCGGCCCGACTGGGCCGACAATAAGAGAACATCCTGCCCCGAAAACTCCTTCAGGAGGCCGGCGACGGTATCTGCAACCATCGATTTCCCCAGCAACCCTGACCCGGCAGTCACTCCTACGACGACGGGTCTCGATGGCCCATCGTCACGCCGTTCCCGGTTCGCAAGACGCTGGCCCAGCACCCGCGCGAAGTGCTCGAGCACCTTGGCATTGCGAAGGAAGTGACACTGGAAGGAGTCGCAATCCAGGACCAGCAACCGCGCGCTGCGGGAGACCCTCAGTGTAGCGGTGCGCTTTCCGCCCATCATGAGTGCGAGCTCACCCAGGTACTCGCCCGGGCCGTGGCGATTGATCACACGATCGCCAGCCTCTTTGGTTCGAACCTCGATCTCTCCGCTCAGTACGATAAAGAAACGATCTCCGTCGTCGCCCTCATGACAAATGATCGAACCCTTGCGATAGGACTGCTCCCGGCACAGCTCGGAGACGCGCTGAAGCTCGCTCGCCGTCAAGCAGCTGAACAGTGGAATCCGCTCCAGAAGTTCTTCGCGTTTCACTCGGGTTGTTGCTGACACCGGTTCTGGTCCGCCCTCTAGCCGACGACCGGCAGCCGTCGTTCTGCACTGAGGTCATCCACCATCGTCTGCATCGTCGTTGTGATCTCTTGGTAGAGGTTCGCCACGTACTCTCGATCTCGCGCGAGAGCGGGGTCTTTGGGTAGATAAATGGGTTTCCCGACTCGGTAGGTGATCTTTGCTGGGAAGGGAAGATACGGTAGGAAGCCCGTCGACCAGAGGCCCCAGGGGAGACCCAGATTGACTGAAAGCGCCTTCAAGCCCGTCAACTGTCGCAGCCCCGTCATGCGCGCCAGCCATTCGCTGGAGAACAGCGTCATATAGACTTCGTGTCCACCAACGTTCACCACCGGCAGGATGGGTGCACAGTGTTCGAGCGCTGACTCGATGAATCCAGTTCGTCCATGAAAGTCGATCGTGTCGCGCTTGACGAAGCTGCGCTGGGCTTCTTGTTCTCCACCCGGGAATGTGAGCAGATATCCTCCGGTGGCCAGCACGCGCGCTCCGTTTTCCCGAGACGCTGGAAGTGCCCCAACGCGCAAGAGCAGCTCGCAAATCCCCGGCAGACGGAAAGCGAGGTCATGCACCATCGCGTAGGCCGGCGTCTCCGCCCCGAACACCTCCCACCACTTCGCAGCCATCATGAAGACGTCTGGCAAGAGCGGACCACCTCCATGGTTTCCGACGACAACGACGGGTCCCTGCCGCGGAACGTTCTCGATGTCCTGGAATGTCGTCCGGAAGTAGTAGCTGCTGATCTTTCCGAGCAACGGAGACGCGTACTCTCGAATGAAATCGGGGTCCCTTCGCCCGAGGTCGTCGTAGCTCATCGGGCTCTCTCCTCCAGTCGGCGTCGCGTCCGTCACTGACCGCTTTCGAACGCTCCCTTGGCGGGACTCGAATGCGTGTCGCCCACTCTATTTCCCCATCGGGTGAGCTGTCAAGGAATTGTGGCGGAGCGGAAGTCGCAGACATCCCGGCCAGATGCGCACTTCGGAGCCCGTCGTTCGGATCCGTGCCTGGAGAGAATAGGCAATTCAAGCTGCGTTTTTGGCAATGTCCGATAACCCACGATTCTGATAAATCGCGAGCCGTCCGATGGGAGATTCTTTCCCGCTCAGGGTCCGAGATAAGCCGGGCAAGCGTTTTCGAGCGCAATGGGCGCGCCGCTGGCCAGGCGCTCGAGGACGAAGATGTCGTCTACCTCGCAGACCGTGCCCGCGGCCCCGGTGAAGTCACAACGCGCAACATCGAAGCCGCCGCTCAAGGTCTCGCCCAGCAGCTTCTCCCGCGCGATCTGGGTGTCGAGCGCGTTGACGGCGAGGTCGCCGTTCACGTCGCCACACTGGCAAGCGTCGCCGGCGCCAAAGACATCGCTGTTGGTCTGGCTTGGGTTCATGACATATGGACAGTTGTCGGGTCCTGCAATCAGGGTCTCTCCGGCCGTTCCGGGGCCATCCGACACGCCATCGCCGTCCTCGTCGGGATCGTTGGGATTGGAACCGAGTTGGCCCTCGTGGATGTCACTGATCCCATCGCCATCGGTATCGACACCCCATTCCATCGCACCCCAGGCGATCCCCCAATCGGCGGCTGCGCTGGAGGGTACGAGCGATGTCAGGAGGATCGCAGCCAATGCCGGTAGCAAGCAACAAAGCGGCGACCGCGTCACCACTGAACCGGTTCCAGATAGTCGATCCTGCAGAAGCCCACGGTAAAGCCAGGAAAGAAGATCCCCTCGACGGAGCCTCTGATGTAGTAGTTGTAGAGGGCATTGTTGATCGTCGGCGAAATGATCGTGGCATCGAAGGGGTATTTGAATCCGAACTCGGGAGTCGTCGTCTCCGCGATTGCCATGTCGACGTTCGCTACCTGCGCTTGGTTACGACGCAGTGTGAACCTCAGAAACGCGTTGCTCGAGGCATCGTTGCCACCACAGGTCAAGCGCGTGACGGAGGCGCCACCGGGGAGATTGACTGGCGCGAACATGAGGGTGCCGAGGAAGGTTCGAGCGGTACCACTCGAACCAGTACTGAGTTCACCGGTCTGCGGCGTGAAGGCGACCGCCGGTAGCGTCAGATACTTCGTCGTCGTCGAGTAACAACGGAGCGTGGTGCCATCGTAGTAGAGCCTCTGATTACTGACCGCGCACGACCCCAGGCCGGAGAGCTCGGCTTCATCGTCAGCAATTCTTCCATCCTGAGTGTTCGACTCGACGACCAGCGCGTCAAAATTCGCGTTGACCTCCGCTGCGAGTGCGGTCGTACCATCTGTGAAGACATTGGGAACGGACACAGTTCCGGCGATGCCTTCGAGCGCTGGGAGGACGAGGACGAGCAATAGTGCCACGACGAGAACGCTGTGGAGCTCCCCTCTCTGCCTGGGTGCGGGTGCCTGTCTGGGATTCATTCTGCATCCTCCTCGTGGGCAAGCATCAACTTCGACCTCTGCACGCCGATTGTACGCCATAGTCACAGGAAAATGCGACGCTGGGGCTGAACCGGCAAGTGCGCAGAAAGCAACACGAATCGCCCATGAAAAGAACACGCCCACACCAACCCCCGAGCCGGGCGCATTGACGGCACTGCGGTCGGGAATCGCCATGCTCGCGCTGTTGCACCGAAGGCGTCGGCATTCTGTAGAGCGGTAATAGACACACCCAGCCCAGTTATTCCGTCCAATGAGTTGGTGGAGCTCCCAACGAGCTTCGAGCTCCTTTAATTAAAATCACACATGGAAATAACAACGAGAAATCCATCACTTATGCGACTCTGCGATGCGCTCACCGAGTCTGGTGGAGCAGGGTGGCCGATGAAAATGACCCCATTCATCACGGTATCTATTAGAGTGGAGTTGACTGGAGTATTAGATCTCGTTCATACTGAATACGGTCGGTGGGGTTGGAGCAGTTATGCGCAACAACGGTCTATTACCCCCTGGGAAGCCAGCGATGACAAGGCCCTCCGTCCTTCTTGCGCGCGCCCTTTCCACTCTGCTGTTATGCCTCCCGCTGACCGGAGCCGCAGAACCGGCGGCTGCCCAAACCGGAGTGGTCATCGGCTGGGGCTCCGACTCCAACGGTAAGGCGACGCCCCCCTACGCGGTCAACGGCGCTTCGGGGACCGCGACCGCCGTGTCGGCGGGTTACAACAACAGCTGCGCGATCCAGGTGGGTACGGGCGAGGTCGTCTGCTGGGGTGCCGACTTCTTCGGCCATTCGACGCCCCCCGATGCCGTCAACGGCGTTTCGGGGACCGCAGTCGACATCTCGGTGGGCCTGAATTACAGCTGTGCGATCCAGGCGGGCACGGGCGAGGCCGTCTGCTGGGGCGGGGACCTCAACGGCCGGGCGACGCCCTCCGACGCCGTCAATGGTGTCTCGGGGACCGCGACGGAAATCTCGGCGGGCCCCTATCACGGCTGCGCGATCCAGGCGGGCAGCGGTGACGCCGTCTGCTGGGGCGACAACAGCAACGGCGAGGCGACCCCCCCCGATGCCGTCAATGGCATTTCGGGTACCGCGACCGGCATCGCGGCGGGGTGGTACCACGCCTGCGCGATTCAGGCGGGCAGCGGTAACGTCGTCTGTTGGGGCGACAACAGCGACGGCGCGGCAACCCCCCCCGACAGCGTCAACGGCGTTGCGGGGACCGCGACTGAGATTACGGCGGGGTCGAGCTTCAGCTGTGCGATCCAGGCGAGCAGCGGTGTCGTCGTCTGCTGGGGCCTCGACATCTCCGGCCAGGCGACGCCCCCTGACGAAGTCAACGGCGTATTAGGAACCGCGGACCAAATCTCGGCGCGCAGCACCCACGCCTGCGCGGTCCAAGCGGGCACGGGAAGCGCCGTCTGCTGGGGCGCCAACAGCGCCGGCCAGGCGACGATCCCCGACTTCGTCAACGCAGGAATCACGACCGGCATCTCGGCGGGCCAGGCCCATACGCTCGCATTTGGCGATTTCGCAGTCGATCGTGACGGTGACGGGCTCGAAGACGAACTCGATAACTGCATGGAAGTTCCGAACCCAGATCAGTTCGACTCCGATGGCGACGATTGCGGAAACCGCTGCGACTCGGATTACGACAACAGCGGAGTCACGGGACACCCCGATTATTTCGAATTCGCGACCGCCTGGTCAACGTATGACGATGACAAATGTATATCCCCCGGCTGTTTCGTGGGCTTCGGGGAATTAACCGTCTTCGTTACGAACTACGGCTCCATCACGGGACCTTCTGGAACGACGGCCGGAACGACGGCCTGCCCATGAGGAGCGGAGCGAATTTGCAATCGAGACTCTCCGATCATGATCAGCGCATTTCGAGGATTCGACGAGACCGGACGATGCGGAAATTCTTTGCGGTGACATTGGGTAGCGTGGTGGCCCTCGTGGGATTCGCGGGCGCGGCCAACGCGAGCGCCACCATTGAGCTGATCTGGATAGACGTTTCAAACGTGGATTCAGGCGGGAATCCGATCTGTCTGCGATCCTCCGAGCGGAACTGCCCCCAACTGGGGACGACGCTCACCTCCGCAGCGGTGACCGATACCATCACCTTGGGCGTGATCGTCACCGCAGGCCCCGCTGGCTTGATGGGCGCCGGCATCAGCGTCGACTACAGCGACGTGCTGCCGTCCTTGAGCGTGACCGGTTTTCAAAGGTTGACCACGACCAAGCCTCTCGTTTATCTCCCAAGCTGGCTCGGCGATCCAATCAACACGCCGCCGTTCGTTGAAAGCTTCAGCTCCGTGTGCTGCGGTCCCTTCGCCGGTATGGGCCTGCCAGCGGGTCAGACCGCCTATCTCGGAACGGTCTCGTTCCACAAGATTCAACTTCTCAATGGCACATTCGAGATCGCTGTAGGCGCTTTTGGCCCAAGCGGGACAGACGGCGTCGGAGATCTAGCTGGCCAAGACATCACCTCAACGACCACGTTCAACAGTGCGTTCGTCTCCGACCCTGTGCCGACGCCCACGCCCACCGCGACGCCCACACCCACCGCGATGCCGACGCCGTTCTGCTCAATCGCGGGCGCCTCCTGCCAGAACAACTCGCAGTGCTGTTCCAACGAGTGTTCGGGACCCGGAGGCAACAAGGTCTGCCAGTCCGGGGCGACCCCAACCGCGTCGCCCACGGCATCCTCTTCGGCCGCCCCGACCGCGACACCGACCGCGACACCGACCGCGACATCGACACCGACGCCAAGCGCAACGCCCACGCCAACCCCCGAGCCGGGCGCATTGACGGCGCTGGGATCGGGAATTGCCATGCTCGCGCTGCTGCACCGACGGCGTCGACATTCTGAAGAGCGGTAATAGACACACCCAGCCCAGCTCAGGTCTCAACACCAGAAACTAGATAAATGGGTGTTCTCGAATTCTCTTCAGTGACGGAGATGAATGATGAAAACAATGACCTGCAATCAACTCGGCGGAGCCTGCGACTTGGAATTTCACGCGAATACGTTCGAAGAAGTCGCGGAGCAGAGTAAGAGCCACGGCATGGAGATGTTTCAAAAGGAAGACGAAGCACATTTGGTGGCCATGGGAAAAATGAAAGAACTCATGAGCGATCCGAATGCGATGAATGATTGGTTCGAGGGTAAGCGCAAAGAGTTTGGTGCGTTGCCGGCGAACGAGTAGAGAACGGAGACAGGCGCATCGAGGTCGGCGGGAGCGGCCGTTCGGCCGCCCCCGCCGTGGCTTCGATGCCTGGAGCACCGGGGACGTGGCTTGCGCTTCTTCCCCCGGGTTTGGGAACGCACGCGAACCCAAAGTGGACTGTAAGCCGGGTTCTGTTCCGACTTCCGGTTGCCCGAAAGCCGGCGAGGATCATTCATCTAGGCGACGCATTGCTGCGCCGCTCGAGCGCTCTGACCCGGATGCTGGCGGCCGCGTCTTGCGACGCGGCAACTTCGAGCGGGTCGCTCTCGACAGCATCCCTATTCGAGCTTGCTCCGGGAGGGGCTTGCCCCGCCGCCGGTCACCCGGCAGTCGCGCGTGGGCTCTTACCCCACGGTTTCAACCTTGCCTGTGCCTCCCGGCGCACCCGAAGGCGCGCCGATCACCGGCCATCGGCGGTTTGGTTTCTGTTGCGCTTTCCCTCGAGTTGCCCCGGGTCGCCGTTAACGACCTCCCTACCCTTTGGAGCCCGGACTTTCCTCCCGCGGACGGTGGTTGTCCGCCGGCGATCCTCCATCCACCTCCGGCGTGTGAGAGATTAGGGGGCCACACAGTGCTGGGGCAAGCCGCCGGGGGCAGGGGGGCCTCAGCGCCAGATCCGGCAAGCTGGGCTGCGCGTGATACGCTGGGCGCCGTGAGAGCCATTGTTTTCGATGAACCCGGCGATCCGTCGGTCATGAAACTCGGCGAGGCGCCCGCGCCGGAGCTGCAGCCCGGCTCGATCCGGATCCGCGTCGTCGCCACCTCGGTCAACCGCGCCGATCTGCTCCAACGCCAGGGCCTGTATCCGATGCCGCCCGGCGCCTCCCCAATTCTCGGTCTCGAATGCGCAGGGGAGGTGGCCGAGGTCGCTTCCGACGTCGCGGGCTGGCAGGTCGGCGATCGCGCGATGGCGCTGCTCACCGGTGGCGGTTACGCGGAAGAGGTGGTCGTGCCCGCGGGCTGCGCGATACGGGTGCCCGACCGTCTGTCGCTCGAGGAGGCCGCGGGGGTCGCCGAGGTGTTCCTCACCGTTTTTCTCAATGTCTTCGAATTGGCCGGGCTGCCTGACGGCGGCTCGGCGCTGGTCCACGGCGGTGGGAGCGGAATCGGAACCGCAGCCATTCAGCTCGTCAAAGAAGCCGGCGGGACGATCATCGTGACGGCAGGCTCCGCGTCGAAGTGCGAACGATGCGTGGAACTCGGCGCCGACCGGGCCGTCAACTACCGAGACGAAGACTTCGTCGAGGCGGTTCGCAAGCAGACCGACGGTCGCGGGGTCGATGTGGTGCTCGATTCGATCGGGGCCCCCTATCTGGAGAAGAACTTCTCCGCGCTGACGAAGGGCGGCCGGCTCGTGATGATCGGCCTGATGGGCGGCGCGAAATCGGAGATCTCGTTGGGGCCACTTCTCGTTCGCCATCTGCACCTGATCGGTTCGACGATGCGCGCCCGGTCCGTCGAGGCGAAGGCGGCCACGATCGCGGCCTTCGAGGCGCGGTTTGGCGCGGCGCTCGCTGAGGGGAAGATCCGCCCGGTGATCGACCGGATCCTGCCACTCGAGGAGGCGCCCGAGGCGCATCGCGTGGTCGCGGCGAGTGAGCACTTCGGCAAGCTGATCCTGCGCGTCTCCTAGAGAGGGCGCGCAGCTGACGTCGCTACCCGAAACCCGCACACGCGGCTAAGCTCGGCCGCCCCTATTTTGCGAGAACGACAAGGGCTCGCGAGAACAACGAGGAGATGGAGAAATGGCCCAGATGGAGCGCACCCTTTCGATCGTAAAACCCGATGCCGTCGCGGCCGGAGCCGCGGGCGACATTATGAGCCGCTTCGAGAAGGCGGGTCTGACGATCATCGCGCTCAAGAAGATGCGGCTCACCGAGGCGCAGGCGCAGGGTTTTTACGCGGTTCACAGGGAGCGCCCGTTCTTCGGCGACCTGGTGAAATTCATGACGGAGGGGCCGATCGTCGTGATCGCGCTTGAAGGCGAGAACGCGATCGCGAAAAATCGCGAGCTGATGGGGCCAACGGACTCGACCCAGGCCGAGCCTGGCACGATTCGCGGCGATCACGGGACCGACATCGAGCGCAATGCCGTCCACGGATCCGATGCGCCCGAGACGGCGCGCATCGAAATTGCCTATTTCTTCAATGCGACGGAGATTCAGGCGCTCATCGAGGCGCTGCCCGCGTAGCGGTGCTGGTCGCTCGATCCCAGCACCCGTGCGGTGCCCAGGAGCAGGGCATCCTCAGATGCCGATCGGTGGCGTTAGGCGTAGGTTCGGGCCATCAGGAGAATCAGGCCCAGGTAGGTCAGTGATAGCCAGAGTTTTTGGCTTTTCAGTGCTCGACTCACGCGTCCCCCCCCCGATCGCCAACGGGGCCAAATTCTCGGCCCGCTGGTTCGACGCCGGCGCTTTCAGCCAGCCCTTCATGTTCTTTCGAAATTCCCCCCCAACACTTGAGTGCTAGCACCCGGGATTTCCGAAACCGTGAGCGCCGTCACCAAAAAAACCGCCCGAATCCCCGAAGGCCGGAAGCCGATGTGCAACTCGGCCAGCCCCCGGGTCCGTTTTGCTCCCTTCAATCTGCCGATCGACGCAGGAAGGTCGGAATGTCCAGTTCGTCGTCGAATGGTGACACCCAATCCGACCCACGCTCCGCTTCCGGCTCCTGATGAGGAGAAGTCTGAGTAGGCTCGAGCTCGCGAAACTCGGGTTGGCTGGGCTGCGAATCGCGCGACGCCGCCGGCGTCAGGGTCTCGACCTGGCCCGAGGTGGAGTTCGACTCGAGCCGCAGCGGCGTCACGTTTGCGTGCGATTCCGTGCGGTGTCCGATATCGGGGCCTCTGCGGACCCGCGAATCGTCGAGGCCAGTTGCGATCACCGTGACCCGCATCTCGCCTTTGGTCATCTCCTCGTCGATCACCGCTCCGAAGATGATGTTCGCATCTTCGTGGGCGGCTTCCTGGATCAGGGTCGAGGCCTCGTTGACCTCGAAGAGAGAGAGGTCCTCTCCGCCCGTGATGTTGATCAGCACACCGCGAGCGCCTTCGATCGAGAGATCTTCGAGCAGCGGGCTCGAGATCGCGGCACGCGCGGCTTCGACCGCGCGCTCGTCGCCGGACGCGCTGCCAGTGCCCATCAGAGCGACACCCATCTCGTTCATGATCGTGCGGACGTCCGCGAAGTCGAGGTTGATCAGGCCGTGGATTGTAATCAGATCCGAGATACCCCGAACGGCGTTGAAGAGAACCTCGTCCGCCAATCGAAACGCATCGCGAACCGAAGTTCCCTTGCCCGCAAGTGCGAGCAATCTCTGGTTCGGGATCGTGATCACCGTGTCGACTACAGAATGAAGCTCATCCAGGCCGCGCTCCGCGTGCTTCATTCGGTTGCGGCCTTCGAAGTTGAAGGGTTTTGTGACGACACCAACGGTGAGCGCTCCGAGTTCGCGCGCAATTTCTCCCACGATCGGTGCGGCACCGGTTCCCGTTCCACCACCGAGGCCGGCGGTTACGAAAACCATGTCGGTATCCTCGAGCAATTCGCGGATCCGATCGCGCACTTCGACCGCCGAGGAACGCCCCTTGTCGGGATCCGCACCACAACCGAGACCGCGCGTCTCTTGGTCGCCCAGTTGGAGCTTCATCGGCGCGCGACTGTGTTGTAGAGCCTGCGAGTCGGTATTGGCTGCAATGAATTGCACGCCGGACAATCCCGAATCGATCATCGTGTTGACGGCGTTGCCTCCGCCGCCGCCCACGCCGATGACCTTGATCGATGCCCGGGACGGCCCCGCCTCGAATTGAAGGAGCGCCCGATCATCGTCACGGCGAATCAGCTCGTCCGAGAGAGCGGGTCGATCTTCCCCCGCTCGGCGCGATGTGGTGGAATTTCCAGACTGGCTTTTTCTCTTGGACATCGCTTTTCCCCCTTACGCGATCTTGAGAACGCGCAAAATGTAACATGAAACCGACTATTTTGTGCCACCTTAGCCCGGTAGTTGCGATATTTCCCGAGGGGCGCCAAAATCCCCCGGGGGATTTTGGCGCCTCTCCCGGAACCCCATCCGCTACTCAACCTCCGCGAAGAACCAATCCCGCATGCGCTGCCGGACCCGGCCGAAAATGGACTCGTCGCGGATCCGGAACCGGGACTGCCCGTGGCTTTGCTCCTGCGACGCACCGAAGATCGCGAGCCCCACACCGGTTGCGTACATGGGCCCGCGCACGACGTCCTGCAAGCCGCCAACGTTTCTCGGAATGCCTTGTCTCACCGGAGCTTCAAAGATTTCCTCCGCGAGTTCCGTTATTCCCTCCAGCGCCGAGCAGCCACCCGTCAGCACCACACCCGACGGAATTCGATTCTCGAGTCCCTGCTTGGCGAGTTCCTGGCGCGCCAGGCTGAGGATCTCGTCGACGCGCGGCTCGATGATTTCGCAGAGCATTTTCCGCGACATCTGCCTGGGGCGGCGTCCTCCTACACTCGGAACACTGAGGATGTCGTCTCCAGGCAAGAAGCGCGCCGCAGCGACACCGAACTTCTTCTTGATCCGCTCTGCTTCGTCGAACGGCGTGCGCAATCCCACCGCGATGTCGTTCGTGATGTGATACCCGCCAAGGCTGAGCACCGATGTGTGCTTGATGGACCCCTCGTCGAACACCGCGATGTCGGTCGTCCCGCCGCCGATGTCAATCAGGCAGACTCCGAGTTCGCGCTCGTCGTCGGCGAGTGCAGCCTCCGCGGATGCCAGTGGTTCGAGGACGATGTCCTCGACGTTGAGGCCCGCACGATTCGCACACTTCACGATGTTCTGGGCGCTCGTCACCGCAGCGGTCACGATGTGGATCTGGGCCTCGAGCCGGACACCGCTCATGCCGAGGGGTTCGCGGATCCCATCCTGCTCATCGATGATGAACTCCTGGGCGATCACGTGGATCACCTCTCGGTCCATCGGAATTGCGACCGCCTTGGCGGCATCGATGACGCGCCGAATGTCCCCCTCGCGAACCTCCCGATCCTTGACGGCGACTACTCCGTGGGAATTGAAACCATTGATATGCCCACCCGCAATTCCAGCGTAGACTGAAGTGATCTCGCAGTCGGCCATCAGTTCCGCCTCTTCGACGGCCTGTTTGATGGAATTCACGGTGGTATCAATATCCACCACGACTCCTTTGCGCAGGCCGCGCGAGGGATGCGTTCCGATTCCGACGATGTCTACGCCGTTCTCGGTGCGCTCGGCGACGACAACGCAGATCTTGGTCGTTCCGATGTCCAGTCCAATGATGAGATTCTCGTTGCGATTCATGCTCCCCCCTTATTTCTGCGAAAGCCCGTTAGCAACTTTCGCGCGGCGCGAATTCACGCGCCGGCTCGGACCGCCGGTCAACCGGTCGGTCTCGCTTTGGACGACATCGCGTATCCACGCTTTGTCGCCGCTTGTTTCGCCCGTTTCTGGGGCGATGCGCCGCGCAGAACCGCTTGGTCTGCGAAGCGTAGATCCAGTGTTTCCGAACCCTCGACCTCCTCCAGTTTTGTTTCGAGAAGGCGTGCCAGGCTGGTGAGGCGCTCGTCGAAGTGGTCATGGCCCAACACGATGCGCGGCTTCAGATTCGGAAGTCGAAATACAAAACCTGTCGGGTCGGCGGTGTCTGAAATGATCAGCTCAGATGGCAAAGGCAGGTTGAATTCGGGGAGGCGATACGCGAGTTCGATTGCGCGTGCGAGGTGTTCATCTGCGATGTTTCGCTCGACCACGCCGCTCGGAATCAAGCGCGGAAGCCCCGATGGCACCCGGTCGCCCGCCAGCGCGAAGGGCATCCCCTGCGAGTTCACCGCGAAATCCTCGGCGGGTTTCGCGAGCGCGACCAACGCTCGAGGAGTGTGCTCGGTGACGTGAACGAGCAATCGGCCAGTCGGGAGGCGAAGGGCGCTCGCTTCGGCGATCCACGGGTGTTCGATCAGGCTCGTTTCGATCTTGCGCGGATCGATGGTTTCCCACTCCGCACCGGGCGACAGGCCCGTCGCCCCCGCGATTTCGGCGAGGCTAAGGTATTCCGCCCCGCGTATGGAGATCGCCTCGAGGCGTATCGTTTCGCCGCCAATCCAGGAGCGGGCCGTTGCGACGAGGGGAGTGCCGAAGAGTGCGCCGATCATCAGCGATGTGAGGACCGCGATGGGAACGATGACGGACAAAGGGGGGAGCGAACGCGGTTCTCTCCGCATCCGCTCCAGGTGTTTGCGCGCGCGCCTTTGACGCTGAGAGGAGTCGTTTTGGCGCTGAGACGTGGCGGGTTGGGAAATCACTTGGTTGGAGCGCTCAACCGGCGTGCGCCGATTCGACCGACGGAACTCTTTCATGGTTTGCCTCCAATGATTCGCACTTCGGGGACGAGCCGCACACCCGCCGTTCGCCAGACGGCAGCCTGGGCTTCGCGGATCAACGCGAGAACATCTGCGGCCGTTGCGCCTCCGCGATTGGCGATGAAATTTGCGTGCACGGGCGAGATTTCGGCGCCGCCCAGGCGATGCCCCTTTAAGCCCGCTGCTTCCAGGAGGCGGCCCGCAAAGTCCCCGGGCGGATTCACGAACACAGAGCCGCAGGACGGAACGTTGAGGGGTTGAGAGTTCGAGCGCGCTGCGAGCAGTCGGTCGACCTCCGCGCGAACCGAACGCGTATCGGAAAGGGTCACGCTGAAGAGCGCAGACACGATCACGGAACCCGGTGCAAGTCCGCGCAGCGCGCGGTAGGCGAAGCGCAGCTCGCCTCGCGAGATGTGTCGAACCTCTCGCCCCGTCGGGCTGATCACCTCGATCTCCTGCACGACGTCTTTCACTTCGCGGTGCGGAATTCCCGCGTTCATCGCGATCCAGCCCCCAATGGTTCCCGGTATTCCGCAACCGAACTCGAGCCCCGCGAGCCCACGCTCGATGCAGAAGTTCGTGATCTGGCTATGGGAGACGCCTGCTTCCACCCGTAAGCTGCAATCCGGCCGCTCTTCCAGGCCGCGCAGTTTGCCGAGTTGAAGTGCGACGCCCTCGAGTCGATCGTCGAGGGCGAGCGTGTTGAAGCCCGCTCCGATCACGTAGTGCGGAATCTGGTGCGCGGCACAGATTGCGAGGGTGCGTGCGACTTCCTCTCGCGTCGCCGGTGTCGCCATCGCATCCACCGGGCCGCCGATTCTCAGTGACGTACAGCGCGCGAGCGGAACGTCGAAACGCACTCGATCTCCGAGCGCTTCTTCGAATGCTTCGCGGACCGGGCGGGGAATCACGCGTGTTTCCCCCGCAATCCAATGATCAGCTGATCTCCGAGGCTTGCGATATTTCCCGCTCCGAGTGTCAGGACGAGATCTCCCGGCTCGAGTTCAGCCAGAAGACGCTCGACGACGGCGTCGAGATCGGCAACGAAGTGTGCATTCCGATGCCCGTGAGCACTGATCGCTGCTACGAGCGGTTGGGATTCGATTCCCGGGATCTTGTCTTCGCCGGCCGCATAGATTTCCGTCATCACCAGGAAATCCGCGTCGTTGAATGCGGTCACAAAATCTTCCCAGAGGTCTTGGGTTCGGCTGTAGCGATGGGGTTGAAATGCGACGACGACCCTTCCGCGATGGAAAGCTCTCGCCGCCGAAAGGGTTGCCCGAATTTCCGCGGGGTGGTGACCGTAATCGTCGAACACGGAAATGCCCGCGACCTCTCCCTTGGCCTCGAAGCGTCTTTCGATACCGAGAAACGCTTCCATGGCCGCTGCGGTGTCCACGAACGGAATGTCGAGCTCTCGGGTCACCGCGATGGTCGCGAGGGCGTTCAATACATTGTGGCGTCCCGGTAGTCGGATGCGGACTTTGCCGAGTTCGGTTCCGCGCTCGCTCACCGAAAACCGCATTCCCGTCCCGTCGACTTCAACCTCACTGGCTACGATGTCCGCCTGCGGCGCGAAGCCGTAGGTCACTTTGCGTCGCGTCATTTTCGGAACGATGGCCTGAACGCCCGGATGATCGAAGCAGAGTACGGATAGACCCCAGAATGGAATCCGGTTGGCGAATGACGCGAAGGCCTCTTGTAGTGCTTCGTAGGATCCGTAGTGGTCGAGGTGCTCGGGGTCGATGTTGGTCACTACCGCGATGACCGGTGTCAAGCGCAGAAAGGAGCCGTCGCTTTCGTCCGCCTCGGCGACGAGCAGATCTCCGGCTCCCAGTCGCGCCCCGGTCGGATCGGCTCCGGGTGCGAGCACTCGGCCGCCGATGATTGCCGTCGGATCCAGCCCCACTGCATCGAGGGTGTGGGCGATGAAGGAGGTGGTTGTGGTCTTGCCGTGACTGCCCGCCACCGCGATCCCGTTCTTGAGTCGCATCACTTCGGCGAGCATCTCCGCGCGGGGGATTACGGGAACGCTTCGGGCCTCGGCTTCGAGGAGCTCGGAATTATTCGCGGGCACTGCCGACGAGAAGACGACCACGTCCGCTTCGCCGATATTCGCGGCGTCGTGCCCGATCGCAACGGAAACGCCGATGCCGCGCAGCCTCTCGATGGTCGATCCCGCCTGCAAGTCCGAGCCCGTCACCCGATAGCCCTGGTTGTGGAGCAGCTCGGCGAGGCCGCACATGCCGATGCCACCGATTCCGACGAAGTGGATCTGCTGGATTCGACGATCCATCGCTACCCCCTCATCCGCTCTGCGCAGTCTGCAATGATCCGGATTGCGGCATCGGGGCGAGCGAGCTTGGCGGCGCTGTCACCCATGGCTGCGAGTTGGTTGGGAACCTCGAAAACTTCGCGGAGCAGTTTCGCGACCCGCTCGCCGCTCAACGGATTCTCATCGAGCATTCGCGCGGCGCCTGTCGAGACGAGAGCGGCCGCATTGGCAGACTGGTGGTCGTCTGCCGCGAACGGGTAGGGGACCAGTAGTGCCGGAAGCCCCGCAAGCGCCAGTTCAGCCACGGTGAGTGCGCCCGATCTGCACAATGCGAGGTCGGCCCAGCGGTAGCGTGACGGCATGTCGGATTCGAACGCGACGACCTCGGCACTCAGGCCGGCCACGCGATACGCGGTCTCGGTGCGCTCCCGGTCGGCTTCGCCAGCCTGGTGGAAGATCTCGAAGCGAGACGCCTCCAGCCGCGGAGCTGCTTCGATCATCGCGTCATTGATCTGACGCGCACCCTGGCTTCCGCCGGTGACGAGTAGTCGAAATGGAGGCTCTGCGGTGCGCCG
>Ga0114949_10000349_pt1 | contig 23627 bp, 25 predicted proteins | sample N074metaG_FD_83505 | JGI IMG/M metagenome (GOLD analysis project Ga0114949, IMG submission 83505) | Deep subsurface microbial communities from Kermadec Trench to uncover new lineages of life (NeLLi) - N074 metaG | ecosystem: Environmental > Aquatic > Marine > Ocean trench > Sediment | place...
AACGGATCGAACGGGCAGATGTTCAAGTTGACGGATTGGGCCGGTGACCCGATGGACGATGCCTACGCGGAACGCCGGCTTCGCAACGAGCCGCTGGTCGAGATTACCCAGGTCAAGGGGACCTCGGAAACCCATCCATCCTTGTCGACGACGGACGAGTGGGCGGATTTCGAGATCGCCCCCTACCGGGTTGCGACGATGCTTCCGAGTGAACCCGCCGGAAGTTATGTCCGTGACGCGTTGAAGCGTGGGCTGTGGCTCGAAAGTCGGGGCACGCTAAACCCCTACAAGCTCGGATTTGTCGGCGCGAGCGATACGCATACCGGCGCGATCTCGGACGACGAGTCGAATTTCTTTTCGAAGCTCGGATTGCTCGACAGTACATCCGCCTTGCGCGGCTCGACGCCGATGGCGTTCATCCAGGCGACGGTCCTTCGTTGGGGAGCGCCCCAACTCCTCGAGGAGGTCGACGGCAAGAGCTATATCCGAGTCGCGACGCCGACCTATGGGGCCTCCGGTCTGACGGGGATATGGGCCGAAGAAAATACACGTCCCGCCCTATACGATGCGCTTCGGCGCAAGGAGACTTTCGCGACTTCGGGGCCGCGCATCCAGGTTCGCTTCTTTGCCGGCCTCGATTTCGACGATGACCTGATCGAGTCTCGCGATCTGATCGCCAAGGCCTACGCGGGAGGCGTCGCGATGGGTGGCGAACTCGAAGTGAAATCTGGGGATTCTCCCGAGTTCCTGGTGTTGGCGATTCGGGATCCGCAAAGCGCCCCTCTTCAGCGGCTTCAGATCATCAAAGGCTGGGAAGCGGGTGGGGAGACTTTTGAAATCGTGCACGACATCGCCTGCTCGGATGGCCTGGTCGTCGATCCGGCCACTCGGCGATGCCCGGACAACCATTCGCGGGTGGATCTCTCCGATTGTTCGATAACGCGAGACGTCGGCGATGGGGAGTTGAAAGCCATCTGGTCGGATCCGGACTTCGATCCGGAAGAACGAGCATTCTATTATGTTCGAGTTCTCGAAAATCCGACTTGCCGCTGGTCGACCTGGGATGCGCTTCGGGCCGGGGTCGAGCCCCGCTCCGATCTACACAAGACGCTGCAGGAACGAGCCTGGTCCTCGCCTATCGGAATCCTTCCGGCGAGTTGATTCGGCGATCTGGCCTAACGACGTCGAGCAGGCGGCGGCGCAGGCGATCCGGGAAGCGATTTCGCGGTCGACGTAGTCTGCGTCGTCGGTGTCGTCGATGGGGTCGTGACCCCCGCAATCTGGGGTTCCCGTCCTTCCATGCGCGAAAGCAAGCCTTCGATAAAATAGTCCGGCACGAAAATCAAGACGCTTTCGCGGCGACCCCAAAGCTTGACGTGGAAGCCGGTCATTCGCTTCGTCGTCAGGTATTTCCGAGACAATTTGACCGTCACGAATTCGAGAACATTGCAAAGCGATAGGTCGGTCGTGCCGCAATCCTCGGTTTCCCGCTTGACGACTGTGAGCGGGAACACTCTTCCGCTCGCGAACGAGACCCGGTCGAGGAAGGAAAAGTCCTTGAACTCCGCGCGCACCGTCAATTCGATGTCCGCACCGATGTGCTTTCCGCGCGTGCGTGCCGTCGCGCGAAGTCGCGCCTGGTGCGCGCCGGTGTTCGGAATCTTCGGCGTTTCGAGCGTCTTGGTTCCGGCGTGATAGTTCTCGGTGAGATCGAGGTGCTTGTGAACCCATCGAGCATCCTTGGTCGCGCAAGCCGACAGGCCGAGGGCCAGTCCGAAGGCGACGAGAACGCCGAGTCGAGATCGCTTCCTGTGGAGACTCTGCATGGTCGGCATGGGAAGGGGATCGGCGGATCGCCCCGTCATCTTGAATGGGCGACGCTCGAATCCGGTCCGATCCAGCGAATCCGAGGGGGATCCCCCCGGAGGCCTACTCGAGGGCGGAAAGCAGGTCTTCGACCGTTCCCTGATAGGCCGCGACGTTCTTGTACCCCATTTCGGACAGCGTCCTGGCGGCCAGGACCGCGCGTCCTCCGGTCTTGCAATGGAGCAGGATCGGCGCGTCCGACTCGGGGCACGACTGGGCGATCTTGAACTCGAGAAATCCACGTGGGATGTTGACCGCGTCGGGAACCGCGAGGGCTTCGAACTCGGACACCTCTCGTACGTCGACGATCACCAGATTCGACTCGCTCTTGATTCGGCTTGCGGCCTCCTCGGCGTTGCAGAGCGTCGTCGTGGCCTTGTAGCTCGTGATCAGCTCAATGAATGTAATCGGCATGTGTGCTCCTTCGGATGCTTTCGAGGTGGACGCGGACCGGAACTTGGACCAGCGTCGAGGGACGCTAGCTCGGGCGCTGCGCGGACACGACCCAGGTCGCGCTGGGCATGCGGACGCCACCGTCGTTGTGGAAGCTTTCGATGGCGCCACGGATCTCGTCCAGGACGGTCTTTTTCAGCTCGGGGGTGGCGTCTCGAAGCGCGGCCCCTGTCGGTCCGAGTTGGGTGAGGAACTTGATGGTTTCATCCAGCGACGCCCCGCCGCCGATCAGCAGATCCTGTTCAAGAGACGCATGTTCGATTTCGACGAAGCCACTCTCGCGCAAGATCCCCGCGACGCGTTGCTTGTCCGCGAAGGCAAAGGGACCGGGTGCGTCGGGTTCCGGCGGCGGACCCGAGGACGGCAGATGTTTTGCGGCGGCCATGATCGGAAGATGCATCCAAGGGTTGAGGTCCAGCCTCTGCCAACAAACGAAGGTCAGACGACCGCCGGGCCGAAGCGCCGAAAGCAGATTCGTGAAGGCTTCGACGGGTGAGGCGAAGAACATCACCCCGAAACGAGAGAAGAGCAGATCGAATTCGCCATCCCCAAAATCGAATGTCTGTGCATCGGCTCGATCGAATCGCGCGTTGGCGACGTTTTCCTCTCTCGCCCGTTCGGCGGCTCGCTCGAGCATCGGAGCCGAGATGTCCACCCCGAGGACCGAGCCTCGATCGCCGACCCTGTTGGCGAGCGTCAGGGTCGTCTGCCCGCAACCACAGCCGATATCCAGCACGCATAGCCCGGACGCGAGTTGGGCGCGATCCATCGCCGCTTCACCCAGCGGTGCGATCTGCGCGTCGAGGACCTCTCCCATCTCGACCCAGCGACGGCCAGAGGCCTCGTTCCAGTACTCGATCTGTTGCGCATTGGGTCCGTCGGTTCCGAGATTCGTCATCGCTGCTCCCTTTTTGGCGCTTCCACAGGTAACATGAGGCGAAGTGAGCCGCCAGGATCCGACCGAGTTGTCGACCCGGTGGGATCATCGGAGTGCTTTGCAGGTGAGTTCCAGAAGGCGACCTTCGATCGACTATCTCGCGCGTACGCGCGCGCAATACTCCGCTCTCGGGCATCCGGTGTATCGGTGGGTCGAGAATGAAGCGCCTCCGCCCTGGGCTCCTCTGCGCCGCCGGTTGAGTGAGAGCCGACTCGCCCTGGTCGCATCGGGGGGGATCTACCAATCGGGGCAGGTGGCGTTTCATCACCGCGACGACACGAGCGTACGCGCGATCGATCGGGACATCGACGTGGCGGATCTTCGGACGAGTCATTTCGCCTATGACCACAGCGCGGCGCGAAGCGACCCGAACGTCGTTTTCCCGATCGATCCCTTGAGACGCAGTGTTGCGGCCGGTCGCCTCGCTGGCCTCGCTCCGCAGGCCTATACCTGTATGGGAGGAATCTATTCTTCACGCCGAGTGCGCGAGGAATTGGCTCCGGAGATCGCACGGCGGGTCGTCGAAGACCAGGTCGACCTCGTCCTATTGGTCCCGGTTTGACCGGTTTGTCATCAGTCCGTGGGACTGATCGCAAGGGAGATCGAGTCGCAGGGTATTCCCACGCTGAGCCTGTCGAACGCGTATTCGATTACGCGTTCCGTGAATCCACCGCGTGCCGTGTTTTTCGATTTTCCGTTGGGCCAACCCGCCGGCCGGCCCCACGACGCGAAGATGCAGGATGCCGTCATCGAGGCCGCGCTCGCTGCGTTCGAAACATTGGCCTCTCCCGGGCAGATCGACCGGCCCACGGTTCATTGGGACGAGGACGATGCGTGGAAGGATGCGCTCGACCGCCCAAAGGCGGCGGGCGACGGCGATGGCGAGCGCGACGACCGCAGTGAGCGATCCGACGCGCCTCAATACCAGTTGGAAGCCGACCGAGTGGCGGCAGAGGCGGCGCGAGTGCAACCCGATCGCGCGCTATGAACTTCGACCCCAGATTGGAGAATTCAAATGAGTCAACATGATCTTGTCATTCGGGGTGGAACCCTCGTCGATGGAACCGGCGATGCCCCTCGCGTCGGCGATCTCGGCATCGACGGGGATCGCATTGTCGCAATAGGTCAGGACGTTGGGCCGGGTCGTCGTGAGATCGACGCGCAAGGTCTGTTGGTGACGCCGGGCTGGGTCGATATCCATGCTCACTACGATGCGCAGGCGACCTGGGATCCGATGATGTCGCCTTCCTCGGAGCACGGCGTGACGACCGTCGTACTCGGCAATTGCGGTGTGGGTTTCGCGCCGGTTCGGGAAGCCATGCGAGACGATCTCATCGATCTGATGGAGGCGGTGGAAGACATTCCGGGCGCGGCGATGCACGAGGGAATCCAGTGGGAATGGGAGACCTTTCCCGAATTCATGGACGCCCTCGAACGCCGCGAACACGCCATCGACTACGGCCTGCAGGTTCCGCATTGTGCCCTGCGTGCGTATGTCATGGGAAAACGCGGGGTCGACAACGAGGCCGCGACGGCTGAAGACATCAGTCAAATGCGAGAGATCGTGGCCGAGGCCCTGCGGGCCGGCGCCTTGGGCTTCTCGACGTCACGCACCGAGATGCATAACACGCTCGACGGCAAGCCCATTCCCGGAACCTTCGCTGAGCGAGATGAGCTATTCGGAATCGGTGCAGCGCTGGCGGCGGAGAACGCGGGTGTTTTCCAGATGGCGCTGACCCATCGAGAAGTTCCGAACGAGATGGGTTGGATGAAGGATCTCGCGAAGGAGATCGGCCGAATTGTCACCTTCAATTTGCAACAGATCGACGAAGCGCCCGACCTCTACAAGGAGGCGCTTCGCGGGCTCGACGAGGCCCGCGCCGAAGGCATCACGAATCTGCGCGGCCAGTTTTCGGGTCGTCCGGTCGGGGTGCTGATGGGGTGGGAAACGAGTGTCCACCCCTTCTTTGGCCATCCGGAGTACAACAAATTGATGCATCTTCCGATCGACAAGCGGATCGAAGAGCTCCGCCGTCCGGAAATCAAGGCGCGGCTGCTCGAAGGCGGCAAGCTGCGTACCGACGGACTTCCGAAGAACGCAGCGATCCCCGCGGTGTTCCTGGAGTTTCTGACCCAGGCGACACACAAGATGTATCCGATGGGCGGAGGCCATGACTACGAACCGGCCCCCTCCGATTCCGTGGCGGGGCGCGTTGAGGCGACCGGCCTAACGCCGGCCGAGATCGTCTACGACGCGATGATGGATCAGAACGGCAAAGGTCTGCTCTACTTCCCGCTCTTCGGCTACGCGACGAGTCGCTTCGATGCGATCGAAGAGACTCTGCTCCATCCGCAAACGGGCCTCAGTCTGGCGGACGGGGGCGCGCATTGCGGCTCGATCTGTGACGCCGGGACACCGACCTTCATGCTGATGCATTGGGCGCGAGACCGAACGCGCGGCGACCGGATGCCGATCGAATTCATCGTCCGAAGACAGACCCGGGATACCGCACATCAATACGGTCTCTTTGACCGAGGCGTTCTGAAACCCGGACTCAAGGCCGATATCAATTTGATCGACTTCGAACGCCTGGGGCTCGGGTCGCCCGAAATGCGTCATGATTTTCCGGCTGGGGGTCGGCGGCTCTATCAAGGCGCGCGCGGATACGTCGCGACGATCGTGTCTGGCCAGGTGATCTTCGAAGAGGGTCAGGCCACCGGCGCGCTACCGGGGAAACTGATTCGTGGTGCACAGCCCGGAATCGCGGAATAGCGGAGACACGGAATGGAGTCGGGGGGCAAGGGGCAGACGTCCTGGGCGCGCGCAGGGCGGCAGCCCGCGATTGCCATCATCGGTGCGGGAATGTCCGGGATCGCGGCCGTCGTCGAGTTGCGGAAGGCCGGGTACACGGATCTCACCGTCTATGAGAAAGCGGCGCGTGTGGGCGGGACCTGGCGGGAGAACACCTATCCCGGACTCTCGTGTGACATTCCCTCGCGTTGGTACTCGTTTCGTTTCGCGTTGAATCCCGATTGGAGTCATCGTTTTTCGTATGGCGCGGAGATTCAGGCCTATATGGAGAGGGTCGCTCGCGAGTTCGATGTCGAGTCCGTGATCCGCTTCAACACGTCGGTCAAGAAACTGGATTACGAAGCGCCGTATTGGCGTCTCGTGACCGAGTCGGGTGAGGAAAGCGTCTACGACGTCGTCATCAGCGCCACCGGAATTCTTCATCGACCCGCCATTCCCGAAATCGAGGGTCTCGATTCCTTCGAAGGCGTCTGTTTCCATTCCGCGAGATGGGATCACTCGGTCGAATTGACCGGCAAACGCGTCGGGATCGTCGGCACGGGTTCCACCGCCGCTCAGATCGTCGGCGAAATCACCGACAAAGTGGGCCAGATGGTCGTTTTCCAACGGACGCCTCAATGGATGATCCCCCTGCCACAGAGGCGATATTCGAATGGCTGGAAGCGCGTCCTGAAGCTCTGCCCTTTCCTCCAACGACTGGCCTACTACTTCTACTATATCGCGGGTGTCCGAACCTTCGGCGCCGCCACGGTCGGCGACAAGCGGATGCAAGAACGCATCAGCCGGGCCAGTCGGAATAATCTCGAAGAACACGTCAGCGACCCCGAGTTGCGCGCCAGGCTCACGCCCGACTATCAAGCGGCGTGTAAACGATTGATCTTCTGCACAGATTTCTACAAGGCGATTACTCGCGACAATGCCGAACTCGTCACGGAGCCGATCGAGCGCATTGGCGCGAAGGGCGTCGAGACAGCGGATGGCAAGATGCATGCCCTCGATGTGCTCGTACTGGCCACGGGATTCGATGCGAGCGCTTTCATCCTGCCGACGCGCGTGACGGGTGAGAACGGGCAGGATCTCGAAGAATTCTGGCACCGCGCACCGCGCGCTCATCGTGCCGTCGCGATTCCAGGGTTTCCGAATTTCTGGATGCTCGAAGGGCCGACGGGCCCGGTCGGAAATCTTTCGCTGATCATCATCTCGGAACATCAAATCGACTACATCATCTCCATGCTCGACAAGATGAAAGAGGACGGACTCGTTGCGATCGCGGCCCGGCACGAGGCCTACACGTCCTATAACGATGCAATGCTCGAGACGCTTCCCAAGACCATTTGGGTCACCGGTGGCTGCACGAGTTGGTACATGGATGATTCAGGCCTGCCGAATCTTTATCCCTGGCCCCCCCAGCAATATCTCAAGGAGATGCATCGTCCCGACTTCGACGAATTTCATCTCGTGAAATGAGTTCGGGCATGGTGTCGATCGGGGATGTCCAACGGCTCGATGAAAGGCTTCGAGGCGGGCGCCGATCGAATCGTTTCAGGCGTCTGTGCGTAATCGTTCGACCGAAAGCGACTCGCGCGTGATGCCCTCGGCGAGGAGGTCTTGCGGGAGCGAGTCGTTCACGATCAGACCGGCCGCTGCGCGAGAGGCCGCGGGCGCCGTCATGATGCCAAAGCCACCTTGGCCCGCGAGCCAGAAGAAGCCGGCCCGTTCCGGGTCCATGCCCAATACGAGCGAGCGATCCGCGACGAAGCTGCGAAGCCCCGCCCAACGGTTGCGGATGTGTCGGATCTCGATCGTCGTGCAGCGTTGAACCGAGTCGGCAGCGAGTGCGACGTCCTCGTCTTCGGGGTGGGCGTCACAAGGAGTCGAGGGCGTCTCGTCGCAGGGTGAGGCGAGCAGTTGAGCGCCCTCCGGCTTGAAATAGAAGTCTTCGTCCGCGTCGATCACCAGGGGCCATGCGCGCGTGTCGGCGTCTGGCGGGCCATCGAAGGTGATGGCGGTTCGACGTAGAGGTTCGAGGCCGATCGAACGAGCCCCCGCGAGCTGGCCGATCAGATCACACCAGGCTCCGGCCGCATTGACCACGACCGGCGATTCATAGTTCTGCTCGCCCGCGACGACGGTCCACGCCCCTCCACATTCCGAGATTCGATAGACGTCGGCCTTCGTTGCGATCGTGCCCCCTCGACGCCGAAAGCCCCGTAGAAATCCTTCGAGCAACTCCGCGACGTCGATATGCATCGCGCTCGGTTCGACGACCGCGAATTCGACGTAGTCCTCGCGAAGTACCGGGCAGATCTTGCGGGCTTCGGAAACGCTGACCTCGTGTAGTTCAGCGCCCGCCGTGCGGCCCTTCGCAATCGTGTCGTCGAGACTCGCGCGCTGGTCCCCGCGCCCGATCCAGAGCACCGAATTCGGAGTGACCAGGGGGAATTCGGTAAAACCCTCGGGTGGATGCTCGAAGAAACTTCGCCCGGCGCGCGTGAGGCGACCCACGACGGGGCCGGCGTAACTATCCACCAGAAACGCGGCTGATCGACCGGTGGTGTGTTGGCCGGGAAGAGGTTCTCGTTCGATCAGGACGACGGATCCGTGTTGCTGGAGTTCGTACGCAGCCGAGGCGCCCGCGATTCCCGCGCCGACGACGATGAAATCAAAGTTCGGCATGAGGAATTCCTTCCTCGGCTCCATCGATCGAGCGCCCCGACTCTTCAATCGTCTTCACGATCCGTAATCGCAGGCCGCGTCGCGCGACCTTGTCCAACAGAGCGACCCTCATCTTTCGACCTCATGTGCGATTCGAACCCCCAATGGGTAGCGCGTTCGAATCCCACGCGAGGCCCGGGGTCAGCAGCAGGAGGTGGGGATCGGCTCTGCCGAGGTTTCCAGACTGCGGTCTCTTCCGAAATCTTCGGTGTCTTCGATGACGCGATAGAATTCCCATCGCATCCCCTGCGGATCGAGCGCCCAGACCTTGTTCTGGCTGGCATAACAGCAGGTCTCTTCGTCCTCGACCGAGTCCACGAGGTCCGCGGCCCTGAGTCGATCGGTGGCCGCTCGCACGTCGGCATCGTCGAAAACCTCGACGCCGAGATGATTGAGCCGTTCGTCTGCGTCGGGATTCTCGAAAAGTACGAGTTTGAGCGGAGGCTCATCGATTGCGAAGTTGGCGTAGCCGGGCTTTCGCTTGTTGACTTCGACGTTGAAGAGCTTCGAATAGAATTCGACGGCCTCGTCGAGATTCTTGACGTTGAGAGCAAGTTGAACACGCATGATAGGACTCCTGTTCTTGTGCGGGGTGAATCGAGAATCGGCGTAGTGGGCGCCGTGCTCAGTGGTTCGTTTGACCATCCGCGCGAGCAATTTCGTCCGCGTCGGCGGCGACGCCTTGTTTGGTGGGGATTCCTTGTTGGACAAATGCGTCGCCATCGGCCCACTCGTCGTGGGCTGTCAGCCAGAGTCGGACCAAATGACGCTTGCGTTCCGATTCGTCGAAGTCTTCGTACTCGGTGCGCGCGTGCAAGACGGCATTGTTCTTGAGGTAGTTGATCTCGCCGGGCTCGAGGCGCATCTCGACGTAGAAGGTCGGATCCTCCGCGATCTGATCGATCAGATCGAGTAGTTCGGTTTGTTGTTGCGTGAGGCGGGGGACCTGCGCGTGGCGCTGGGCCTTGCGGATATACCACGGGATATAGAAGAAGGTGAGCTTCGACTCGTGATAGCGGCAGATTGGCAGGCGGAAGAAGGGATCCTCGCCTTCGGATTGCTCGTCGTTGCGATCCCAGTAGAAGTTTTCGTAGAGAAGCGGGATGAGATCGCTCCGCCTGCGGAGAATTTCGTTGTAGAGGGCCGTCGTGCTGACGAGTCGATTGGCCCCACCCGAGCGACCTTGTCGAATACATAGGAGTCCGACGAGATCGGATCCATCGCTGTGAAAGCCGAGTTCGACACGTGTCTTATAGAGACGCACCGAAGTGTCGTTCGGATCGGCGCCGGTGTCGCGTACATGACCGAGCAGGTCGCCGGCCGCGTTTTGGGAGACGGCCTTTCCCATGTGAAGTCCGAGACCCCAATGAATCCAGCCGATGTCTTCCGCATCGTATCGATCGACCGGAAGGCCCTTCACGTTGATGAATCCCCGGCCGCTCTGCAGGCTCTGCATCCATTCGGCAATCTCGCGGCCGAGTACCGGCAGGGGGAAATCCTCGCGCGTGAGGTCTCGCATGGATTTGCCGGAGTCCTTCGCGCAGATCAGGGCGTTCTCCAGATCGGCGATCTGCTCTCGGGTCAGCCGGCGACTCCAAGCGTCGTTCTCGAGTAGCTCGGGGCCCAGCCAGGTCGCCGAGGTTTGCAGCGGCTGCCGTGCGATCGACGTCATCGGTTATCCCCGTCACATTGCGTGGGTCCCGCGACCTCGCAAGCGGCCTCCCCCGAGTCCTGCCCATCGACGCCGCGGCAGCAATTGGCGGTGAGAAAGGCGATCACGCCATTCACGCAGGAGAAGTCGGCGCTGTAGATCCTCGAGGTCCCTTGGCGTTCGTACGCGATCAGGCCCGCACTCTTCAATTCCTTCAGATGAAAAGAGAGGGTCGCGGAAGGGATGGCGAGGAGAGTTCCGATCGCTCCGGCGGCAAGGCCGTCCGGGGCGGCCTGTACGAGGACGCGAAAGACATCCAGGCGAGTTTCATGGGCCAGGGCGGCGAGAGCGCCGATGACGAGTTGTTTCTCCATAATTCGAATGCTATAGAATTATAGAATAAAGTCAAGACCCTTTGGGTGCCAGGACCTCGGGCGGATCGAGAATTCGAGCCGGTGGTCCGGGTTTCGTCCTGCGGGGAAACAAATGATGGAGGCGAGGAATTTCTGATGGGCCTATTCGAACGATATCTGACGCTCTGGGTGGCGATTGCGATCGCGATCGGAGTCACCGCGGGCGCGTACTTCCCGGCCGCCTTCTCTGCTCTGGCCGGCCTCGAAATCGCACGGGTCAATCTCGTCGTGGCCGTCCTGATTTGGGTGATGATCTATCCGATGATGGTGAACGTCGACCTCGCCTCTTTGCGGCGGGTCGGCGTTCGGCCCAAGGGCCTCGCGATCACGCTCGTCGTCAACTGGCTCGTCAAGCCCTTCACGATGGCCGCGTTGGGCGTTCTCTTCTTCGAGGTGTTCTTCGTTTCCTGGGTCGATCCAGCGGATGCAAGGGAGTACATCGCGGGGATGATCCTGCTCGGCGCGGCACCCTGTACCGCGATGGTTTTCGTATGGAGCCAACTTACGAACGGAGACGCTGCCTATACCGTCGTGCAAGTCTCCGTGAACGATGTGATCATGGTCTTCGCGTTTGCACCGCTGGTCGCATTCTTATTAGGCGTTACGGATGTCGTGGTCCCGTGGTCGACACTGCTTCTTTCGGTCGTGCTCTATGTGGTCGTCCCGTTGCTCGCGGGCCATTGGACTCGTCGAATTCTGATGGCTCGGGGCGCCGTAGAGGCCGTCGCCGTCTTTGGTGCAAGGCTCAAGCCCTACACGATCGTGGGTCTACTCACGACGGTCGTATTGCTCTTCGGCTTCCAGGGCCCGCGTATCCTGGAGCGACCGGGGCTGATCGTCTTGATCGCGATCCCGCTAGTCGTGCAGAGCTACGGCATATTCCTGATCGCTTACGGTTGGGCGTGGGCGTGGAAAATCCCCTATTCGATCGCGGCCCCGGCGGCCTTGATCAGCACCTCGAATTTCTTCGAACTCGCCGTGGCCGTCGCCATCAGCTTGTTCGGACTCGAGAGCGGTGCGGCGTTGGTGACCGTGGTCGGGGTCCTCGTCGAGGTCCCGGTGATGCTCTCGCTCGTGGCGCTGTCGAATCGGACGCAGGGCTACTTCACGCAGGAGCGCGTCCTCGACGCCCGGTGATCCGGACGACGCAACCCGAGAGTGTCCCTCGGCACGTGGAGTCCCCTATGCTCCTCGATCCGAATCTGCTCATCCCGAGAGGCGTTGCATGACCGAACCCCGTGTATTGCTCGATGGCTTGCGTTTTCCCGAAGGTCCGCGATGGCACGAGGAGCGCCTCTGGTTTTCCGACATGCACGCGGGTCGCGTAGTCGCTCTCGGGATGGACGGTCTTTCCGAGACGATCGTCGAATTCGAGGGACAACCGTCGGGGCTCGGGTGGTTGCCCGACGGACGCTTGTTGGTCGTTTCGATGCTGGACCGACGCTTGCTTCGTCTGGATCCCGAGGGTCTGACGGAGGTTGCGGATCTGTCTTCCCTGGCCTCTTTTCATTGCAATGACATGGTCGTCGACACGTCGGGGCGTGCCTATGTCGGAAATTTCGGCTTCGACTTGCACAAAGAGGAGTCGCCGACCGGGGCGAATCTCATCCTGGTACATCCGGATGGCCGAACGGAAGTCGTCGCGAAAGACCTTCTCTTTCCGAATGGCGCGGTGATTACGCGAGATGGGAAGACGCTGATCATTGGAGAGACCTTCGGAGCCTGCCTGACCGCGTTCGATGTGACAGAGGACGGTCGTCTACACAACCGACGACTCTGGGCGAAGATCGAAGGAGGCGTGCCGGACGGAATCTGTCTCGACGAGGAGGGCGCCATCTGGGTGGCCTCGCCGATCGGAAAAGGCGGGGTATCGCGAATCCGTGAAGGGGGCGAAGTGGTTGATCACGTCGCCGTCGAACACGAAGCCTTTGCCTGTATGTTAGGGGGGCCAGATCGTCGCACGCTTTTCATTTGTACCGCTGCGGATTCGGATCCCGCAAAGACCGGAGACTGTCGCGGAAGAATCGAGATCGTCGAGGTCGACATACCGGGCGCCGGTCTTCCCTGAAGCGCGAGTCGTTCGAGTCCCGCTTCCGAAACCGGGAACTCCGATGGAGGTCTCCATTGGAGTTCTATCCTACACTGCGATCTTCGAGACTCGGCGTCTCGCATGATGAGAAGCACGAGTGGCCTGTATGCAGTCGATAGGAGATGAAAAATGGCTCGATTTCTGAGGGTCGCGATCGCCGTGCCGCTCGTGTTCTCGCTCTACGCTTGCGGTTCGGATCCGCTCAATCATTTGCCGGGCGTCGATCCCTGGATGGACGGGAATCCCACGGAGTTTGCGGCCTTCGCGCTCGATTCGGACAAAGGGCCGGTGGTGATGATCAATCTGTTGAAGTTTCGAGAGAAAGCGGCGGACGGAAACGGCACGGGAGCGGAAGCCTATGCGCGTTATGCGAAGCTCGCCGGTCCCTTCGTCGAACGTCATGGGGGTCATCTGGTCTTCTCGGGACAGGCACGTGAACACTTGATCGGTGACAGTGACTACGATTGGGACATGGTGTTGCTGGTCTCCTGGCCGAGACGCCAGAATCTTCTCGATCTCGCAGGAGATGAAGACTACAAAAAGATCGCCCACCACCGCACGAACGCTCTGGAACGAGCGATGCTGATCGCGCTCGATGAGGATTCTTTCGAGTAGCGTTGTTCGTTGTTCGTTCTTCGGGATGGGGTCTCAGAGTTTGTAGATCGCGCTGAGGGCTCTGTCGAAAAGAGTCGAAGGGACGAAGCGCCGCGCGGCAACCGCCCATCTCTGGCCCAGCGCGCCGACCGGGTAGCGATTTCGAGGCGATGGACTCGTGATGATTCTTGCCAGCAGGGTCGCCAGGCGTTGTGGATCCGCACCGTTTCGCTCATCGTGTTCCATCACCGCGACCGCGCGTTGGCAACTGTCCTGGTAGACCGAGCCCTCGCCGGCTTCCGCCGAGAAGACGCGGCTTTCGGTGAACCCGGTCTTGAAGTCGCCCGGTTCGAGGAGCACGACGCGAATGCCAAAGGGGCGAAGCTCCATCCGCATCGCGTCCGACATCGATTCGAGCGCGTATTTCGAAGCCGAATAGAAACCCTGGAAAGGGATCGTGACGAGTCCGCCGAGCGAGCTGACGTTGACGATGAGGCCTTCGCCCTGCGAGCGAAGTAGGGGAAGGACCGCTCGGCAGACTCTCAGCACACCGAAAAAATTGGTCTCGAAGAGCGTCTTCGCCTCTTCGACCGAGGTGTCCTCGACGGCCCCGGCCAGACCGATGCCCGCGTTGTTGACGACCACATCGATTCGACCCTCGCGTTCGGATATGAAGCGGACGGCTTCTATGACCGATTCGTTGTCGCAAACGTCCATCGGAATCATCTGTACGGAAGAGGGCGAGCCGACAGAATCTGGAAATTGGGCCCGGCGACTGGTTCCGTATACGCGATGACCGAGTGTGACGAGATGTTCGGCCGAAGCGTGGCCAAAGCCTGTCGACGCGCCCGTAATCAAGACGACCTTCTTTGATGTCTTTGATGTCATTTCGCAAACTCCCGAGTCCGCAGGCTACAGCAGATTCGAGTACTCAGGAATTCGCGACGGTCGAGATGGACTCGTCCGACGGACGTTGGATAGCGGCGTCGATTTCGTGCTCTCCGAGGTAGCGCTGGATGATCGGTTCGAGGTGGTCGGGGTTGAAGCCGAAGGGGCCGATTCCGGGGTTGTAGACGACTTTTCCCTCCAGATCGATGAAGTAGATCCGGGTCGGGCGCGAGGTATAGAGTTCGGCCACGCGGTTATCCATTCGATCGACGTAGAGTGGCACGACGCCATCGAAGAGGTTGGCCTGACAGCTCGCGGCGACCTTGCGTCGCTGTTCCAGTGTCACGGGCTCCTTGACGTCGGTGCGCGCGAGTTGCTGGGTGAGGCCGTTGAAGAGTCGTTGGGTTCGCGACCGGCCGAGCCACCAGCGATCGGTGGCATGGGCCTCCTTCACGTAGACGACGATGAATTCGACTCGATCATGATATTTTTCGTAGAGTTCTTTGAGACGCACGGTCCCATTGCTGAAAGGCGGTCAGGTATAACTGCCGAATACCAGCGCAACAGGGCGTTTGCCTCGAAAATCCGAGAGGCGCACGCGCACGTTGCCCTCTGGATCCTGGAGCTCGAAATCCGGCGCCTCGTCTCCGACCTTGGGAGATTTCCGGTCGAGCGTTTGCTGCCAGACGACCTCTTCGTTCCTCCACTCCGTCGCGTTGATCAGAAGATCGGCGCCCAGTACGAGATTGTCCTCGCCTTCCCACGAAATGAAGAGTCCAGAAATCGCGGCGAATACGATCGCTGTGCGCCGCATCAGCCGCCCCGTCGATCTCGCTTCGGGGAGGATCTGTCTTTCGAGGACGATGAGAAGAGCGAAGGCGCCGAGCATCGAGAGAAGCGAAAACCCGGCCGGCGCACCCAAGGCGATGGGCGTCAACATCATCAATCCGAACGCGACACGAATACCACCGGACAAGCGTGTCCGCGACCCACCCGGGATGATCGAACCGAGTTTGCGAAGCCAGCCCCGATCGAGGTCGGGCGCGAATAGATTGTGAGCGCCGGTCCCTAACAGGAAATAAGCGAGGCTCGTCTGGAAGAAGACGAAGCCGCCGTGGAGCAGATAGGCCACCATCGTCCAGATCAGATTTCCGGTCTCGATGATGGTTTCGTAGTTGGGGTCCATGAGGGTTCTCCGAGAAGCGCCGCGTGGGGGGTCGGTGAGAAATACTCGAAGGCTCGTTTGCTATCCCAGGCTGGGTGCCGAAGCGAGTCTTCGCGACTCCGGCCGCAACAGGTAGGAAGCGACGCAGAGGGCGAGGACGATGGCCGGACGAATCGTATGGCCGAGCGGGTCGCCCGAAAAGGCATGAGAGGCGGTGGCCCCCGCCAGGTTGAAACAGAGACCGGCGTAGGCCCATTCCTTGAGCAGGGGACGTGCGGGAATCAACGTCGCCACCACGCCGAGTAGTTTTGCCGTGCCGATGATCGTCATGAAGTAGAGGGGATATCCAAGATGCGCCATGGCCTCGACGATGGGCTCCTGGTGTGTGATATGAGCGAATCCGGAGATTCCGACGGCGGCACAGAAGAGACCGGTCACGATCCAATAGGCGAGGACTTTACGGTTCAAGTTGATCTCCTTTGGCGAGCGGGTGCGCCTGGAAGCGGGGGCGGGCATTTCATTCTGCGGCCACGCTGGGCGGCAAAGCCGTTGGCGAACCGAGAAACATGAATTCGACCGCTCGTGAATGGGCATCGATGACGGCCGGGTCGGTCAGGTCGACGCCGGTCAGGCGGCGACATTCCTCGGCTTGATGGAAGATCACATCGATCGCTCCGATCAGTGTGTATGCGAAATGCAGGGGCGCGATATCCTTCGGCAGTCGTCCGAGATCCTGGAGAAGCGTGATTACAGGGATGAGTCGATCGAAAAGCGGCTTCACATGTCGGTCGACGATCCATCGCATACGCGGCCCCCGACGTTTGCCCTCCTCGTGCATGAGCCGAACGAACTCGGGATGCCGAGCTACGAAATGAACGTGCGCGCGAATGCCGGCCCGGATCGCGTCGAGGGGATCTTCGCCCTCGTCGACGCTGCGCGGCGCGAACATCGTGACCTCGAGTGCGTCTCGGATCTCTGCGAAGGATCGATCTACCGCGGCCTGCCAGAGTTTGAGTTTTTCGCCGAAGTAGTATCGAAGCAGGCCGAGTGGAACGTTCGCTCGACTCGCGATCTGCCGCGTGGTCGCGCCGTCGAAGCCGTTATCGGAAAAGGCCTGTAGTGCCGCCCCGAGGATGCGCTCGCGCACCTCACTAGACTGGTCGGCGGCGTCTCGATTGGTTCGCATGAACAAGATTATTGTACAGCTGAATAAATCTCGCTAGCCTTGGGTTGCAAATTTTGTCTACAGGAAAATGACACCGATGCCGCCTCAGGATCCGATCGGAAAATTGACGAGTCGAAACGAGCGGCCCGCGAGCCGGCGTTGGCGACTCCTGGTCGTGCTGATCCTGTTCGTTGTCGGCGGCGGGATGTTACGCAACGCCCTGGGCATCGAGTGGAGCGCGGAGGGCGTGCGCTCGATGGTTGCGGACGCCGGCGTCTGGGCGCCGATCCTGTTCACGGTGCTGCTGGTGTTTCGGATTCTTCTCGTCATTCCATCGATGATCCTGCTGCCGGCCGGTGGCTTGCTCTTCGGGGTCGCGGAGGGGACGCTCTACGGGACGATCGGACTCACGATTTCAGGGCTCCTCAACTACGCGTTGGTCTGGTGGGCCGGTCCGGAGGCCTTTCGATCTCGCGTCTCGCCGCGTTTTCATGGTCTGCTCGAAATCGTGCGCTCCCGGACGGGGGCCGGCGCCGTCGTCGTGATTACCGCCTACCCGTTTGGGCCGATCACCATTGCCCATCTCGGCGCAGCGATCGCTGGGATGGGCTTTGTCACCTTCGGCTTCGCCGTCGCCACCGGCTCCCTCGTGCGTGCGGCCACGTATTCGTTCTTCGGTGCTTCGCTCGTCGAATCCGATCGACTCGGATGGGCCACGCTGGCGATGCTGTGCGCACTCGTGATTCCCCTGTTAGTGCCCCGCTCGCGCGCGTGGCTCCTGCAGAGCTTCGGATCCTCTCGCGAATCCGGACAGTCCTGATCACGCTCGGCAACCGGCCAGAGGCATTTGGGCCGCCGGGATCCAGTCATGCGCCCGTGTTCGGAAGATCCTGGCATTGATCGAGATATTTGTGGAGCATGCCCATCACCATTTCCTGCACACCGGGGACGTCCTTGGGAACGCCCCCGTAGATCGCGGCCGAGATCGGTGTTTCGTTGGCCGGATCGAGCGCGTAGGGCACGGCTCCCGCCAGATCCTTCTCGAATTTTTCAACGACGCCCGGTTGGGTCTGGGGTCGAGTCACACACATGTGGATCGCGTTCGGATATTGCTGACCATTGAAGCGCCAGCCGCGATCCTTCATGAAGTCGTTGAGGTGGTAGATGTCGAATTGATCGGAGGAGAAGGAAAAGCAAAACGTGGGCTTGCCCATCATCTTGAGTTCCGGATGGGAGCGCACGACATCTTGCATGGCGAAGCTCGTCTCGAAGATCGCCTTGGCGTATTTCATGTAGCCCTCCTGGCCGAGACTGACCATCGACGCCCAGGCCGAGGCCAAGAGCCCGCCCGATCGGCTCCCGGCGATGCCCGGAGAGTTGTATTTCCCGCCCGGCCATTCGGGGGTCGCGAAATATTGGAAGCGACGCAGCGCGCGGTCGCGACACAGTAGAACCGAAGTCCCCTTCAGCCCGTAGCCGTATTTGTGGGTATCCGCCGAAATGCTGGTGACGCCGGGTAGCCGAAAATCGAAAACCGGGATGTCGTACCCGAGACGTTCGCCCCAGGGCAGGATGAAGCCACCCAGACAGCCGTCGACGTGAAGCCCGACCCCGTGCTCGAGGGCAATGGTGGAGAGTTCCTCGATTGGATCGATTGTGCCATAGGGGTAGTTCGCGGCCGAACCGACGATCATCACGGTGTTCGAGTTGACGGCTTTGCGCACGAGATCGACGTCGACCAGTGTGCTCTCTGGATCGATCGGGATATGCACGACCTCGAGGTTGAAGAGATGGGCACCTTTCTCGAAGGCCGGATGCGCCGTCTCGGGAAGGATGATCTGCGGAGAGGTGATGTTCTTTTCCTTTCGCGCGCGATCTCGGTACATCAAGACCGAGGTGATGATGCTCTCGGTGCCGCCGGACGTGACGGAACCACAGGGTCGCTCGTCCGGTCCGCTTCCGATCGCCGCCTCCGCATGCATCAAATCGAGGGCCATCGCGATGATCTCGCCTTCGAAACGCGTCGCGCTCGGGCAGATGTCGCGCTGGAGTGCGTTCACATGCGAGTAGTACGAGAAGACTTCATTCAGGAAGGCGTAGTGTTCGGTGTCACCGCAATACATCGTTCCTGAGCATTGCCCGCCCTGCCAGAAATTGTCTTCCTCTGCGGCGACTTCCTTGAGCTCGCGCAAGATTTCCTCTCGCGATCGGCCCTTCTCGGGGAGGGATTTGAGGACCCCGAAGCGCTTCGCATACGGATACATGCCGCCTTTCGTTTTCTTGGCCTTTTCGGTCATGATGAGTTCTCCTTGCTCGATCGGGCGAGCGGTTGGGCGTTCAAGATTTCGAGGGCTTTCGCGTGCAGCTCCGCATTCGCTGCGGTAATGATTCGTCCGCCGCCCGACGCTGGACCGCCCCGCCAATCGGTGACGATTCCGCCAGCCCCTTGGATGATCGGAATCAGGGGGATGATGTCGTAGGGATTGAGGCTGGCTTCGATGACGAGATCGATCAGGCCGTGGGCCAGAAGACAATAGGAATAACAGTCGCCGCCAAATCGCATCATGCGGGTCTCGTCGGCCACTCGCTCGAACGCGTCGAGATCGGTGTCCCCCTCGAACATGGACGGATGGGTCGAGTAGAGAATTGCGGAGCCCAACTCGCGGGTGGTGCTCGTTTTGAGCGGCTTCTCTTTCCCGTCTCGCCTGATCCACGCCTCGCTGTTGTTGCCGAGAAAGGTCTCTCGAAGGTAGGGTTGGTGCATCACGCCGACGACGCATTTCTCCTCGACCGTGAGGCCCAGAAGGATTCCCCATGCGGGCACTCCGCTGATGAACGCACGGGTGCCGTCGATCGGATCGATGACCCAACGGTAGGCGGAATCGGATCGACGCTCCGCCTGCTCTTCCCCGAGAATTCCGTGATCGGGGAAGCGGCGTTCGAGATCCGCGCGCATTTGGCTTTCGATTTCTTTGTCCGCCCGGGTGACCGGATCGAACGCGACGCCTCCCGACTTGTCTTCGACGTCGATGGCGCTTCGGAAATAGCGAAGCGCGATCGGTCCCGCAGCCTCGGCAACGGAAACGGCGACCTCGAGGTATTCGCGGTTGGTCTGCGGGTCTGGTTTTGGGTTGCGGCTAGCCATTGAGGGCCTCGAAAATCGGGCGGTTCTGATCCCATGCGACAACGAATTGTTCAAAGAGCCGGTCGTAGGTGTCCCGGTTCTCTGGTTTGGGATGATAGGTCTGACCGATTCGACAGACTTTGTCGACATCCGACAACGAGGCCACTCCCAACTCTTCGAACGCGAGGAAGGCGGTTCCCCGATTATTGACGAAGCGCGGCTCTGCCAATTGGTGGACCGGGCGGTCCATGATGTCGGCCATGATCTGCGCCCACTCGGACGATACCGCCCCGCCGCCGGAAAATTGCAAGGCGTCGAAGGAGTCGTCGATGAATCGCTCGACCGCGGGGAGAACCCAGCGCAGGCTGAACGAGACGCCTTCGAGGACGGCACGCAGCATGTGGGCGCGGGTCGTTTCGAGCGACATGTTCAGAAAACCGCCCCGCATCGAGCCGTTGGCTCGTGGGGATTGAGATCCAGAAAGCCAGGGCAGGTAGAGCAGGTTGCCCGCGCCGGCCGGTGTCGAGGAGAGCGCCTTCTCGAGGTTCGCGAAAGGGTCTGCGGTCGAGTGGTCGGCCAGGGCATCCTTGGGGAAGGCGATCTGTGTCAGGAAATGTTCCAGTGGCTTGCCGCCGAGACCGACCTCGGACATCACCATATACTCGTTCGGGATCGGACTCGGCATGCTCAGAATCCAGTTCTCGAGGTCGGTGCGCATGGCAGCCACGAAGGCGAGAATCTGGCAGGTCGTTCCGATGTTGATCGCTCCGTGGCCCTTGCGGTAGACGCCTGTTCCGATCGCCGCAGCATGCGTGTCGTTCACGCCGGTGAAGACTTTCGTTGCCGGCGAGAGGCCGATCTCTTCGGCAATTTCCTTTCGTACCGTTCCAAGACAGGTTCCGACCGGAACGAGATCCGGAAGCTTCTCGCGGTCGATTCCCGACATGCGCAGCAGATCTTCGTGGTAGGCGACCGAATCCAGGCGACGGTTGTCGGTCAATAGCTGGGCGAAGGCCGTACACGCATTGGAAGCACAGATTCCCGTGAGTCGCGTGGTGACATAATCCGAAGGTTCGACGAGCTTCGCAGCGCGTTCGTAGATTTCCGGACGATCGTTCTTCAAGAAAAGCATGTGGGACAGGGAGTCATTGCCCGACGGCAACGGCGGCATGCCGACGATTTCGATCCATCGCTTGGGCGTCTCGGGGTAGGCGGCGTAGATTTCCCGCGTATAGGGTCCGCCGCGGCCGTCCATCCAGGGGATCATGTTTCCGACGGGTCGGCCCTCTTCGTCGATCGGAACGATCGAGAAATATTGGCTCGTGCAGCTGATGGCGAGAATTGAATCCAACGGCTTCTCGGCGTCTCGGATGACCTGGCGAGCTGCGCTGATGATCGCATCCCAGATCTCTTCCGGATCCTGCTCGGCCTGATCCGGGCCGAGTTGAATCGTCGCCACCGGTCGGTTCGCGGAGGCCGCGATCGTGCCGTCGTCGGCGATCAACGCGACCTTGGGCCCGCCCGTGCCGAGGTCGATCGAAAGGATGTATTGTGCGCGACTCATTGAATTTGATACCTTTGTATCATATTAAGAGAGGGCGATGCAACCCAGGAAATCAGCGACCCGCAAGAAGGTAGAACGCCGCGGGCCATACGCCCGTGGGCTTGCGCGGCGAAAGACCCTGCTCGAGGCGGTCCTCCGTATCGTGACGCGAGAGGGTGTCGCGGGGGTGACCCATCGCGCGGTGGCCGCCGAGTCGAAGGCGTCCCTTCGGGCGACGACCTACTACTTCGCGACCAAGGAGGACATGATCCGGGAGGCCTTTCGCTTCTTCTGTCAGCAATCTCTCGAACAGATCGAGGCCACCCGAGAGCGCTTCCGGGGCCGCGAGGTCGGGCCGGGCGACGCGGTGGCAATGATTTTTGAAAACGTGCTGAAGGAATGGGACAACCCGAATACCTCCTGGGTCGCCGAGTTCGAGCTGATCCTGGCGATCGCCCGCGAACCGGCCTTCGCCCCCGAATACCGTGATTTCCAGCGGCAACTCGATCAGGGTCTGAAGCGGACGATGCAAGCGATCGGGTCCCGCGAACCGGCGCGCCACGCGCGAATCGTGCTGGCCTTTCTGCGCGGATTCGAACTCGAGCAGCTCTCGCGGCCGGAGCGCAAGAATTGGCAGCGGAGGATGCGGGCGGATCTCGCCCAGCTGGTATCGGCGCTCGTGGCATTCGAGGGGTAGCCCCTTCCCGGCCGGAGTTGACACTGTCTACAGGGTCGAGTAGACACTGTCTACAGATGAGTGTTTCAAGAGTCGAAAAATTCGAACCGCCACCGACAGATCAGCCGCTCGCGGATCGCCCACCGGCCGACAGCCCGCTGGCCGAGAGGCTGGTCGCGGTCGCACTCGAGCTGCTGGCCGAGGAGGGGATCGAGGCGCTGACCCTTCGATCGGTTGCGCGCCGAGCGGGCGTCTCGCATGGCGCGCCTGCACGACATTTCGGGGGTCTGTCGGATCTTCGCGCCGAGGTCGCGGCGACCGGCTTTCGAATGTTGTCGAAAGCGATCGAGACGTCGGATGCGGCGATCCCCGCAGAGGCCGGGTCGACCGGGCGGCTCAAGGCGGCCGGCCGAGCCTATGTGCAATGTGCGTTGGCTAATCCGGGCCTCTTCGCCCTGATGTTTCGAACGGGCGATCTCGATTCCCAGAACGAATCCCTGGCGCGTGATTCGGGCGCCGCCTTCGAGCGATTGCTCGACGCGGTGCGTGGGGCCCAGACCGAGGGTTGGCGGAGCGGATCCGACGCGCTTTCGCTGGCGGGCTGGTTGTGGTCCTGCGTTCATGGCCTGGCGACATTGTGGGCCGGGGGGGCCTATCAAGGTGCGATTCCCGATGTATCGCTCGACGAGGCGCTGGAGACGATTTTGAAATGGACCGCCGACTAACGGCAAGGAGAAGCGAAATGAGTGAGAACGCATTCTTGGTTGGAAACTTTGCGCCCGTCGACGAAGAGACGACGGCGTTCGATCTCGAGGTGACGGGAGAAATTCCGAAAGGACTCGAAGGCCGATTGCTGCGCATCGGTCCCAATCCGATCGCTCCGGATCCGGCGAATCATCATTGGTTCCTGGGCAATGGCATGGTGCACGGCGTGCGCATGCGCGATGGGAAAGCGCTCTGGTATCGCAACCGCTATGTGCGTGACGACCAGGTTGTCGAAGCCAAGGGTTGCCCCCCGGTCGAGGGCCCTATAGGCAAAACGGATTTGGGAGGCGGCCTGGTCAACACGAATGTGATCGGCCATGCGGGCAAGACCCTGGCCATCGTCGAGGCGGGAAATCTGCCCGTCGAGCTGAGCTACGAACTCGAAACCCTTCGACGCACCGATTTCGGTGGCACATTGCCCGGCGGCCTTTCAGCACATCCACATCTTGATTGCGACACCGGTGAGTTGCACACCGCGGTCTACTCGCCGATTTGGGACTTCATCCAATACGTCGTAGTTGGCGCCGACGGTCGTGTTCGAAAGACGGTGGACGTATCAGTGCCGGGTAAGCCGATGCTGCACGACTGCATGTTTACGAAGAACTACTTCATCCTGCTCGATCTCCCGGTGATTCTCGATCCGAATGTCATCGAGGGTGGCTTTTCGTTTCCCTACAAGTGGCATCCGGAATACGGAGCCCGAGTGGGTCTCTTGCCCCGCGAGGGAGGGGCGGAGGACGTCACCTGGCACGAGGTCGATCCCTGTTATGT
>Ga0114949_10000354_pt1 | contig 23565 bp, 21 predicted proteins | sample N074metaG_FD_83505 | JGI IMG/M metagenome (GOLD analysis project Ga0114949, IMG submission 83505) | Deep subsurface microbial communities from Kermadec Trench to uncover new lineages of life (NeLLi) - N074 metaG | ecosystem: Environmental > Aquatic > Marine > Ocean trench > Sediment | place...
AGAAGGATCGGTACGGAGTCGGAGTTTGCCGCGGCGGCCACTTTTCTTCTGAGCCGCAGAGCAAGTTATATAACGGGCATCGCGCTTTCAGTGGATGGCGGGGCAGCAAAGTCGTTGCTTTAGGTATGCGGGCACTCCTGATATTTTCGCTTGTAGCTTTCTCGCTTCCGTTGAGCCCATTCCAGGCGTGGGCACAGATTGGAGCACCTTCTGAGCAACCGTTCATTCTGATACTCGGAATCGGACAGGATGCCGGCGTTCCGCAATCGGGCGATCATACTCACCCCGGATGGACTGACCCGGAATCTGCCCATCTGGCCACCAGTCTTGGATTGGTTGATCCCGCTTCAGGAAAGAAATGGATGTTTGAAGCCAGTCCGGATTTTCGACGACAGTGGTACATGCTTGAGCAGACAGAACCGTCATCGGGCCAACTGACCCCTGAAGGAATTTTTCTAACCCACGCCCACATCGGACACTATACAGGACTCATGTTTCTGGGGCGCGAATCCATAGGAGCGTCGAATGTATCGGTCTACGCCATGCCCCTCATGGCCGACTTTCTGGAGCTCAACGGTCCCTGGGATCAGCTCGTCCGTCTTCAAAACATCCGGATGCGGCGCATGGGCGAAAACATTCCTGTGCGACTCACCAACCAGATTCAGGTGATTCCGTTTATCGTTCCCCACCGTCAGGAATACGCCGAAGTGGTGGGGTATCGAATTGAAGGGCCCAATCGAACGGCCCTTTTTATTCCTGATATCGACAGCTGGGAAGAATGGGAAGATGAGGGCCATCGATTGGAAGGGGTTTTGCAATCCGTCGACATCGCGTTCATTGACGGCTCCTTTTTTGCAAACGGTGAAATTCCGGGGAGAGATATGAGTGGATTTCCGCATCCGTTTATCTCCCATACCATGGATCGTCTGAAAGATCTTCCGGAGAATCAACGCTCAAAAATCAGATTTATCCATCTGAATCACACGAATCCTGCTCTTGACCTGAATTCGAGTGAGGCCCAATCGATCATCGAAGCAGGGTTTGGTCTGGCTCGTCCCTTTGAACGATACGACTTATAACGTCGCCTGAGCGCGGTACTCGTCGCCGAGCTCCAGAACTACTTTTCTGGTTCTGGCGATTTGAGCCAAGTGTCGACGAGCGTGTATGACCACAATTGAGAGCCCATCAGCGAGTGAGAATCGAATCAGTGGCGAAACAGGAGAGGCAAAACGAACCCGGTTATAATCTTTTCCGTCGAGCGTTCGAATCAGTTCAGAGAGTTCATCCAGCTGAACGCCGAACTCACTCAGGGTAGACTCGCTGTCAAGTGTGGGTCCGGGCTTGAATTTCTTTGGCGCAGGCAGGCGCCGTGTGGACGAAGGCGAAATATTGGATAGAAAGATCTTGCCCATCCATGTCGGCCGGTAGTCTAGCGAATCGGCGCGGTTGATCGTCGGTGCATTGTTGGCACTTCGGTGCAGGAGCGGCAAATATTCTCGTCCCGTTTTAGTAAGGTGCCCGACGCATGATATAATTGACCATGAATTCGGTCTCGGAGGTCGCTGTAGCTCTTCATTCGACAGATCGGAGATCAGCCGGCTCAACTCCGTTCGAAGATGCTCAATGTCGTCGAGAAGTCCGGTCAGAAATAAATTCATTTCTCATTTATCGTGCCGTTAACCGTGTCAACCCATGGCCGAAAATACACGAGACGATGTCGCAAAATTCACGCACGAGAGAATTCTACGTACCGGTCGAAAATGACAAACCGTCGTAAGCGAAAGCGATGCCGTCGGGAAGCTTAGCGTCTTCTTCAGCATGAAGGACGCTGTGAGCCATGTGAATGAAATATGTCTGGCGGGCTCCGATTTGCTTCGCAACGTCTACTGCCTGCGAAATCGTAAGGTGCTTTGTATGCAGGCGATGTCGTAGGGCATCGAGTACGAGTACGTCCAGGTCCTCGAGCAGCGATAAACTCTTTTCCGGTATGCGGCTTGTGTCCGTCAAATAGGCAAATTTTCCGATTCGATATCCGTAAATCAGAAGATCACCGTGCTCAACCGGTACCGGAATGGCTGTAATTTTCTCTGTTTCGTTGAACCGGCTGACCACCTGAAACGGGGTTTCTACGGCCTTCAACTCCAGATTGGGCGTTCCTGGATAGCTGCCGTCCCGAAAAATGTATCCGAACATCCGATTGAGTACTTCGGCCGAGTTGGGAGCCGCATAGCATGGAATCGCAGTTCGATTCTCAAACAGGAAAGGTCGCAGATCGTCAAGACCCACAACGTGATCAAAATGGTGATGCGTAATCAGTACAGCATCCACATTTGAAATTTCCGCCCGCATGGCCTGTGTGCGAAAATCAGGGCCGACGTCAATGATCAAATCAACGCCTTTGGCCCTAATGTAGCACGAGCACCGAAGGCGATTATCCCGAGGATCATCGGACTGGCAGACTTTACACGAACATCCAATCACAGGAATTCCCGTGGACGTCCCCGTCCCGAGAATAGTAATCTGAATTTCTTCGTCCTCAGTCATCGTCCTCCGTCTCGAATTCGAGTAGCACGTTGGCTTTCCAGGCCTCGTCGAGCGCATGTCGAACGGCGGGTCTCAAATAGACGGAATCAACGGGTAGATTTCTGAGGGCTTCGGCCAGGACAGCTACATGAATCTCAGGTGGATGTTGACGGTTGAGCATCAATATCTCTTCCCCTTTGCGAATACAGAATCCTCCTCTGAAGCTTCCTTTCTCTCTTCTTACCCTTACGTCCAGTTGACGGGCGGCATCTTCGAGCTCTTTGGCGATCTGTGATGACTTCATTCCTGCTTCGATTGTGGCTGCTGATTGCATCCGGATGATTGAGTCTCGTCCTGCTCTCTACCAATTTACGCCAATTCGGATTCCATGCTGCTTGCCAATGAAATTTTGATCGTTACCAAACTGTTCTGCCAGATTCCATCTCTGCCAACGGAACGAATAGCCTAACGTGATCCCAATTTCTCCTGAAATCGGACCAACCGTCAATTCTACGCCAGCATCCAGGAGTGAAGAGGTGCCACTTCCGAATCCGAACGAACTCGACGCCAATCCAAAGAACGGAATAACATGCGCGGAAATGCGGGTAGATCCTGTTTCGTGCAACACCCCCACACCAATTCCGAGAGCAAGCACCGTTGATTCAAAACGATCGAAGGATCCCGTCGAAGCGTCTGCAGACAGACGCCGATAGCCACTGTGAAGCGCGACAGGCACCACGAGTTGTGTTTTCGCATCGGGCAGCGCTGGAAAGGGTCTTAGCGCACCACTCAACTGAATAACGGTCTGCAAGATTTCCAGATCCGTCCCGTCCTCGTTCACACTTTCCTGCGTTCCACGCCCAACCGACACGAATATCCCTGGTTTGGAGTAGAAAATGCTATATATAGGATCGGAAAATGATTCGTCCTGCAAGACCGTACAATTTCCTGCCTCGTCGCTGCTCAAACAGGACGGGTCGATTTGAGAAAAATCCGGAAACGAAAAAGAAATACCCGCGGACTGACGCGGCGCGCCCCGCGAACCGTAGTTTCTTTGTCTGGCTTCAGTCTCAATCGTCCATCCAAGAACGAAAAGCATCGAGAGAGCGACCAGCTTACTAATTTTGTTTGCGGTCACCGCCGTTCTTTTTCCCTCGATTTCTTCGCGGGTTGCGATTCTGCCTCTTTGGCCTAGACGAAATTTCCTTGCCTGTTTTTCCGTCAAAAAATCTGAACCCCAGCGGATCCATTCGATTGTCTGACTCTACACGAATCCGAATTTTGTGTTTCAGAGACCACCGTGTATGCTGCGACGGAAACTTTCGATTCAGGTAGGCTGCCGTAAACGGATGAACGATGAGTTTCACCGGTCCTGACCGGCCTGATTCTCGAAAGGCCACGAGCCAATCTTCAATCTTCGCGGTTACATCATCCGCGTCAATTGGCGGTCTGTGTTTCTGACGAACCACCTGCTGCAGACCCGTTTTCTCGTTTCGACGTCCATCCTTCGAATCGGTCACGTCTTCGGAGGAGAACGTGGCCGTAATACTGGGTCTCAGTCTTTGACGCGTGATCTGGATTAAACCAAAATCGCTCATCGGGAGCACTTTTGTAACAGCGCGATCCTTCCTGAACTCGCGGCGAAGCAGATCATATACCTTTCGCCGGTTACGTTCCTGTCGCATGTCGATAAAATCGACCACCAAAATGCCTCCAAGATCCCGCAATCGGACCTGCTGAGTGAGAACCATGACCGCCTCGAGATTTACCTTGAGCGAGTTCTCCTCCTGACCTAACCCTCGTCCAGCGCGACCCGAATTGACGTCGATGACGTGCATCGCCTCGGTATGTTCTATAAAAAGATATCCGCCGGAAGGCAGGTCCACTCTCGTCTCAAACGCTTGATCGACCGCTTTGTCAATTTTTACGGCCTTGAAGATCGGTTGTCTTGATGTATGCTGCCTCACTTTCGGAGCCATCTTCGGCGCCACGGCCTGGATGTACCCCTTTATGTTTCGGTACAAGCGCGAGCTATCGATGAGTATCCGGTCGAAGTCTTCCGAGAAAAAATCTCGAATGATTGACGAGGCCATGTTTACATCTTCATGAATGACGGTCGGCGGTACCCGGTGGCTCGCCAGTCGTTGTTCAACTTTCCGCCATTTCTCGACAAGCAGTCTCAAATCGGTGTCGAGAGCTTTCGCATTTTGTCCCGACGCAACCGTTCGTACGATCACACCAAAGCCTTCTGGTAGCAAGCTCTTTGCAAGCGCGCGTAGACGACGACGTTCCTTGAAGGAAACGATTTTCTTTGAAACCGCAACGTAATTCGCCATCGGAACCAGGACCAGGAATCTACCGGCGAGCGAAATATCCGTCGTAATCCTGCTGCCTTTTGCTTGAATGGGCTCCTTGCTGATGCGGACCAGAATCGGTTGATCTTTTTTGAGGAACTGTACTGGATTCGGATTTCCAGAAGCTCCATTCGTCCGGTCGGAGGATCGGTCAGAGGTTCGATCATGGGTACGGCCAGAATCTCTCGTTCCTTTGGCATCCCGAGTCTGTTGGTGCTGACTCGATCGCCGTTGGCCACGAGACGATCGATCGGTGATTTGCGAGTGTTCTTTGGCTCCGCGGTTCCTTGCGTCGCCAACTTCCTCGATTTCGTATTCAGTGTCGGCGCCGTCCGAAGAATTTCGACTTCCCGAATCTCTGCGCGGATGATGCCGTCCCTTCTTGGTGATCTGATGAGAATACTTTGTTTGAAACGTCCCGACATTCGGCCGGTCTTCTTTGATGAATTCCAGCCAATCAGGTAAGCTGTCAATCAGATCTGAAAAGTGTAAGAAGGCATCCTGTTTCTGCCCAATGTCGACGAATGCGGCTTGGATGCTTGGCATGACCCGGCGAACTTTGCCAAGGAATAAGTTGCCAATCGTCCGCTCGTAATCGTCGGTCTCGATGAAGAGTTCAGCCAGATCTCCATTTTCGACAATGGCGATTCTGGTCTGCTCCGGTTGAGCATTGATAATAATTTCTTTAGACATATACGTCTTTCGTCCAGGCGCTGCCTGGGAGTGTACAGATCAGCTTGGCAAAGACCGGAGGCACTCATAAGCCTCTTTTCATCGATCGAAACGGAGATAGGAGTACTATTCCATGCGTAGCCAAAGCACGAGATGCCGGAGAAAAGAATCATTTTCATTATGTCTGAAAAACGAGTCAGCATCGAGTTCTGTATAGCGTTAAAACGCCCACTATTGGGTGCGCCGTGCTTGTGATTTATAGTTGATAATAGGCGAGATCGCCACTTCCCTCCGAATGCGGAGCGGGCGGATATCCCATAGTTTGAATTTGTCCTGTTGGACTCTCTTCTAAAATGAGTCCTGTATCCGACAGCAGCCTGAATGGTACGGCTGAGCCATAGTAATAGGATCGGTAATTCGAGAATAAAATCAAATACTAAGCCTATGGGCTGCCTCAATAGCAAAATCCTTGTACGGTGCTTTCCGTTTCCTTTTTCAAAAAGTTATTGCTCAAGCTTGCTGGACAGCGGTATAGAATGGGTGAACCGTCGGTTTAACAGTCAAAAACTCGCGGTGTGTGTATCGGTAACCGAATGGTACACATAGTGCGATCTGGACCTGTAAATGGCTTGCACCTGATAAATGATCCCGATAACCTCGGATCAAAAAGCGAAGACTCGAAATACTTTGTTTTAAATTCGTCAACCTAGAGCAACGTATTCACTGCAACCGGGTATGATATGCCCCTTCGCAGGAAGAATGTTAACCATACGGATCCCACCCGTTTCGTCTTATTAGGCCTTCATTTATGAATACGTCCAATCAATCCATATCAACCAACGGTCGACCGAGACCCGTACAAACCAAAGGACTGGAGGGCGTTGTAGCGCTCGAAACTCAGATCTGCGACATCGACGGCCAGAAGGGCGAACTGATCTATGCCGGTTACGACATTCAGGACCTCGCAGCGAACGCGACTTTCGAGGAAGTTGCCTTTTTGCTTTGGAATGGACGACTTCCATCCCCTGACGAGACCGAATCGCTCGTTCGCCAACTGGCCGCGGAGCGCACACTTCCGCCTATGATTCTCGACATTCTGCGAATGATGCCGGAAAATGCCAATTCTATGGCAGCCCTTCTGACGGGAATCTCCGTTCTGTCATTATTCGACGGTGAAGCGAACGATCCATCACCTGAGGCGAATTATCGAAAAGCGATTCGCTTGACCGCTAGAATCCCGGTATTGATCGCTGCATTCGATCGGATTCGCAAAGGGAAGGAAGTTGTGCAACCGCTGAGACAGGGTCGAGAAGCTCACAATTTTTTGTACATGCTTTCGGGCGAAGAACCGGGCGAAGCAGCGGAACGAACGTTTGACGCATGTTTGGTGCTTCACGCCGAGCATGGCCTGAACGCTTCCACATTTACCGGTCGCGTAATAGGTGCTACGTTATCGGATATGTATTCGGCCATTGCCGGTGCGGTCGGAGCGCTCAAAGGACCTCTTCACGGAGGAGCCAACATTCGAGTGATGGAAATGCTGAACGATATTGACCGGAAAGGATCCAGACCGAGCGAATACATCCGTTCACTGCTGGAACAGAAGGCACGTATTATGGGCTTCGGACACCGCGTTTACAAAACTCTTGACCCGCGTGCCGCTATTCTCCGCGAAATGCTAGACGGGTTGAGCCAGGAACGAGGGACCCGAAAGTGGTACGAAATGAGCCTTGAGATAATGGAAACCATGGAGAAGGAAAAAGGACTGTATCCGAATGTAGACTTTTTCAGCGCTTCTGTCTATGCCACGCTCGACATCGACCCGGATCTTTTCACCCCCATATTCGCTCAGTCCAGGATAACCGGGTGGACTGCCCATTTACTGGAACAGTGGAAAGAAAACCGCCTTATCAGACCTCGCGCCGCCTACACCGGTCCGCGCGGACTTTCTATCTCCCACTAGCCAAAAACCGAGAACGGGCGGATATATTGACCATTCCGGCCGCAAGCCAGCCGACACTCACTTCTGCAATTCCCGTATTCTTCGTCTCAAAAACGTCGATATGTGGCCATTGCCATACCACTTGAAAAACCCCGTTTGTAGATTTCAGTCGTATTCATCAGCGTGAGTCTATCGTGCACCGGGTGTTTGCCTGTTGGCCCGCTTTCGGCAACGCCGGGTTCGACTGAATTAAATCTTCGAGCATGACGCAAACGCGATCGAAACTCCTAAGCCTTTTTACGTCCCCGGTCGGTAAGAAATTACTGACGGGAATCACCGGACTCGCACTGGTGGTATTTGTGTCGGAGCACATGGTGGGAAACCTGCAATTCCTTGCGGGTGATGATGCCTATAATGCCTACGCGCACTTCCTGATCAGCCTGGGCCCGGCTCTTTGGGTCGTCGAGGTAATCCTGCTCGTTTTTCTACTGATGCATATTGGCCTTGGCATCAACATTTGGATAGGCAGCCGAAAGGCACGTTCGTCGAGATACAAGAAGCGTCAAAGCGCCGGAGAGCCGAGCCGTCAGACGATGAGTTCGCGCAGCATGTTGGTTACAGGAATCATTATCGGAATATTCCTGATCATACACCTGGCTTCCTTCAAGTACGGCACATACTACGAGACGACCGTTGACGGCGAGGTCATGAGAGACATCGCGCGCCTTATGCGACTGAAGTTTCATGATCCGGCGTACGCCTTCGGATATCCGGCTGTGGTTCTTCTCCTCGTCGTTCATCTTCGACACGGAATCTGGAGCGCTTTTCAATCCCTGGGTGCCATGCGACCTTCAATATCCGGACCTGCATATGCGTTGGGAGGATTATTTGCGCTTGGCATTGGCATCGGATTTCTGATCGTACCCATCGCCATATATTTTGATTGGGTGTAACACCCCTACCGCAAAACCTGCATTTCTTATGAATTCAGTTCTTGCTTCAAAAGTCCCGCCCGGTCGGTTGGAAGAAAAGTGGGACAATTACAAGAGCCGAGTAAAACTGGTCAATCCGGCTAACAAGAGAAATCATACGATTTTGGTAGTGGGAACCGGCCTGGCGGGCGCGTCAGCGGCCGCCACACTCGCCGAATTGGGATACCAGGTAAAGAGTTTCTGCATTCAGGATTCTCCTCGTCGGGCCCACTCCATCGCTGCGCAAGGCGGAATTAACGCGGCGAAAAATTATCCGAATGACGGAGACACTATTTGGCGACTTTTCTACGACACGATCAAGGGTGGAGATTATCGCTCACGAGAAGCCAATGTCTATCGTCTTGCTCAGGTCAGTAACGAGATCATTGACCAATGCGTTGCCCAGGGGGTCCCGTTTGCGAGGGAATACGGAGGACTTCTGGATAACCGATCATTTGGTGGAGCCCAGGTTTCCAGAACCTTTTACGCGAGGGGACAGACGGGACAGCAACTTCTTCTCGGCGCCTACCAGGCGATGAGCCGCCAGATTGCAGAAGGAAAGGTCACGATGTTTGCTCGACGCGAGATGCTCGACTTGGTCCGCATCGATGGCCATGCACGCGGAATAGTCACCAGAAATCTTGTGACCGGTCAAATAGAAAGGCACGTGGGCGATGCGGTTCTCCTTTGCACGGGCGGATACGGTAATGTCTATTACTTGTCGACCAATGCGAAAAATTCGAATGTGACAGCTGCCTGGCGGTGCCACAGAAGGGGAGCTTTCTTCGCAAATCCTTGCTTCACCCAGATTCACCCGACGTGTATTCCGGTTTCGGGTGACTATCAGTCGAAGCTTACTCTCATGAGCGAGAGCCTCAGAAACGATGGACGCGTATGGGTTCCCAAGAACCCCGGGGATGCCCGCTCGCCCAGTCAAATCCCTGAGGATGATCGAGATTACTTCCTGGAAAGACGCTATCCTGCCTTTGGGAATCTGGTCCCCCGTGATGTCGCGTCGAGAAACGCAAAATACGCCTGCGACGAGGGACGAGGTGTAGGCGACACCAAACTGGCAGTCTACCTGGACTTCCAAAATGCCATCGAACGCCTAGGGCGTCATCGAATCGAAGAGCGTTACGGTAATTTGTTCGAAATGTATGAGCGCATTACGGGTGAAGATCCGTATCGGGATCCTATGAGAATTTACCCTGCCGTTCACTATACCATGGGCGGACTCTGGGTAGATTACGAGTTAATGACCACGGTTCCTGGTCTGTTCGTTCTCGGAGAAGCTAATTTTTCGGACCACGGTGCCAATCGGCTCGGCGCCAGCGCGCTGATGCAAGGACTGGCCGACGGGTATTTCATCATCCCGTATACGCTGGGGAATTATATCGCGGGTACGAAATTGGCTGATGTCGATACGTCTCACGATGCTTTTGCCGCCATCGAATCGGAAGCCAAGGACCGCATCGATCGACTGCTATCGGTCAAGGGAGACAAGACCGTCACGGAGTTTCATCGCGAGTTGGGCTCGATTATGTGGGACGATGTAGGCATGTCACGGAACGAAGACGGGCTCAAATCAGCCATCGGGAGGATAGCCAGCCTCCGAGACGAATATTGGAAAAATGTTCGTGTTCCTGGTGACGCAACGTATCACAACAAATACCTGGAGTTTGCGGGACGCATGGCTGACTTTCTCGAACTCGGAGAGCTCATGGCGTGCGATGCCCTTCACCGCACTGAATCCTGTGGCGGACATTTCCGGGAGGAGTACCAGACCAAGGAGGGAGAAGCCGTCCGAAACGATGATACGATGACCAACGTTGCAGCCTGGGAGTTCCTGTCGGCGGATGAGGAGTCCCGGTTGCACATAGAGCATCTAGAGTTTGAAAACGTACGCCTGACTACAAGAAGCTATAAATAGACACGGGAAAAGAGAACGATGTCAGACAGGATGACCATCCATTTGAGCATATGGCGGCAGGCCGGACCGGATTCACCCGGCTCGTTCGAAAACCATACCGTTACTGACGCCAACAAGCATATGTCTTTTTTGGAGTTGTTGGATGTTCTGAATGAAAAGTTGATTCGAAATAGTGAATTACCGTTCGAGTTTGACCACGATTGCCGTGAAGGGATTTGCGGCGCATGTGGTGTGGTAATCAACGGAATCGCCCATGGCCCGCAGAAACGCACCGCCTCGTGTCAGTTACACATGAGGCATTTCAAGGATGGAGATACGATCGTTGTCGAGCCTTGGCGGGCGAAAGGATTCCCCATCATCAGAGACCTCGTTGTAGACCGTACCGCCTTCGACCGGATTATAGAAGCGGGCGGTTATGTGTCTGTCGGTACGGGTAATGCCCCAGACGCCAACGCCGTCCTGGTTCCCAAAGACGACGTTGATCGAGCATTTGACTACGCTTCCTGCATCGGGTGCGGAGCCTGTGTGGCCGCGTGTCCAAATGCATCCGCCTCCCTTTTCACGGCTGCGAAAATCGGGCACCTTGCGTTACTGCCGCAGGGAAACCCCGAACGAACCCTTCGAGTAGCCGCCATGGTTGATCAGATGCAGAAGGAGGGCTTTGGCGACTGTTCCAACCACGCAGAATGTGAAGCCGTTTGCCCGAAAGGGATCTCGATATCGTCGATTGCGCTGATGCGCCGCGAGTACATGAAATCCCTCGTGACCTAGACTGAGGCCTGACGCAGCCAGACACGTCCCTCGCAAAACACCTGTCGCTTAGGGAAGACCGATCCCTACGAGTTCAACGTCGAACAGTAGTGTGGCGCCCGGCGGAATATCCGCCCCTGCTCCTCTCTCTCCGTAACCCAGTTCCGCGGGGATGGTGAGTAGTCGCTGTTCCCCCACCTTCATTCCCTCAACACCCAGGTCCCAGCCCTGAATTACCTGGCCGGTACCCAAATTAAAGGTAAACGGTTGTCCCCGATCTCGCGAACTGTCAAATTTGTCACCCTTCCCTTCTGGCGCCGATTCATCGTATAACCATCCGGTATAATGAACGCGGGCCACGTCGCCGGATTTGATTTCTTCTCCCTCTCCTTCCATGATGACTTGGATCTTCAAACCATTCTCCACTACTGTAACCTCTTTAGTGTCTTTAGTTTGCTCCATCGGATTTTCAACCGCATTCACCGTTTCTTGAGGCTCTGCTGCACCGGTCGTATTCGATGTTTCGCGCTGAGACGACGAGCACCCTGAAAGACCGAAGATCATCAGGAGGAGCCCTATGAGTTCATTCTTAAACATGTAACTATTGATTGATCTATGATTCGAATAATTGTTAGACGGGCATGCCGGCATACGCCAGGATGGATTCGAAGATCATAGCACCGTCTGAACGACCCAATATTTCTTCAGAACATCGCTCCGGGTGGGGCATCATACCCAACACGTTTCCCGTCTCATTGAGAATTCCTGCAATATTTCTGGCCGATCCGTTCGGGTTCGAATCGGGTGAGAGCGATCCGTCGCTGTCGCAATACTTGAAGGCGATCCGGTCCTCTTCCTCGAGTCGATCGAGCACATCGTCTGTAGCGATGTAATTTCCTTCTCCATGAGCAATTGGAATCTGTAGAACAGAATCAACGTTTAACGACTGTGTAAACGGGGAAGTCCGGTTCACCGGTTTGATAAAAATATTCTTGCAGACAAACCGAAGCGAGGCATTTCTCATAAGCGCGCCGGGAAGAAGGCCGGTCTCGCAAAGAATCTGAAATCCGTTGCAAATACCCAGCACGAGGCCACCACTTTTTACAAATCGCACGACATCTTTCATGATGGGGGAAAATCGAGCGATGGCCCCCGAGCGAAGTGCGTCACCGTAGGAAAAGCCGCCGGGTACGATCACCACGTCTACGTCGCCGACCGAATGGTCCTTGTGCCAGATGAACGACGTCTTCTGATCAAAGACATGCTTCGCAACATAATATGCGTCGTGATCACAATTCGAGCCTGGGAACTCTATGATGCCAAATCGCAAATTCTTGATTCCAAAATGATTAGAGTGGTTCGGATCCGAGGGAAATTACGGGAATCCCAAGGGATCTCCATAAGATCTATACCGAATTGATGTGAAGACGCGGGCTTGGCTCAGATTCGGTCGTACGAACGCCGATACGAACAGGAGTCTCAATATCTTAACGCACTTCACAACATGTTTTGGGTAAAATGCGTTATATAGCGCGACTTGAAATCACTCAATATCTAGTGGTCGCCCGTGTTGACAAATGATTCCTAAAGAACTGTTCAAAAAGATCCGGAAGCTGGAGATCCGAACGAAGGGTCTGGTCAGTAATATTTTTGGAGGGGAATATCAATCTGCCTTCAAGGGACAAGGGATGGAATTCGCCGAAGTTCGCCCATATCAATATGGCGACGACATTCGCAATATTGACTGGAATGTGTCCGCTCGATACGACGAGACATTCGTTAAAATTTTCGAAGAAGAACGCGAACAGACCCTGTTATTGGTGGTCGATATATCAGGCTCGGGCGATTTCGGTTCTTCATACAAGTTCAAGAGAGAAGTCGCCGCCGAAATTTGTGCAATAGTCGCTTTTAGCGCCATCCAAAACAACGACAAGGTTGGATTACTCCTCTTCTCCGATCATGTCGAGCTGTTCGTACCGCCCAAGAAAGGCCGCCGCCATGTACTACGGTTGATCAGAGATCTTTTTGCGCACGAGCGGACCTCTACACAAACGGATTTGTCGGTCGCCCTCAACCACGTTGTCCACGTATTGAACAGGCGCTCTATCATACTGCTCGTGAGCGACTTCATGGATCAAGAATTCGAAGCCCCGCTTTGCGCGGTCGCCAAGCGCCATGACACCGTTGCCGTTCACTTGCTGGATCCACGAGAAATAGTGCTGCCCAAGGTAGGCTTGCTCGAACTTACTGACGCTGAAACGGATGAGAATATTGTGGTGGACACCAGTAGCGAAGAAGTGAGAACCGCATTCGCTGCGAAAGCGCAATCCCGAATCGATCTGGTTGAGCAGGTCCTTTTTAGAGCCCGTGTTGACCGGATACCTATCCATACCGATCAGGGATACATCGAGCCCCTCATGCGATTCTTTCGATACCGTAACAAGCGTTAATTAGAATGACCTGGCGTTCTTTCACCATCTCCACAGCCTGTCTGATTTCAGGACTTCTCGGCCTTCTGACTCATTCGTCGGTCCTCGCCCAGCGCTACGATGCCTACTCGCTTGCTGACAGTGTGACTATCGGCCAGCGATTCGAAATCGCGATCTCCGTGGAGCATGATGGAAGTCGGAGCCCGCTCTTTCCTCATGACTTTCTACCCGATTCGCTAAGAAATCGGCCGGCCTTCGAGCTGGGTGGATTTACGATTCTTGGAAACAGTCCGCCCGGCAGACGGGAGATCTCCAATAACTGGTTCATCGACAGCCTGCGGTACGAAGTAGCGACTTTTGAGCTGGATTCCGCCTATGTGACCTCCTTTCCTGTCGGTTTAATTTCTTCCACCGACACCTTGATCGCCGGTACACCGGGTGTACTTGTGTGGATTACGTCTCTCGTTCAGGACGACGCAGAGGGAATTCGAGATATCACGGGCCTTGCGGACTTCCCTGGAATTTCGGTTTTCTGGTACTTCGTTCCGTTTCTCCTATTGGGCCTCGCCTATTGGCTCTGGAGAAGAAGCAGGAAAACAGAAGAAATACAACTGCCAGAAGAGAAACCCGAACCCAAAGAACCACCCTGGGATGAAGCACGGCGAAGACTCAAACTGCTGGAGAAGATGGATTTGAGCAAGCCAGAGAATGTGAAACCCTTTTATGTGGAACTGTCTGAACTTCTAAGAACCTATTTGTCGAGACGCGCCGATATCCCGGCTCTGGAAACGACGACGAGAGAGGTCGTCAGTAGACTTCGCAGCGCGCTCAACGACGGAATCATTCCGCAGGAAATTGTCGGAGAAATGGAAAACGTCCTCTCGAACGCAGATCTGGTCAAGTTCGCGGATATGAGACCTGCCGATGAAGCGGGTCGGGCCGCTCTTTCAAAAACCAGTTCGGCGATCATCGGGACAGAGAAAGAATTTACAGCCCGACAAGATGCGCTTCGGGAAGAAGCGGATCGGGCGGAGGCCGGAAATAGAGATGCCGATCAGGCCGACGATCAAGAAGACGAAGCAATCGACACCGAAGACGACGCCGCTGAACCCAGACGCGTTCAAGAGCAAAATTTCGGGGCGCCCCGGGACGGCAATCATGAATAGCCCAGCCACACACTCTACCGTGCCCTCTGAGCGACTGCTTGCTCGATTGGAGAAGGCAACTTCTCTTTGCGTGCTTACAGGAGCAGGCATAAGCGTGGAAAGTGGATTGGCTACTTTTCGCGACCCAGGGGGTCTTTGGGAAGAATACAGCCCCGCGGACTTGGCTAACGAAGCGGCGTTCAGACGAGATCCTCAGCTGGTTCAGGGGTGGTATCAGGCTCGGCTCAAACAGGCATTAACCGCCGAGCCCAACGAGGGGCATCTGGCGCTCGTGGAGCTTGAGAAATTTTATGAGCCATTCCTTCTCGTCACTCAAAACGTGGATACGCTCCACAAACGCGCGGGCAGTATTAATATGGTCGAGCTGCACGGAAATATCGTCGACGAACGATGCACCGATTGCAGTAAACCACCGGTAGACGAAGTGTTCTTGGAAGATGGACTCCGATGTTGTGGGTTTTGCGGCGGTTTGTTACGCCCGGGGGTGGTGTGGTTTGGGGAATCTCTTCCAATGGATCCAATTGAGAGAGCAACAGACGCCGCCATCTCGTCGGATGTTTTTCTCTCGGTAGGCACGAGCTCTATAGTGTATCCCGCCGCGGGATTGCCTTTATTGGCGAAGCAGAACGGAGCCTACGTGGTAGAGATTAATGTCGAACCCTCGGCCCTTTCGTATGCGATGGATGAAGTGGTACTCGGACCGGCCGGCGACATATTGCCTGTCCTGGCTGCACACATGCGATCGTTCAATAATCGCGAAGAACTCGAACGAATCACGAATCGTTAACGGACTGAACGAAATCTGACACAACATGGAATTTGCTCAACCTCAGTGGCTTGTCCTGCTTGCGCTGGTTCCCCTCTCAGGGCTTCGCTCGTGGTGGATGGCGCGTCGGTCCTTGGGGCTCCGCTACAGCGCGGTAGAAACGATTCGCCACGGCCCTAAAACGTTTCGGAATCGGATACGGGCTTTACCGGCGGTACTGCGAATGGCGGGGCTAACCCTCGCGGTTCTAGCGATGGCGCGACCACAAGAACAGGATGTGGTGCAAGAACGCTATGCAGAGGGCGTAGATATCGTGATGGTTCTAGATACGTCCACGTCGATGCGTGCGGAAGACTTCCGACCCAACCGGTTTGAAGCGGCCCGCGCGGTTGGCGCAGAGTTTATCAGCAAGAGGACTTCAGATCGCGTGGGGCTCGTCGTCTTTGCGGCCAAGGCATATACACAGGCCCCGCTGACATTGGACTATGATTTTCTACTGGAAATGCTGGATGAAGTGCAGGTCGGCGTTATTGAAGACGGAACAGCGATTGGGACCGCCCTGGCTATGGCCGTCAATCGCCTGAAGAACACCGTAGCAGAAAGCAAGGTGATTATACTTCTGACGGATGGCCAGAATAATCGAGGTGAATTAAGCCCTGAAACCGCAGCTGAGATTGCCCGAACGCTGAATGTGAGAATCTATGCAATCGGTGTCGGCGCTCACGGTGAGGCTCCTTTCGTCGTAGACCACCCGTTTGCGGGTCGGCAGCGGCGCATGATTCCAGTTGAGATTGACGAAGAAATGCTCATTTCCGTGGCCAAGATGACCGGAGGTAAATACTTCAGAGCCACCAATAATCAGGCGTTGCGGGAAATTTACGATGAGATTGGAGAACTCGAGAAAACCAAAATCGAAGAGCGAATTTATACGAATTACGAGGAGAAATACGCCGGTTTTCTTTTCCCGGGCCTAGCGCTGATTCTACTCGATATTCTTCTGTCGACCACGTTGCTCCGGAGATTCCCTTAACGCAGAATATTGAATTTATGGATTGGCTTTATCCCGAAAATTACTGGATCGTTGCGGCCGCGCCTGTCGCGATTGTTCTATTCGTGTACGCAACGATCAGACGCCGAAGACTCTCCGATGTCTTCGGCGAGCCGCAACTTGTAAACAAGCTGACCTCGTCCATAAATCGTAGACTCCGTCGCTGGAAGGCAGGCATTACTGCGCTTGGTGTTATGTTCCTGGCACTCGCCTTGATTGGCCCTCGATTCGGAACGCGCCTTACGGAAATCAAGCGCGAAGGCATTGACCTGATTATTGCCCTCGACGTTTCCGCTTCAATGATGGCTGAAGATGTCTCGCCCAATCGGCTGGACCGAGCAAGAAACGAGATAAAGAAACTATTGGCCGACCTGAGAGGCGATCGCGTCGGATTGGTGACATTCGCCGGCGACGCATTCATTCAGTGCCCGTTAACTACGGACTATGCCGCCGTCAGACTCTTTCTGGATGTCGCTGACCCGTCACTGATACCCACGCCGGGAACCGATTTTGGCGCCGCGCTGGCGATGGCGATGAAAGCATTTAAAGCCCCTGCGGGGGATCCGGACGGGGAGACCCGGACCCGGGCTATTCTGTTTGTCTCCGATGGCGAAAATCACGTTGCCGAACTCGAGACGATTCTCGAGGATGCTCGGGATGCAGGAATCGTCGTGTTTTCTGCCGGCGTTGGCGAAACAGAAGGGGTTCCGATACCGATTTACGCCAACGGTCGACGGGTCGATTATAAACGAGACCGAAGTGGACAGGTCGTGACCACCAAATTGGAGGAAAAAGCGCTCCAGGACCTCGCGCGCGATGGCTCCTACTTTAGAATTGCCCGAACGTCCAGTTCGCTTACCAAAATAACTGCGGCTCTCGATCGTTTAGACAAGACAACGTTCGGTCAAGATGAATTTGAGGAATATGACGAAAAGTACCAGTGGCCACTATTTCTTGGACTTATGCTTCTTTTCGCCGAGCGAGCTATTTCGGATCGACGATCTTCATCCGGGGACTATTCTGCGATGATGTACGGGGATCTGACGGAGGAAGGAGACGTTGACGAATCTTCTGACTGATTCAAGAAGGTGACTTGCGGGAGTGAACAGAGCCATAAACGATTAAGAACTCGCTGAATGAGAATTTTTCTACTCATACTAGCCCTATCGGTCATGGGACCGGGCGATGCCAAGAAAAAGGGTCGTCGCGCGAATGCCCTGTACGAGAAAGCAGAATTTTCTCTGGCCGCATCGTTGTATCGACAAGGGGTTCTGGATGTTCAAGAAAAAGGACCCGGCTCGATCCACGCCGGACTGTTGAACAACCTTGGAGCGTCTCTCTTCAAGCAGGGAGACTTCGAACAGGCGGCCTCGGCGTTTGCTAGTTCATCGCGGATGGCGGACAACCGGGACAGCGCCGTCCGTGCCAATTACAATGCGGGAAATGCCGCTGCGATGCAGCAGGAGTTGGAGACGGCTTTGGATTTCTATAAAAGCGCTCTGCTTTCTGATCCAGATAACGAGGACGCCAAATTCAACTATGAATTCGTGAAGCGTCAACTGGAGGAGCAGCAGCAACAACAGGAGCAGGACCCTGATTCCGATCAGAAGAAGGATCAGAATCAACAGGAGAATGATCAGAAGGAAAACCAGGACCAGAATCAGGATCAACAACAACAGCAGGATTCAGATCAGAATCAGCAACAGGATCAGCAACAAGATCCATCGGATTCGAGGCAGCAACAAAATCCGAACCAGTTGAGTCCCGAGGAAGCGCTGCGAATTTTGCAAGCTCTCGAAAATGAAGAAGAGCAACTCCTTCGTCAAATACAGAAAATGAAAACTCGTCCTCGGCGCGTAGAAAAGGACTGGTAGCAGTTATCGGGACTGTTATCCGGTCTCAGGACATCGATGAGGAAGCTTTTTTCCATACTTCTCCTCTCTCTCTTCCCATCTGTGCTTCTCGCGCAGGAAATCACGGTTGTTGCGCGCGTTGACCAGACGACGATCGGAACCGCAGAAATGGTCACCTACTCCATTGAGGTCGGAGGTGCTCCCGCCAACGAAATTCGAACACCTTCTCCTCCGCAGGCCAGTGGCCTCGCCCTTCTCCAGTCATCTCCCAGTACTCAGTCGAGCCTTTCTATTTTAAATGGAGTGATGGAACAGAGTTACAGTTTTCGCTGGGTTTATCAGCCATTGCATGAAGGCACTGCCCAACTTGGATCTACGTCAGTAATCGTTGGTGGGAAGGTTTTCGAAACCGAGAAGATCGATATCAGTGTCGTCCCTCAATCGCAGCGTCCGCCGCGCGCGGCCCGTCAATCGACGCGTCGCCTGGATCCATTTTCCTCCCTGTTCCGATCCCCGTTTGATTCGGTGGAACCGGTGGAGGATGCTCCTCCAGATCCGACCGATTTATTTATTCGGGCTATACCCAGTGACCGCAGCGTCGTTCAAAATGAACAGGTCACGATCGAGTATCAGCTCTTCTTCCGGGAGGGCGTTCAATTAAGGCAAAGCCGTCTGACGGATTCGTGGGACGCCGAAGGTTTCTGGCGGGAAGAACTGGAGGTTGAAACAAGACCCATTCCACAGATCGTAATCGAAAACGGCAAGCGTTACAACAAAATTGTGCTGAAGCGTGCGGCCGTATTCCCCACCCGAACAGGAACACTCACAGTCGACTCACTCAGGATAGAGAGTGAAGCAGTGTTTCCGTTCCGCTCGTCCGACCCATTCCAGTTGTTCTCTCTCAGAAGCAGTTACCGGCCGGTAAAATTGGCGTCTCCCGCGGTTACAATCGAATCGACACCGTTGCCGCCTGACGCACCGGCATCATTTACGGGAGCGGTTGGATCCTATCAGCTCAAGACGCAGATCGATCGGACCATACTCGACGTGGGAGGATCGATACAGTTCATCGTCACCATTTCGGGCACCGGAAACCTGGCGACCCTGGATGCACCCGATTTTTCACCTCCAACAGCTTTTGAGCTGTACGATCCTCAAATCAGCACCCGTCTCACTCGATCGGGTCGTCGTCTTTCGGGTTCGAAGTCGTTCACATATGTCATGGTACCTAGAGCAAACGGAACGTTCGTACTTCCCGGCGTCGAGTTCTCCCATTATGATCCTGCTTCGGGCGTCTATCGAAGCGAACGAAGTAATCCAATCGAGGTCATTGTGACAGGAACCGCGCCTACTCCGCTTGCTGCGACGGCGACCACCAACGGCCTTCCGGTCGATGATGTCGCCCCCCCTATTGATGACGCGGGCCGCTGGGTGAGCGTTTCGCAGACTTCCTTGCACGAATCGCCGTGGGTTTATGGTTCGCTTCTTCTTCCAATGCTCCTTCTCGGACTCACGTTGATTTACCAGCGACACCAAAATCGCTTGGTAGCCGATGTCCGGTATGCAAGGAAACGCAGGGCCAATCCGCTTGCGAAAAAGCACCTTCGAAAGGCCAAACTCCTACTCGATTCGGGTACAAAAATAGAATATTTTGGAGAGCTAGAACGGGCAGTCCTGGGATTTCTAGGAAACAGACTGAATATCGCCGAGCGAGGACTTACGAGATCACAGTTGATCAGTCAGCTCGCTGAAGCTGGAGTCGATGAAACCCTTAGACGCAGAGTACAGACTCTCCTGGAACTGTGTGACCGTGGACGATTCGTTGCCGGAACGTTCGAGAAGGACGACTTGGAAAAAGCGTTTGAAGAAGCAGCGTCGCTTATTGTCGAATCGGATCTGGCATTGGGGAAATTATCATGACCCGGTGGCTTTTCCATATCAGTGCTGTAGCAGCCGGACGTTTTTTGATTGTTCTGGTATTTTTTCTGCTCCCGAGCATTTCAAGTTTCGCACAAACCGTAGCGTCCACTCAGGCTTTCGACGCGGGCACCCGGCTCTTGAACTCGGGCGATTTCCGGGGCGCCGTCGCGTCCTACGAGCAGGTTGAAGAAAAGGGACTCGGCAGCATCGCTCTTTTTCACAATCGGGCCATCGCGCATTTTAGATTGGATGAAATAGGTCACGCGGTTCAGTATCTGGAACGCGCTTCCTTAATCTCGAACGACGACCCCAGGGTTGAGCACAGTCTCGATATCGTACTGACCCGTGTTGTGGACACCTATTCAGAATTGCCCGTTCCAATCTGGACACGGTTTCAACGAGTGGTTTTGGGTGTTGCCTCAGGTCGCCAACTCATGTTCACAGGAATCGGCTTCTACCTGATCTTGTGCCTGTTTCTGTTTATGAGCATTTTGGGTTACTGGACGGGAGCATGGCACCGGCGAATTCGAGTAGTTGGTGCACTGGTGTCGGTCCTTCTTATTACGATGGCGCTTTCGTCGTCAATCTGGCCGGCCTACCCGAGCGAAGCTGTTGTTCTAGCGAAAGAAGCGGACCTGCACGACCAACCAGATTCGGATTCTGAAATCTCGGATTTCATACACGAAGGACTCGTCGTCGGGCTCATTTCGGAAGGAGATGATTGGGCTCTCGTGCAACTTCCCAACGGAGCAAGAGGTTGGATATTGACCAGACAGCTCGGCGCGATCTAGACCTTTTTCTTGTATCTTGAAGTGTAGGATCGAGGCTCCTGCCGGAGTCTGAATCCTCTCGCCGGAAAGGCGACGGAGCAACCCCCGTTCTCGCTAGAGAATAAGAAGCACTGTCATGGAACCGCACGTACTAAGGAGAACGCGAAAAACGGGCTGGATTGAAGTGATCTGCGGATCCATGTTCAGTGGGAAGACGGAAGAACTCATTCGTCGCCTGAAAAGAGCGAAAATTGCTCGCCAGTCGGTCGAAATCTTCAAACCCGGAGTGGATGTCCGTTTTAGCGACGCCGAAGTCGTCTCTCATGACGAGAATGTCATCCAGTCGACGAGCGTTGCTTCCGCGTCTCAGATCATTCTGCTCGCGTCGAACGCCGATGTCGTCGGAATCGATGAAGGCCAGTTTTTCGACAACGATCTTATCGACGTATGTCACGAGCTGGCAGAGCTCGGAAAAAGAATCATCGTTGCGGGATTGGATCAGGATTTCATGGGTCGCCCGTTTGAACCCATCCCACAACTTATGGCCATCGCCGAGTTCGTGACGAAACTTCACGCTATTTGTATGGTGTGCGGTGCGCCGGCCAATCACTCCCAGCGCCTCTGTGGTGGCCATGAACGGGTGATTCTAGGGGCAACCGAGACCTATGAGCCTCGTTGTCGTGATTGCTTTGACCCGACCGAACCCAAGAGCAAGTCGGAACAGGAATCAGACCGTATCGCGCCGGAATCGATAGATCAATTCATCAAGTCCAAATAGTACGGCTCCCGTCGTCGCAAAAAGGATCAGGGCCGGGACGGGTTGCCAGATGACGAGGCCGCCAACCATTCCCAGAATTCCGCCGAGGTATTTGATGTAATTCAGCTGTTCGTTCGTTGAGCGCTTCAAGAGATCCTCCAGTCGGCTCTCATCGTATTGAATCATGTTGCTCATGATCATGTCGTAGACATCCAGGTTTTCTACGAACGCAATGACAATCTTCGTTGCCCAATCCTCGATCTCATCCGAGCGAGCCTCAATTTTTCCTGGAATCAAATCCAGAAGTTGATCCATCTCATCGAGCACAAAATCGAGTTGTCCGGGTATCGAATGGATCGCTTTGTCGATCCTCTTTTTGAAATCGTCTTCATTGATATAGCGATAGGCCTTTAATGCAAATCCGCCGATTCCCTCACCTACGTAGGCTTCGATTTTCTCGACCATGTATTCGACGATTCGGCTCCGGACTTGCTCTGACGTAAGTACTTTCTGGACATAATCAGCAGTGAGCAATTTGAGTTCAGCCCGGAATTCTTCGTCCTCCAGAACACCTCTCGTTACCGAAAGCGCCATTTCACGATACTTCGGGATGAGTTGGTTCTCTTCGATTTTCTGCTTTATGATCTCCTCGTTGATCAGATCTTCGGATACGGCTTTCGCGAGTCGATAGATAACTCTCTCTCGCTGGGCGGGAATGAGTCCCTGGCCGAATATGGGGCGGGCTGCTCTGGGATTGAACAGCATGGTGATGGCGACCCAGTTGGTCAGGAATCCTATCAAACCGCTGACGGCAACCATCCGTAGCAGTCCTTCGAGCACGTAATTGGTTCCGAATACGGCTAGCGTTATTCCCGTAAAATCCCAGACGAATGAAAACGCGAACAGGAAAGCAAGTGAGAAGGGAATGAGTTTAAGTAGCGGGAGAAGAGCCGCATGGGTTCCTTTCAGGCTCGGGGCGTCGAAATCCTCGGTCGCCTTTTTCTCTGCCTTAGGGCTATGACGACGAATGTATTTGGCCAGCAGATCCCTCAGATCCCGGGCCCGGGCGCGCGTAATCTGGCGTGCTTCAGGAATCGTGCTTACGGGTTCCTCAGACACTTCTGCAGACGATTCTTCGGACGTTATCGCAGGTGGTTCCCCTGCAGCGACCGAATCATTGTCTATTTCATCGCGAGTGGATTCGTCGACCATTCAATCAGCGATTCTAGGTAAAATGGTTGTTAATATCCCGAAAACAGCCTCAAAGCTAATTTCAGGTTCTACTCCGACGGAATCAACCCTAGTCGGGTTGCATCTGCCTGCATTGCGGTGATCACATTAACGATATGGACGTCTAATTCGACTTCGAGCTCTTCGGCGCCCATTCGAATATCGTCGCGATTCACGGCTGCGGCAAATGCCTTGTCTTTCAACTTCTTGTTGACAGATTTGGGAGTCATACCCTCCAGACTGGTCGGACGGACGTACGCCACCGCCGTAATGAAGCCCGATAGCTCATCCACTGCAAACAGCGCTTTTGCAAGTAGCGTCTCACGCGGTACGCCCGAATAATCCGCGTGACCCAGAATGGCCGTTCTCATTTCTTGGGGGTAACCGAGTTCTTCCAAAACCTTGACTCCAACGAATGGATGCTCCTCCGTAGTCGGATGCTTTTCGTAATCCATGTCGTGGAGCAGGCCGGTTATTCTCCACA
>Ga0114949_10000357_pt1 | contig 23544 bp, 16 predicted proteins | sample N074metaG_FD_83505 | JGI IMG/M metagenome (GOLD analysis project Ga0114949, IMG submission 83505) | Deep subsurface microbial communities from Kermadec Trench to uncover new lineages of life (NeLLi) - N074 metaG | ecosystem: Environmental > Aquatic > Marine > Ocean trench > Sediment | place...
CTCTTTCGCCGAATCGCAAACGGTTACGACCCAGTCGAAGTGACGATTGTAATATTCCGTCAGTAACTTGGACGTGTGGCCGGATAGATCAATTCCGAGTTCGGCCATCGTTTCCAGCGCCAGTGGATGGACCGATGTCGCCTCCGTGCCCGCGCTAAACGCGTCGTACTGATCCCCGTGAAATGCACGCAGGAGCCCCTCAGCCATCTGGCTTCGCGAGCCATTGTGTGTACACAGAAAAAGCACCGACATTTTATTCAAATCGGTCACCTGGTTCAGATTGTTGAATCAAGGAGAATAGCGATTTCGAGCGGAACGGATCCTCCGTCGAAGAATACGAAAGTGCTGAATCACGTTTACTTGATGCTACTTTGTCATGAGCAATCTCGTACTGGATCCTATCATCGGTTACATAGATGAAGCTGTCGATCCCGGTCTCGATCTTTATGATGAGATCGAGCGTCTGAAGCGGGAAAAGAATGCGCTGTTATTGGCTCATTACTACCAGGAACCAGCCATCCAGGACGCAGCCGACTATGTAGGCGATTCACTCGGTTTATCTCGGCAGGCGGCCGAGACGGACGCCGATATTATCGTGTTCGCTGGAGTGCACTTTATGGCAGAAACCGCCAAGATCCTGAGCCCACAGAAAAAAGTTCTTCTTCCGGATTTGAATGCCGGATGCTCGCTCGCCGATGCGTGTCCTGCTGACGAATTTGCCGCGTTCAAAGCCCTGTACCCCGATCACATCGTTATTTCCTACATCAACTGCTCGGCGGCCACCAAAGCACAGAGTGATATCATCTGCACATCCTCTAACGCCGAGCACATTGTGAATCAAATTCCTGACGACCAGCCCATCATTTTTGCTCCTGACAAGAATTTGGGGGCCTACCTGAACAAGAAAACGGGGAGGGAAATGGTGTTGTGGGACGGCGTGTGCATCGTGCATCAGACGTTCAGTGAACAAAAATTAGTGCGGCTAAAGACCCGGTATCCAGACGCTCCGGTACTGGCTCATCCCGAGTGTGAAGAAAATGTCTTGAAACATGCGGATTACATTGGATCAACAAGCGGTATTCGACGATATGCTGTGACGGAGCCTTACGACACCTTTATTATCGCCACGGAGGAAGGGATCCTGTACCAGATGCAAAAGGATTCTCCCGAGAAAACATTCATCCCCGCCCCCCCAGAAGAAGGCTGTGCGTGCAGTCAGTGCCCCCATATGCGATTAAATACGCTAGAGAAGCTCTATCTCTGCCTGGTACACGAGGAACCTGAAATTTTTCTCGACGAAGAAATTCGTCTTCAAGCTCTGCGTCCGATAGACCGGATGATGGAGATGAGTGTTGCGGTGGTCTGAGCGGGCAGAGAGCCGTGAGTATGAAAATCGCCGAGACGGAGCGTATGATGGCTCCACGATACTCGGCGCGGCTGAGCAACGGCTTCACACCCGTTGAAGCCGATTGGCTCTCCTAGTAACTCACGGCGCCCTACGAATAAAAATGGGAAATTAGCTCGGCATGGTATTTGGAGCTCGATGAAAAACTTCCCCTATTTCATTGTATATCCCCACTGCCGTGAAAAAACTGACTATCGCCCTCAACAAGATTCGTAGGAATCCGAATTTCCTTGATCGTTTTACCCGGATCTTTTTATTTCCAGTATCGGTGGTTTTTGCCATTACTGCTCTCGTTCTGGCTGTCCAAACCTATTCAGAACTTCAGCAAAGTTCGATTTCGACTGCTTTAGCGACGTTGCAATCCGTCGAGGAAGCCTATCGACTCGAAACAGAATATCCGGAGGAGGTCGTAATGTCGGCCTCAGAGCGTCGATTCGATCGATTTTGGGTAGTTTCTGAGCTGGGGAAAATTATTGTGACGAGCGAAGAAAACGCTGAATTGAGTGCAGACATCTGGGCACTTACCGAGAAATCAGTCGACGGGAATTTTCTCGACGAATACACATTTGATGGTGAAACCTTCGTTGTAGCCGGCTCAATTTCTGTTGATGGGACGTATTGGACCATCGTCCTGCTCTCGCCACCATTCAGTTTCACGACAGTCATCTGGTTGATCTTCGCCATTCTCGCGCTGAGTCTCATGTCGGTATCAGCCGTGATTGCCATTCGATTTTTAGGAATGCATGAGCAGATCGAGGTCCCCGCAATCAATCCAACCGTCGGTATCGACGTAAACGCGTTTGACATCGGAGGAGACGGATCAAGTGAATCCGTTGAACCCTCCGTTCGCCCTGACCTGTCAAAGCTTCACGAAGCCGTTCTCGATGCAACCGAGGATTTTGTCCTCGTGCTTGATCAGAATCAAAAAATTATTTATTCCAGCCTTCAACCCGAAAACCTGAACTCAGATCAGACCGATGACAAGAATGGATTGGCTCAATTTGCCGAAAGTCATCTCGACGAGAAGGCCCGATCGCGTTTTTCAACTTGGATAGAGGAAGGCCCCTCAGGGCGGTCGTTAACCATGGACGTACTTGGTTCTGATGGACGGTTACACCCGTCGAAATGGGTTGCCCGTACGCTCGAAATGAAGTCAGGCACTTCGTTCGATGTATTTGTCGGCCGGCGCCTCATGGTTGAAGAATTCCCCGACCCTTCGGCGTAATTCGAAGCGGCACATTGGGAACTGCAGCCCAAACGAAGAATTCATAGGCTCTACCAAGGACCATTCTTCTGAGGGCGATGGACAAGGTTGAGATGACGCAGGATGAATCCGAGAAGATTCGCGAAACGCTACGCACGGTGCGTAAACACCTCTCGCGCATTCATCACGATATGAACAATCCGCTGTCGATTATCTCCGGGAACGTGCAACTGCTCGACGAACTCTCGAAAGCCTTAAAGGTGAGTGATGACTTCGACGCCCCTCTTAAGGACGTTCTGACCGCAACCGAACAACTCACAGGATTGACCGAAGAGCTCGTGGTTCTTAGAAATCTGCTGATGCAACTCGACGGAGAGGAAGACTGAGGATGTCGCGCACATGTAGAGGCTAATTTCTCCCTTGTCCATGCCGGCTACAGCGAGTAAATTCGGGCTCTGAAATCGGACATCCATTCTGTGTAACATTTCTTGATACCAGGTCCAAACAAGGATCAATCAAACACTTTTTCTATTTCAATACGGCCTATTGACGATCAACGCTACGAACTGGGATCGGGTATCGTTTTAACGAATAGAACGAACGATCTGTATCTCGCTTTGAAATCATTATCGCCTCCGTATGCGACTTCGATCGTACAGGAAAATTTCTTTCCGAGCATGTTTTCATCGAAGCATGGTCGTTCTGGCCATGTGCCTGGTGACGATTTCGCTCGTTTCGGCACAATCCATTCGGTCCCGGATTCTTTCTGACGACGGTCGATCGGCCTTGATCGAGTTTGAATTCGGTTGGCGGTCATCGTTAAAAGAGGCGGTTGATTCGAGCGGAATAAAGGCCTGGGATCAGCATACTCTTATCAAGTTTTCAGCAGGCTTCGATGCAACTTCACTGATCCTAAAGACTGGATCCTACGCGCTACCGCTGATTTCTGTCGTGTCCAGGGAATACGACGAGCATCATGTAGCCATTTCGGAGAGAGCAGAAGTGACCAAGAGGCGACTTCCCGAGGCCGAAGCCATCGGGCTTGGCACGCATCGGAAAGAACCGGTTGTCTCGCTCCTGGCCAGGCTCTATCAACTCGACGAGAGTACTGGCATACTCAGGCGATATCGAAAGCTGCTGGTGTCTGTACGAAGACAGGTTGCGGTTCCAGCTCGGTTCCTTGCGTCCCCTTCCGGAAATCCTCATCTCCAGGTGGTCGAAAGTGTGCTTGCAGATGGTGTCCTGTATAAGATTCGAATCTCCGACGAGGGTATTTTCAGAATCAATCGAGGGGTCTTATCCGGACTGGGTCTGAATCCGGACGCTATTGATCCAAACGACATCAAAATTCTGGGTAATGGTGGCCGACCGATCCCCGCTTCCAACAGTGTTTTTCGGTATTCGGATCTTGTCGAGAACGCGGTGTTCTCGAGCGGCGGTGGTGACGGGCGTTTTGACGAAGGGGATGAAGTACTCTTTTATGGGGCCGGTCCAAGAGGATGGGACTACACCGGAGGTGAGTGGGTGCACTACGTCCATCCGTTCTCCAACGATAACTTTTATTTCCTGAAAATCAGTCCAGGGATCGGGTCAAGGCTACCACTCCAGCCATTCCCGGGTCTAGTCGGGGCCGTATTGCAAACGTCCACGACGGGTCGATATGTCGAAGACATCGAAGAATTTTTATGGAGTCGGGACCATGGTTCGGGTCATGACTGGATGAGTAATACGATTCGTGCGGGAGGTTCACGAACGATATATGATGACTTGATTCTGCCCGGACTGATGGCAGGTATCGTTCGATACAAGGCTCGAGCGGCGATTGCGTCGAATCCAAGGGCCACGGTGGCGTTTCAGTCAAGCGGTACCAGTCTCGCACAATTAACGGCGCTAAGAATAATTGTAGAACGTGCAGAATTCCCGTCCGCTTCTCCGGGAGAAATTATCTTCAGCGAATCGGTTACTGCAGGTCAATCGCTGCAGCTGAGCATGAGTCTCCTTAATCAGGCCAACGAACCTCAGGCGGCCGTTGACTGGGTTCGTTTGTCATACGATCAGGACCTGGTTGCAATCGACGATCTGCTTAGATTTGCAACGGTTCCGGGCCTGAGCGGACCTCAAACGTACCAACTTCGAGGTTTTTCGGGAACGCCAATGGTTTGGGACGTCTCCAATCCGGATTCCTATGAATGGTTGGGAATAACGTCCGCTGGTGGAAACCACGAATTTCAATTCGACGCATCGAGCGATTCCGAACCCAGGGAGATTATCGCCTTCACGGCTGCGACGGCGACGACTCTACTTCCAGAAAATTTTTCAACCGTTTCCAACCAGGACCTGCATGGGATTTCCGGATATCCAGATCTCGTAATCGTCACACCCGAAATATTTATTGACTCAGCCAACCGACTGGCCGGTCATCGTCGACAGGACGGGCTGGACGTACAGGTCGTCCTGGTCGACCAGATATACAACGAGTTTTCTGGCGGTGTACCCGACATGCGTGCGATCCGCGACTATTTCAAGTTCCTCTACGATCGCGCCACGGATGAGGAAAGTCTCCTTCGATATGCGCTTCTATTTGGAGACGGCCACTATGATTTTCGGAGTCTATCCGGTGTACAAAACCCCGAGAATAACTGGATCTTTCCTTTTGAGACGGGGGAGTCTCTGAACACGGATGCCAGCTTTACCTCCGATGACTACTTCGGCTTGCTCGACGATGATGAGGGAGTATGGACATACTCGAACTTCAGCGCTGTAAGCAGCGAGCGCGTGGATATCGGTATCGGCCGTCTACCCGCTCAGACTCGCTCTGAGGCTGACCTGCTCGTAGACAAGATCATTCAGTATGACAGCCCGGAATCGTTCGGAGCCTGGCGCTCCCGGTATATCGCGGTGGCGGATGACGGCCCGACCGGGCTCGCGGGCATTCTGGACGATAAGGATCTTCACCTTCAGAACGTAGACCAAGTGGTCGAGTTGATCCGCGGAGGCCGTTTTCCTAAGATTGACATCGATAAAATTTATGCAGAGAGTTTCGAGCGGGTATTCCAGAATGGATTTCGAATTCCCGGTGCAACTCAGGAAGTGATCGGAGCGCTGAATTCCGGTGCACTCGTGTTTAATTATAGCGGACACGGGGGTCCGTTTGGATTGGCGCAAGAGGACATTTTTACGAAGGAGCATGCCGAAGCCCTGACCAATGGCAACCGTCTTCCTCTTTTTATTACAGCAACGTGTTCATTTGGCTGGTGGGATCTCAACAATGAGACGAGCGGGGCCGAAGCCCTCTTGATGAATGACGCGGGAGGTGCGATTGCACTCTTTACTACGATGCGACTCGTCTACACGTCGGGTGACACGACGTCGCTGAACGCAGGCCTCAACAGAGCGCTCAATCTCGAACTCTTTCGCACCGATTCCGAAGGAAAGCCAAGGAGGCTGGGTGACGTTTTTCGACTTACCAAGAATACAACAGTAGGACTGCAGGGTAACAGTCGAAAACTGGGCCTTCTTGGTGATCCATCGATGCGAATCGGAATTCCGACTTCTGACATTCTTGTTGAGTCATTGAACTCGATTCCGCTTGAGACCACCACTGGCCAGCTGAAAGCGCTCGATCTGGTTCAGATCTCAGGTCGGATTCAATCGCCCGACGGTACCGTTAACACAGCATTTAATGGTACGGCGAACGTAACAGTTTTTGATGCCATTCGAAATGTCCCGTTACTTGAGCAGGTCCGAATGCCGACTCCGTACTACCAGATTCGGGAAGACCTCATATGGCGTGGCGAAGTTGAAGTGCAGTCCGGTCAGTTCACTGCACAGTTTGTGGTTCCGAAGGATATTTCTTATTCCAACGAACCAGGGAGGGTAACCGTATACGCGGCTTCCGCCGATATTGACGCACTGGGCTATTCCGAGAACTTTCTGGTCGGGGGTACATCAGACAACCCCCCGAACGATAATCTCGGCCCAGAAATAGAACTTTTCATGAACGACACGACGTTCGTCTCAGGAGGCCTCGTTTCTGCGTCTCCAGAGGTCATTGTTCGGCTTTTTGACCAAAGTGGAGTCAATACGGTGGGTGCGGGCGTCGGACACGAAATGTTACTTGTATTGGACGGTGACGAGAGCGCCGCTCAGGACATCTCTGGGGGGTTTGTATCCGATAAAAATTCGTATCAGCGAGGAGAAGCAAGATGGCCATTGGGCGCGATTTCGCCGGGTCCACACTCGCTGACAGTCCGTGCATGGGACGTATTAAACAATTCTTCTTCTGCAGAAGTGTCGTTTATCGTCTCAGATGATGAGGTATTACGCATTACTAATGTGTATAACTACCCGAACCCTATGAATCGCGAAACCCGGTTCATTTTTGATCATAATCAGCCCTCTGGAACCCCCGCGACGGTTCAGATTAGGATCTATACATTAAATGGTCGACCGATTCGGACGATTGATACAGAAGAAACGTTACCCGAAGGTGTTTTGACCGGTGGTTCTTTGCAGATTCCGTGGGATGGTCGAGATGAAGATTTCGATCGTTTGGCAACCGGGATCTACTTGTATAAGTTGCGCGTCGAAGTCGAACAACCTGACGGATCCGTCGAGGTTAGTGAACGAATAGAAAAATTGGCAATAATTAGATAGGTGAGTCTTATAGCTCGATCCGCTACAGCGAAACGATAACTATTAACGAGACAAGGTATACCCAGCGAATTACCTCGTTGGAGTCTCACGACTTATTTAACTTCTTCAAAATCGTCATGAAATTGTCAATACACGAGCGAAATCGAGTCATTATGAGACGCTCAAGTACTATTAGCCATTCGATCCACGCGATCGCCCTAGCGCTCGTTTTTACCATTTTTGCACCCGTCGCGAACACCGTCTTTGCCCAGGGCGGACCTGGGTCATCTGCCGTTGTTTTCTTGAAAATTGAACCGGATAGCCGGGCGGCTGGAATGGGAAATGCCGGAGTAGCTCTGGCCGACAACGCGAGCGCTATTTTTTGGAATCCAGCTGGACTGGCATTTCAAACAGGAACGGAAGCTGCGATCACGCACTCGGAGTGGCTCCCGGAATTTGATGCAGGCCTCTACTACGAGTATCTGGTTGCAAAACACCATCTCCCTGGTTGGGGAACCGTCGGTGCTCATCTTACCTATCTGAATTTGGGTAGACACGAGGGTCGCGATGAGCAGAACAATCCTACGGGGACTTTTAATTCTTACGACATGGCGTTGGGTCTTTCGTTCGGATTTAAAGTGACAGAACGGTTTGCTCTGGGAACGAGTTTGAGATTCATCTACTCCAATCTGGCACCGGGCCAGACCGTTGGATCCCAGAAAACGAAAGCCGGAGTTTCAACGGCGTTCGACCTTGCTGGAATGTACAAAATGAAACCATTCTCCATGGGCAATGCGCTGGGTTCCCTATCGCTCGGGTTCAATCTTGCGAACATGGGTCCGAAGATTCAATATTCTGACAATGCCCAGGCCGATCCGATTCCTACTAATTTCCGATTTGGTTGGGCTTTTAATGTTGATTTCGATGAATACAATTCCTTGACGTGGGTAATGGACTTCAATAAGGATTTGATTCATGCAACGACCGACTCGCTGGGACGCAAGTACGATCCGTACTACCAGGCAATATTCTCGTCGTGGACGTCGTACGAAGTGCCCAACGGTCCGATCGGAGCCGAAGACACGACGTTTGATACGGTTTCCGTACTTGAGCAGCTCACCATAGGCACAGGAATCGAGTATTGGTACGATCAATTGTTGGCGCTCCGAGCTGGATATTTTTATGAGGATCCAAACAATGGAAACCGGCAGTTCCTGACAATGGGGGCTGGCGTCAGATACAATATCATTGGCGTCGATTTCTCCTATATCTATGCGCTCGAAGAGGACTCACCGCTGGCTGGTACCATGCGGTTCTCACTCCTGCTGAATTTTACCAGGTAGGAAGAGCGGAACATCTTTCGATCAGGTCCACTCCATCTTTTCTTGGACCATTAAGGGACACTCGATATGTCGGGCATTCTGTATGAGAGGTCTTCTGGTATGAAGAGGTTTCTCGTATGAAGGGATTGCGGGTCGGCAGCCAATTCCCTGTAAACGGACACTTCGCTTCCTGTATTATCGCCTCGCTAGCGCTCTGGTCGGCGCCCGTGTGGGCCCAGGTTTCCCTTGTAGGTATTCAGAACGGAGCGGCAACTGAAATTTCTCTTTTTCAGAATCCGGCCGACGCGCGATATGACGTCGTCGCCCTACGCGTTGAATTTCAACCGGATTCGACGGATTTCACGACGGGAGACGGGACGTTTGGTGGATCACTTTTCGAAGGGATCGATTCGCCAATTCTGGATCCGCTTCCACACGATTCCGACTATTTCGAAGCGCATCTTCAGTTTTTGGAGAACTATATCCGGCGTGTATCAGACGGGCGAACCACGATCCGTACGTATCTGATACCGGTCGTCGTACAGGTTTCGGGGAGAATGGGCGAATATGCTCCCACGGGGCTGGACGCTGGTTCGGACCCTCAACTCCGGAAGTTGGCCGGGCTAGTGGAAGAGTCGTGGCGTTTGGCCGGCTCGCTTGATTCATTTGACCTTCCGGCCGGTCTGGATCCAGCGAGAACGGCATTCGTGATTTTTCATGCCGGCGTGGGCCGGGACGTCGAATTGACCGGGACTACATTGGACAAGACGCCCGAGGATCTGCCGTCGCTTTTCTTCAGCGCCGACACGATCGATCGCCTGCTCGGAGGTCTGAACGTATCGGTCGACGGTGTTCCTGTAATGAACACGATGATCATCCCCCGGACCGAGACACGAAAAGGATTTAATTTTATTCTAGATGAGCCATTTCTGGCAGAATTTTCGATCAATGGTATGCTGGCGGCCAATTTTCTCAGCTACCTGGGCGTTCCTGACTTATTTAACACAGAGACGGGCGAAAGCGGAATTGGACCGTTCGGTGTGATGGATGGTCTCGGCATTTTCGCGTACGGTGGACTTCTTCCACCAGAACCCACTGCATGGACGAAGCTTTATTTGGGTTGGGCGGATCTGATTCTGCCCGATGGATCTTCAGTGCAGAGCATATCGCTGCGCCATTCGGGATCGGAGGAATCGAATGATGTTTTCCTGGCACCCATATCAGAAGGAGAGTATTTCCTGGTCGAAAACAGAAATCGGGATCCCGAAGGAGATGGAATCAACCTGCTCGTATGGCGAGACGGCGAGTTACACGATGTCCACTTCGACAACGCCGCCGAGGGATTCAACAGCCTGTCGCGAAGCGGTTATCCAGGCGGTGTGGTTGTCGATGCCGACAATTTCGATTTTGCACTTCCGGGTGGAAAAGATGATCTAGGGAATGCGCTTGTGGGCGGGGCGCTCGTCTGGCATGTGGACGAGAGAAGACTCAAGACCGGACTCCTTTCGAATAGAGTAAACGCAGATCCAGACCGCCGAGCCATCGACCTGGAGGAGGCCGATGGAGGCCAGGATCTCGGAGAGCCAAGTCTGGGCATATTTGGCCCTGCGTTCGAACAAGGATCTCCGTTTGATTTCTTCTACGCCGGCAATCCAACGGTCGTGGTTACACCTGCAGGATCCGAAATCCGCCTCTATCAGAACCGATTTGGTCCGGAAACGCATCCGAATAGCGACTCCAACGTCGGTGGAAGCAGCTTTATTGAACTCTCCGAGTTTTCGTTACCCGGTCCGGAAATGGAGCTGACCTATCGCCGGGTGAACGCAGCCGGTATCCTGCATCGGGACGACCTTTCTTTCTCCTTCGATGTCGCGATCGGCACTATCGCGCAGGGTAGTGTGCTAAAGTATGTGGGCGGAGATGGCGTGGATGCATTCGGGTTTTTTATCAGTGACGAGGGTAGCGCAGAACTCCAATGGGCTAAGTCGGGTCAGGTTGTAGGTTCACAATCCCGGTTGCTGCCCGCCGCGCCGGCGCTCACGAATTCGCGCGTGATCGCTTTAGGAACTGGTAATTTCTGGGAGCTTTCGCCGGACGGAAGCTTTCAGGTGACCGCCGGACTTCCATCAACCCTACAGATTACGGAAGTAACGACCCCAATCGTTTCGATGATCGACGACACGTATATGGTAGGAGCCGTCGATGCGACGGGTCCGTTTTTGCTTTCAGCGCAATTTGGCGCGATACAAATCGATCGATTTCAGGAGCGCTTCATTTCCCTGGCCGTTGTCGACGGACTGCGTCCGGTCTATGTGTTTCCCACGCACACCGAAATTCCGACGCTGTCAAAAAGTTGGACCTATGAAATGGTCCCCCAACAGGAGCCGCTTTTTGCCTCTTTTTCGAAAAATGAAAGCGGTCTTACCGGGGTCATTCCGGATCCGCAGAATTCGAGGCTGATCATTCTCCACCAGTTGGGGACGACGCTCGACGTGGCCGTGAACGCCTATGAAGAAATAGGTGTGTCAGGGACCTTGAATCGGTATCCAATTATCGTGGATCTTGACGACGACTCCCGACCGGATATTCTTGCAGTGGTTGGGGAAACGCTGATTGCATTCAACCAGGAAGGGGCTGTGGTGAATGGATTTCCAGTCAAAATGCGGGCCGGCACGAATGTGCAGCCGCTGGTCGTTCACTTTGAGGATGATAGTGCTCCGGTGATTCTTATTGCGTCTGTCGATGGACGAATAGACGCCTACGATCTGGGAAAGCGGAGCCGTCGCGTGCCGGGGTTTCCCCTGTCTGTCGGTAGCGAGCTGAATGTGACACTTCATATGGACGGCACTTCGCTCTTCGCCGTCTCTGGTACGGGCGCGGTAAGCCGGTGGGACTTTTCTCAAGTGGATAAAATCGTGTGGGGGGAATTGTTTAGTACTGGAAACAGGAGTTTTTTTGAGCTGCCGGAGAGGCTTCAAGTGGGAGGATTTGGAGATGGGGGTGAAAATTCCGAGCAGCGCCGAGAAACCTACAATTGGCCCAATCCGATTCGCGAAGGAGTCACCTGGATTCGATTCAGACCGGGTTCTGTCAGTGACGTCGAAATCACCATTGTAGATATGACCGGTCAACACGTCGAGACGCTTGAAATGAAGAATGCCCCGGCAGGCGTTTCCTCAGAGATTCCGTGGCGGCCGACGGTCGGGAGTGGTGTATACCTCGCGCGTGTCCAGTTGACGGATGGCTCAGGTCGGGTTAGAACACACCTGATCAAGATGGCGGTCATTCGATGAGGTATCTAAAGTTGCCATATCGACTCCGCAGGTTTCAGATGCATTTGTTTGGAGCCGTGATCTGGATTCTTTCTGCCCCAGCCCCGACTGCTGCTCAGGTTTCCCCGGCCTTTTACACTTACGTGAGAAGTGATTTGGATTGGTACACGATCGAAACGGAACACTTCCTGATTCACTTCCATGTCGACGAAACGGGGTCGGGTAGCAGCCGAACGGCGCGAGTCGTTTCGAAAATCGTGGAGGATATCTACGCTCCAATCACATCGCTTTATGATTATGAGCCGGATACGAAAGTTTCTTTTGTAATTAAAGACTTTGAAGACTACTCCAACGGAGCTGCCTACTTTTTCGACAACGTCATCGAAATTTGGACACCAGCCCTGAATACTGCGTTCCGGGGGAGTCACCATTGGCTCAGAAACGTGATCACTCACGAATTTACCCACATGGTGCAGGTGCAAAAATCGATGAAAGGATCGCGTCGGGTACCGTTTTACTATTTACAGATCTTGAATTACGAAGATGTGCGAAGACCGGACGTTCTGTATGGTTTTCCGAACGTGATTGCGACGTATCCCATTCCCATCCTGAACAACCCGGCCTGGCTCGCAGAGGGTACGGCCCAGTATCAGCGGCAGTGGATGAACTACGATCATTGGGACACGCACCGGGATATGCTGCTGAGAACTCGCGTTCTGGCCGGTGAAGAGCTGTCGCTTGCCGACATGGGCGGTTTTTATTCGCACACGAGCCTCATGCGCGAAGGAGTGTACAATCAGGGCTTTGCCTTCACGACCTATCTCGCAAATCGATTCGGTGAGGCCGGGCTGAAGTCGGTGACGGAGGAACTCGGAGCATGGAGCAACTGGAACTTCGAATCGGCAGCGAAGGACGCATTCGGCGTCACAGGGGACCAGCTTTACGAAGAGTGGATTACGTCCCTGAGAGAAGAGTACTCGGAGCGCACTGCGGAAATCAGAGCTAACGAATCATCCGGGGTTACCCTGGTCGAGAAGGGTTTTAATAATTTTTACCCCCGATTTTCTCCAGACGGGGAGAAGATTGCTTACCTGTCAAATGAGGGGGAGGACTACAGCCGAACTCGAATACACGTGCTGAGCCTTAGGGCCGGAAGTGAAACTGTTGTTGAGCTTCCGGGCGTGGGCCAGCGTTTCGTTACTGGATTTACCTGTTCCTTCGGACATGCGTTGACGAAATCCGTGTCCGGTGCGATCGACTGGCACCCAGATGGAAACTCGATTGTATACGCTCGAATCCGAGACACCAAGTATGGGCATCTCTATTCCGATCTTTATTCGATCGACATTGCGACCGAAACCGAGACGCGCCTGACTACAGAGCTCCGCGCACGGTCACCTTCCTACAGTCCGGATGGTTCGATGATTGCCTTCGTGGGCGAAAGTGACGGCTCGGCAAACCTCTATTTGCTGGATGCGAAGTCGAAGGATGTAACATCCGTGACCCAGTATCAAGACGGCACGCAGGTCAGCGAGCCCGTCTGGCACCCGGGAGGCGATTGGATCTATTTCGGCGTGTCAAGAGATTCGAACAGGGATATCGTTCGGATCCGTCCAACGGGTAAGGAAATGGAGCCCGTTGTAGCCGATCGGGTGGTGGATGAACGCTCGCCGGCGTTTAGTGATGACGGGGTACTCTATTATTCTTCGGACCGGACTGGTATCTACAATCTGTACCGCAGTTCTGATACCGATCAGCTCGATCGCCACACCGAGCAACTGACGAATGAACTGGGCGGCGCCTTCTCACCGAATCTTTCGAGTTCCGGGCAATTGACCTACGCTCGATACACTGCGGCCGGCTATCAGGTCGCACTTCTCGCCGATCCAAAAGACCTGCCGACGTTCTCAAGTGGAATCCCGTATTCTGCGCCCGAGATGGTAATGAAGGCCGAAACAAGCCCACCAGAGGGTCTTCATGTTCCGAACGTTGACGTTGATGCCGACATCCACGCATTCAGCGCTGAGGCGTTTGAGCAAGAGGCCGAGCTGCGACCTTACGACGAAGTGTTCACGTCATTCAGTTTTTTACCCGTCCTTCGTCTCGATCAATATGTATCTCGCCAGCGAAGTCGTACAGAAGTGCGCCTGAAAGATCGATCTCACTCGGAAACCCTCTGGCGGAACCTGAAACTGGGTATGTACACGGCTTCTAGAGAAATTCTGGGCGGATTGAGCATGTTTGGAGGCCTACTGATCGGGCCCGGGTCGACCTCGCCTGATTCGTTCTCCGATTTCATTAGTCCCGGAAACATCCTGGATCTTGAGCGAGACCTGTTTCTGCAGTTTGACTACAACAAAGGGATCGGACTCGTCAAATCGCGATGGTCGCCCCAGATTTCCCTTGAGCTATTCAATATTCGGCGCAACGTCGAAAAGGGATTGGCGATTGACGAGTTTCCATGTACCGCCTGTTATCCCGATACGACTCTTGCCGATCTGTCCTACAACCTGTGGGAGGTCAATCTTTCGGCTAGAAGTAAAATCAACCGCTCACTGCTCGTTGAAGCGGGTTATCGCTACAGCCCCTATCAAGTGACTACCGAGCGTTTCTTCTCCAAAGAGCTGCAAGGGGCCGTTCCGGAATCATCCTCGAAGTATTTTATAGGCCACGGACCTCGACTGAAGGCGTATTTCGAATCTTTTCATTCGTATCGAGATGCCGACGTTGTTCCCCATGGACTGCGAGTGGAGGCAGGATTTGAATTGGAGCAGGGCAAGCTGCTTGAGCGATTCACGATAGAAAATGGATTCCTGAAACCCGTCTACAAGAAGTCTCAAATTTATAGATATACGATCGATGGTCGACTCGGATATCGTTTAAGCGATTCTGGGCGAAGTAGCGGTGCGCATGGATTCGGACTCAGAATTAAGCACAGCTCGATTCTTGGAAACCCTGTAGATGAATTTTATGACGACTATGTAGGAGGACTCGCTGGAGCCCGAGGGTATCCGTTCTACGCGCTCGGTGGCAACGAAACGCTCTGGACGCAGCTATCGTTTACGTTTCCCATCGCGTCCCGAATCAAGAAACAGATTCTGTTTACGTACATAGACAAGATCTATGCTAGAGTTTACGGAGACGCGGCTCTCGCATGGACGGTCAAATGGCCAGGTCTCGAGAATGCACGAAAAGACATTGGCGCTGAAATTCGGCTCAGTTTGGGTTCGTATTATTTGCTTCCAACCGCCGTATTCGTGAGCGCGACGTACGGACTCGATACGTTCGAAATCGACCTGGATGAGGGCTTTGTGACGCCGAGCGGATCTAAATCGGTGGAGTACGGAAACGAACTTCTATGGCACGTTGGAGTCATGTTCGGATTCGATCTATTTTGAATCACTCATCTTAACAAAAACAGTTTCTAGAGACGTTATGGGCACAGGATTGGTCATAGGAATGTCGGTTGCGATGATTCTCATCGGCAGCCTGTTTCTCTATTTGTTACTGAAAGGGAAAAAGGCGGGCCAGCCCAGAGATCAACTGGAAATAATTGGAGCTGGACTTTCTGGTCTTTTGGTTATTTCGGCGATCGCGCTGATGATCATGGCCACGAAATCCTCGGATTCTCGGTCAACGGCGCTGGATGAAAGACCGCCCGTCATAGAGGATATCACGCTCGAAGTACCGGCCTCTAATTTCTCATTTACGGGTCTTCATGACGACAAGGAGTATGATCTTTCGGAATTCAAGGGGGATGTCGTTCTGATTAATTTTTGGGCGACCTGGTGTGTGCCATGTCTGACTGAAATCCCGGATCTGAATCGACTCCAGGAGAAATACAGAGACCAAGGGCTCGTTATTGTGTCCATCTCAGACGAAGACAAAGATCTGTTGCTTGCGTTCGAAAAACAGCTGCCCATGGTCACATCCAAGATGCGATTTCCTGAGCTGATTGACCTACCGTCTCCATTTACCGGGGCCCTCGAAATTCGCCCGTCGAGTTTCATTATCGACCGAGATGGAATGGTTCGTCGCTATCTGCTTGGTGCACGTTCATATGACTTTTTCGAACGTGCAATTAGGCCGTTCTTGTAGACGTAAGGCTTTCCGGTCAAATCTATTGAAACAGATCATACAAGGCGGTTCTGTTCTGTCAGTCAAGGTCACCGTTTTTGTTGCAGTTGTCCTGATCCTGTCGGTCGGTAGGTCGACAATTGCCGCTCCGACCTGCGACGTGAATCCTCGTGAGTGTCTTCAAAGACCAACACGTGCATCCATCCGAGCCTCTCTTCTTCATGGCGCAGCAGGCTCATCTGAATCGTATCTGATAAGAAATGGAAGTTTTGGGAGCCGGAGTATTCCACTAGCTTTTGGGATGTCTGCGATATTACCGGGAGCAGGGCAGGCATACAACGGTCATTGGACGAAGGCCGTGATCGCTTTCGCCCTCGAAGCCACGGCGATAGCGATTTGGACCACGTCCAGATCAAATGGCTTGGACGCAGAGGATGATTTCAGAGCATTTGCACATCAGGACTGGGCGCCGGACAAATATGCGGAGTGGATCAACGATTACACAGATTTCCTGGAGGCCGAACATGGCGCAAATGTTTTGGCGCCGTCGATTGCGATCGTTTCGGGAGTTGACTTTCAGAACCCGAATTCCTGGACCAGCGAAGAGCGTTCCGCTGTCTTGCAGATGTTTGGTCAGATCCAAACCGTAGAACGGGAGCTGTTCCATCCTGAAACGGGTGCCTCGTTTTCGCATCAAATCCCCAATTTCGGCGAACAGCAGTACTATGAACTGATTGGAAAATATTTTCAGTTCGCGCCCGGATGGAACGATTACCCGGAGTGGATTGATGAAGACGGAAACTTTACGGCGGCCATCGATCCCGAGAAATCAGGTCCGAACAATTCCAAACCGAACGTTTCGTCGAATTTTTTCGACTACGCTTCAGATCATGCAGATGCACAGGATCTTTTGAGACGAGCGTCTCACGTGTCCCTTATTGTGGTTGCCAATCACGTGATAGCTGCCATCGACGCGGCCGTAAGCGCGAAACTCCACAACGACCGAATTTCAACCAGCATGGGCTTCTCTTATTCGCCCGATGGCGATCCGGTACCCACGGCATACATTCGATATCGGCTTTAGTGGAGTTTCATGACGCTCTATACGTTGTGGACACTCGTTGCTCCCTAAGAGTGGTTCCGATAACTTGACATGTTACCGCCGCAAGGCGTTCTTAAGGTGCGCTGTCGATTCCTGAGACCTCCAGGCACCGTAGCACAGTGCCACCCGCAATCAATCATCACTCTACGCATCCCATGTCCTGGCATAAAAAGCTTCACTGGCAGATCATGATTGGCCTGGTTTTGGGCCTTATTTACGGCATTATTGCAGCCGCGGCAGGTTGGGGCGATTTCACATCAGACTGGATATCGCCTTTCGGCCAGATCTTCCTGAATCTCCTCAAATTGATTGCAGTGCCCCTGATTTTGGCTTCTCTAATTACCGGCGTGGCCTCTCTGTCTGATATGAGGAAGCTGTCCCGAATCGGAGGCAAGACGATCGGTATTTATATCGGGACCACACTCATAGCGCTGGTCATCGGTTTGGTACTGGTGAATGTGCTTCAACCAGGAGCGTCCGTGCCGCCGGAAATGAGAGAGAAACTGGAGGCGACCTATCAGGACGACGTGGAGACACGAACCCTGTCGGCGGAAGACATTGCGGACAAGAGTCCGCTGCAGCCCCTCGTCGATATGGTGCCCGACAACATATTCTTGGCGACGACGAGCAATCGAGACATGTTGAAGGTGGTCTTTTTTGCCATCTTCGCGGGAATTGCGCTCCTGATGATTCCGGGAGGGAAGGGACAACCGCTGCTTGACTTTTTCTCCTCCGTCAATGACATGGTGATCAAGATGGTTGAGATCATCATGTACATGGCTCCTGTCGGGGTCTTTGCGCTTCTGGCCGATGTGATTACGTCCGTTGCAGGCGACGATTTGAGCTCGATTCTGGAGTTGATTTCTGCGCTGGGATATTACAGTATCACGGTGCTGTTCGGGCTCATTCTGCATATGGGTATCACGTACACGGGGCTCATCAAATTTTTGACTCCACTCAAGGTGCGAGATTTTTATCGCGCGCTCTTGCCCGTTCAGCTCGTGGCGTTTTCGACCTCTTCGAGTGGTGCCACCTTGCCGGTAACGATGGAGATATGCGAGAGAGAGATCGGCGTTTCGGAAGAAGTCTCATCCTTCGTGCTGCCGCTCGGGGCGACCATCAATATGGATGGGACCGCTCTCTATCAGGCAATCGCGGCCGTGTTCATCGCGCAGACGATCGGGATGGATCTCGGACTGGGCGCGCAGCTCACGATTGTCTTCACAGCGCTCCTGGCATCCATCGGGACGGCGGCGGTTCCTGGAGCAGGGATCGTGATGCTCATCATTATCCTTGAAGCGGTGGGTGTACCGGCAGCGGGAATCGGACTCATCCTGGGTGTCGATCGGATACTCGACATGTGCCGAACCGTTACAAACGTAACCGGTGATGCAGCAGTTGCCACAATCATCGCGGCTAGCGAAGGCGAGCTGAGGCTGAAAACAGCTCCAGAGGTGGTCTCGATCTGATGTTTGAATTCAGGAATTGAGCGATTTATAGATAATCCGTATCCATTGACGCAGGCGCCCAGAGTGAAATGATCGGAACAACCATTGCGCAGTACGAAATCCTCGACCAGCTTGGAATGGGCGGGATGGGAATCGTATACAAGGCCAAAGACACGAATCTCGGGCGCATCGTTGCCCTCAAGTTTCTGCCGCAGAATACGCTGGTCAGTGACGACGACAAGGCCCGGTTTCGGAGAGAGGCCCAGGCGGCTGCATCGCTCAATCACCCGAACATTTGTACGATACACGACCTTGGCGAAACGGAGGAGCATCACCGATTTGGTCATCCGATGGGAAGACGATTTATTATCAGAATCTGAACGACGAAATTTTTAGCGTTGATGTGACGTTCGATCCGAATCCTGTTTTTGATATCCCAATCAGTCGGTATAAAGGTGATGCTTTTGCGCCAGCTTCGATGTTTAATGCGGACTGGGGCTCCTTTGACGTTGATCATGCGAACTCGCGATTCATCATGATGGCAAGGGAGGATGCGGAAGGCGAATCCGAGAGCGCCGAAATTCGATTCGTCGTGAACTGGTTTGAAGAGTTGAAAGCGAAAATCCCGCCGCTGGAATAGTCCCGTGAACGGGTTCTCAAGATTTGCTACTTGTGCTCCTGATTCGCGAATTGAGACGACTGAAGGCTTAATTCTCAATTTGAAAACCGTCCTGTACGTGCGTTTCTTAGCTTTTTGCGCTTCCTATCGTGTGAAATTGCAGTTTGGCATCATATTCGAGTAAGCACGTGACAGTTCATTGCCTTGTTGTCACGTATTTGGGTTTCGTAACTCGTTGAATCAGAACGCTGATTCGCCCCTCGAGAAGCTTGATCAACCCTCAATGCCGCCTTCTGGCCCCGGAAACGGCCCCCCCGCCGTAAACCCCGCCCTCACGGGTTTTTGAATTGCACATGCTTCGCGCTCCCCTCTCGCGTGAATTGATTAGGCGGCGACTGTCTCTGACAAATCCCCCTCGCGTTCGCTTCCAACCCTCAAGGAAGCCAGCGTTTGTCAGGACTTGAAATCGAATCGCAAGCGTATCGTTTGCTCTCGGTATCAAAACACACACCTTCCGGAGCTTCTCCTATTCCAGGTAGCACCATACCCCCTGATATGAATTCGTGAATTCTCTCCTCGCGGTATAGACCCTCATTCTTATACACGCGGCTGCGGCAAAAGCAGCTCTCGAATTCGTTTCACACCTGGAATAGGAGCTGTTCCGTTTCTGGATTGAAATGTGGCAGTCAAGCCGATCAGTTCACACCCTGCTTCTAGACCAACGCCCCAAGCAAAAAGGCCTCGCCGCCATGAAGCGACGAGGCTTTAAGAACAGCGAAGCTGCGCGCTTGGGAGGATTCGAACCCCCGGCCTCTAGAACCGGAATCTAGCGCTCTATCCAACTGAGCTACAAGCGCCAACGGCGCGCAATATACCCAATGGTGACACGCGTCGCCAGAGCAGGAGAGTCCTACTCAGACGCGATAAGAACGAGTCGGACAAAAATCCCCCGACCCCATTGAAATACGAAAAGAAAATTGATAACAGATTTTGCTCGTGTGAGGCGATTGCCCAGCACGATGATCTGTTTTATAAAAATACCGCATGACCGACGCCGCCCTCATCAAGACCTTTAAAGCTGATCCTGCCGCAGGATATTCTGCGCTGCTGGATCGCTACACCCCGGTCATTCTTCGAATGATTCGTCGCTTCCTCGGCGATCCCGACGAGGTCATGGAGACCTATACGTCCATTTGCGAACGTCTTCGTCAAAATAATTTCCAGGCTCTCCGGCGTTTTCGAATCAACAGTGACTTGACTCCCTGGTTGAGTGTCGTCGTGGCCAACGCTTGCCGTGACCGGTTTCGAAGAAATCGGATGGTTTCCGTTCCGAAGTCGGTCATCAACCGCCTCAACAAGCAGGAAAAACTGATCTTCAAATACTACTATCAGGATCGAGTTCAACAGTCAGAAATCCCGGAGACGATCGAGGGTCGCCACGACATTCCATGCTCCTCCATTGATGTCGCAAGGGCCATCGAGCGTATTGATCAGATGCTGTCCGTCAACAAAAGGTGGCATCTTCTCGCGGCTCTGGGTGCAAACAGACCTGTTCTTTCCCTGGACGATTCGTCTGAATCCGGCGGTACAATTCTTGACCAACTCATAGCAGATTCCGACGATCCAAGCCCCAACGCTCCAGAACGAATTACCCTTCTGAACCAGGCCATAGAGAATCTCGACCCTGAGGATCAGCTTCTCGTGTTGCTCCGCTTCGAACATGAAATGCGGGCACACGATATTGCTAAGGTGATGCAGTTCGAGAACCACCGCTACGTGTATACGCGGTTGAGAACGATAGTAAATCGTCTTCGACGCGAGGTCGTCACGGCAGAATCCGCGTAACGGAGTTCGAATTTGCATGCATCAACCCGTGCCCATCGCAACTTTTACTCAGTCTGAGATTCGATTAAAGGGCAACTCTTCGCGCGACAAGTCGTAGTTTCCGCCTCATTTCTTCCCGTAGATGATTTAAACTTTGAGTCAATCCGATCACACTTCGGACCTTCCAAACACTCCCCCGTCCGAGGTTTTTCTGTCGGACAACTGGTCTCGTGGTCGCCCAATTCCTCTCGCCGGCCGTCTGGAAAAAAGTGGATTTCCACCCTGGTTAACCGTTTTTGCCGGACTCATTCTAGCGTTTGTACTCTTTCAGGGGATCAGCCTCGTGGTCACGTTCGCATTGCTCATCATGAAGGACGTCTCCCTCACAGATCTCACCACTCAACTAGATGTAGTACTTGAGGAAAACGCCCGTGAATTGATGGTTGCCAACACGATTGGTCAGGTGTTCGGCCTCCTTATTCCTGCGATTCTGTTCGCGCGTCTGCATAGTAGAAATCATTCTGATTTCCTGCGTCTTCGCTCAACTGACGTCAGGATTGTTGTTCTCTCGGTGATCGGGTTGCTCGCTCTCGTACCTGTAATCCATTGGATTGGCCTAATGAGCGAATCGCTTCCTCGGCCACAGTCCATTCGAGACTTTGAACAGGCTCAAATGGATCTGATCGAACGAATTCTACTCCAGGACTTCAGCGTTACGTTCGCGCTTTCCGTGATGGCCCTCACTCCCGCGATCTGTGAAGAGATTCTTTTTCGCGGTTACATACAACGCCAGGCAGAGCGGAGTATGGGAATCTGGGGTGGGATCGCATTTTCGGGTCTGATTTTTGGACTTTATCACCTCCGTCCAACTCAGGCCATCCCTCTCGGTCTTCTCGGCGTCTACCTCGCTTACATCACCTGGAGATCCGGCAGCATCATTCCAGCTATTGTTGTGCATTTCGCCAACAATGCGTTCGCCATCGCGGTGGGTCGTTACGCGCAAACGGAGGCCGGGTCAGCGCTCGATGTCGAATCTTTTCAGATCCCGTTTTCTATCGTGATCCCAGCCGCTTTGATCTTGGCGATCATTATCTTTGGTATCGACAAAACCGCAAAACTGGTACTCAAAGAGAACTCCATTAATCAACGCATACCAGATGTTTCGGGAGAAGGAAGACAAACCGATTGACGGTTGGCTGACCGTTTTCAAGAGCGCGACGGATTATGAAGCGGATCTTGTGAAAGACCGCCTGATTGACTCGGGGCTGTCTGCCGTCATTCTCACGCATCGAGATCATGCATTTCATTTGACGGTAGGAGATCTAGCTATTGTGAGAGTTCTTGTCGCTCCCGCTCAATATGACGATGCCATGCGAATCCTGCAGGCCGCCCCGCTGAGCGATGAGGAGCTGGAAGCTGCAGCACTAGCGGCGACTCCTCAAGTCCCGGATGGAAGTAAAAACCAAGATTTGTCAGGAGACCGGGAAGGAGATCAGTCGTGAACAACAGTCTGACCAGAGTGCTAACGGCAGCTGTCGGGATTCCCGCGGTTGTGGGAATCGCGTATCTCGGGGGAACGGTTTTCGCCGGTGTGATCGCATTCGTGGCCATTCTCGCACAGCTTGAATTCTACGACCTCCAGACAAAGGTGGGTTGGAATCCGTCGCGAATTCTGGGAGTGGCTCTCGGTCTCGTCATTGTTCTTCGATTTGAACTATCCTGGAGCGAACCGCTCTTGATTGGCCTAGCGCTGATTGCCGTAGCTGACCTGCTCAGAACGGGTCCCGAGAAGACCCCGGTTGCCCGTCTTGCAGGAACACTGGTTGGAGTCATCTACCCGGTCTGGCTTTTTTCCTATCTGATAGACATTCGTCTGGGCCTGGAAGGCAGCATGTCGTCCTCTCAGGCATTCGGCACAACGATCATGCTTCTTGTTTTGGTTTGGTCGGCGGATTCGGCAGCGTATTACGTAGGTAAAGCGATCGGGAAACGGCCGCTGGCGCCGAGTCTTTCTCCCAAGAAAACGTGGGAAGGTTCTCTGGCCTCTATGCCTGGAGCTCTGATTGTAGCGATAGGATTCAAATTCTTTTGGCTGTCTTACATGAGTTGGACGGACGTGATTGTATTCTCGCTGATCAGTGGCGCCTGGGGGCAAGTCGGTGACCTGGCGGAAAGTGCGTTCAAAAGAAGCGCGGGTGTCAAAGATTCAGCTTCGTTATTACCGGGTCATGGAGGCATGTTGGATCGAATCGACTCGTTGATTGTCGTTGTGCCGCTCTACTATTTGTATCTGCGCTATTTCATGAATGTGCTGTAGATTTCGAGCGGAACGTAGATACAGACGCTCGGTACCAACAAAAGACTTGGAAACAATCAGATTCAGACAGTGGGTTCATTCCGATGGGTCTATTCATTCAAGGCAAAACTAGGAGCAACAAACGGTTTTCGTACGAGCCGCGATTTTATAACCCCGAAAAAGAAGATCGGCTCAGACGACGTATTCGAGTTCAAAGCTCGACAGGTCGACGTCGGGACCCGCTGGGGCTGATCATATTCGGGATATTGGCCGGAATGGTATTCTACGTCTACCTTAATCTCGGGTGAATCATCGAGACGGGAGAAGAAGACGCTGATAA
>Ga0114949_10000358_pt1 | contig 23507 bp, 21 predicted proteins | sample N074metaG_FD_83505 | JGI IMG/M metagenome (GOLD analysis project Ga0114949, IMG submission 83505) | Deep subsurface microbial communities from Kermadec Trench to uncover new lineages of life (NeLLi) - N074 metaG | ecosystem: Environmental > Aquatic > Marine > Ocean trench > Sediment | place...
GATAATCAGACCAATGGATAATCAGACCAATGGATAATCAGACCAATGGATAATCAGAAAGGCCAATCATGTTTGATCTGACAGGAAAATGCGCCCTCGTTACCGGTGCCAGTGGTGGTATTGGTCAGGCAATTGTCACAGCCCTGCATGGGCAGGGCGCCACCGTTGCCCTTAGCGGCACCCGTGAAGACGCACTGGCAGCCCTCGCGGATCGGTTGGGAGACCGTGTCCATGTTGTGCTCTGCAATCTGTCAGATGCCGAGGCCGTCGACGCCCTGCCAAAGCAAGCTGTGGAGGCCATGGGGCAGGTTGATATCCTGATCAACAATGCCGGTCTGACACGCGATAGTTTGGCCATGCGCATGAAGGACGACGATTGGGATGTCGTCATGAACGTGAACCTGAAGGCAGCCTTCAAATTGTCGCGTGGGGTCATGCGCGGCATGATGAAAAAACGTTGGGGCCGTATCATCGGCATTACGTCAATAGTTGGTGTAACTGGCAACCCGGGCCAAGCTAACTATGCCGCATCCAAAGCAGGCATGATCGGCATGTCAAAAGCCTTGGCGCAAGAATTGGCCAGTCGCGGTATCACCGTCAATACAGTGGCACCAGGATTCATTGAAACAGCTATGACAGATGCGATGGACGATAAGCAACGCGAAGCCCTGATCCCCACCATTCCAGTGGGTCGGTTGGGTGCAGGCGAAGATATTTCGACAGCTTGTATCTATTTGGCGTCAGAAGAGGCCGGATATGTGACCGGGCAGACGCTGCACGTCAATGGCGGTATGGCCATGATATAGCAGGGCTTATCCTGCCCGCGACGGGCCAGCGACGCGCACGCGTGCAAAATTCTGTGAATTTGCTCTTTTGTGCCACTGGCATTGCCGCTACTATTGTGATACGACACGGCTGCTCTAAAGGTCTTGGGCCTTCAAGGAGCCAAATTAACATGTGCTTTCAAACGGTTAAGATTTAACAGACAAGGGAAATTCACAATGAGCGACGTTGCTGCACGCGTAAAAAAGGTAGTTATCGAACATCTTGGTGTAGACGATGACAAAGTCACTGATAGCGCCAGCTTTATCGACGATTTGGGCGCTGACAGCCTTGATACCGTTGAATTGGTGATGGCGTTTGAAGAGGAATTCAATGTTGAAATTCCCGACGACGCTGCTGAAAAGATCCTGACAGTTCAGGATGCTATTTCCTTCATCGACGCCAACGGCTAAGGCCTGGCTATCTGGTGCCCTTATGGGGCGCCAGATCATTGTTTGAAGACAACAATCTGGCAGGATCATTACTATGAGACGCGTAGTAGTCACAGGTATGGGCATGGTTACGCCCCTCGGTATAGGGCTCGAACTTCCTTGGCAGCGTTTGATCGCTGGCGAATCTGGCGCAGCCACGATCACCAAGTTTGACGCCTCTGAATATGTGGCCAGAGTTGCCTGTGAAGTCCCCTTGGGCGATGGCACCGATGGCACATTCAATGCCGACGACTTTATGTCACCAAAGGATCAGCGCAAAGTTGACGACTTCATCATTTTTGGGGCAGCCGCGGCAGACCTGGCGCTACAGGACGCTGATTGGTTCCCTCAAGACGAAGAGTCACAGATTCGTACAGGTTGTTCCATTGGCGCCGGAATTGGTGGCCTGCCAGGCATAGAAGACGCCGCGATCACACTGCATGAACGCGGCCCACGTCGCGTCAGCCCGCACTTTATTTCAGGTCGGCTGATCAATCTCGTTTCCGGCAAGGTCCAGATCAAGCACGGCTTTCGTGGTCCCAATCATGCCGTCGTAACAGCATGTTCTTCTGGCGCTCACTCTATTGGTGACGCATCCCGTATGATTATGCTTGATGATGCTGACGTCATGGTTGCTGGTGGTGCAGAAGCGGCGATTTGCCCTGTGGGTATTGCCGGCTTTTCCCAGGCCAAGGCGTTGTCCACAAACTTTAATGACGAGCCAACCCGCGCATCGCGCCCTTATGACAAAGCTCGCGATGGCTTTGTCATGGGTGAAGGCGCTGGCGTCGTCATCCTGGAAGAATTAGAGCATGCCAAAAAGCGTGGCGCCAAGATTTATGCTGAAGTTATCGGCTATGGCATGTCTGGCGACGCACATCATGTGACGGCACCAGCGCCTGATGGTAGTGGTGGTTTCCGGTCAATGGCAGCAGCGTTGAAGCGCTCTGGCCTTGGTATTGATCAGATTGATTATGTTAACGCTCATGGCACATCGACGCCTATGGGCGACGAGATTGAACTGGGTGCCGTGCGCAGACTATTCGATGGTGCGACTGACAATTTGTCAATGTCGTCGACCAAGTCATCCATTGGTCACCTGCTGGGGGCTGCTGGGGCAGTTGAGGCCATTTTCTCTATCCTTGCGATGCGTGATGGCATTGTGCCACCAACCCTCAACCTGGAAGATCCCTCAGATGGTTGTGCGGGAATGGACCTGGTACCGCTAGTCGCCAAAGAACGCGAAGTTCGTGCCATTATGTCGAACTCATTTGGATTTGGCGGGACCAACGCAAGCCTGGTACTGGCCCGCGATATATAGACCCTTTTATGAGTGACGATGCCGAGAATTCGACGAAGCCTGGACGCTTCGTCGAGGGTGGGCTTGTGCGACTATTCTATCAGATCGTCACAGCCGTCGGGCTGCTGTTCATTCTTATCAGCGGTTATTTGGCCTATGAGTTTGAAATTGGCAGTCGTGCCACAGACACAGCCACACTCGTTGTCCCTAAAGGGGCATCGGTCGGCATGGTGTCGCGGTTGCTGGCCGATAACAATATGATCAGTAGTCGGCAGATCTTTGCTTTGGGTGTCAGATTGGGTGGGGCGCAGGCAGACCTTAAAGCCGGGGAATACACAATTTCCCAAGGCGCGACCATGGCGCAGATACTATCGATGTTGCAGCGGGGCGATACGGTGTCCCGACGACTATCGATACCAGAGGGTCTGTCCGTGAAGCAGATCATAGCCCGTCTGGTAAACGTGCCGTCCTTGACGGGCGATGTGACGCTAGTGCCGGACGAAGGTAGTTTGCTTCCCGAAACTTACTATTACAGTCTGAAGGATACCCGGCAGGAAATTGTTGACCGCATGCAAGCGTCGATGCGCGTTAGTCTGTCGCGATTGTGGGCTGATCGGCAACCAGATCTGCCTCTGGCGACGCCACAAGAAGCCGTCATCCTGGCATCTATCGTCGAGAAAGAAACCTCGTTGGATCGAGAGCGCGCCCACATTGCTGGTGTTTTCATCAACCGTCTCAACAAGGGAATGAAACTGCAGTCGGACCCAACTATCATCTATGGGATCACAGGTGGTGAACCGCTAGGCCGCGGATTAAGGCGGTCTGAGTTGCGGGATAAAACACCCTATAATACCTATTATATCAATGGGTTGCCACCGACGCCTATTTCCAATCCTGGCCTTGCGTCATTGGAAGCGGTGCTTAATCCGTTGAAAACAGAGGATTTGTTTTTCGTCGCTGATGGAACGGGCGGCCATGCATTTGCCGCCACGAATAGAGAGCACGAAAAGAATGTTCGGAACTGGCGCCACAGCACGAAATAACAGCAAGGGTCAGGACCCTAGTCCTCTGCGCGCTTTGTTCCCATTGGTCGATTAACCAGATCAAGCAACCACATGGGTAGGTTGGTTAGAATGCGGGCCACGGGTACCATTGGCCAGGGGAACGTAATGCGGCCTTTACCCTTGGCCAGTGCGGTTGCAATGATGCGCGCGGCCTTGTCAGCTTCCATAAAGAACGGCATGAAATAGTCGTTGCGATCAGTGATGCGGCTGCGCACATATCCCGGGCAAATGACAGAAACAGTGATATTCTCGGGACGCAGCATAGCGCGCAAGGCTTCCCCATAGGTTTTGACGGCCGCCTTTGACGCCGAATAGGCCGGCGAACCAGCTAGTCCCTGATAGGCAGCAATAGAGCTGACGAGTGCAATCTGGCCCTGGCCGCGCTTGCGCATGCAGTCGACCGCTGGATGAATGGTGTTGAAGACACCCCCAACATTGGCCTCGAAGGTGCGTTTGGCGACGTCATGAAGATTGGCGCCATCTGTATTACCAAGACCCACGCCTGCATTGGCGATGACTAGGTCCAAGGGGGCGATCTCATCGCATTGATGGATCCAGACCGTCAGGTCTAATTCGCCACACACATCGATGATTCTGCCGTCAACGAGGGCACCTGACGATCTGCAGGCATCTTCGACCTCAGCCAATCGGGCGTGATTTCGGCCGCTTAAGAACAGTGTGACGCCAGGAGCCGCATAATGCTGGGCGAGGGCAGCACCAATACCACTAGAGGCACCAGTGATCAGGATTGATTGAGGTTTTTTCATCGACGATCCTTTGTCCGAGACGATATAGTGCGCGCAATCATTTGACTAATGTCTCGAACACCCAAGGGAGAATCTATTGCCCATTTCCAGCATGACCGGCTTTGCCCGCCTAGAGGGCACATGGGGGAACCATCGATGGACGTGGGAGCTCAAAAGCGTCAACAGCCGCGGTCTGGATATTCGTCATCGCCTTCCATCTGGTATGGATGCGCATGAACGGACCATAAAAAAGGCAGTTTCTGTTGTCCTGAACAGGGGCAATGTGAACTGCAATCTGGCCATCGATTCGACCGATGCACCGGCAACCATTCAGGTAAACGAACAGGCGCTGCGCGGGGCAATCATGATTGCCAAAGACGCTGCGAAAGAACATGGGTTGGAAGCACCACGTATCGGCGACATCATGGCGCTGCGCGGTGTGATGGAAGTGGCCGATCAAAACCTGAGTGACAACGACCGGACTGCGCGTGACGCAGCTATTTTGAAGAGCTTTGACCAGGCCTTGGCAGAGCTGGCGGCGGATCGCCAGATAGAAGGCGCGAAACTGGCCGACATCATTGCCGAGCAGGTTGATCAAATTGAAGGCCTGGTGTCCCAGGCTCGGACGTGCACCAAGGAACAAACAGTCGCCATTCAGGCCAGACTAGAGGCGCGCCTGAAGGAGGCTCTGGCAAATAGTCGTGTCGAGATCGACGAAGGTAGGTTGTTGCAAGAGGTTGGGATATTGGCGTTAAAGGCAGATGTGGCCGAAGAACTTGATCGGTTGGATGCCCATATCAGTGCGACCCGTGATTTGTTGGAACAAGGTAGCCCTGCTGGACGCAAGCTTGACTTTCTGGCGCAGGAATTTGGGCGTGAGGCCAATACTTTGGCTTCGAAAGCGGCAGACAACGCATTATCCTCTATCGGCCTGGATCTGAAGGTCATCGTCGATCAAATTCGCGAACAGGTACAAAACATTGAATAGACAGGGTTTTCAATCGCATGAGTAAGCCAATCAATATCAACCGACGCGGCCTTATGTTGGTGCTGTCATCGCCATCGGGTGCGGGCAAGACCACCTTGGCACGCCAATTGCTCGCCGATGACGAAGCCATTGCCATGTCTGTTTCGGTGACCACAAGGGCTGCCAGACCAGGCGAGGTTGAAGGCGAGGACTACATATTTGTCGACAGGACCGAGTATGACCGACGTGTAGACGCCAACGAGTTTTTGGAACATGCCCAAGTATTCGACCACTTTTATGGTACCCCTACGGCTGCGGTCTATGGGTCTCTGGAAGATGGGATGGATGTCTTGTTCGATATTGATTGGCAGGGTACCCAGCAATTGCAGGAAAATGCGCCGAACGATTTGGTGAAAGTGTTTATTCTACCGCCGTCCAATACCGAGCTGGAGCGGCGGTTGCGCAGCAGGGCCCAGGACAGCGAAGACGTCGTGAAGTCTCGTATGAGCCAGGCCGCCACTGAGATCAGCCATTGGCCAGAATATGACTATATCATCATCAACGAAGACGTTGCCGATAGCCTGCAGCAATTAAAGGCGATATTGGCAGCAGAGCGTCTGCGTCGGGCCCGCCAAACAGGTTTGTCAGAATTCGTTACGGGGAACTTTTAGTTACCCACGCATGTCCGCAACGATACTGGCGAGGGCACAAAAGCCCTCGACGTCGATAACTTCGGCCCGGAGGCTCGAATCGATATTGGCGCGCGACAGCAATTCTTCAACATCGACATCCAGTGACTTCAGGCTGGAACGCAGCATTTTGCGACGCTGACCAAAGGCAGCGGCGGTGACCTGCTGCAGGATGGTGCTGTCGGCTTCGGCAATTGGCGATGGCCTGGTGTCAAAGGTAACCACACTCGACATCACTTTGGGGGCAGGCACAAATGCCTGGGGCGACACGTCAAACAGGCGACGTGGCTGAGTGCGCCAATTCGCCAGGATGGACAGTCGACCATAGGCTTTGGAGCCCACAGAGGCTGTCAGGCGATCGGCTACTTCTTTCTGGAACATCAAGGTCAGGCTTTTGAACCAAGGGGGCCATGGTTCCACCAACAACCATTTTGTCAGCAATACGGTTGAGACGTTATAGGGCAGATTGGCAACAATAATCACAGGCTTATCGCCTGCTGTAAGCGCTGCTTCATCGACCTCTCGGGCATCGTTCTGGATGACTTCCAGTCGCCCAGGATAGGCAGCAGAGACATCGGCCAGTGCAGCAATGCAGCGGGCGTCTTTTTCAACCGCGACCACTCTGGCGGCACCTACGTCCAACAAGGAACGTGTCAATCCACCCGGCCCGGGCCCCACTTCATAGACGACGACATCGGGCCCTGCGCCAGCTTCACGGGCAATGCGCCGGGTCAGATTAAGGTCCAGCAGAAAATTTTGGCCAAGAGATTTTTTGGCCTGCAAACCATATTCACGGATGACATCTCGTAGTGGTGGCAGGTTCATGCGTGTGTTTCTCTGCGACTGAGGGCAATTGTCGCGCTGCGACTGTGGGCAATTGTCACGGCCATCTTGATGGCTGCAATCATACTGTCCGCACGTGCATTGCCCGACCCGGCCAAATCATATGCAGTGCCGTGGTCTGGCGAGGTTCGGACAATCGGAAGACCAAGCGTCACATTGACGCCGCCATGAAAATCCAATGTCTTCAGAGGGATCAGCGCCTGGTCATGGTACATGCACAATACAGCATCGTATCTGGATCGTGCCTCGGTATGGAATAACGTATCGGCAGGGTAGGGACCACTAGCCTGTACGCCGCTTGCAACCAATGTCTCTATGGCAGGTGTAATGATCTCGATTTCCTCTTTGCCCATGGCCCCCTGTTCCCCCGCATGGGGGTTCAGGCCAGCAATGGCAATCTGGGGTGCCTTTATGCCGAAGTCCACCTGTAAAGCGTCATGCAGCTGCGTACCAGCCACAACGATGGCGTTGGCATTGAGTGCGCCGGCGACATTTTTCAGGGCAGTGTGGATTGTGACAGGCACGACCCGCAGGGTTGGTTGGACCGATGGCGCACATAACATCATCAACTCATGGATCGGCTCACCTGTATGTTGCCTGAGCGTCGCGGCCAAAAAATCCGTGTGTCCTTGAAACGCAAACCCGTCTTTGTAGAGCGCCGCCTTGTTGATGGGCGCGGTCACAAGCCCGCTGGCAGCGCCTGCCAGGCACTGGTCGATGGAACGATGCAATGATTGTACTATCAGGGCAGGGTCGTTATCCGCCGGCTCGGCAGGTGATCCGCTTACACTTTGATCCAGTGGTATGACTGGCAAAGCGTTGGGGAAGACAGATACAGCGTCTTCAGGTGCATCGATGGTTCGGATGGCAAGCTCCAGGCCAAGAGCCTTTGCCCGATCAGCATAGAGGGCCGGGTCACCATTGACGAAGAATGGCAGAAGGTTAGCTTGGTTTCGACGCGTCCACGCCATAACAACAACGTCAGGGCCAATGCCTGCCGGTTCCCCCATGCTGATAGCAAGGGGAGGTAACTCCTGCGAATTATCGATAATCGATGATCGCGTCACGGCGCAGGTCGCGCATATAGCGCCGGGCCATCATCGCAAGGCGTTGGTTGGTCAGGAAATCTTCAATTTCCTCGAAACTGGGCTCATGAATTTCCGGGTCTATGCGACCGCAAATTATTATGACCCGCATATCAGCCCCCATTTTTACGGGCAGGCTGGCATGGCCGATTTCGACATTTTCAACGAGCATCTTGAGTTGTTGCGGCAAGTCACCCAGCTTCATTTCACCCAGGCTACCAAAGTCACGAGCCCCAACCATGGAGGCAAAGGAAGGGATATCTTTACAACGGGAAATTCGGCCCGTGTCCAAATGTATTGATTCGGCCAGCTGTCTAATGTCCCGACCATTGATCGGAACGACGATCTGTTGAAGATCAAGCTTTGTTTCGTCCAAGTCTGACATCATGACCCGGCGCTTGTCGATCAACATGTATATGCTGTAGCCACCGGAAGATTTGATAGGCCCGATCATGGAACCTTCAGGCATGCGCAGGACTTCGTCCCTGAGGTTGGGACTGAGCTGTTCAAGAAGCATCCAACCCATGTCACCACCGGCAGCGCTTGTCGGTGTTTCCGAAAATTGTCGCGCGACCTCTGAAAAATCTGCACCTGCGCGCATCTGCTCAACCAGGCGGTTGGCCGTTTCGCGTGTTTCTGCATCGCGATCCGTGCTCTTCACCGTCAAAAAGATTTCCGCCATCCTGTATTCTGGCTCACCCTTATTGGCGACCATACGAGCTTTGTAGGAATTCACTTCAGATTCGCTGACGGCCAGGAAGGGACGCAACTGCGCATCGACGACTTCTTCCCAGGCAAGGGACGCGCGCATTTGCGACAAGATGGAAACTTTGCTTGCGCCCATCTGTTCCAGCGACGCATCAAACTGTTCGACACTGACGTTATTGTTCGCGGCCAGTGCGGCGTATCGTTGCTCAACCTGGTCCATCGAAATGGGGATTTCCTGTTCGACGGCTTCTTGCAATTGTAAATGTTCGTCAACCAACATTTCCAGAACATTGCCGCGCAGCTGGGCAAACCGTTCTTCGGTGGCCGCACCACCTGTTGTGGCCATGATAAGCCCAACGCGTTCGTTGATATCATAGTCAGAAACGACAGAATCATTCACAACAACAATGATCCGCTGAATATCATCGACGGCAAGGGCAGTTTGTGTCGCTACGCCGCAAGAGAATGCGGCGATGACAAGCATCGAAATGCTTTTGCGGGAAGATAATTTCGCTGTTTTGATCATGCTAACTTTTGTGCCGTCTGCTCATGTGTTTGTAACGCCCGAGGGATCCAGATTCCTATCTGGATATAGGGGTGCGATCAACTAATTACCCGCCCACAACCTTGAAAATCAACCTAAATCCTATTGACGTATTGGGGAGGACGTCACGGTCACTCGTGAAGTCACGTCTTGCCCTGATCTGAAATTCTAGGCATTCATCTTCATATGTAAAGCCACCACCGACAGTTAGAGGCCCGCCTTGCGCTTCGAAGTCATAACTGAAGTCTGCAAACACCCGCCAAAACTGGCTTATTTTGACGTCTGCAGCAGTTCGGATTTCTTTTCGATCAGGCAGGACCGCGCCATATTGAGATCGGCGAACATCGGTATATCCCACGGAAAACCGATATTCTTCAGGCCCAAAGACAACTATGCCTTCGTTACGCACCAATTTGAAACTGTCTTTATCCAGCCGCATATGATGATAATAGTCGAACAGACCAGGCAAGTTCAGTTGGGCACCAATGACGATATCCGACAACTTGTCCTGCAATCCTGAATCAGGGGCAAAATTTTCGTCACGTTGTAGACGATAGCTTTGACCGACAATCAGACTGGCGCTAGCACCCGAATCTGCATAGTGGGAAAACTTGAAGGCATAATTGAAACGAGTCCCGCCTTCCCAGAGATCACGACCGGAATATCGAGACAAGCTGAACAGATTGGTTGAGTCGAAGTCGAAGCTGATGCTGTCTTCGTTGGGGATGTCATCAGAGTTTCCGCCGGTAGGGCTGGTCACGATAGAGACAATGGGTTCGATGATCTGTCGGTTTTTATCTCCTCGGCGGACGAAGGGCAGACGCCATTCCAGCATAGCGTAGGGTACAATGCGGCCATCCGTATTATTCGTTTCGGCTTCATCCACACCCTCTATGGGCCCTATAGGCTCTATTGGGGTCTGGAAGGTTTTGTACAGATCGCCTCTGAATCCCACTGTCAATTTATAGAGCTCACCAAATGGTGAAATATACGGAAGCTGCCAACTGCCGCTGGTCGACAGGCGGAACGTATCCATGCCATCCGTGCGAGTTAGCATGACAACGCTGGCATCAGCCCCAAATCGGCCTCCGAGCCAGCCAGGATTGCCAACGTAATCATATTCGATGAAAGGCAGCACAATGGGGGTTTCACCAGCAATGTCTTCCTCACGCAGACCTTGGAACGCATACCCCGTGACCGAGAAACTATCCCGACCGAACAGCTTTTGAATGTAAAGTCGGTTGGTCAGGCTATCGGCGCGGGAAATGTCGTAGCGGCGCAGATATGTATCGTCGCTCGCCAAGTTGGCATCAAAGCCCCAATCCCAATTTTTGCCAGCCTTAAAGCGTCCTATGCCAAATAGGTGTCCCCGGACATCGTGGCCCGACACTCTATCGTTCTGTTCATCGCGGCGACGCGGATTGGTGATGCTGCCCGCAAATGAAAAGCGGCCGGTTTCAACCCTGTGACGATATTCCGCCCCCAGGATAAATCCTTCATCCGTGGTCGCTTTGGGCATGATCGTCAGGTCTTTGTGTGGCGCAATATTCCAGAAATACGGGATTTCAACGGAAAACCCCAACAAGGAAGAACTATCGAATTTGGGTGCCAGAAGTCCTGAGGCCTTTTCTACAGTGGAGTCTGGGTGCCTTAGCCAAGGCGAATAGAAAACCGGGAACCCCAGCAATTCCAAGAATGCATCATCATAGGTGAGGGTCTTTTTATCCTGGTCGTGGACGGCACTTTTGGCTTTGATTTGCCAGAGCGGGTCTTTGTCATTGCCCCATTCGTCACAGACATCACACGGTGTGTAAACGACCCTGTAGATGGTCGTCCATCGACCATCGGTTCTGGTGCCGCGTTCAGCTGCAAGGCGTTCGCCTTTTTTAAAGAAGATGTGGACGCCCTCCATCACGCCCTTCCGCAAATCACCGCTGAGAACCAGCTTTTCCGTGGTTACAATATCGTTGTAGCGATCGACGAATTTGATATTCCCAGAAGCAACAACTTCGTCTGTACCGCGACTATAGATAATCTGGTCAGCGAATAGCACGTTGCCGTCATATCGGATCTCTACGTGCCCAGTGGCAACAACTGTCTGGTTTTCGGGGTCGTATTTAATCTCATCTGCGGCCCAGTGGATATTGGTGTCTTCTGGCAAGGCGTCTTCGGCCAGAACTGGTGCGGCAATGGATGACATCCACAGCGCAAACAAAGCCCCCACAATTGAACACCAGGCATTGCGTCTCTGGGGACCTTGATGGACGTGCAATGCCCTGTATCTCGTCACCGGAGAAAATGCCAATTTGGTGCTTTCATTGTCTATTTTTAACCCCTGATAACAGGGTGGCCGATCTTCATTGGTAATTACACTTTTCGCCGTCGCATGGCTAGGGGCCTGAGCCCAGGGTTTGCAGATGCGCTGCAGGTCACTTTCAACTGAATATCATAGCAGCACTGGCCTTTTGCAAAGGCTTGGCTAAGATGGCCCAAACAGGTGTGGGGGTTTCTGGCCCTGCGCAACATGCCAAGCACTCTGGATCAAGATCTGATCCCACCAATACCGAGGACGAGAATGAAAATTACCTTCACGAACAAGCGCGATCAAAAGGCCGAACTTATTGCGGTATTGGTAGGGCAAAAGGCAACCCTGTCAGCCGCTGCCAAAGAATTCGACAAAGCCAGTGGTGGCATGATCAGCGCGGCCATCAATGCGTCGGACTTTGAAGGAAAGTCTGGCCAGATGCTGGACGTGCTGGCGCCGGCTAAAGTCAACGCGTCTCGGATTATCCTGGTGGGGGTTGGTGACCCTGCCGAGATTACACTGCGGTCTGCCGAAGACATTGGTGGCCGCATCGTGGCACGGGGGCGGGTGGCTAAAGGCAAGAGCATCCATGTTATTGCCGATGTTCTGAAAGAGTGTAAGATTGACGGGGCGGATCTGGCTTCCCATCTGGCTTATGGATCGCTGCTGAAATCCTACACCTTCAATCAGTACTTCACGACCGGCGACAAAGCCAAGAAGCCAACCCTGACCAAAATGGTCGTTGTCGGCGATGACACCCGCAAAGCGCGGACCAATTTTGCGACCCTCGACAAGATTGCCCAGGGTGTGTTCCTGACAAGGGACCTCGTCAGCGAGCCATCCAATATCATCTATCCGGAATCTCTGGCCAAAAAATGTAAGGAACTGGAAAAATTGGGCGTCAAAGTAGACGTCCTGACCGAACGACGCCTGAAAGATTTGGGCATGAACGCCTTGTTGGGTGTGGGCCAGGGTAGCGCGCGGGAAAGCCGCGTTGTGGTGATGGAATGGAATGGCCTCAGTACTGCCAAAGGCCGCAAAGCCAAGGAAGGTCCTGTCGCCATTGTCGGCAAGGGTGTGACTTTCGACACCGGTGGTATTTCTCTGAAGCCACCAGGCGGCATGGAAATGATGAAATGGGATATGGGTGGGTCGGCGACAGTAATTGGTCTGATGAAGGCGCTTGCGGGGCGCCAGGCCAAAGCCCATGTGGTGGGTATTGTCGGGCTTGTTGAAAATATGCCGTCGGGAACGGCACAGCGGCCAGGCGACGTGGTCAGGTCCATGTCCGGTCAGACCATCGAAGTGATCAATACAGACGCCGAAGGCCGGCTCGTGCTGGCGGATGTACTGCATTATTCGCAAAAACGCTTCAAGCCACGTCTGGTCATTGACCTGGCAACACTGACGGGCGCGATCATCACGTCTTTGGGCAATGAATATGCGGGCATGTTCTCTAACAATGACGATCTGTGCGAGCAACTGTCTGCCGCGGGTGAGGCCGAAAGCGAAAAGGTCTGGCGGATGCCCATGTCCTCGCGTTACGACAAAATGATTAATTCACCGATAGCAGACATGAAGAATGTCGGGTCTGGCTCCAAAGCCGGCTCTATTACCGCAGCGCAGTTTTTGAAGCGCTATATCATGGATGATACCCCCTGGGCGCATCTGGATATCGCCGGGACAGCCTGGAACGACACCGAACAACCAACGGTGCCCAAAGGCGGGGCCGGCTATGGCGTACGCTTGTTGAACCGCTTTATTGCTGACAACCACGAAAAATAGAACTGGCGAGGGTGCTGCGTTGACAGATATCAGCTTCTATCACCTGCAACGGCAGCCTCTGGAGCGCGCGTTGCCCAAATTGCTGGAGCGCGTGGTTGCGTCGTCCATGAAGGCGTTGGTACTGGCTGATAATGAAGAACGGGTTGGTATGCTTAACAGCACGCTGTGGACCTATGATCAGGACAGTTTCCTGCCCCATGGCAGCGGCAAAGATGGCGATGCCGAATTGCAACCGATTTACCTGACGGTTGAAGAAGACAACCCCAATCGGGCCAATGTTCTGGTGTTGGTAGACGGAGGGCAGCACAAGGACCTGGCCCAATTCGACCGGTGCCTCGACATGTTTGATGGTAATGACCAAGATGCCGTTGCCCAAGCACGAACGCGCTGGAAAGCCTATCAGGACGCGGGGCACGAGGTAACCTACTGGCAGCAAAGTGATGCCGGGAAGTGGGAAAAGAAAGCTTAGCTTTCCGTCTTAAGGGACACAGTCCTTTGCCAATTTGACTGTGAGCCGGATTCCCGCTTGCTCCTGTGGCGTTATATTTGTATGTAGCGCGCGAATTCATCAAACCATGGAGCAAGAGCAATGGCCCTCGAACGTACATTTTCTATTATTAAGCCCGATGCAACCCGCCGTAATCTGACTGGTAAAATCAACGCCATGTTGGAAGATGCAGGCCTGCGTATTATCGCACAGCGCCGCATTCAGTTGACGCGCGCCATGGCTGAAGGCTTCTACGCAGTGCACGCTGAACGTCCATTCTTTGGCGATTTGTGCGACTTTATGACGTCTGGCCCGGTTGTCATTCAGGTTCTCGAAGGCGAAGACGCCGTTGCCAAGAACCGCGAAGTCATGGGCGCAACGAACCCCGAAGATGCAGCTATTGGCACGATCCGCAAAACATTTGCAGAATCAATCGAAGCCAATTCAGCCCATGGCTCGGATTCTGCCGAAAACGCAGCGATCGAAATTTCTTACTTCTTTGCTGACGTTGAACTTGTTGGCTAAAGGTCTTCGCCCATGAAGGTGACGTCTTCATCGTCATCTTCTTTTTCGGCGATCTGACCAATCTGGAAGACGGTCTCGCCTTCTTCCTCCAGAATGCTCGTTACTTTTTCTGCGGCGTTGGCGGCGACAATTACTGTCATGCCGATGCCGCAATTAAAGGTCCGCAGCATTTCCCGGGGTGCGACTCCGCCTACCGTCATAATCCAATCAAACACTGCTGGTACAGACCAGCTATTGCAATCCTGCCAGTTCGTTCTGTCGAGTTGCGCCTTCATATTTTTGGGCAATATGCGCGGGATGTTTTCCAGCAAGCCACCACCTGTGATATGGGCGATGCCGTGGACACTGCCCGTAGCAATGGCCGCCAGAACAGATCGCACGTAAATGCGTGTGGGCGTCAGCAGGGCCTCGCCCAATGTCATGTCGGAGGCAAATGGGCAGGGGTCGTTCCAGCTCAGGCCAGATATTTCTGCCACCTTGCGGACCAGTGAAAACCCGTTGGAGTGCACACCATTGGAGGCCAGCCCCAGAATGATATCTCCGGCAGCGACGTCCTTACCGGTCAGCTGTTGGCCGCGCTCAACGGCGCCAACGGCAAAGCCTGCTAGGTCATAGTCGCCCTTGGCATATAGGCCTGGCAGCTCGGCTGTTTCACCGCCGATCAATCCGCATCCGGCTTGTTGGCAGCCCTCCACAATACCAGCGATGATCTGTTCGCCTTCATCTATGTCAAGCTGCGCCGTAGCAAAGTAATCCAAGAACAATAGGGGCTCAGCCCCCTGGACGATCAGATCGTTGACGCACATGGCGACGAGGTCGATGCCGACCGTGTTGTGAATGCCTGTTTCGATGGCAATTTTCAGTTTGGTACCGACACCGTCATTAGCTGCCACCAGAATTGGGTCGTTATACCCCGCAGCCTTTAGGTCGAAAAATCCGCCAAATCCGCCCAGCGATGCGTCTGCGCCCGTGCGGCTCGTGCGTTTGACCAGAGGTTTGATGCGTTCAACGAAGGCATTGCCTGCATCGATGTCGACGCCAGCATCCTTGTACCTCAGGGAGTTCGTGTCTTTTTCGGACAATTGTGTACTACTTGTATAAAGCCCAGGAATAGGCAGACCATAACCGGAAAAGGGGCGAAAAATCGACCCTTGATTTGGCCCTTCTTAGTGGAAAGGGAAGGGCAATGATACTACAAACAACCAGCAATACCCGCTAATACCCGCCGGATCGGAAAATCCCAGAATGATCTCCAACAGGTTCCATCAGATCACATTATTACGCATGGGACGGCGGGCTAATGCCCGGCTAATCGGCTGCGTCCTTTGCCTGGTGATGGCTGCCTCTGTTGCCAGGGCACAGGATTTTGGGCCGGTGCCGAATGCCTATCAGATTGATGATGTGGCTGTGGACGTAACAGCCTCGACTGCGGCAATTGCCCGTGATGTTGCCATCAGGCACGGTCAGAGACGGGCGCTCAATATTTTGCTGAAAAGGCTGACAATTGCAGAAGATCGCCGAGGAATTCCAACTCTGGATGATGCGAATGTCGAGGCACTCGTTCTGAGTATCCAATTCAAAAATGAACGTTATTCTTCAACACGTTATATATCAGACTTAACAATTATCTTTAATCGAGAGGGCGTGCGCAGATTGCTCGATATCAGCGGGGCGCGTTTCTCTGAAACCATGGCGCGACCTATTCTGATATTGCCCTATCACCAGAATGCCGGGTTGTCGGTGGCATGGGACGACAATTCGACGTGGCAAGCCGCCTGGACCAACGCCGATTGGCGCACCAGCCTGGTGCCTTTCCTTTTGCCCGAGACGGACATCGGCGTTTCTGTCAATCTGTTGGGTACTGAACTTGGCGTCGACAGTATTGAAAATGCAGCCATGATGGCCGATCTTTATGGGATGTCAGAGACACTGACTGTCATCGCACGCGACAGCGTCGATTTGTTTACCGGCGAGGCTCTTCTGGAGGTCGAGACTATCCGCCGGGGCATTGGCGAGGAAGTTCGGGCCATTTATGTCTTCGAATCTAAGCCAGGCGAGTCTGCTGCAGAATTATTTGCCCGCGTGGCCCAAGGCGTAAGCCAGGAAATTGCCTATGAGTGGAAGGTCCAGTCCCTTGTCTCGCAGGATCAGATCAGCCAGTTGCAGGCCAAGTTTTATCTCAATTCTCTGGATGACTGGGTGCGGTTGCAAAAGCGATTGGCACAAATTCCTGTCATCAAGGACATCGCCTTGACTGAAATCAGTGTGTCCAAAGCGTCAATCACCCTGAATTATTTGGGTACTCCAGAGCAACTTTTGGCTACGTTGCAACATTATGGCGTTGCCATGCAGCCTTCGGAACAACATTGGGTTTTGCTTTTTCAATGATAGGAATATTCGAGAGTAACGCTGGATGCGGAGGGTCACGTGCCTAAGATCAAACCATCGGCGATAAATTTGCCGAATGCGTTGAGCATGGGACGCCTGCTGGCATCGCCATTGATTGGCTGGTTCATCGCCACGCGCCAGATGGAGCTAGCCTTTTATGTGTTTGTCTGTGCGGGGCTGTCTGATGCCCTGGATGGGTATCTGGCTCGGCGCCTGAAGTTGCTGACCGATATGGGGCGAATTATTGATCCCCTGGCCGACAAAGCTCTGTTGGCAACAACCTTTGTGATGCTGGGCATAGAGAGCTTTTTGCCTTGGTGGATTGTGGCATTGGTCGTTGGGCGCGATGTCTTGATCTTGTTGGCTTGGGGCATTTCCAATCTGTTCGGCGTGCGTATCAAGCCGGAACCAGCCTTGTTGAGTAAGTTCAACACAGCGCTGCAGATAATATTGGCGGCGGTCGTATTGTTGAACGCCGGGTTTAATCTGGAAATGGCCATGTCCATCAAGATATTGCTGTACGCGACAGCCACCACCACTGTTTTGTCGTGGCTGCAATATCTAACCCTATGGCTGGTCACCCGTGGCACAATGAACAAGAAAACTGATCGTTAGCGCTAGCGAAACCGAGGCGTCATGGAAACTGGGTTAAATACACAGTTGATACTTGATCTGCCCATTCGGGCGGCGTTGGACCGCTATGACTTCCTGGTGACAGACTCAAACTATGCCGCGGTCGAGTGGATCGACAGATGGCCAGATTGGCCTAATCATGTACTGCTGGTGGTGGGACCGACGAAAAGTGGCAAGTCACATCTGTCCAAGGTATGGCAAGAAAAATCACAGGCTTTTGAGCATGTGCAGGGCGATTTGGCTACCTGCATGCCACACGCGGCAAACCATGAGCCAATTTGCCTTGATATCAATGGTCAGGTTGGGGACGAAAAGGCGCTGTTCCATCTGATCAACTGGGTCAAAGAACACAACACAAGCCTGCTGATAACAGCTTTAGAACCGCCAAATGCATGGGGCATTAAACTACCTGACCTGAAGTCGAGATTGCATGCCGCCCACCTGGTGACTCTGGGTGTCCCCGACGATAATTTGCTGGCCGCCGTCATGGTAAAGCAATTTTCGGATCGTCAGATTTCTGTCACAGAAGATGTGCTAAGGTATCTGATGCCCCGGATCGAGCGCTCATTTTCATCAGTGTCCGACATTGTTGAGCGGCTTGATGCCGCATCCCTTAGCGAGGGCAGGGCAGTAACAATACCATTGGCAAAACGAGTGCTGGCGATCTGATGCAACCTGAAGAACAAACCACAAAAAATATGATGGAGAGTTCGTCCCGGTTTATTAACCGCGAATTGTCATGGCTGCAGTTCAACACGCGGGTGCTAGAGGAAAGTGAGAACACTGAACATCCGGTGCTTGAGCGCCTTAAGTTTCTGTCGATTTCAGCCAGCAATCTTGATGAATTTTTCATGGTTCGTGTTGCGGGTCTGCGGGGCCAGATTAACGCGGGCGTCGATACGGTCAGTGACGATGGGCGGTCACCCAGCCAACAGATTAAGGCCATCAACGAGATGGTGTCAGGGCTGCTGGTCAAACAACAAAGTAGCTGGCAGGCCTTGTCCCGGGCGCTCTTCGCCGAGGCCATTCACGTCATGAACCCAGATGATCTGGAGGCCGATGATCATCTGTGGTTGGAAGACCACTTTCTTGAACACATCTTTCCGGTGCTGACGCCCCTGGCAATCGATCCGGCCCATCCATTCCCGTTCATTCCCAATTTAGGCTTTGTGCTGATGATGGACCTTAGCCGTCGTGCGGACGAAAAGCCGATGAATGCGTTGATCCAGATGCCAAAGCAGTTGGATCGGTTCATCCGGATGCCGGGTGAAACAGCCCGATTTATTTCACTCGAAAATGTCATTACTCTGTTTGTTGGCAGACTGTTCCCAGGCTATGACATTCAGGCCCGCGGCGTGCTGCGTGTCGTGCGAGACAGTGATATCGAGATCGAGGAAGAAGCAGAAGATCTCGTGCGGTTCTTTGAAACAGCGCTTAAACGCCGCCGACGGGGGCGTGTAATTCTGATGGAATTCAGCGCAGAAATGCCGGCGTCATTGCGTGAATTCGTCGCCAGTCGCCTGGACGTCAAATCGGCAGATGTTCACATAATCGATGGTTTAATCGGCCTGGCCGATACGTCGGAACTGGTCACGATTGATCGGCCTGAGCTGAAGTTTGACACCTTCAATGCCCGTTTTCCCGAGCGTATTCGGGATCATGGCGGCGATTGCTTCTCGGCCATCAAGCAAAAGGACATTGTTGTCCACCATCCATATGAAAGCTTTGATGTCGTGGTGCAATTTATCCGCCAGGCTGCAGAAGACCCAGACGTGGTCGCCATCAAACAGACACTCTACCGGACCAGCGACGATTCCCCCATAGTGCGCGCGTTGATGGACGCAGCCGAGGCAGGTAAATCGGTAACAGCTCTGGTGGAATTGAAAGCCAGATTTGATGAGGCTGCCAATATTCAATGGGCCCGCGATCTGGAGCGGGCCGGGGCCCAGGTTGTCTTTGGTTTTGTAGAGTTGAAAACCCACGCCAAAACGTCGATCGTTGTGCGTCGTGAAGGCGACGTCCTGTGCACCTATGTGCACTTTGGCACAGGGAATTATCACCCGGTCAACGCACGCCTTTATACGGACCTGTCATTTTTTACCGATGATCCGGCGTTGGGGCGTGATGCCAACAGAATGTTTAACTATCTGACGGGCTATGCTGAGCCCGAAGACTTCGAAAAATTGGGGCTATCGCCTGGCAATCTGCAGTCAATTTTATTGGATCATATCGCCAATGAAGTGGCCAATGCAGAGCAGGGTAAGCCGGCAGCGATTTGGGCGAAGATGAACGCGTTGGTCGATTCTGTGATTATTGATGCCCTGTATGATGCCAGCCAAAAAGGCGTCCAGATAGATCTGGTGGTCCGAGGCATTTGTTGTTTGCGGCCGGGCATCAAGGGGTTGTCAGACAATATTCGGGTCAAAAGTATTGTCGGGCGCTTTTTGGAACACTCGCGGATTACTTGTTTCGCTAATGGCGCTGCGATGCCCTCTGCGGGTGCCAAGGTCTTTATCTCTTCGGCAGACTGGATGCCGCGCAATTTCTATCGTCGTGTAGAAACGCTGGTGCCTATTGAGAACGAAACAGTGCATGCACAAATTCTGGAAGAGGTCATGTTGGCCAATCTGAAGGATACAGCGCAAAGCTGGACCATGAATTCTGACGGCACCTATGAACGGGTGAAACAGGCAGCCAACCCATTCAATGCGCAGCAGTATTTTATGACAAACCCCAGTCTTTCCGGCCGTGGTGAATCCCTGGAAAAGCGGCCTTTGCCTCAGTTGGTATTGCGTCAATAAATCAAAAAGGCAGGTCAAATAGGGCTATGTTTCTGAAGAGTAGCTGGTTAGTCTGGGCCGAAATTCACCGACTATTTTTGTCTGGGAGTGACGCCTTTTGACCAACGAAGTGTCAAAGAAAATAGACAAGAAGAAACAACAGGGCCGCACTTTGTGGGAGGATAAATCCCGCGTCGCGCTGATTGATGTTGGGTCCAATACTATACGCCTTGTTGTGTTTGATCTTAATGGCCGGTTGCCACAGCCTGTTTTTAACGAACGTGCATTCTGCGGCTTGGGGGCGACATTGGGTTCCACTGGTAAACTTTCAGCAGGTTCCCAGCGTCTGGCGCGCAAGACCATCCATCGTTTCAGCTCGCTTGCAAAGCAAATGAAGGTGGATCACCTGGATATCTTTGCAACCGCCGCTGTGCGCGACGCCAGCAATGGTGCTGACCTCATTCAAGCAGTTTTCGAGGAAACACGACGGGAAATGCGGGTATTATCCGGCCAGCAAGAGGCCCAGCATGCCGGGCTTGGTGTGTTGGCCGGCATCCCAAAGGCGGAGGGCCTGGCAGGGGACTTGGGCGGGGGTAGTCTGGAATTTGCCATGATCAGCCGAGGGCGCATTGGGCAGACAGCGTCATTGCCCATTGGTACCTTGCGATTGCTGGATATGTTTGGTGATGAACTGACAGACGCCGAAGCCTATATAGACAAGACGCTTAAAAGCGTTCCCTGGCTGACAGAAGCCATTGGGCAAGACCTCTATGCAGTTGGCGGCACATGGCGTTCTCTGGCCAAACTGCACATGGTGCGTGAAAATTATCCTCTGCGAATTTTGCAACAATATGAATTGCCCGGTACCGAAGCCGAGAAGTTTGCGCGCAAGATATATAATGAAAATGACCCAGCAGATGCAGTCAATGCAGGTATCAGCAGCAAACGCGCCCGAATGCTGCCCGTGGCAGCGTTGGTGTTGCACCGGGTCATGAAGCTGATCAAGCCTAGTCAATTCGTTGTTTCAGCGAATGGGTTGCGGGAAGGTATTCTGTATGACAATGCCCAACGTGACTTGCGTAAAAAGGACCCGTTGATCGAGTTCTGCAAAGATACAGCCCGTCGTCAAAGCCGGTTTCCCGAACACGGCAGCGATTTACGGCGGTGGATCAGCCCACTGTTTGAAAACGAAGACGAAGATATATTGCGCCTTCAGTACGCCATTTGCCTGCTGAGTGATATTGGCTGGACAGGGCATCCGGAATATCGGGCTGAGTTCACGATGGAACAGATTATGCAGCGGCAGATTTTGGGGCTGTCTCATGCTGATCGTGCGTTTATCGCGCTTGCACTATTCGTTGCGAACGGGGGCAAAGTTGGTGGCGAAAGTGCCGCACTGCCTGTGTCGCTGTTGCGGCAGGACCAAGTGAAGCTGGCCAAGCAGATCGGCCTTGCTCTTCGATTGGGCCAACGTATTTCAGGTGGTACCAAAAAGTTACTGGGCCGCAGCACACTGCAGATAAACGAGACCGAGGTGACCCTGTCGGTGCCCGATCGTTATGAATATCTGGTTGGCGATTCTGTCCGGTCGCGCCTGAAGGCCCTTGCGGTTGTTATGGGGCGAGAAGGAGTCGTTGATCTCACCCCGGCTGAGGCGACTAGTCCAGCCGCGACACAATAATCTGATTGCGGCTCACAGACAGGGTCAATTTACCTTTCTTGAGGGCAATGGCATCGCTTCCAAACAGCTCTTTGCGCCAGCCCTTCAGGGCCTTGACGTCGGCTGCATCATCGGCAGCTAAATGTTCTAGGTCCGATACATTTGCGACCAGTTTTTGCGCGACGCCTTCAGCTTCGCATTTTTGTTTCAGCAGAACCTTCAGCAGATCAACGGTTGGGCCGATGCCTTTGGGCAGCTTTTTCTGTCTGCGTGGTTCAGGCAGGCTGGTCTCGTTGCTATTTTGCACTTCGGCAATGCAATCCAACAACGAAGGGATGCCCTTCTTTTGGGACAAGGCTTGTGAAGGGACGTTACGGACCTTTTTCAGCTCTTCCGTATTGTGGGGGGGATGGGCGGCCAGCTCCATCACGATATCATCGCGCATGACGCGATTGCGCGGCACGTCAGAGGTTTGGGCGCAAGTCTCGCGCCAACCGGCGATAGCCTTCACCAAACCCAGGAAACGTCGATTGTTGCTTTTGGTCTTAAGCCGCCGCCAGGCATCTTCCGGCACTGTGAAATAGGTGCCAGGGTTTTCCAGATCTGCCATTTCCTCATCTAGCCAGCTGGTGCGGCCGTTTTCTTCCAACATCTCGGCCAGGCGCTCATAGATCACCCGCAAATGGGTGACATCGCCAATGGCATAGTTCAATTGCTGTTTGCTAAGGGGGCGGCGTGTCCAATCAGTAAACCGGGATGATTTGTCGACCTGCGCATTCGCCAATTGGTTCACAAGCGTTTCATAGCCGACAGAATCACCAAAGCCGCACACCATCGAGGCAATCTGAGTATCAAAGACCGGGTGGGGCAGGGCGCCATTTTCGTGCCAAAAAATTTCCAGATCCTGGCGCGAGGCGTGAAACACCTTCAGAATATTTGTGTCTGCCATGATTTCGTAAAACGAGGCCAGATCGATCCCTTTTGCCAGCGGATCGATGATGTAGGCATCGTTCGGTCCGGCAATCTGAATGAGACATAGAATGGGCCAATAGGTATTGGTCCGCTTGAATTCCGTATCAACTGTGACAAATTCTGCACCGCGCAGAGAATTCATCGCCTGAACGAGGTTTTGAGTATCAGTAATGGTTTTCATCGAGCTTCATTGTTATTAAACCGGTGGCTGAGTCGCCGCGCGCGCATCATGCAATGTTAACAGGGTCTTGACAATTAAAGCCTGTTATGTGCTTTACGCGCCCAGACATTGATTAAAGGAAAACCAAGAATGCATCCCTTCCGCACGCACACGTGTAACGATCTTCGCAAGGCTGACGTTGGTCAGTCCGTCAAAATTTCTGGCTGGGTTCACCGCAAGCGTGACCACGGTAATTTGATGTTCATCGATCTGCGCGATCATTATGGCCTGACCCAATGTGTGATGGAAATTGATGCCGAAGGCTTTGCCGATGTTGAAGCCGTGCGTTCTGAAAGCGTCGTGACCATCGAGGGTCCTGTTGTGGCCCGGACTGAAGACACGGTTAATGCAGACCTGCCGACAGGCGACGTCGAAATACGCATCGAATCGTTCACTGTCCTGTCGGCTGCTGAAGAACTGCCTATGCCAGTTTTTGGCGAGGTGGACTATCCGGAAGAAATTCGCCTCAAGCACCGCTATCTCGATTTGCGTCGGGAACAGATGCACAAAAACATCGTGCTGCGATCCAACATCATTTCAAGCATTCGCCGGC
>Ga0114949_10000359_pt1 | contig 23503 bp, 24 predicted proteins | sample N074metaG_FD_83505 | JGI IMG/M metagenome (GOLD analysis project Ga0114949, IMG submission 83505) | Deep subsurface microbial communities from Kermadec Trench to uncover new lineages of life (NeLLi) - N074 metaG | ecosystem: Environmental > Aquatic > Marine > Ocean trench > Sediment | place...
GCTGGTCACCTCCGGCCGCTCGGACTTCGATCTCACGCCTTACGCGGTCGACCGCTTTTTCTGACGGCTGTGCAGCAGGAAGATCCCGCTCACGACGACGATCGCCGAGCCCAGCAGGGTGAAGCCGTCCGGAACGTCGCCGAAGCCCCAGTAGCCGAGCAGTATCGCCCAAATGATTTGCGTGTAGATGAAGGGGGAGAGCAGTGAGGCGGGGGCCAGGGTGAAGGCGTGAAACAGCGCCAGATGGCCTAGCATCCCTACCAAACCCATGGCCGCCATGACCGCCCAGACGGCGGCCGTCGGCGGAATCCAGACCGCCGGCAGGATGAGGCTGGTGGCCACCGTACCCACCAGCGTGGTGTAGAACAGCGTGGGGACCGGTTGCTCCGTGGCGGCCAGCAAGCGCGTCAGGACCTGATACAAGGCCCAGCAGGTCGCCATGATCAGCGGGAAGATGGCCGGCCAGCTCATGACCCCGCTGCCCGGGCGGATCACCACCAGGACGCCGAGAAAGCCCCCGAAAATCGCCAGCCAGCGTCTTCGATCCACCGTCTCGCCCAAAAGGGTGATCGAGAGCGCCACGACCATCACCGGCGCGACGAAGGATATGGCATAGGTGTCCGCCAAGGGCAGGAAGCGGACCGCGGCGAAGATCGACGAGGTGGCGATCACCAGCAGCAGTCCCCGGCCCAGCTGAACCGGCAGGCGGGAGGTTCGGGTCAAGCCGCGCCAGCCCAAGGCCGGCAGGAAGACCGCCATGAACAGAAGGTTGAAGCCGTAACGGCCCCAAGCGAGCTGGAACACCGAATAGTCCTGGACCAGAAACTTGGCCATGAAGTCCAGCACGGTGAAGCATAGCACCGCGGCCACCATGATCAGGATGGCGCGCAACGGGTGTTCCGGCCTCGCAGCCGGTGCCTCGACGGTCATTGGAAGGTGAGCAGCCGGCGCGGGGTGTCCTCCAGGATCGTCCTGATTTCCGCCGCCTCGAAACCCTTGCGCTCCATCATCGGCACCACGTTGTCGAAGACATGGCCGTAGCCGTGACCGCCGTAGCGGGTGAGCCGGGTCTTGGTGCAGATGTCCTGGGAGATCAGCACCTGGGCCAAGTGCCCACGGTCGATCAGCGCCCGGATCGCCGCCAAGCGCGTGGCGTCATTGGGCAGGTCGATGTCCTGGAAGGGGTAGTAGGCGGACTCGATGCCGAAGAAATCGTACTCGATGACGCAGCCGGTATCGGCCAGGCGAAACAGGGTGTCTTGATCGAAGATGGTGCGGTCCACGTGGCTGATGATGCAGCGCGCCGGGTCGCCGCCCGCGGCCGCCACCAGGCCGACGATCTCGGCCGGAGACTCCGGGCGCCGACCGGGGTGAACGCTGAGGCTGGCGCCGGTTTCCCGCTGGGCAATGGCCGCGGCCCGCAGGGTCTTGCGCTCCAGCGCCGTCCAGGGCTCGGAGGCACCGATCTCGCCGATGATGCCGGCCTTGACATCGGTGCCGCCGATCCCCCGTTCCACGTCGGCGATCATGCCGCCGGCCAGATCGTCGACGCCCCGATCGTTCAGGCTGGGGTCCAGATGGGCTTCCACATAGTAGCCGCAGCCGGCGATGACGGTCACCTCGGCCGCCTGGGAAATCTCCCGCAGGCCGAGCGGGTCGGGCTTGATTCCGGCACAGGTGAGATCGACCACGCACCGGCCGCCGGCTTCGCGCAGACGGCGCAACTCCGCCACCGCCACCGATCTCTCGTCGAGGCGGTTGTTGCCCATGTGCCGGCACCAGTGGTGACGGACCTCCCAGCAGTTCTCCAGGGTGATCTCAATGTCGGGCAAGCCTTGGGCCGCCAGCTCGGGCGGGGTGATGTCGCAGAGCAGGTGCTCGTGCATGAGGGTCGGGCCGAGCTTATCGGCGTCGATCAGGCCGCGAACGCTCTGGATCTTGCCGCGCCGCTCGGCCCGGGTGCTCATGTGGCGGGAGAGTCCCCGACCTTGAACAGCCGCGCCGGGTTCGAGGCCGCCATGAGCCGGAGGTCGTCACGCGTAAAGCCGGCGCTTTCGATCATGAGCAGGAACTCTCGGAAGCCCTCGACCGGCGGCGGCAGCACGAAGACCCCGCAATCGCTGGAGAGCACCGTGCGGGCGGGCGTGGCGGCGGTGATCAGCTCCGCCATCCGCGGCAAGGTGATGGCCTCGGCGGTATGTTTGTCGGTGTCCACGTGGGTCAGGCCGACCTGGGTGGCGTGGCTGAGGAAGAAGAAGGAGAACTCGGCGAAGGCGCCGGCCTCAGTGACCGCCCGTACCTCGTCAACCTGGTAGTGGGAGGCGGGAACCAGGATCCGCTCGACCCCCCGGGCTCGGGCCTCGCCCACCAGACGCACCGCTTCCGGCCCGGAAACGTGGCCGCTGTTCAGGACCACGTCAGCTTCGGCGATGGCATCCAGGATCGCCGGCAGGGGCTCCGGCAGGGGTCCCCGTTCCGGGATCTCCAGGCAGGCCTCCACATAAGCCGGACCACGGCCCTCGGCCCGCGCGATGTTGCGGGTGTGATGGGTCGGCAGGGAGATGAAACGAGCGCCGTCGCCCGTAGCGTAGCCGTAGCCGAGGGCGGCTTGGACCGCCTCCAGGGTGACGCCGCCGGCGGGGGGCTCCATGATCAGCCCGCCGAAGACCTCGACGCCAAGACCTGCGAGCTCGCGCCGCGCCAGGGCCGCGTAGCCGGAGCTGTTAGCGAAGTTGTCCATCAGGCCGAGGCCACGCAGGCCGACGGCGCCGGCGTCCCGAACCGCCTGGAACACGTCGACGCTCCGCCCGTTCAGGTGCGGGCAGGCATGGACGTGGCAATCCACGGCCCCGTCCAGCAACTCCATGCCCGGTATCATATCTCGCCTCGTTCGCGGCTCCATGGCATTGCTCAATGACGCAGGATCTTGCCGACGAACTCCCGGGTCCGAACCTCGCGGGGATTGTCGAAGATCTGATTTGGAGAGCCCACCTCGACCACCCGACCATCGGCCATGAAGACGACTTTCGAGGAGACCTCGCGCACGAACCCCATCTCGTGGGACACGATGAACATGGTCATGCCTTCGGCGGCGAGCAGGCGAATGGCGTCCAAGACTTCATTGACCAGCTCCGGGTCGAGCGCCGAGGTGACCTCGTCGAGCAGCAGGATCTCCGGCCGCAGAGCCAGCGCCCGGGCGATCGCCACGCGCTGCTGCTGGCCTCCCGACAGCTCGTCCGGATAGGACTTGAGCTTGTCGGCCAGCCCCACCTTGGCCAGCAGCTCCTTGGCCTCCCTCTCGACCTCGGCGGCCTTGCTCTTCTTGACCTTGACGGGAGCCACCGTGACGTTCTGCAGAACGGTCATGTTCTGGAAGAGATTGTACTGCTGAAATACGATGGCGAAGCGGTCGCGGATGGCGCGCACCGCTTTTTTGTTGCCGTAGTCGATGGCTTGGCCGTCCAGGCGCACCTCGCCCACGGCCGGCGGCAGCAGGCCCATGAGCACCCGAAAAAGCGTGCTCTTGCCCGAGCCCGAGGGGCCGATCAGGCAGACGATCTCACCCTTGTCGACGGTCAGGCTGATCTGCTCCAGGACCGGCAGGTCGCCATAGGAGGCCTTGAGATCAACGATTTCGAGATGATGCAAGCCTAGACTCCATCCAAACGCCGAAGCGGGCCAGGGGGTAGGAGATTACGAAATAGAGCACGAGTATCGAGCCGAACACCAGCGCGGCCGAGAAGCCCTTGTTGTTCAAGATCTTGCCCGCGTAGGTCAGCTCCACGACCCCGATCTGGGAGGCCAGGGCGGTATCCTTGATGAACAAGATGAAAAAACTGAACACCGGGGGCAAGATGATCTTCCAGGCTTGGGGCATGATCACGTAGATCAAAGTCTGGGCCAGCGAGAAGTTCATCGCCGCCGCCGTGTCCCACTGGGTCTGATGGACCGATTCCAGGCCGCCGCGGATAATCTCGGCGATGAAAGCCGTGGCGATGAGACAAACCGAGATCAGCGCGACCGAGAAGAGCGAGATATCGATCTTGACGATCTCGAAGATGAAGAACACCAACATCAGGGTGACCAGAAAGGGAATTCGCCGAAACGCCTCGACGAAGCCGAAGGTCGAGACCCGAAGCGGCAGCAGCCCGAGGGACGTGGTCCGTCGCGCGACCGCCAGAAAGAACCCGGCGCCAAACCCGATGACGCAACCGACCGCGGACAGCATGAAGGTTGCCGCCATGGCCTCCATGAGCAGAAGTCCGTTGTAATAGGTGAAGAAGGTTGGCGCCTCCTCGATGATGCGGGCGAACATCAAATCATCCTCATCTTGGCGCGGAACAGGAAGCGGCCCAGCAGGCCCAAGATCACGGTCGCCACCAGGGTCACGACGATGTAGATGCCGGCGGTCAGGGAGAATACCTCGATGGCGCGGAAGGTCTCGGCATTGACATTGAAGGCGCGTCCGGTCAGCTCCTCGACCCCGAAGATCGCCGCCATGGAGGTGCCCAGGGTCATGAGGATGTACTGGTTGGAAAGCGGCGGAAACAGCACCCGCGCGATGTGCGGCAAGATCACATAGCGGACCCGCTGCCAGAGGTTCATGCCGAGGGTCTCCGCGGCCTCCATCTCGTTGCGGTGGACCGTTTCGAAACCGGCGCGCTGGATCTCCGTGAGATAGGCGCCGGCATTCAAGGTCATGCCCAGCAGGACCGCCTGGTAGGGCGACATGAGAATGCCCGCGTCGGGCAGGGCGAAGAAAAGGAAGTAGATCTGCACCAACTGCGGCGTGTTGGTGAGGAAGGTGACGTAGGCGTTGGCGGTCCCGCGCAGGACCGGACCACCGAAAGTCTTGGCCATGGCCCCGAAGAGCCCGATCACCATGCCGCCGCAGAACGCCAGGAAGGCGATCTGCAAGCTCAGCCAGGCGCCGCCCACCAAATAGGGCAAGTAGTCGACCACCTGACCAAACTGAAAAACATAGTCCATCACACAACCGCGGTAATGACGGTCATCTGGCGTGCCGGAACGGCCCCGCCGCCCGGCGCCTGTTCAGGCCGGGCGGCGGTAGCCAAAAGCGCTCTTAGCTCTAGAAGAAGGGCGTCGCCTTCACGTCGAAGATCATGTCGATGCCGAACCACTTCTACCAAGTCTCGTCGATAAAGCCAGTGCGATGCAAATCGAACAGGGCGACGTTCAGCCAATTCCGCAGGCTGTCGTTGCCCTTGGCCACGCCGAGGGTGCAGTAATACACGTTGACCGGCGTATCGACGATTTTCCAATCCACATCGTGCTTGTTCATGTGCTCGCCGACGAAATCGATCACGTCGACCATGGCGTCGCCCCGTCCCTGGGCCAGCGCCCGGATCACGTCCGGATAATTGTCCAACAGGAGCACCTGGGCATTCGGGATATTCTCCTTGATGAACTTCAGAGGCGTGGTGCCGCGCACCTGGACCAGCTTCACGCTCGAGTCGTTGAGGTCTTTCCAATGTTCATAGGGCTTGGCCGCGGTGGTGAGAACGCCGAACACCTCGGTGTGAACCGGGACCGAGAAGTCGATCACCTTGGCGCGCTTGGGATTGCGGGTCATGGCGCCCATGACGTAGTCGATCTTGCCGCTGGCCACGAAGGGGATGCGGTCGGGCGAGCCCACCTTGACAATCTCCAGCTCGACCCCCAGCATTTCAGCCAGCTTCTTGGACACGTCCACGTCGAAACCGTCGATCTCGTTCTTGTCATTGAACAGGCCGAGCGGCGGCAGGGTCGGGTTGATGCCCACGATGAGCTTGTTCGAGGACAGGATCTCATCCAGAGAGCGGGCTTCCGCGGTGAGTGGCGCCAGCAGTGCGACCGTCACGCCAGCGACCGCCAAGGGCCTCAGAATTTGCTTCAACATCTTGCTACCTCCTCTGTTGCGATTGCGTTGCGGTGGGCGATCCGCCAATTCGAGACGACGACGGTCAGCACCCCATTCGGTTCGTCCGTGGTGTCATTTCGCTTGCTTTTTGGAGCCGCATTTGCTCGTATATATTCGATATATTTATTGTATGCCATGTCATCATCAACGGGAGGCAATGTCAACAGAAAGCTCCTAGTGGCGAACCGATTTTTGGCCGATGCCCCAAAATCGGCCGTTCGGCGCGGATCTTTGGAGATCTCCGGAACCGGATTTCACGTCAACCGAGGACAGTCCAGCTGTGCGCATTGAAGGCCTTGTCGAGCGACCAACGCCCGTCACCATCACGGTGGACGGCCGGCCGATCTCGGCCTTCGCCGGCGAGTCTCTGGCCGCCGCCCTCTTCGCCGCGGGTATCCGTACCCTGCGCAGGAGCCCGCGAGCGGCGACACCGCGGGGCATGTTCTGCCTGATGGGCGTCTGCCAGGAATGCCTGGTCAGGCTGGACGGTCGGCGGGTGACCGCGTGTGAGGAGCCGGTCCGCGAGGGCATGGCCATAACCACCGGAGCGGAAAGCTGAAACCCGAACGGGAGCTTCTGGTCCTGGGGGCCGGGCCGGCCGGAGTCGGCGCCGCGTTGGCCGCCGCCGAGTGTGGGGTGGAGACTCTGATCGTCGACGCCGCGAGAACCAGCGGCGGCCAGGTCTATCGGGCCATGCCCGAGCCGTTCCGCGCCGCGGCCGGCGCTCCGGACAACCCTGACCAAATGCTGGGCGCGCGGCAGCGCGAAGCGCTTCTCGAGAGCCAAGTGGAGCGGGCCTTCGGCCGAAAGGTGTGGTCGGTTACGCCGGGGTTCCGGGTCGACGCCCTGGGACCCGAGGGACCGGAGCATTGGCGATGCCGCGCCCTGATAGCGGCGACCGGCACCACCGAAAGGGTCGTCCCCTTCCCCGGCTGGACCTTGCCCGGCGTGATCGGCCTGGGGGCAGCGACCGTGCTTCTCAAGTCGCAGATGGTCCTGCCGGGCAGTCGCACGCTGGTCGCTGGATGTGGGCCCCTGCTGGTGGCCGTGGCGGTCGGCGTCCTCAAGGCCGGCGGCAGTGTCGCCGCCGTGCTCGACCTGTCCGGGCCGGGTGACTGGCTGAAATCGGTGCCGGCAATGACCGCGCAACCCGGCCTCTTGCTCCAAGGCCTCCGGTGGCTGGGCGCGATCCGCGCGGCCGGGGTGCCGGTGCTATCCAGGCGGACGATCCGGGAGGTGCGGCCCAAGGGCGAGCGCCTGGAGGTGATCGTCCGGCCGGTGGACGGCGAGCGGCGGCCGATCCCCACCGGCGTCGAGACCGTCTTCGAGGCGGACTGCGTGGCGGTCGGCCACGGGCTGGTTCCGGCCATCGAGGTGACCCGGCTGCTCCAGGCCCGCCACGAGTTCCTGCCCCAGCGGGGCGGGTGGATCGCACACCGCGACGCCCTTTGCCGAACCACGGTCGAGGGGCTCTTCGCCGTCGGCGATTCAGCGGGCATTTCGGGGGCGGCGGCGGCCTATCTGGAAGGCCGGATCGCCGGATTGACCGCCGCCTTGGACCTGGGTCGGATCGACGCCGAGCGGCATCGGGAATTGAGCACGCCGATTGCCGGGCGATTGCGAAAGGCAGCGCGTTTCGGCGCGGCCATGGCCCGCTTGATGGCTCTGCGGCCCGGTCAGGTCGAAGGCGTTGACGGCGATACGGTGGTCTGCCGCTGCGAGGACGTGACCCGCGCCGAGATCGAGGCCGCCCTCGACCGGGGGGCATGCCACGTCAATCAGCTGAAATCCTGGACCCGTTGCGGCATGGGGCCCTGCCAGGGCCGGATGTGCGGCGAGACCGCCGCCTCCCTGGTGGCCGCTCGGGTGGGAGGCCGGGAACACGCCGGGCTTTGGACCGCCCGCGCGCCGATCCGACCGATCGACCTGGAGGCGCTTTACGGCGACCTCGCCTACGAGGACATCCCGATCCCCCAGGAGGCGCCCCTATGACGGCGGTGGGCCCATCCAGCCGGGAGGCCTACGATGCCGCCATCGTCGGGGCCGGGGTCATGGGCTGCGCCACGGCGCTTCACCTGGCGGGTGGCGGCATGCGCTGCATCCTGGTGGACCGGGGCGCGGTCTGCGGCGAGGCCTCGGGCGCCAATGCCGGAACGCTCACCATGCACATGACCCGCGCGGCGCTGATCCCATACGCGCTCAAGGGCTGGGAGCTGTGGACCACGGCCGCCGAGTGGCTCGACGGCGACCTGGTGGTCCAGGCCACCGACGGCCTGTCGCTGGCCTTCACCGAGGCCGAGGCCCAGATGTTGCGCACTCGCGCCGAGGCGCGCCGGGACGCGGGCGCGCCGATCCAAATCGTCGACCCGGTGCGCGCCAGGGAGATCGAGCCCGGGCTGTCGGAGCGCGTGATCCTGGCGGCCCATTGCCCGGTGGACGGTTTCGTCGGCGCCAACCTGACCGGCCTCGCCTTTCGCAACGCCCTGGTTCGCGACGGTGTGGAGATCCGCCAGGATAGCCCCGTGGACGGCATCGACCGGGACGGCGCCACCTTCCTGCTACGCAGCGGCGACGAGGAGATTCGCGCCCGCCGGGTCGTGCTCGCCGGCGGCGTCTGGCTCGAAGCCATGCTGGCCTGGTTCGGCCTCCACCTGCCCATCAAGTGCCTGGTCAATCAGCTGGCGATCACCGAGCGCATGAAGCCGATCCTGAAAACGGTCGTGGGTGTGGCCAGCGGTCTCTTGTCCTTGAAACAGTTCGCCAATGGCACGGTCCTGATCGGTGGCGGTTGGCAAGGCATCGGCGACCCGGAACGCGGCGGCGCCACGATCATTCCGGACAATCTGATCGGCAACCTCCGCCTGGCCCGTTATGCCATCCCGTCCCTTTCGGGTGCGCGCGTGGTCCGCGCCTGGCTGGGACTGGAGGCGGAGACCGCGGACGCCATGCCGGTGATCGGGCCGGTGCCTGGCGTGGACGACGCCTTCGTGATCGGCAGCGTCCATTCCGGCTACACCAGCGGCCCCTTCATGGGACAGCTTCTGGCGGAGCTGATCCTAGGCAAGGAGCCCGCCCTGCCCCTCTTCGACCCTTCCCGGCTTGTGGTCGCCAAGCCCTGATATAGCCAAGGAAAGCCGAATTCATGATTCCATCTGGACCAGCCCCGTTCAACGGCATCTACCCCTCGACGGTCTGCCCGTTTCGGCCAGATTTCTCGATCGACGAGGCGGCTCTCGCCGACCACGTCGCCTCCTTGGCCCAAGTGCCCGGGATTGTCGGCTTCCTGTGCAACGGCCATGCCGGAGAGAACTTCGCCCTCAGCGGCGAGGAGAAGCGCCGCGTGGTCCAAATCACGCGAGAGACCATCGGCGATGGCGCCATCCTGGTCACCGGCATCAACTGCGAGAACAGCCTGGAGGCCGTGGAGCACGCGCGCCAGGCCCGCGATGCCGGGGCCGACGTGCTCATGGTCTTTCCGCCCTTCTCCTGGGCACTCAGCCAAGACGAGACCATGGCGCTCAATCACCACCGCCTGATCGGCGAGGCCGTGGACCTGCCGATGATGCTGTTCCAGGGCTCGGTCGGCGCCGGCCGCACCGCCTACACGCCGAAGGTCCTGGAGCGACTTGTCGCGCTGCCCAAGGTGGTCGGCATCAAGGAGGGCAGCTGGGAGACCACCGCCTATGAAGCCAACCGCCGTCTGATCAAGCAGGTGGCGCCGGACGTGGCGGTCATGGCCTCGGGCGACGAGCACCTGCTGACCTGCTACGTGCTGGGCAGCGACGGCAGTCTGGTCAGCCTCGCCGTGGTCATCCCGGAGGCGATCGTCGCCCTGGACGTCGCGGTCCGGAACGGCGACTTGGCGGCCGCCCGCGAGGCCCACGATATCGTCTACCCCTTGGCCAAGCAGATCTACGGCGCCGAACCCAAGGGCCATGCCAATGCTCGGCTCAAGACCTGCTTGAAACTCCTGGGGCGGCTCGAGGACGACCGGGTGCGCCCACCCCACGGCCCCCTGGACGAGGCCGAGGTCGACGATCTACGCCGCGCGCTGGCGGCGGCAAAACTGCTCTAGCAGAGAGGTAGCCATGGACTCCATACTCATTCGCAACGGCCGGGTGGTCACCGCGGTCGACGACTACCGGGCCGACGTTCTGGTGGAGAACGGCCGGATCGTCACCATCGGAGAGACCTTGAGCGTGGGCGAGCACGTGGAAGAGGTGGACGCCTCGGGACTGCTGGTGCTGCCCGGCGGGATCGATTGCCATACCCACATGGAAAACACTTTCGGGGCCTCGACCACCTGCGACACCTACGAATCGGGCACCAAGGCGGCGGCCTTTGGCGGCACCACCACGATCATCGATTTCGCCTTCCAGCGGGAGGGCACCAGCCCGCTCCAGGCGATCGAGCGGGTCCAGGGGGTGGCCGCCGAGCAGGCCGGAATCGACTACGGCCTGCACGTCATCGTCACCAAGGTGGACGATCAGGTCCTGGCCGATATGAAGCAGGCGATCCGCCACGAGGGCGTGACCAGCTTCAAGATGTTCATGGCCTACCCGGGCGTGGTCATGGTCGACGACGCCGGGATCTTCCAGGCCATGCGCATGGTCGGACAGCACGGTGGTATCATCGCGCTCCACGCCGAGAACGGACTGGTGATCGAGCAGCTGATCAAGGAGGCCTTGGCCGAAGGAAATACCGCGCCCAGATATCACGGCCTGACCCGGCCCGCGCTCATGGAGGGCGAGGCGACCCACCGGGGCATCAAGCTGGCGGAACTGGCCGAGGCTCCGGTCTACATCGTCCATCTCTCGGCCCGGGAAGCCTTGGCCGAGGTGGTTCAAGCCCGCGACGCAGGTCTTCCGGTCTTCGCCGAGACCTGCCCCCACTATCTCTTTTTCGACGATTCGTCATACCAATCGGACGATTTCGACGTGGCCCGCTACGTCATGAGCCCGCCCTTGCGGCCCAAGGAAACCCAGAAAGAGCTATGGCGCGGGCTCAAGTTCGACGACCTGCAGCTGGTCTCGACCGACCACTGTCCCTTCTGCATGAAGGAAGGCCACCTGGGCAACGTCAATCAAAAGCCTCTGGGCCGGGATGATTTTTCGCGCATCCCCAACGGTGTGCCGGGGGTCGAGACACGCATGACCGTGCTCTACGACGGCGGCGTGCGCCAGCACAAGCTAACGCTCAACCGCTTCGTCGCCTTGACCTCGACGGCGCCGGCCAAGATCTTCGGCCTGTTCCCGCGCAAAGGCACCATCGCCGTCGGTAGCGACGGGGATATCGTGCTCTTCGACCCGGATGAGGAGCACGAGCTCTCGGCAAAGACCCATCACAGCAATTGCGACTTCTCGCTGTTCGAGGGCCGCAAGGTGACCGGTCGGGTGAAAAAGGTGTTCCTGCGCGGCCGCTTGATCGTCGACGGCGAGGCCTGGCTCGGCCGCTCGGGCGGCGGCAGTTTCATCCGGCGCGGCGAGGTGGGCGGATTCTAATCTCCCGACCCCCTTCGCTCGGGATCAACCGCCGCTGACGATTTCCAGCACGTCCTGTTCGATGTTCTTCAGATGATCGACCATGGCGCACCGCGCGGCATCCACGTCGCCATCCGCCATTGCCTGGAGAATCGCCAGGTGCTCCTCGGCGTCGGCCCCGGCGCGGCCGAACGGGCGGCTCACTTCAAACAAGAGCGTGGAGATGCGCAGCTTGCGGATCATCTTGGCCAGCACCGCGTTGCCACTGGCCTCGGCGATCAGGGCGTGCAGTGCCTCGTCGACGGCCCACTGACCGGGGCCCTGGACCCCATCTTCAAGGACCTTCACCACCCTGGCCCGCAGAGTCTCGATGGCTTCACGTTTCACCTTGCCGACAGCCAAGGCCGCCGCCTCGGCTTCCATGTATCGCCGCACCTTCATGCTCTGGAAGAATTCGCTGGCCCCCACGATGTGGACGGAAAAGGATCGGTTGGCCTGCTTGACCAGAAGACCCTCGCCCTCCAGCCGGACCAGGGCTTCCCGGAGCGGCGTGCGGGTCAAGTTCAGCGAATTCGCCAGGCGCCCCTCGACCAGGAGCTCCCCACCCACCAGTTTCCGGTTGAGGATCATCTCGGTGACGGTCTTGTAAGCCTGATCGGAGAGATAAGAGGAGGTCTTTGTGCGCCCGCCTTGTCCGTTGCCGGACGACGCGCGCCTCGAGGGGTTCGGGGAAGACGATGCATTCTTGGTCACGGCGACCTCACGGCTCGAACTGCTTGCGCTGTTTAGCCCCACGCCCATCCGTTGCGCCCGAACGATCGAAGGGTGCGGGGCGATCGGTATATATTTTGTATATAATGGCTCCGGCCCGATGGCAATGGGCGTCGTAATCGGGGAGCGTCACTCTGGCGCCACGGTCATGACAACGCCCGCCTCCGTGGTGCGCGCGGACCACCGGATGAGCCAGCGCAAAATCTCGCGCCGCTGGGCGCGCTGCAAATTGCTTTTGGCGCGCAAGTCTAGCGTCAAGACCCTCACGCCCAGTTCATCTGACGGCGCCACTTCGTGGCGTCGAGACGTGCCAAGAGATCAGAAACGACTTTTTTTGTTGCATTCGATAGCCGATTTAAAACGACTCTCGTAAAATACGACAAAGGAGAGGGACGCCCCGATTGGCGCCTGACGGCAGGCCTTGCCGCGCTCAGGTTGGGAAATGCGCCGCCGCCTCGCCGATGCCGGGGAAGCGGACGACGATTTGGACGTCGGGCTCGACCCAGATGAGGCCGGTGCAGGATCCGCTGGTCACGATTGCGCCGGCCTGCAACCCCTCGCGGGTCTCGGCCAGGTGGTTCACCAGCCAGGTCACCACGCGCATCGGATCGCCTGCCGGATTGCCGTCATTATCATGCGCGACCGCGACCTTGCCGTCGATCAACAGTTCGACCGGCGCATGTTCGAGGTCCTGCCCCCGCCAGTCGATAACCGCCGGACCATGGACGAAATAGCCGTTGATCTGATTGTCGGCGAGCGTCCACATGTGGTCGTCCTGCGCCCAGGCGCCGAGCCGTGAATCGACCACTTCGATCGATACATGCAGGCTGGCGACGGCGTCGGCCACCTCGTCCTGCGAATAAGGCTCGCCGCGGCGCGGCAGCGCGCGGGCGAAGCGGAAGGCGAGTTCCGCCTCGACGCCGATCGCGTGGAAGCGCGAGGCCGGCAAAACGGCCCGCGACGGGCCGATGAGCGAGGTCAGCAGCGGTGCCGCGATCGGCAGCACCTCGGGGCCGGGCGCGCCGGTCTTCCACCCGCCTGCCCCGCCCAATGCCGCGCGCACCCGATCCTGGATGGCGAACGCCTCTTCGCGAGTCCGCGGCGCGATGCCGGGCGGCGGCGAGGCAATCTGCCGGCCCTGCCGGTGGGCCTCGATCAGCAGGTCGGCGATAGCCGCTACGTCGTTCGGCATGGCTGGATCGTTCTCACAATTCAGAGAGGGCCGGCCAGCGGTCGGCCCAGGGATGGGCGGCCTCGAAGCGCGCGGCCAGGTCGAGCAACAGCCCGTCGGCGCCGAAATCCCCGATCAACTGGAAGCCGATCGGCAGTCCGCCGGCAGACGGCGCGGCGGGCAGGTTGATGCCGGGATGGCCGCAGGCATTGACCCATGCGGTATAGACCGCATGACCGCGCGGGCCAACCGGCTGGCCGTCAATTTCCGGCGGGAAGGGTTCGGCCGCTGGCCAGGGCAGCGCCGCGGCCGACGGGGTCATGATCACGTCAATTTCGAGGAACGCGTCGCTGACCGTACGGCGAAAACGGTTGACCGTCTCGATCGCGTCGAGATAGCGATGGGCGGGGATCGCCTCGCCCCGTTCGGCCATGGCGATGAATTTCTCCGCCGCCTCGTCTCGCCGCACGGGATTTTGGTCGAGCAGAAAGGCAACCGCGACCTCGGCGAAGACCGGCCAAATTTCGGCTACCGGCGCGACGTCGAAAGGCAGCGGGCCCTCCTCCACCGCGCAGCTCAGGTCGCTGAAAGCGCGCGCGGCGGCGGCGCAGCTTTCAGCGATCTCCGGGTCCAGTGGATTGTCGCCGAAGCACGGCACGTAGAGCAGCCGGACGGGATCGGGCGGGGGTGCCGCGGGCGCGGCGCACAGGGACTTGCGGTCGCGTCTATGGGGGCCGGCCATGACGTCCAGCAGCAGGCGCACATCGGCGACCGTGCGCGCCATCGGGCCGACCGCTTCGAAGTCGAGCAAAACCTGCGGCAGGCCGTGGTCGCGCGCGACCAACCCGGTCGAGGGTTTCAACCCAACCAGCCCGGTATGGCTGGCTGGCCGGCGGATCGAGCCGCCGCCGTCGGTGCCGATGGCGGCCGGCGCCAACCCGGCAGCGACGGAGGCGACCGCGCCACCCGACGAGCCACCGGGCGTGAGGTCGGTATCCCACGGGTTGCGCGTGACCCCGAACAGCGGATTGTCGGTATAGCCTTCGAGCGTGAATTCGGGGCAGTTCGTCTTGCCCAGGATCACCGCGCCGGCCGCGCGCAGCCGTGCGACCGGCAGCTCGTCGCGGGTGGGCACGACATCGCGGAACATGCGGCTTCCCCAGGTCGTGGGCAGGCCGCGCACGTGTATATTGTCCTTGATCGTAAGCGGGATGCCCTCCAGCGCCGAACGGGACTCGCCGGCCGCCCATCGTCGTTCGCTCTCGGCCGCCGTGGCGCGCACCTCGCCGTCGATTGCGACGATCGCGTTGATCGCCGGGTTGATCCGCTCGATGCGGGCAAGATACAGGTCCAGCAGTTCGACCGGCGAGACGGCGCGGTGGGCCAGCAGGTCCGACAGCCCGGCCACGCCGAGGCACCAGGGCTCGCCCGATCCGCTCATGCGGTCATGGTCCGATCATGGTGCGCGGCAGCCACAGCGCGATATCCGGCCATGCGATCAGTAGCCCGGTGAAGGCCAGCATCAACAGCACATAGGGCACGGCGCCCCAAATGACGTCGCTGAAATCGCCGCCGTCGGTGCGCACACCCTGGACCACATACAGATTCATGCCAACCGGGGGGGTGATCATGCCCAGCTCGCACATCAGCACGATGAAGATGCCGAACCAAACCGGGTCGATGCCGAGTTGGACCACCATGGGCACCGCGATCGGGATGGTCAGCACCTGCATCGACAGCACGTCCATGAACATGCCCAAGAGCAGGTAGAAGAGGACCAGCGCCAGCAGCATGCCGGTGGCCGACAGCCCCAGTGAGGCCACCCATATGGTCATGGTCTGCGCCGCGCCAACCAGCGCCAGGGTGACATTGAGGATGAAGGCGCCGAGGATGATCAGCAGCACCATCCCGGTGGTGCGTGCGGTATTGATGAAGCAGAGCTGCAACAGACCCCAGGACAGAAGGCGTTCGCGGGCGACGAAGCCGAGCGCGGCGACCACGCCCAACGCGGCCGACTCGGTAGGGGTGGCGACGCCGAAATAGATGCTGCCCATGACCACGACGAAGATCACCATCGGCGGCACCAGATGTATCAGTGCTCTGAGCTTCACGGCGAGCGGCGCCGGATCGTCAAGCTTGACCGTGGTGTTGCGGAAATTGGCGACTCCGATATAGCCCATGAATATCAGTGTCAGCAGGATGCCGGGGATGATGCCGGCGACGAAGAGCTGGCCGATGGAGATGTTGGTGATCGACCCATAGACCAGCAGATTGACGCTGGGCGGGATCAGGATGCCCAAGGTGCCGCCGGCGGCCAACGACCCCAACGCCTGGCGCTTCGGATAATTGCGCTCGTTCAGCGCCGGCAGTGCCACCGTGCCGATGGTCGCCGCAGTGGCAATCGACGAGCCCGAGGTCGCGGCGAACAGGCTGCAGCAGGCGATATTGGTGTGCAAGAGCCCACCCGGCAGCCGACCAAGCCATAGGGACATCGCGCCATACATCTTGTCAGCGATGCCGCTGCGCAACAGCAGCTCGCCCAGCAGGATAAAGAGCGGGATTGCGGTCAGGATGTTTTCGTTCTGCGTGCCCCAGGCGACCGGGCCGACCGAGGACAAGAGCGGCCAGCCGAACGCCATTAATCCCCCCACCACGCCGACCAGTACCATGACGGAGGCGATCGGCATGCTGAGCAGCATCATCGCCAGCATGATAGCGAATCCGATAACGAAAACCTGAACTTCCATGACGGGGCGTCCTGACCGTTTGTGCGTTCGTTTATTTGTGCGTTCGTTTATTTGATTGTTTGTTCGTTTCCGGCCGCGCTCAGCGAGTTCCCATGTCTTCGAGCTCTTCCTTGAGTTCCTCGATGACGCCCTTGGGATGGTAATCCCGATTGAGCTCCTCGATCCGGCCGGCGAACAGCAACCGAGTCGCGCGTAACGCCATGATCAAACCGGCGGCGCCGAATCCGAGCAGGGCCGCGTACCAGGCGGACTGCGGATAGATCATCGGCGTCGCCCAGGGCGTTGCCGCTGTGCTGTGATACGCCATGGTGTCGATGATGACGGTGTAGCAGACCCAGACCAGCATCGCGCCGAACCCGGCCAGCATAATCGACGACAGCCAGTTCAGCACGGCTTGCACCCGGATCGGCAGTTTCGCGTGCAGCAGATCGATGCGGATATGAGCGCGCTCGATGAGCGCTACCGTAAAGGCCAGCGACGACCCGACCGCCAGCGCGTAACCGCCCAGTTCGTCGGTTCCCTGGAACGAGAAATTGAGCAGCTTGCGCGCGATGGTATCGACGGTGACGAGCACCGCGAAGGCAAGCATCATCACGCCAAACACATTGCTGGTCAGGGTTACGAAGCGTTTCACCGCGTGTGCCTCCTGCTAGTGACGATGTCTCGGTCCGGACAGGACAGCTCAATTGCGCTGCCCTGTCCATTCGGACCGGCGTGCAGGCGACCGGGCAGGCTTGCGCCCAGCCCGGCCACCGGCCCGACTATTCCACGCCGACGCGCTTGCCGACGGTCCTTTTCCAGTCCGCCGAGCAGGTCGGATTGGATTTGTCGCAAATCTTGGCCCAGGCCGGGAAGGACACCTCGGCAACCGCATTGCCGATCAGGGCCAAGTCTTCGTCGGTGACCGGGACGCTGACCAGATTATATTCCTTCACTGTTTCGCAGGGCTTCTGGCCGGTGGTGCAGCGCACCGCATCCTCGAACAGATATTCCGAATACTGCCAGATTTCCTCGGTCAGCTCGTCGAACGCCTTCGTCATCTTGCCTTGCTGATCGGGCGACAGCTTGTTCCACGTATCGAGATTGATGCCGTAACCGTTCAGCGCGACCTGGAAGGCTACGGGGAGCATATGGGTGGTCACTTCCGGCCAGCCGGCCGAGTTGGCCGAGCTCGGACCCGTGATCGCGCAATCGACAACGCCGCGGGCCAGCGACTGGTGCACTTCGGCGAAGCCGATCGGCACCGGCGTGCCGCCGACCTTGGCGATGAAGTTGGCCAAGCTCTGGTCGTAAACGCGGACCTTGTAGCCCTTGAGATCCGACAGCTTGGCGATCTTCGGCTTGCAGAACAGCACCTGCGGGCCGAACGGCCAGATACCCAGCAGCTTGGTATTGAACGTCTCTTGCAGGCGCTTGTCGACGACCGGCCCGAACTCCTTCATCGTCTTGCGGCCTGCGTCATAAGTCGGGTTGAGGCCCACCAGGTCGAGACCCAGGATGGTCGGCGCATCGCGCGAGACCTGCGACATGCGCAGCGAGACGATGTCGAACAGTCCGGACTTGAGGATCCGTAGCTCTTCGGTGTCCTTGATGCCGGTCATGTCGAGCGGCTTGTAGTCGGCTACAGCGTCCAGGCCGGTTCGCTCGGCGAAGTTTTCGAAGAACGGCTGTTCCTTGTTCTTCTGGATCAGCCCGGTCGCCAAGGGCTGACCGAGCACGGTGAATTTGAGGGTTTCGGCAGACGTCGTGCCGGCAGTGAAGGCCAGACCGATCGCCACAGTCATGATTCCGATAGGAATAGGAAGTCGCATCTTTCTTCTCCTAAGTTTCTGGATAATCCAGGTTATTGACGGCATGGCTGTCGCAGACGGCCAGCCTCCCCAGAGATTCGCCGGTGTCGGCATGGCCGGCCCCGGCATCCCCTTTCACTCCACCGTTACCGGTGGATTGCCTACTCATGCCGGCACTTTCTGCGCGGGAATATTGGCGCAGTCGGCGGTCTCCGTCAGATAGGCCATGGCCCGGGTGACGCCGCGCGACTGGTGCGGCACGCCCGAAAGCCTGAGGCCCATCTCCACCCCGGTCAGCGTTCCCAGGAGCATGAGTTCGTTGAAATCGCCCAGATGTCCGATCCTGAACACCCGGCCGGCCAGCTGGCCAAGACCTGCCCCGAGCGACATGTTAAAATTCTGCAGTACATTCTCGCGAAAGCGATCGGCATCGACCCCGTCGGGCATAACGATCGCGGTCAGCGAATTGCTGTACTCGGCCGGCTCCAGGCAGAGCAATTCCAGCCCCCAGCCCTGGACCGCGCGGCGTGCCGCCTCGGCCAGCCGGCGATGGCGGGCGAAGACAGTCTCCAGCCCTTCCTCCTCCAGCATCGCGATGGCTTCGCGCAGCCCGTAGAGCAGATTGGTCGCCGGCGTATAGGGGAAAAAACCGTCGCGGTTGGTCGCCAGCATGGCCTCCCAATCCCAGAAGGCGCGCGGCAGCCGCGCCGATTCCGAGGCCTTCAGTGCCTTCGAACCGATCGCATTGAAGCTGAGACCCGGCGGCAGCATCAAACCTTTCTGCGACCCCCCGACGGTGACATCGACGCCCCATTCGTCATGCCGGTAATCGATCGACCCCAGCGAGGAGATCGTGTCGACCATCAGCAGCGCCGGATGCCGCGCCGCGTCCAGCGCCGCGCGGACCAGCGGGATGCGCGACGCGACCCCGGTCGAGGTCTCGTTGTGGACGACGCAGACCGCCTTAATCGCGTGCCCGCGATCTTCTGCCAGGCGGGCCTCGATCGCGGCCGGGTCGGCCCCGTGGCGCCAATCGCCGGGCAGGAACTCAACTTCCAGACCCAGCCGCCGGGCGATCTCACGCCACAGCGTAGCGAAGTGGCCGGTCTCGCATATCACCACCCGGTCGCCGGGCGACAGCGTGTTGACCAGCGCCGCTTCCCACGCGCCGGTGCCGGACGCCGAATAGATGATTACCGGTTCGCGGGTCTGGAAAATTCGCCGGATGCCGGACAGCACCTCGTGGCCAAGCCGCTGGAATTCCGGCCCGCGATGATCGATGGTCGGCAGGTCGATGGCCCGCAGCACCCGATCCGGCACATTGCTGGGCCCTGGAATTTGGAGGAAATGACGGCCTGCGGCATATCCCATATTCGTGGCCTCTCCCTGTCGCGCGTGTCGCAAGTAAAATCGGCTTTACGCCGTTGCACGCATAATATATGATTTCGCATTATGCATAATAAATTATATCATGCAAACGCAAACGTAAAATGGCGTAATTTCATAGGACTAGCTGCGGGCGGGGCAATCTGAAAATGTCTGGGTCACCATTGTGAGCATCGGATTATGGTCGCCGCACGCTCTTTGGAGGAGACGATGAGCGAACCTCAGCCGCGGCCGATCCGGCGGCGTAGCCTGCATGACGAACTCGTCGATCGGCTGCGGGAAATGGTTCTCGAAGGCGTCCTCCCGCCCGGCAAACGCGTGCCCGAGAAAGAGCTGTGCACCCAGTTCGCGGTCTCGCGCACGCCCCTGCGCGAGGCGCTGAAGGTTCTGGCCTCCGAAGGGCTGCTGGAGTTGCTGCCGAACCGGGGTGCGGTGGTTACCTCGCTGACCGAAAAGGACATCGAGGAAGCCTTCCCGGTCCTCGCCAATCTGGAACGGATGGCGGGCGAACTGGCCTGCGCGCGGATCAGCGACGAGGAGGTTGTCGAGATCCAGGTGCAGCACGGGAAGATGGTCGACTGCTTCAAGCGCGGCGACCGCCCCGCCTATTTCGCCATCAATCAGCTGATCCACGCCCGCATCATGGCGGCCGCCGGAAACGGCGTCCTGGCCGACGTCCACCGCTTGATTTCGCTCCGGTTGAGGCTCACACGCTATTCCGCCAACATGTCCGATGAACGCTGGCGCCAGGCCGTCGAAGAGCATGAGGGGTTCCTCGAACCGCTGAAGGCGCGCGACGGCGAGCGGCTAGCCGCGCTGCTCAAGACCCACATCGAGAACAAGGCGAAGGTCGTGCTCGACTCCCTCAGGGCCGCACGGTCGGAAGCGCGCCCGCCGCAACGCCGAAACACGGACCGCCGCGCGTTAACGCGCCATCGCTGATTTGAATGTTGCCTGGACAATTTCGCCGGTCTCGCGGATATGGGTCATGATGAGTGCGCCGGCCGCGGCGGGTCGTGGGCAGCGATCGCCTCGCGAATCTCAGCGTGCTCCCTGACCGCCTCATCCCAGCGTTCCTTCGCCATGATCTTCCAGGAGCCGATGACGTCGCTCAACCCGGTGTTTACCATCGGCAACCAGATCGTCGAAGGAATATTGCTCCATCAGGACGTCGACAAACACGAGGCCCGCGAACGGGCCGTCGAGGTCTTGGGGGCGGTGGGGATCTCCTCCCCGCGGCAGCGCGTCAACGAGTACCCGCACCAGCTGTCCGGCGGCATGCGCCAACGGGCGATGATCGCCATGGCGCTGTCGTGCAATCCGTCGCTTCTGATCGCCGACGAACCGACGACCGCCCTCGACGTCACCATCCAAGCCCAGGTCATGGACCTGATGAACGCCCTCAAGCGCGACTTCAACGCGGCGATCATGTTCATCACCCACGACCTCGGGGTGATCGCCAGCATGGCCGACGACGTCATCGTCATGTACCTGGGGGAAATCGTCGAGAGTGGGTCGGTCAGGGACATCTTCCATAGACCCCAGCACCCCTACACCCAGGGCCTCATGAGTTCAATTCCGTCCTTGAGAGACACCGGAAAAGGGCGCCTGCAGGCGATCGAAGGGGTGGTTCCGACCCCCTTCGAGGTGATCAAGGGCTGCGGTTTTGCGCCGCGATGCCCGCACGCGATGGACCAATGCCACGGGCGCGTGCCGGCGCTGAGCGATGTGGCGCCCGGACACTCCGCGGCCTGTTTCCTACTGCACGACGAGACCGAGGAGAAAATTCGATGACGGTTTCCATGGGATCCGAGGACTACCTTCTCGAGGTCAAGAATCTGCGCAAGCACTATCCCGTCCGCAAGGGGCTCCTGCAACGGGTCGTTGCCCACGTCAAAGCCGTCGACGACGTCGACTTGTTCATCAAGAAGGGGGAAACCCTGGGCCTGGTTGGCGAGAGCGGTTGCGGCAAGACGACGGCGGGACGGGCCATCCTGCGCCTGATCGAGCCGACCGACGGGATCGTCTTATTCCGCAGTAAGCGCCTTTCGGATGATGGCAGCGAGCAGGTGATCGACGTTGCCACGGCGACCCCCGAAGAGTTGACATTATTGCGCCGCGACATGCAGATCATCTTCCAGGACCCTTACTCCTCGCTCAACCCCAGGATGACCATCGGCGAGATCGTCGGTGAGCCGCTCAAGGTCCAGGGCGTGGCCAAGGGCAGCGAGCGCGAGGCGCGGGTGCTGGAGCTGTTGCGCGCGGTCGGCCTGGACATCGACCACGTCAAGCGCTACCCCCACGAATTCTCAGGCGGCCAGCGCCAGCGCATCGGCATCGCCCGGGCGCTGGCGCTCAACCCGAAACTGATCGTCGCCGACGAACCGGTTTCGGCCCTCGACGTCTCGATTCAGGCGCAGGTGATCAACCTGCTTCAGGAGCTTCAGGAGAAATTCGGCCTCACCTACCTGTTCATCGCCCACGACCTCGCGGTGGTCAAACACATCAGCAACCGCGTGGCGGTCATGTACCTGGGAAAGATCGTTGAGCTGGCCGAAACCGACGAACTGTTCTCCAACCCGAAGCACCCCTACACCGAGGCCCTGATGTCGGCGGTTCCGGTGCCGGACCCCGATTTCAAGCAGGAGCGGATTCTCCTCGAAGGCGACGTACCCAGCCCGGTCGACCCGCCGTCGGGCTGCTATTTCCATCCCCGTTGCAAGTACGCCACCGATGTCTGTCGAACCGAGACGCCCCAGTACCGGCACCTGGGCGACGAGCATTTCGTCAGCTGTCACCGGGCCGACGAACTGACCCTGAAGGCGATCCGCACGAAATGACGGCGGCACCGCGCCGCGTGTCTTTCTCCGCTTGGAATCGGCCGGCCCCGACCACAGTCTTTGTGCCGGGCTCTAGGGCCTTCTCAAGGTTCCTCAGGGCACGCTTGTAGAGGGGCTTGCGCTCAAAATCTTAGAGGAAGACACCAATTGGATGTCGGGTTATCCCCAACTATCCTTTAACGTCAAAGGAGTTGCGATTTATCAAATACATTTGTCATGTCGTTTGGCCGATCGTCTAGAAGACAGTCCAAATTATGAATAAAAATATCAGTTATTTTTTTGTTTTCGTCTGCAACCGTACTTGCGGAGTGCGGGCTTATGAGGACGTTTGGAAGGTCCCATAGCGGACTATCGGCCGGTAGCGGTTCAGTCTGCGCAACGTCAAGGGCGGCAAATCCGATCCTGTTGTCCTTCAGGGCATTGATCAGTGCGGTTTCGTCTACCACTTGCCCACGGGCGATGTTGACCAGAATTGCATCCGGTGTCATGGCGGCAATCATCTCCGCGTCGAACATCCGCTCAGTTTCCGGTGTGTGCGGAACGCTGAGCACAACCGCGTCGGCCTGAGAGAGAACTTCGGCCATCTGAGCGCGGGTAAAAATGCCGTCATACCCACGCGCATGGCCTTCGCTCAAAGTCAGCCGTCGGCTCATGGCCAAAACCCGCATTCCCATGAACTTGCAAACCTGTGCGACCCGGTGGCCGACTTCGCCCGCTCCGACGATCACAACTGTTTTGCCGGCGAGTGCTTCGCCACAATAGCGCTGCCAGCGATGGGCCGCCTGCTCGGACCTCAAATGCCGGAGCCGCTTGACGTGCATGAGGATCGCCAACAAAACGAATTCCGATAGGGGTTCCGCGTGTACGCCTTTTGCGGTCGATACGATGACCTCGCTTTGGGCGAGTCCGAAATTTTTGATCGTCGGACCGACGCCGGAGCTTGTCGTCTGAACCCAGCGTAAGTTTGGCGCCCACGCCATGCCAGACATCGGACGGCTGTCGAGGGGCGGCAGGCTGTCGAGGGGCGGCAGGTCCCATAGAAAGTTCGCCTCGGCCAAGCGAGCCTTCCAGCGCTCCTTCTGTTTCGGCGTGAGACGGAAATCCGCGTGTCCCTTGTGGTCCGCAACATAGCGGATAGGCGGAAGCAAATCGGGTTCGTATATGACACTTGCACGACCCTTCGACGCCGCGGCAATCCGGGCGACCTGATCGTCTTCCACTGGCGTGGTGAAAAATATGGTCGGGTGCATCAGCATTCAGGCCTCATGTCGTTGCGCGTAAAGTTGCGCGTAAAGCGGTGGGGTACAGACCGAAACCGGGGGGGCGATTCTTGCCAAGTTCAGGGAGTCTTCAGGGAGCTTTAGTCCTTTGGCTCGAACATCTTTCGAACGGCCCGCA
>Ga0114949_10000360_pt1 | contig 23490 bp, 22 predicted proteins | sample N074metaG_FD_83505 | JGI IMG/M metagenome (GOLD analysis project Ga0114949, IMG submission 83505) | Deep subsurface microbial communities from Kermadec Trench to uncover new lineages of life (NeLLi) - N074 metaG | ecosystem: Environmental > Aquatic > Marine > Ocean trench > Sediment | place...
GGCGGCGGCTCCCCCAAGAACTTCGCCCTTCAGACCGAGCCCCAGATCCAGGAAATTCTGGGACTCGCCGAGAAAGGGCACGATTATTTTCTTCAGATCACCGACGCGCGCCCCGACACCGGGGGGCTGTCCGGCGCCACCCCATCGGAAGCGGTCTCCTGGGGAAAGGTGGACCCGGCCCGCCTGCCCGACGCCGTGGTCTGTTACGTGGACTCCACCATCGCTGCACCCATCCTGACCGCCTATGCTCTGTCCCGCCACCCGCCACGTCCGCTGAAGCGCCTCCTGGAGCAACGAGAAAAGCGTCTGGCCGCCCTGCGCGATGCCTACATGCAGCATGCGGGAATCACCGAGGACCCTTGATTCGCGGAGATCACCATGGGCACGGCGGCACCTTCCCCGTCCGGGTCTGGATCATCTGATGAACTCGCGGCCGCCCTGGAGGACGAATCCCCGCGCTCCAGCGTCCTCGCGGTCAAGCCTGGCGAAACGTTCTGAATCAGTTCATGGAGCCTATCAGGCGCCGGAGTGACTTGAGCTGGAGGCGGATGGCCGCACCATCCTCGGCCCTGGGAGCCATCTCCAGATAGGTCTCCAGGTCGCCCACTGCCTGCCCGAACAACAGGCTGCGGTAGGCCAGAAGGCCTCGATCCCGCCACGGTTCCGGTGCCGCCGGCTGCAGAGTGATCTGGTGATCCACCACCTGGCGGGCACGGCGCAGATCCTGGGCCTCAACATAGGCCACCTTCAGGTTGTTGAGCAGACGCCAGATAATTCTCCGCTTGGACCAGGGATGCATGTACTCCGGCTGCATCTGCAGATTCCCGCCGCTGATCTCATCCAGAAGGGCCGCGCACCCGCCCTCATCCAGGAAAATACCCTGGTCGAACGGGTCGGCAAAGACAGGTGGCAGGACACCGTCGAGGCGCACGATGAAACGGCCCGGAAGGCCGATACCCTTCAGGGGCAGCCCGATGCTGCGCGCCATCTCCATATACAGGATCGAGAGCAGAATCGGCAGGCCGGTCTGCCGCTGGAGAACCAGGTGCAGGCAGGAGGCAGCCGGCCGGCCGAGCTCCTGGGGATGACCTGAGAACCCGGCGTCCTCGGCGAGCACATGCCGAAGACTTTCCAGCCTCCGGACCGGGTCGGCGCTCTCGCCCGGGTCGGCGGCTCGCACCATCTCCCTGAGGTCATCCAGGCGCCCCTGGGCCATGTCATGGTCGAAATCAGGGTCCTCCACCCGGCCGATCTCGAGGGCGGCCTCCGCCAGCGGCATTTCGGTATGGTCCGCCACCAGCCCGGCAAAACGGGTAAGGCTGTCCGGGGGTTTGAAGTCGGGGGGTGAGGGAGGTGGCAAATTCTCATGGACCGGCATCGCCGGCCGGCCTTCCGGAAACCGGAAGCAGATGCGCCCCCAAGTCCGGGGCTAGTATACAGCCGATGCGACGTGACCCCCGTTTTGTCCTCGCCACCTTTTACCTGACCAACTTCGCCGTCCTCGGCCTGTTTGTCCCCTATTTCGGTCTCTATCTCCGCTCCCTTGAGTTCAGCGCCACGCGCATCGGCATCTTGCTGGCACTCATACCCATGGCCAAGGCCGCCCTGCCAGGGGTATGGGGCCGCGCCGCCGACCACTGGGGCATCCGGCGCGGGATCATGATCTTTTCCACCTGGGGATCCCTGGCCGTCTTCTTCGGCTTTCTCGGCGTGACATCGTTCTTCGGCTGCCTGCTGGTCATGGCTGCCTACGCCGCCCTGTCGGTCCCGGCCCTGCCCCTGGTGGAGACCACGACCCTGGAATACGTTGCTTCCAGCGGCGCCGACTACGGGCGCATACGGGTGGCCGGCTCCATCGGCTTCGCCCTCGCAGCCCTGATGTACGGCCCCCTGGCCGGCAGGGCCACGCCCACGGCAGTGGTCCCCACCATGCTGGTACTCCTCGCCCTCAGCGCCACCTGCACCAGCCTGGTGCCGGTCCAGGGACGGGCTCTCCGAGCGTCAGCCCTCTCCATGGGCCGGTTGCTGCGCCTGCCAGCCATCGGCCTCCTGCTGGCAGCCGGATTCCTGATGCAGGCCAGCCATGGGGCCTACATCGGCTTTTTCTCCATCATCCTCGAAGAGAACGGCTACTCCCCCGGAGTGGTCGGCCTCGCCTGGGCGGGCGCCATCGCAGCCGAAGTGATCCTCATGCTTTTTTCCTCGCGCCTGCTCACGATGCTGGGCAGCCGCAACCTCATGGCCATGGCGGTGGCCGTGGCCGCCCTCCGCTGGTTTCTCTATGCCTTCTCCGTGGCGCCGGCCGCACTCGTGGTGGGGCAGATCATGCACGCCTTCACTTATGCCGGCTTTCATATCGCCGCCGTGCAGGTGATGCAGCGGCTGGTGCCGGCGGGCAGCCGTGCCACAGGCCAGGCCCTCTACTCAGGCTGGACGTACGGCGCCGGGATGATGGCAGGCACCCTCCTGGCCGGCGTGGTCAAGGATCACCTGGGTGCGGGCAGGATGTTCGCTCTTTCGGGTTTCATGGCCCTGGCTGCCCTGGCAATCATTCTGGCGGGATCAGGACGGCATCTGGCAGACGCCCGGGATTGATGGGCGCACGCTGCGGCCCGCGCCATGCCCATGTATTCACTCCGCAAGCAGATCACGCAGGACCTTATGAAGTATGCCGCCATGGCGGTAGTATTCCACCTCGGTGGCGGAGTCCAGGCGGGCCGTCATCTTGAACTTCTTTGTGGCGCCCGAGGCATCACGGGCCGACACGGTCAGGATCTGCCCCGGCTCCAGGCGGCCATCCAATCCTTCCACCTCGAACTCCTCCTCACCGGTGAGGCCAAGACTTTCGGCGCCTTCACCACTGGCGAACTCCAGGGGCAGGACCCCCATCCCGATGAGGTTGCTGCGATGAATGCGCTCATAACTCTGCGCGAGAACAGCGCGGACCCCCAGCAGAAAGGTGCCCTTGGCGGCCCAGTCCCGGGAGCTGCCGGTGCCGTACTCATGGCCGGCGATGACCAGGAGGGGCGTCTTGTCCGCGGCATAGCGCATGGCTGCAGCGTAAACGCTCATGACCTCCCCCGACGGCAGGTAGCGGGTCACACCGCCCTCCGTCCCGGGTGCCAGTTGGTTGCGGATACGGATATTGGCGAAGGTGCCCCGCACCATGACCTCGTGGTTCCCGCGGCGGGAGCCGAACGAGTTGAAGTCCGCCACGGCAACACCCTGCTCCTGCAGGTATCTCCCGGCGGGGCCGTCGGCCGGAATGGCCCCGGCCGGTGAGATGTGATCGGTGGTCACTGAATCACCCAGCATGAGCAGTAACCGCGCCCCCTGCAACGGCGCAGGGTCCGCCGGTGAGGGTGGCAGGCCGGTGAAGAACGTGGGCTCACGGATATAGCTGGAGTCATGGGACCACTCATAGAGGTCGCCTCCCGAGACGGGAATGGCGTTCCAGCTCTCGTTGCCGGTGAAGGTGTCGCTGTACTCCTGGCGGAACATCTCAGGATTGAGGCTGGCATGGACCGCCTCGCGCACCTCGGCCGCCGACGGCCAGATATCCCTGAGGAACACCGGCTTGCCGTCACGGCCGGTGCCCAGGGGCTCGGTGTTCAGATCGATATCCATGGTGCCCGCCAGGGCATAGGCCACCACCAGCGGTGGCGAGGCCAGGTAGTTGGCCTTGACCACCGGACTGATGCGCCCCTCGAAGTTGCGGTTGCCCGAAAGCACGGCCACGGCGATCAGGTCATGTTCCCTGATGGCCCCGGCAACCGCTTCGGGTAGCGGGCCGCTGTTGCCGATACAGGTGGTACAGCCGTACCCCACGATCTGAAAACCGAGTTCGGCCAGAGCAGGGAGCAGGTCCGCCTCCTCCAGGTAGCGCGTCACCACCTTCGAACCGGGAGCCAGGCTGGTCTTGACGTGGGGTGCCGTCTGCAACCCCTTCTCCAGGGCCTTGCGGGCCAGCATACCCGCCCCCAGCATCACCGACGGATTGGAAGTGTTGGTGCAACTGGTGATGGCGGCGATGACTACCGACCCGTGAGACACATGGGACGGCAGGCCTCCTACTGTGACCGGCGCAACAGGTGCGTCGGTGATCCTGTAGGTTTCCCTGAGGGCTGTGCGGAAGGCATTCCGCGCTTCGCTCAATGGCACACGGTCCTGGGGCCGTCGTGGGCCGGAGATACTCGGGACCACCGTGCCCATGTCCAGCGTCAGTTCTTCGCTGTAGCGCGGGTGCCCGGAGTCGGGACCATGGAAGAGACCCTGCTCCTTGCAGTAGCGCTCCACCAGGTCCACCTGGACCGGATCCCTCCCCGTACCCAGCAGGTACCGCAGGGTCTCATCATCCACCGGAAAGAATCCCATGGTGGCGCCATATTCGGGAGCCATGTTGGCCACGGTGGCACGGTCCGCAAGGCTCAATTCCGCAAGCCCTTCACCGAAAAATTCCACGAACTTGCCGACCACACCGTGAGCGCGCAACTGCTCGACAATGGTCAGCACCAGATCGGTGGCGGTGGCGCCCTCGCGCAACCTGCCTGCGAGTTTGAACCCAACGACGGCTGGAGACAGGATGAAGACCGGCTGTCCCAGCATGGCCGCCTCGGCCTCGATCCCGCCGACACCCCAGCCCAGCACGCCCAGGCCGTTGATCATGGTGGTGTGACTGTCGGTGCCGACCAGGGTGTCGGGGAACGCCTGGCGCACGCCGTTCACCTCGCGGGTCTGCACCACGGTTGCCAGAAACTCCAGGTTCACCTGGTGGACTATGCCGGTGGCCGGCGGGACGACACGGAAATCGGCGAAAGCTTCCGCTCCCCAGCGCAGGAAACTGTAGCGCTCGGCGTTGCGCTCAAATTCGCGCTGGGCATTCCTGGCGAGTGCCTGGGGCGTGCCGTAGTGATCCACCTGCACAGAATGGTCGATGACCAGGTCAACGGGAATCTGGGGGTTGATGCGGCCGGGGTCGCCTCCCATTTTCCGCATGGCGCTGCGCATGGCCGCCAGATCGACCACGGCCGGCACGCCGGTGAAGTCCTGCATCAGAACACGGGCCGGCCTGAAAGGCACCTCGGCGGTCATGGTTTCCGAACGCCCCCAGCAGGCCAAGTTGCGCACATGGTCCTCAGTGACCAGGTCACCATCCACCTGGCGCAGAACCGACTCCAGGAGAAGCTTGATGGAGAACGGCAGGTCTGAGATTGTTGCCACGCCCTCCCGTTCCAGGGCATCAAGCCGATGGATTTCCACCTCGCCACCGTCCACAGCGAGGCGGGCGCGGGCGCCAAAGGGGTTCGGGTCGTTGCTTGTCATCTAGCGTGTCACTCCCTGAGAGAAAAGAGGGGCGCGGCCAGCAGGAGACAGACCGCGGGAGTATTTTATAGGTCCCACCGTTTTCCCGCCAGCGGGGGGGGTGATGCGTCCCGGGGACCTCACTGCTGCCCGAGTGGCGTCACCAGCTCCTGGTACGAGATCCACCCGGTGAGCCGGCCCCGCTTGATCTTGACCGGCACATTCTGACCCGTTACCAGGCCGTCGGCCCGATCGAGTTTGACCTCGGCCTGCCCCAGGACGGAGAGAGTCGCACGGGTATGGCTATGCGGTGGCACCTGCCCCAAGTGACTCCGGCGCTCGGTGCTGATCACCTCCGCGTCCACGATCTCCACCGGTCCTGATTGGTCAAAGACAAGGAGCGCGATGACAAGCACGACGCCGGACAGAATCAAGACCTGACGCAGACGCTTCCGTGCGCGACTATGGCGAGCCTTCCGCTCTCGCGCCTGGTGCTGCAGACGCTTCGACTCGCTGTTCTTCTTTTTTCCCATGACACGCCTCCTCAGACATTCTAGGGCATCGTGGCCCGACCGGAGAACCCGTCTGTGGGAGTGGTTGCGGGGACAGGATTTGAACCTGCGACCTGAAGTGACCCATCACCCAGGTGTGGTGGTCCAGCGAGTTCTTGCCTTCCAGCGCCCTCCCAGGCGGCTGCCTTCTCGGTATCGGGCAGGCGCGCTCCACGCATCGACATCGACCCCCCCTGCGAGCCGGGTTCGCGACCCTCGGCTGATGTAAATGCCAGATTCTGGCGGGCGGATGAGGTTTTTTGCAGGGACAGCAATAATCTAACAATTTGATCACAAAAGCCTTGACTCGGTACTTAGGTACCTAGTCTATGCTCGCTTCGTGTATGAGGAGATGACAATGCGGACGAGAACCGTAGGCTGGCTGGCGAGAGAAGCGGGCGTCAGTGTACAGACCATTCGCTATTACCACCGATTGAGGATTCTGTCCCGTCCGAACCCGGTAGAAGGAAAATGGCGTATCTATGGTGAAGAATCGGTCTTTGCGGTTAGGCTTATAAAGCGTTTACAGGAGATGGGATTCACTCTTGCGGAGATCCGGGACTTACTCCCCTCTCTCCATGACCCCAGGGAACTTTGCCGTAAATTTGGCACCGCCTCTCAACGCAAACTGATCGACCTTGAGAGAAAGGTACGGGAACTAAACAAGATACGAAGCATTCTGGCCGATACTGTCCATAGCTGCCAGGCGAATCCTAACCTCGACGCATGCCAGGTATGGGCGAAACTTGAGACAGAGCTCAATGCTCCGCGGAGGACAATACAAGATGAAGCATTCAATTCTCGCAGCCATCGCAGTGATACTCGCTAGCACCGCGACGAGCGTGGCCCAAGTAGAAGAGATCACTCCGGCGCTCGCCTGCAAGTTACCAACTGCAGAACTTGCTGAACGGAAAAAGGAGATCCTTCAAGAAATTGTTGGAGGAATCCAGTCTGTGCGCGAGCTGGATGACGGGTATGAATTCACGTTTCCGGGCACCGACGAATGGATGCATCGCCTGTTTGAATTCGTTGACATCGAACGTGGCTGCTGTTCGTTTTTTGAGTTTAATCTTTCCTTTGACCAAGCGCAGGGGCCCATCCGGATGAGCATTCATGGAGAGCAAGGAGTCAAGAAACTCATTGAGACGCTAAATTTTGGCTCGGCTAGCGGCAGTGAAAAATAGTAGCCGTAGTTCGTGTTTGCTCTCTGGAATCTTGCGCCTGTGTAGTGGTCCACCGATTCTTTAGAACGCCCCAATATCGGGTAAGTCCAACCGTTCCCTGGCATTACCCCCCGCCTGGCCGGATGGTTCTTAAGATTCTTGAAGAGGACTTTCATGGCCAAACAGACCGTTCCTCCCCTGCCTCTTCGGGTCCGCCCCGCGATCCTGTCCCACTAGAGGCGCAAGTTTTGGCCGGATCTCGGTCCGAGGCCTTGAAGCCGCCTGGACGCCCTGGGCGAGACGCTCTACATCCTATCGACGCCGATATGGTCCTGAGGGAGGGCCTGGCGGCGCTGCAGGACCTGCCCCGCCTCATGGAGTTCTGCAGCTTGGTAAGGAGCGCAACGAATTCATGCAGGCGTTTGTGGCAGGCATCACCGTCCACCCCGACGAGATGCGCATGGATGTCCAGATAAGAATAATCTTGGCGGCCCTCGTTGCCGCGCCGGGAAATCCGTCTGTGGGATTGGTTGCGGGAGCAGGATCTGATCCTGCAATCTGAAGTGACCCCTCCCCCCGGCTTCTATGGTCTAAGATCCGGATCTACCGGGAGTGCTGCCATGCCCCGCCGGATCTACCTTGATGCCCACGCCACCACGCCGGTGGACCCGGCCGTTGTCACGGCCATGCTCCCGTTCATGAACGACTTCTACGGCAATCCGGCCGGCGAGCAGCACATTTTCGGCCGGGAGGCGGCCCAGGCCGTGGCCATCGCCCGCACCCATGTAGCTGAATTCATCGGCGCCGAGAGCGAAGAGATCATCTTCACCGGCAGCGCCACAGAGAGCAACAACCTGGCCATTCAGGGCAGCGTCATGCCCGAGAGGACCTCATCCAGCCGGATAGTGACATGCTTGACCGAACACAGTTCGATCCTTGATCCCATTCACACTCTCTCCCGCCGCGGCGCCCATATCGAGATCCTGCCTGTGGATAGCGGTGGCCGGGTCGCTCCTCAGGCTCTGCGAGAGGCTCTCCGTACCAGGACTACCCTGGTCTCTCTCATGGCCGCCAACAACGAGGTCGGCACGCTGCACGCCATCCCCACTCTGGCCGCCATCGCCCGTGAGCAGAATGTTCTCTTTCATTGCGATGCCGCCCAGGCCGTGGGACATATCCCCGTGGACGTTAAAAAATGGGATGTGGATCTCCTCTCCCTCTCGGCTCACAAGTTCTATGGGCCCAAGGGAATGGGCGCTCTCTATGTGCGCGGCGGGGTGGCCGGTTCTTCCCTGCGGCCAATTCTGCACGGTGGCGGCCACGAGGACGGGCTGCGGGCAGGCACCCTGAACGTGCCCGGTATCGTCGGGCTGGGCGAGGCGTGCCGGCTGGCCGCCTCTCGCCTGCACGTTGACAGTCGTCGTATGGCGAGCCTGCGGGACCGCCTGCAATCCCAGCTTCTGGACAGGATCGAGGGCGCCACCGTCAACGGCGACCAGGAGGCCCGCCTGCCGCACAACCTGAATATCTCGCTTCCTGGAACCAATGGGCGGGCCCTTGCCGAGGCGCTGGATGGCATCGCCGTCTCCACCGGCGCAGCCTGTGCGGCGGGCCAGGACAAGCCCTCCCATGTCCTGCTTGCCATGGGACTCAGCCCGGATCGGGCCCTGGGGACCCTGCGCTTCGGCCTCACGCGGCACACCACGGCCGCCGAAATCGATGAAGTCGCGGCTGCGGTGGTCCGGGTGGCCACCCAACTGCGAGGACGTTAGCGTGGTCCTCGCGGAGGGTATTGCCCCGGACCACCGGACCTGGCAGGGTGGCTCGCCGCTCAGTTACGCGACAGGGAGTCGTAATCAGCCGGGGTGTCGATGTCAGCCAGGACGCCGGCGGCGGCAGGCACTTCCACCACCCGGCCGGGATCTGCCCGTACCACCGCGCGCGCGCCGGCAGCCAGCGGCACCGTGCGCAATTCGGCGAACAGTTCCGCCGAGAAGAGAACGGGATGGCCACGCCGGCCGTCGTGAACCGGGACAACCACCACGCCGGGCCTGAGGGCAGCCTCCAGGCTGGAGATGAGGCCGGCTTCCACCCGGGGATGGTCCACAGGACAGAGGAGCAGGCCGTCCAGGCCCTCAGGCAGGCTGTCCATCCCCAAGCGCAGAGAGGACAGCATCCCCTCCTCCGGGTTCGGCTGCAAGACGACCTGCCGGTCCGGGAGCTCGATCTGGGCCCGGATGGTGGCGGCGTCGTGCCCGAGAACAACCCTGATAGCCCCTATTCGCGCCTCTCCCAGAATCCGCAGCCAGCGGGCCAGGAAGGTCTTCCCGCCCAGACTCAGGAGAGCCTTGGGCTGCTTCATCCTGCGGGAGTCCCCGGCGGCCAGAATAATGGCCCCGACACTGGATACGGCTGGCTCAGGATGGCTCATGGACCCAGTATAGAGCAGGAGCCTCAGCCGGACGATGCCCCTTCAAGTTGTTCAGCCACCTTGATTTCGGGGAGTCACGATGGTACGGTTCCAGCATTCTGTAAGTAAGGAGGTGACGATTCCTCGGCCCGGCGCCAACAGGCGCTGAGGGCCCTGCTTAAAATGCCAGAGAATGTTGAAGTCAAGGTCAAGGACGACCTGGAAAAAGCCTTGCGCAAATTCCGGCGGAAGTACGAAGCTGCGGGTATCTTGCGTGACATCAAGCAGAACATGGCCTGGGAGAAGCCGAGCGAGCGCCGCCGGCGCAAGAAACGCCAGTCTATTCGGCGATTGCGCAAGCAGTTAGCACGCAGCGAAGAAGAGTCGTAGGTTTCTTCAGATCTGAAATTCAACGGCCCGGCGAGTCACCCTCGCCGGGCTTTTCTTTGCGCCCACGACGGCGCCAGGTCCCCTGATTGATGACCCGTCCGGTGCGCCTGTACTTGACCTCGTAGTTCGTATGTCCCAGTTCACCCACCGGCAAGCGATCATCCAAGGTAAAACGAGACATCCTGACAAGCTCTGGAACGCCGGCAACCGCCACCAAAATGGCCTCCCAGTACTCCTGGTGGTCGGTCGCGATATGCAAGCAGCCGTCGTCTTCAAGCACTCGCAACAGGGCATGGAGGAGATCAGGCTGCAGCATGCGCCTCTTCTTGTGCCTTGTTTTCGGCCAGGGATCGGGGAAAAGGATATGCACGGCCCGAAGTGACGCATCCGCAAGAACGTGGCGGATCAAGAACTTTGCATCTGTACACAACAGGCGCAGGTTCGCAAGTTGACGGCTGTTGGCGCGCCGCAGGGCGATGTTATGGAAGCGCCGCGCGACTTCAACAGCGAGAAAATTCCTGTCAGGATAGGCAACAGCCGAGCGGATGATGAAGCGGCCCTTGCCGCAGCCGATCTCAAGTTCCAGAGGCCTCCGAATCGGGAACAGGCTGTCCACTCCCTGCCCGGCGCTGAGGTCGTTGAGCCGCGCCTCACAGAAGCCCTGAGAACATGTCACGGCCCGGTGGCCTGTTCGCTGTCTGGAGATCAGGGCACCTGGCGGTTCAGCGGGATCGTGTCGGCCTGGATCTTTTCTTGCGAGAGGGCTTGGCCGGCGGCGAGTCTTCCCGGATCTCCCCTTCGACTCCCATCTGGTCCAGAATACGCGGGTCCATGCGCCAGTCGCGCGCGACCTTCACCCAGGTCTGCAGGAACACTTTCGTCCCCAGACGCTCCTCCATCTCATGCCTTGCCTGGCTGGCAATCTTCTTCATGGTCGCGCCACCCTTGCCGATGAGAATCCCTTTCTGGGACTCCCTGTCCACGAACATGAGCGCATCCATTTCCAGGATGCCATTCGCCCCTTCCTCCTGCCGCTCGATGACGACAGCTGTGGCATGGGGCAATTCCTGGCGGGTATTCAGGATGATCTTCTCTCGCAAGATCTCGGCCATGAGAAATTTTTCCGGCGCGTCGGTCAGGGTTCCTTCCGGGAAATAGCGCGGCCCAGGAGGCAGCTTCTTCCGGATCAGGGACTCCAGCCGCTGGACATTATCCCCTTTCAACGCAGAGACCGGCACGACCTCGGCAAAACTGCGCTGCGCCGTCGCCTCACCGATGAGGACCAGCAATTTGTCATGGGTGATGAGATCAACCTTGTTGATGATAAGAAAGACCGGAACCACTCGCTCACGCGCGACATCCATCACAAATTCATCTCCTCGGCCCAGGCCGTCGCCCGCATCCACGAGAAGGAGAACCAGGTCGACACCATCCAGTGAGGCGATGGCCGTAGCGACCATGCGCCGGTTCATGGCGTAGCGCGGTTTGTGCACACCCGGCGTGTCCATGTAGACAACCTGAGCGTCGTCGTAAGTACGGATGCCGCGTACACGGCGCCGCGTGGTCTGGGGCACATCCGTCACGATGGCCACCTTGCTGCCTACCAGCCGGTTCATCAGCGTGGATTTACCCACGTTGGAGCGGCCAAAGATGGTCACGAATCCTGAACGATGACCCTCCGGAAGCTCCCCGGTACCCGAACCGTCATTCATGCGCGTGCCCTGTTCCCTCTCCCACCCTTGTGGCCTGACGGCGCAGGCGTAACTTGAGTATCCGGCGGCCATCGGCTTCAACAATATCCATATGAATGCCCTCTGTCAGCACTGTTTCCCCTGCCTCGGGTACTCGGCCGAGCAGGCTGGTCACCAGGCCGCCGATGGTCTCCACCTCGGCATCCTCATGCTCAAGACCCACCAGGGCTGTGGCCCGCTCCAGATCGAGGGATCCTGCGACCAGCCATATTCCGGGCCCCTCTTCCACCAGATCTTCCCGGGATTCTTCGTGTTCATCCTGGATCTCTCCCACCAGTTCTTCGACGATATCCTCCACGGTGACCAGGCCGGCGGTGCCCCCATACTCATCCACCACCACTGCGAACGGCATCTTGTCTCGCTGCATCTGCCGCAAGAGCTCTGCGATCTTTTTCGTCTCAGGCACAAACAGGCCCGGCCTGGTCAGGTCGTCCAGGCGGCGGTCTTCTTCTTCTCGCCAGACAGGCAGAAGATCCTTGAGCGAGAGAATCCCGACGATACGATCCACGCTCTCATCCTGGACCGGAATGCGGGAGTGTTTCGCCTCCACGAAGACCTCGCGCACCTTGCCCAGCCTGGCTGTCCGATCCACGACAATCATCTCGGTGCGCGGCGTCATGATCTCCCGGACGATGGTATCGCCGAAATCAACCACATTGCGCACAAGCTCACCCTCATCCTTTTCCAGAATCCCCTCCTCCTCACCCATGGAGACGAAAGCTTGCACCTCCTCCTTGAGTTCGGAGTCGGTACGCTCATCTCCATTGCTCTCGGTCCGGGGCGGCCAGCGCTGCATCAATCGGTCCAGAGGCATCAACAGGGGAATCAGTGTGAACGAGGCGAGACTGGCAATTCTGGCCCCGGCGCGCACAGCGGCCACAGGTACCAGATGGACCAGAACACGGACCACCAGAACGCGCACCATGATCACCAGGACCAGAAAAATGGCCAGAAAGGCGAGCGCCAGGCGTCCTGGGATATCCATGAAGGGAAGCAGCCGGTGGGCCAGATCGGCGCTCAGGAGAACGATGAGAATCAGTGTCCCCTGAAAGGCAACCTGGGACCCCAGGGGGAGAAGATCTCCAGATTTGGAATCAGCCCAGCGCTCGAGGAACGGATCCTTACGGCCCACTTGGCGCAGGACGCTGTCACGGCGCAGGCGGTTCATATCCAGATACACCGCCCGGAAGAGAGCGAGGAGAAAATAGACGCCGACCAGGATCGCCACCGCCCCCAGTTCAAGAGGGATCACCGGCAAAAAGGCCATCATGAGGCCGCCGCCTGGCCGGCACTACCTGACGCCGGCAGCAGGAGGCGGCGCAGCCGACGCTCTTCACTGGCCATCTCACCATGGTCCACCTCGTGGTCGAACCCCATGAGATGCAGAAACCCGTGAATCAGGAGGTAACGGATCTCCGTATCCAGGGAATGGTGGCGCTGGGCAGCCTGGCTCCGGGCCTTCTCCACCGAGATCACGAGCTCCCCCTGACGCACCACGCCGTCGGGACCCGTCTCACCTGGGAACGAAAGCACATCGGTCGCTCCATCATGCCCGCGGTACTCGTGGTTGAGCCGGGCTATCTCATGATCATCGGTGAACACCACGGTCACTTCATCCGCCTGCGAACGGGCCAGGCCAGCAAGGCGCCGCACGAACGGCGCCAGCGTGCGGCCATCGCCACCACGCGCACGCCGGCGCCTGATGAAGGCAACTTCCATGTTCAGGATTCCTCGGCAAGGGCCTTGTCCGGCTGGCCCGACCCATGACTGTCGAGGTTCTGGTACGCGGTGATGATTTCTCGCACCAGAGGGTGCCGCACCACATCTTCCTGGTCGAAATAGATGAACTGGATTCCCGGAATGGTAGCAACCACGCGCTGCACCTCGACCAGCCCCGAGACCCGTCCGGGAGGGAGGTCAATCTGAGTGATGTCGCCGGTGACAACCGTATACGTATCAAAGCCGATGCGGGTCAAGAGCATTTTCATCTGTTCACTGGTGCAGTTCTGGGCCTCGTCCAGGATGACGAAGGCATTGCTGAGAGTGCGACCCCGCATGAAGGCCAGGGGTGCTATCTCGATGACCCCCTTCTCCAGAAAACTCTCGGCCCGGCTCCTGTCGACCAGGTTGTAGAGAGAATCGTAGAGGGGACGCAGGTAGGGGTTCACCTTTTCAGCCAGATCGCCCGGCAGGAACCCGAGCTTCTCCCCTGCTTCCACGGCGGGTCGGGCCAGGATGATCCGGTCCACCTTGCCCTCGGCCAGGAACTCCACCGCCATGGCCATGGCCAGATAGGTTTTGCCTGTGCCTGCCGGCCCGATACCGAAGACCATGTCAGTGTTGCGAATGGCATCGATGTAGGCCGCCTGATGAGCGCTGCGGGGATAGACGGCACGCTTACCCTGGGTGTGAACCTGGTGGCGGACAAAATAGTCCTCCAGCAACACATCTCCGTCTCGCTGGATCAGGTGCACGGCCGAGACCACATCCCCCTTGCGGAAGACATGTCCCTTCTTCAGGAGACCACCCAACTGGTGCAGGAGGTTCTCCACACGGACCTCATCCCGGTCGTCACCCTGAACGGTGAAATCCCCCCCCCGCACCGACAGACGCACTCGAAACGACTCTTCCATGAGGCGAAGATTCTCATCAAGATGCCCCAGGACACCTTCAAGGCCATTCTGCGGGAGGGTGATCTTTCTCATGCAGGCCGCGGGCTGGTACCGCTATGCGAGAGGCCGGCAGGAGCCGCACTCATCATGGGCACAGGTCGCGCCCTGAGGAGGGAGAACTGTTTTTTCGAGGGATATGCTCCCTCGCCGGTGCTGTTCAAATGCGCTCCAGTGGGGGCCGGCACATGAGCCAACCGCCCTCAACTATAAGGTACATCGAGACTTGTGGAGTGTCAACGCACCACGGGCGAGCTACTTCCCGGGTGGAGGAACGAACTTCAGGAACAGTTCCTTCAGCTGCCCTTCGTCCAGGGGAGCCGGGGCACCGGTCATGAGATCGCTGGCACTGGTTGTCTTGGGGAAGGCGATGACATCTCGAATGGAAGACGCCCCGGTCAGCGCCATGATGATTCTCTCAACCCCCAGTGCGATGCCTCCGTGGGGCGGAGCACCATAGCTCAGAGCCTGCAAGAGAAAATCAAATTTGCGCGTAGCCTCTTCCGCACCGATCCCCAGGGCTCTGAAGACCCTGTCCTGAACAGCTCGGGAATGGATTCGAATGGAACCGCCACCGATCTCCGAGCCATTGACGACCAGGTCATAGGCCCTGGCACGAATGCTGCTGGGATCGCTCTCCAGCCGCTCGAGATCCTCCATGCGCGGGGAGGTGAAGGGGTGGTGACAGGCATAGAATCTCTGATCCTCCTCATTCCATTCCAGCAGGGGGAAATCAGTCACCCACAGCATCTTGAAAACGGTTTCCCTGGCCGGGGCCGAGGGGATCAGCTCCAACCGCTCAGCCAGCCAGAGTCTGAGGTTGCCCAGCACGCGCGCCGCCACCGATTTGCTGTCCGCCACCAGGAGAGCCAGATCGCCTTCGCCGGCACCCACCGCCATCGCCGCCTGGCGACAACCTTCGTCTCCCAGGAATTTAGCCACGGGAGATTTCACGCCGTCGCTGCCCATCTTGATCCAGACCAGGCCGCCGGCGCCCCATTGACGGCACTGCTCGGTCAGGGCATCGATCCTGGCACGGGGGATTGCCGCGCCACCCGGCCAGGCGAGACCCCGGACCACCCCTCCTTTTCCCACCACGTCATCGAAAACTCGAAAGCCGCGTCCTTGGACCACCTCGGAGACATCGGTAATTTCCAGGCCGAAGCGCAGGTCAGGCTTATCACTGCCATAACGCAGCATGGCATCGTCGTAGGACATCCGCGGGAACGGAGTGTCCAGCTTGACATCAGCCGCCGCGAACAACTGCACCATGAGCCCTTCCACCAGCCTCTGGATATCTTCTTCATCGACAAAGGAGGCCTCAATATCGATCTGCGTGAACTCGGCCTGCCGGTCGGCGCGCATATCCTCGTCGCGGAAACAGCGGGCAATCTGGAAGTAACGATCGAATCCCGCCACCATCAGGATCTGCTTGAAGATCTGGGGCGACTGGGGCAAGGCGTAGAACGAGCCCGGAAAGTTGCGCGACGGCACCAGGTAATCCCTTGCCCCCTCCGGTGTGGGGCGGGTCAGGATGGGTGTCTCGATCTCCATGAAGCCCCGGCCATCCAGATAGCCGCGCGCCGCGAGAAGAACCTCATGACGCAGGCGAAGGATCTCCTGGGGGCGGGTGCGGCGAAGGTCCAGAAAGCGGTACTTCAGACGCACGTCTTCCGCGGCCTCGGCGACCTGATCATCCACCTGCACCGGCGGGACCTCCGACGTGTTGAGAACCTGCACCGTCGCCACACGGACTTCCACTGCGCCAGTGGCAATAGCTGGATTCACCGCATCTTCGCTGCGGGCCACCACCTCACCCCCGACAGCGATGACATATTCGGAACGCAGGTCGCCAGCCTGCTGCAGCGCTTCTTCGGACAGTTGAGCATCAAAGACCAGTTGCACCAGTCCCGCACGATCACGCAGGTCCACGAAGAGAACCAGGCCGTGCTCACGGCGGCGGTGGACCCACCCGGCCAGCCGGACCTGCTGACCGACCTGCTCAACGGACAGGGCCCCGCACATATGAGAGCGCCAGGCAGTGACATCAGGATCGGTCATGAGCGAGAACCTCCAAGAGACCTTCCAGCGGGCTGAGAGCACATGATTCCTGGTGCCCATCGGACAACCGCCGGAGAATAATCTGACCGGCAGCCAGTTCGGTATCACCCAGGATACCCGCATACCGGGCTCCCGAGCGGCCGGCAGCCCGCATCTGGGATTTCATGGAACGTGGCGCAGCGCTGAGTACAACCCGCAATCCGCCATGGCGCAGGGTCATGGCGATCCGCCGTGCCTCCTTGCCTGCCGCTTCACCCAGTACCACCAGAAAAATATCAGGGAGCGCCGGCAGCCCTGCATCCTCCGGCAGGATCATGACAAGACGATCGAGGCCCAGGGCGAACCCGAAGCCCGGCACATCGGGGCCGCCAAGCTGCTTCACCAGGCCGTCATACCGGCCGCCGCCCAGAATAGCGTTCTGGGAACCGAGGCCGGACGCCGTGACTTCAAAGGCCGTGCGCATGTAGTAATCGAGACCACGCACCAGGTGGGGAGCGAGGACGTAAGAAACGCCGGCATCGTCCAGGGCATCGCGCACAGCCGCGAAGTGCTCTTCGCATGCCTCGCACAGGTTGTCCAGAATGGAAGGCAGTTTCGCCACCTGTTCCCGGTCCACCTTGCAATCAAGGATACGCAGCACGTTCCTGTCGTAACGCCGGGCACAGTCCGAGCAAAAGTCATCTATGAGCGGGGCCAGGGTCTTGTGCAGGTCTTCCTGGAAGGCGCCGCGGCAGGTCTTGCAGCCGATGGAATTGAGATGCAGAACCAGGTCGCTGAGCCCCAGGCTGGCCAGGAAGAACATGACCATCTCGATGACTTCGGCGTCCACATGCGGCTCATGGGCACCCAGAACTTCCGCACCGATCTGCGCGAACTGGCGGTAGCGCCCCTTCTGTTTGCGCTCATAGCGGAACATGGGCCCGGTGTAATACCAGCGTGTCGACTCCTCGGTCTTGTGGATGGAATGCTGGACATAAGCCCGCACGGTGGGTGCTGTCCCCTCAGGCCGGAGAGTCAGGCGACGATCACCCCGATCCGTGAAGGTGTACATCTCTTTGGAGACGATATCGGTCGCCTCCCCCACCGACCGCTTGAACAGATCCGTGAACTCAAAGATGGGGGTGCGGATCTCGCGAAATCCGTAGCGGGAAAAAATATCCCGGGCCATCTGTTCGATGAACTGCCAGCGTTCGATCTCGCCGGGCAGGATGTCACGAGTTGCCTCAACGGCGCGGTACACATTCTTCTCCGGAGATGGGGCCGGACTGGCCGGTCCGGAAGAGTAACACAGGCCTCTGAGGCCAGCAATCATGCATGTTATCCTCCGCGGGTGACATCCGGAAAACGCTCCCGCTGGTCTCTCAGGCGCCGTCGTGGCGCACCGACCCTGGTGCTTCTGGCCCTCCTGGCCCCGACGGCCCTGGCGCAGGTGCGCCCCCTGGTTCTGGAATCCCAGTCCCACAGGGATGTCGTCCACTCGCCGACGCTCTTTCCGGCGCGCCTGGCGAAATTTGAGCCTCTGTGGGAGGTCGCCGCAGGCGGAACACTTCTGCCGGGGCTGGTCGGAGGCCCGGGAGGGGTGGTGTATGGCCTGCGTGAGGGGAGGGTCCTGAGCCTGTCCCCAGGCGATGGCCACATCCTCTGGGAGCGGGATGCCGGCGCCCTGCAGTGGGGTCCCAGGGGCATGGAGGGCCGCCTTTACGTTGTCACTCCCGGCGCGCTGGCAGCTCTTGACCCTGGCAACGGCAGGAGCCTGTGGCAACAACCTCTGGGAGGTGAGGCGGCCTTCCCTCCCCTCCTGACGCGAGATCTGGTGGTGGTGGTCCTCCAGGAAGGGAAAATACTGGCTCTGGCACCAGAAGATGGCAGCCGCCTCTGGCAGGCCGACCTGGGCTGCGCGCTCCGGGCCGAGCCGGCGCTGGATGAGAAGATGTTGCTGGCTGGGTGTCCTGACGGCACGGTGAGTGCGCTCTCGGCCATCGATGGCCAGGTTCTGTGGCAGAGGATGTTGCCCGCGCCCATGGTGGTCAAGCCCGCCATCACAGAGAAGCGCGTTTTCGTGGGGACGGAGGATCGCACGGTCACCTGCCTTTCGGCGGGCCGGGGCAAGAAAAAATACCGGTACCAGCTCGCCGGAAATCCCGCCTCCGCACTGAGTGTCCAGGGTGACCTGATCCTGGCCGGTGCCCAGGATAATCTTCTCTATGGCATCCGGCAGCACGGCGGGCATCTTGCGTGGTCGGCCGATGCCGGTGCCCGCCTCCTGACCCTCCCGGCCGTAAGAGGGCATGTGGCTGTGGCCTCTCCGGTCTTGTCAGACCAGCTCGTGGTCATGGATCTGCGGGACGGAGCCGTGACCGGTCGCCGGTTTCTGCCCGGAGAGGACCGGATGTCGGCCGGTTCTCCTGTTTTCGCCGGGAAAACCCTGGTCGCCATCAGTCAGCCCATCACAGGTGGCCCCGGCTGGCTCTCCGGGATGAAACTCGAGGTCACGGTCATCCAGGACGACACGGTCATGGGACAATAAAAGCTCGAAAACAGGCGTTTCTTACCCTATGTTGGCGATGTGACTGTTTCGCGCCCGGTGGCGTGGGGCCTGATCCTGGTGACTCTCCTGGGGTCCAGCCTCATACGCCAACTCCATGAATTCATCCCCGACTGGGCACCACTGCCGTGGCCGGTCAGGAGCCCCCTCTACGCCTTTCTGACCCTCTTTTTCCTGATTCTGGTCGCGAGCTGGAGCTGGGGGGGCCGGGCCGGGCGGCGCCCCCTCGGTCCCCGCATCCGTCTGGGTGCCCTGGCGCCTCTCCTGATTGCCCTGACCTACGAAAAAGTCCTCTCCTTCACGCTCTATGACGCGCTTCTCGATCATGCGGTGGGAATTGCCTTCATCCGCGATCATCTTGATGTCTGGATCCACATTCTCATCGGCGTGGGCATGATGCTGGCTGTCATCCTCCTCATCCCCTTGATGAACAGGGTGGGGTTCAAGAATTTTCTGACCGGCGCCCAGGTCCGCTCCGGCTTCTACCTCCACTTCATCGCCCTCTTCCTGACCTATGGATTGCTCAGCAGCCTCGTCGTGCTTCTTGCCGGACCGGAAAAGCGAATAACGATTTTCTTTCCCATGGGGACCGCGGCCCTCCTTCTCATGGTGGGCCAGGGAGTGCGGGCCATGGCCGAGGAATTCTACTACCGGGGACTCTTACAACGCGAGTTGACCGGCCTCATGAGCCGGCTGGGTATACCGGACCGGCGCAGCGGAGAGGCGGTTGCCATCAGCCTCATCGCTCTGGGGTTCGGGATAGAGCATTTCCGCTTCGGGGCGCCCTCGATGCAGTCCTACCAATCATTCGCCTACGCCGTGGCGGTAGGATACCTGTTTGGTTACCTGCTGGTCATCACCGGCAACGTGTTCTTCTGTGGACTGGTTCACGCCACCAACAACTACGTGACGGCGAGTCTTCTACCCAGGCTGGGAACTCCGGGCACAGCGCCTCTGATTCCTGACGAGACGATTCTCTACGTTTACCTGATTGCCGTGTTCCTGCTGGTCTTCCTGGCGACCAGCATGACCAAGGGGCAACTGTACCGGATCCTTATGCCCGGCAGGGTGCCCATCGCACGATCGTAGGAGGACCAAGAGCGGCCCGATAAGAATCAGGGAATAAGATCCTGGAGCAGGGCCTCACCGTCTTTCAAGCGCTCGATCTGCCTCTCCGTCAGCGTGAAGGAAACATACACACTGTCTCGTTCGCTCTCGGCTATGACCCCTCGAAAGAACTCTACGGCATCGGCATCTTTGGTCTGGGAAATTCCCAACTGGCCCAGAGCCAGCGCGCCCTTGATGAGATCCGCCAGGAGACGGGCGTCCTCGGGAGAATCGGTAAAGGCCCTCAACTCGAAGAAGACATCCTTGCCCAGTTCGATGGAGAATCCAATGGCCGTCAGAGAGCGCAGCGCCGGATGATCCCGCAATATAGCCAGGGGATTGTCGCCACCGTCTGTATCCAGGCCTGCCATGAGGGAATCCACCACATCGCGGGCGTTGATGATGCCCCAGATCGGACGCCGGGTCGCAGTGCGCTGGTAGGCCGCGACCATGCTCTGGGAATCTCTCTCACTCACCACAAGCTCAACCGCGCGGGCTGTCCCGAAGGTGAGCCGTTCCGGGCCGAGGAACGACATGACAATCTCGGTATCCGGCGTCTGGATCACCGGCATGATGATTCTCCCGCCCACGTTCCTGGCCACCGGTGCGTAAGCCTGTTCCAGGCGGGCACGCGTCTCTTCGCCAAACGCGCTGGTGAGGACCCCGGCAAAATCCTTTGGATGCTGAGGGTCCGAGAATGAATAGATCGTGAAGCCTTTGGTCTTGGCTGTGGCCGCTGAAAGATCCGTGGCCTCCAGGAACATCTGCAACTGTTCGTTGCTGCGGGCAAAGGGGCTAACGGACTCCTCCACGGCGGAATACAACGCGGATTCACGCAGCCGCTCGAGATCGAAATGGATGACGGCATTGGCTTTCAACGGCAACGGCGGCTTCTCGGCTAACGCCGGAGCAGAAGCTGTCGCCAGCAGGACCAGCAGAGGCAGGACATCCTGGACCACCCAACGCCGTGATTTCATTCCAGACCTCGATTCCCACATCATTCACCTGAAGCTCATATCCAGCACATGAGGACACTCAAGCCTAATGATTCGGAGAACAGATCGCAAGCGACGCAGGTCCCGAAACCCTCATCTTGAATACGCAGCCCGGGGAGAGGGGGTTGCCTACCTGCCGGTACAAAAACAAAGGCCGGCGCACCAGGCGCCGGCCGGCTCTCGGCAGAGAGGGTGATGTATGAGGGAGGAGCGTTCAGTTCATGCAGAGAAAAGGGGCCATCAACTCACAGAAGCGGCGGGGGTTGATAGGGACCGGCGCTTCATCCAGGTTGATGCTGCGCAGAGTATCGGGCGAATTCAGCAGTTCACGGGTCATTCTCCCGTTCATCTGACGCATATTATTGAGGAGCGTTTCGTGGCTCAGGTGCATGAGGCCGGCAGCCACCAACTCAAGTTCGCCGGCGGTCATTTTCTCGTCTGTTGTCTCCAGCATTTTCACTCCCATATTGGACGGATACGCCATTATTCAAGACCTCCCCTGTTCGCGCGGAGGAGACCGGAAACGTAGACCGGATAGCTGCCCCCACCATTCATGATCATGTCCTGTTCATTCGGATCAAAACCCACGCAATAGCTGCCACGTTCGCCGGCATCCATGTTCCCCATGGCCGCGGTGAGGACATCGTCGCAAGACCCGAAGAAGTCCTCGATACTGTCCTCATCGGTCCCCATCACAATCCACACGTTCCCCGGGAACGAACCGGCTGCCGGGCGCCCCGAAGGGTCCAGCATGATGACTCCGTCAATTGTGCGCAGGCGCCCAGATCCACGGGCTTTGCGGGCACCTCTCACCTGGCGAAGTGGTGTGTTTGGATCGGTTTCTAGCTGCTTCATGCGTGGTGCTCCCTTCCCCATCGAGGCTATTCCGGTAAGGGCCGGTGACCGGACCATCCAGGAACTTCCCTCGGAGCTTCAGCAAGATGGGCGAGTACTGCGGCGATCTCATCCAGATTCGCCGGCAGGTGGGAGTAGTAATGAATTCCCGCTCGCCGCATGATCTTTTCCGAATCCGCCGTTTCCCGTTCATCCAGAAACACAATGGGAACTCGTGGTGCCACGTTCTTGATGGCCTTCAGGATGGAAGTCGTCATGGGAGACGCTCCATCCCCGGACAGGACCACTGCCGTTATCGAGAACGGATCAGAACGCAGGAGGGAGATGGCGGAATCTCCATCCAGACTCACGCAACTGGCCGGCACCCGCTGCCTGACTTCTCGGCACACAGGCTCATCGTTCTCGCCAATCGGCACCACAAGAACGGTGCGAGGGTTGGCATAAAGAGCCTGAGCCTGTTGCCGCGAGGTGGAATCGGCTGTTGTCTGCGTGCTCATGACCGACCTATAAAGCAACGACCATGCCACATGGTGGTTGCACAGGCCTGACACAAGCTAACTGCTGATAACAAAAGTCTTACTATTCTGCAATGAGATCTGGATCCGGCTTGGACCGGCCTACCGGGTTCCGATCGCTCCCAGCGATGTCAAGAATCGTCGCCAGGGCGTCACTTTCTCTGCCCTGGTTCGGTTTTAAACCGAATTTTAAAGAGATAACGGAGATTCAGCCACTCCGACGAAGTGACGCCTGGGCGACACCTTGGCAAGGGATCGCCGCCCTCGCACAACCTAACCTATTGTGTCTTGGTAGTTTAGGAGGCCATTGCAGATGGTGTCACTGGCTGTCCCCGGGTTCCTTCTGATCAGCCAGGCCGTGACGCTGCATCATTTTGTAAAGCGAAGTGCGAGGTATCTGGAGCAGGCGCGCAGCACGCGCTTTATTGCCGCCGCAGTGATCGAGAACGCGGCGGAGATGGGCACGCAGGATCTCATCCAGAGCCATGGGATCATTGCTGCTGTTGGCAGCACTGCCGTCAGCCTTCAACGGCACATCACTCGGACCGATAAGGCGGCGAGGCGCAAAGATCACAGCACGCTCAACGACATTTTCCAGCTCCCGAATATTGCCTGGCCAGTCGTACTGCTTCAGGAGTTCCATGGCACGTGGAGAGAAATCATGCATCTGCTTGCCCTGGCGATGGCAAGCCTGCGCCAGGAAGTGTTCGACCAGAAGGGGGATGTCATCCCGGCGTTCACGCAAGGCCGGCAGATGAAGCACAATGCCACTGAGACGGTAATAGAGATCTGCACGAAAGACGCCGGTTTCCATACCGGCTTCCAGGTTGGCGTTGGTCGCGGCGATGATACGGATATCAATGGATCGGGTCACAGTGCTGCCGACCCGGCGGATTTCCCTCTCCTGTAGCACTCGCAGCAGAGATTGCTGCATGGACATGGTTGTCGTTCCCACCTCATCAAGAAAAATGGTGCCCCCGTTTGCGGCCTCGAAGAGCCCCACCTTGCTGGTGGTTGCTCCAGTGAAAGCGCCTCTCTCATGCCCGAACAGTTCACTCTCCAGAAGATTTGCCGGCAGAGCACCACAGTTCACACCCAGGAAAGGACCGCCTTTTCGTTTGGACCGCTGATGAACCTCACGGGCAGTGAGATCTTTACCGGTTCCTGATTCGCCCAA
>Ga0114949_10000362_pt1 | contig 23394 bp, 22 predicted proteins | sample N074metaG_FD_83505 | JGI IMG/M metagenome (GOLD analysis project Ga0114949, IMG submission 83505) | Deep subsurface microbial communities from Kermadec Trench to uncover new lineages of life (NeLLi) - N074 metaG | ecosystem: Environmental > Aquatic > Marine > Ocean trench > Sediment | place...
AGCTCCGGTGCCCTTTCCCAGTCGTGTCTTCGAGCAGAACAACCGTGCCAGGGCCCATCGTGCGGCGAGCGCCGTCGCTGGCCTCACCCTCAATCTGGCCGGCAAGGTAGAACATCAGCTGTCGCCTGGGTGCGGGATGCCACTCCCCCTTCCATCCGGGGGGCGCTCGCATGATGGCAACACGTGTGGCGTCCCGGTACTCCGAGAGATCTATCGGAGGAGCCGGGGGCGCGAATTGCACGGTGGTCATTTCAACCTCGATCTCCTCGAAGTGAGATTCCCCATCTGAATCACTGAACAGCCTCTGGATCTTCCCCCGGTCGCGGCATAGCAACGTCAGAAGGTCGGCTACAGGACGGTCAACACCAAGCGGGTGATGGACTTAGCGCGATCGCGTGATTCAGATGACGCGTGTTATGCCTGCAAGGGCTTCGCAGCATAACATGTCTTGGCGAAATCCCGGGATTGAGGACCCGGTACTCGAGCGTCGTTCGAGAGGTCTCCGCACACCCACGCGCCGAGACGACCCCCAGGCCCTCCTGAGCACCTGTCCCCTTTCATTATATTGCGCTCCCGGATCTTTTCCTTATAACACCGGAGTTTATCCCGATGGGTACCCAGGGTCACGATACAGAAGTCGTCTTTCTCTCAGGCGTGCGGACCGGTTTCGGCAAGTTCGGCGGCACCCTCAAGTCACACTCGGCAACCCAGTTGGGCGCGATCGCGGGCACCGAGGCCGTGGCCCGCTCCGGCATCGACCCCGGCAAGTTCGACCACGTCGTTTTCGGCAACGCCCAGCAAACATCGGCCGATGCCATCTATCTGGCCCGCCACGTGGGCCTTAACTCCGGCCTCCCTATCGAGGTGCCGGCGGTTACCGTGAACCGGCTCTGCGGGTCGGGCTTCGAATCGATCATCCTCGGCGCGCAGCAGATTCTCCTCGGCGACTCGAACGTCGTCCTGGCGGGTGGCGCCGAGTCGATGAGCCAGGCCCCGCACGTAGTACGCGGCGCACGGTGGGGCCTGCGTCTCGGGCCCACCCCCGGCGCGCTCGAAGACACGCTGTGGGAATCACTGACCGATCCGCAGTGCGGATTCTCGATGGCGGAGACGGCAGAGAACCTCGCCGACAAGTACGAACTGACCCGCGAGGAGGTAGACGAATACGCCTATACGAGTCAGCAGCGCGCCAAGAAGGCCTGGGACGACTGCGTGTTCGAACACGAGGTGGTGCCGGTCCCGATCAAGAATCGGAAAACCAAAGAGATGGACGGGTGGCGCGCCGATGAGCACATGCGCCCCGAGACCACGAAAGAAGCCTTGGCCCAACTGCGCCCGTACTTCAGGAAGGACGGTTTCGTTACCGCCGGAAACGCTTCGGGCATCTGCGACGGCGCCGCCGCTACCGTAATTGCGAACGCAGCCACCGCGGCCGAGTTGGGTGCCCAACCGATGGGCCGATTGGTATCGTGGGCGGTTGTGGGCGTAGAACCCAAGTACATGGGCATCGGCCCTGCCCCCGCCGCGCGCAAAGCACTCGAAAAGGCGGGCCTGACACTTGACGACATGGACCTCATCGAGGTGAACGAAGCGTTTTCACCCCAATACGTCGCGGTGGAAAAAGAACTTGGCCTGGACCGCGACAAAACCAACGTCCACGGTGGCGCCATCGCGATAGGTCACCCGCTGGCCGCAAGTGGTACGCGAATCACGATTCACTTGCTGCACGCGCTTAAGCAGGCGGGCAAAAAGTACGGACTCGGCTCCGCGTGCATCGGCGGGGGCCAGGGCGCGGCCGTGATCGTGGAGGTGTTCTAGTCTGAACGACGCACCACTCCCGGCCAGAATCGACCGCAGGGCGCTGGAGCGCATCATTGCTCGCGCGGCCGAGTTGCAGGCTGCCGAGCACGATGTCGGAGAAGGACTCTCCGAGCGCGACCTGATGCAACTTGGCAAAGAGGTCGGCATCCCCGACCTCTACCTCAAACGCGCCCTCGTCGAAGAACGGGTACGCGTTGATATCGTGCCCGAGCAAGGATTGGGACAATGGCTCCTCGGGCCACGCTCTTTGCACGTAGGGCGCGTCGTCACCCGCGACGCCGACCGAGTTGTCGCCGACCTGAACCACTGGATGACTGAAAAGGAACTCCTGGCCGTGAAGCGCCGCTATCAGGGCGCGACGTCGTGGGAAGCCAAGAAGGGGTTCTTCCCGTCGGTGCAACGTGAGCTGGGCATGGGTGGCCGGCAATACGTACTGGCGCAGGCACAAGAGATCAGCGCACAGGTGGTACCGACCGCAGGATACAGTCACGTGCAACTCACGGCCAACCTCGACAACACACGCCGCTCCCATGTACAAAGTGGTGTAGCAGTCGCTGTGATGGGAGCGGTAGCCACGGCCGTCGGTATCACGTTGGGCGTTGCGGTCTACGCCGCGGTGATTCCGGCCGTTATCGGGGCACTCGGCGCCATGCTCGTGATGCGGCGACGGCATCGGAAGTTGGAACGCGTTCAAGTCGGGCTCGAACAAGTCCTCGACAGGCTCGAGCACAATGAACTCGGGCCTCCGCCACGACCCAAAAAGGCGGAACTACCTGAGACGATCTCTCGCATCGCGAACGAGATCAAGAGGAACCTGGGAGTTTAAGACCCAAACAATCTCAAAATGACGGGGATGTGACGAACATGGGTGAAATCAAAAAAGTAGGAGTGCTGGGCGTGGGCCTCATGGGCAGCGGGATCGCCCAAGTGGCAGCGCAGGCGGGATACGATACGACCGTCCGTGACATTGCAGATGATTTCTTGGAAAAGGGCAAGGCACGCATCACCAAGATGCTGGACCGCGCAGTAGAGAAAGGGAAACTCGATTCTGCAGACCGCGATGCCACACTCGGACGATTGACGTTCACCACCGAGGTGTCCGCTCTCGCGGACTCTGACATAGTTATCGAGGCCGTCACCGAAGACCTGGAACTCAAGAACACATTATGGAAGGAACTGGACGGCCTGTGCGGCGACAGCACGATCTTCGCGTCGAACACGTCCAGCCTGACCATCGCCGCGATGGCGGCAGCAACCGAACGGGCAGACCGGTTCGTGGGATTGCACTTTTTCAACCCCGTGCCACTGATGAAACTCGTCGAAGTGGTGCGAACCGTCACCACCTCACCAGAGACGTTCGATCGCGCCATGGCCTTTGGAAAATCGCTCGGCAAGGAACCGATCGCCGCCAAGGACAACTCGGGATTCATCGTAAACCTGCTGCTCGTTCCCTACATGCTGGACGCGATCCGTATGCTCGAGCACGGCATAGGAAGTGTCGAAGACATCGACAAGGGCATGGTGCTCGGGACCGGGCATCCTATGGGGCCGTTCACCTTGCTCGATTTTGTCGGCATCGACACGACATACTACATCGCGGAAATCATGTTCGAGGAATACCGCGAAACGCGGTACGCACCGCCGCCACTGCTCAAGCGGATGATGCTGGCCGGATTCCACGGGAAGAAGTCGGGCAAGGGGTTCTATGATTATTCATCCAAACCGCCGACCGTGACCTACCTGGGGTTGTAATCATGTTCTTCCCCCAATCGGTAGCCCAGTGGCACGCAGCCCTGAACGACTTTCCAGCCTTGTTGTTGGTCATGGCCCTGGGGTTCGACATCGCGGCGGCGGCAACCAAACGGGAATCGTTGCGGGCTGTGGCCTTCTGGTCCTTGACCGTTGGTGCCGTAGGCACGCTTGCCGCGTTGATCTCCGGCCTACGCGCCGAAGATTCCATGGATCACGGTGGCAGTGTGCATCTGGTCTTGGAGCGACACGAGACGCTGGCCATCACCGTCACGTTGGTCTTCGTCGCGCTTGCGGCATGGCGGATCTGGCGCCGGTCCGCCATGGGTACGGGGGAGCGACGCGCCTTCATGGCGGCGTCAGGCCTCGGCGTCTTGCTCGTCCTCTGGACGTCGCATCTCGGCGGCACCATCGTTTACGAATTCGGTGGAGGGATCTCGACTACTGTGTTGGAAGGTGCCTTGCAGGAACGCCAACGCGAACACTCACACGAGCAAGAGGTTGCCGCTTCTAGTGTGGATATGGCCGCCGGGGATCATCAACACGACTAGCCTGATGCAACGGACGTTCACGCCTTTCGCTTTGGTTCTCGCAGCCGTTTCTGCGGCCTGTGGCGCGAACAACGTGCGGCCCCTCTACGTACCGTTCATGGACGCCGTCGTAGATACGATCTCCGCGCCTCCCGACGTGGTTGTGGACTCGTTGGCAACCGTCGTGACGCTGCGTGGCTTCGAAATCGCCCGCATCACAGCGAGCGAAGGGTACCTCGAAACCAAGTGGTTCGACCTAGATGCGGACCGCTCTGGACGGACCTACACCCGTCACCCCGATCGGGTAATCCGGCTTCGGTTCTTTGCCGAGTTGGGCCGGGACTCGAGTACCGTGCTCCGGTCCGAAGCGGCGTACCGACCCAGACTCGATCCGTCTCTGCCGGAGCGCCAGGCGGAGGCGATGGTGCCGATCGACCACCCCGGAGACTCGATGCTGCAGAACGTGTTGGACCAACTGCGCCCAGCAGCAAGCCGAGTCGAGCCATGACCGCCGCACCGGCGGCTTCAGGAAAGGCGTTTTGCGTCGAGGTGCTCCCCAAGGTTTCGCGAACCTTCGCGGTGTGCATCCGTTTGCTCCCCACCAAACTGGAGCACCCGGTGTTGGTGGCCTACCTGTTATGCCGAATTGCCGACACGTTCGAGGATACGACCCGCTTATCGGTCGATGAGCGCATCAGGCTCCTGGCACATTTTCGGGGGGCGCTCGACGACCATTCGTCGACAGCCGCGCCGCTCCGTGATGCCTTTGCCGAACCGCAAACGGACGAGGAACTCCTGGTTCGCGAAGCCGACGTCGTGTTGGGAGAGTTTTGGGCATTGCCCGTAGAGCATCAGGACGCGATTCGTCCGTGGGTCCAGGAGATGTGTACCGGGATGGCCGAGTTCGTCCAACGTGCCCGTTCTGGCGAACAGCTCGAATCCCTGTCCACGGTGGAGGAACTCGACCGCTACTGTTACTACGTTGCCGGTACGGTGGGCCACATGCTGACCGCGCTTTTCAAGGTGCACTATGGACTGGGCAACGGACGCCGTCTTGCGCGCCTCGAGTCCCTGTCCACCAGCTTCGGGCTGGGACTTCAGCTGACCAACATCATCAAGGACGTGAGCGACGATCAGGCTCGTGGATGGAGTTTCGTTCCACGACAACTTTGCGAAATGGCGGGCATCCGACCCGAGGACCTTCAGAAGGAGGAACACGGCCCGGAAGGCAGGCGCGTGATGTTGATGCTCATCGACAAAGCAAAGGGGCATCTGCGCGACGCGCTCGAGTACTCGACGGCTCTTCCGCGCCGCGACTCGGGCGCACGACAGTTCTGCCTCACCTCACTGTATTTCGCGGTCCAGACGCTCCGATTGGCCGAGCGGGATGACCGACTTCTCGACCCCAACCACAAGGTCAAGATCACCAGGAGTGATGTCTTCCGCACGGTACGCATGACCAAAATGGTCGCACCGAGTAACCTGCTCGTGCGCCTCTACTTTCGCAGGCTAGCGGGTTCTGCGTGGAACAGCGGGCCAACGCGCTTGGGCTCGGCCGCCTCCTGATGAAGCCCTACCTCGACTTGTTGCGCCACGTGCTCGAGCATGGGAGTCCGAAAGATGACCGCACCGGCACGGGCACACTCGCCGTGTTCGGCCGCCAGCTGCGTTTCGATCTAAAGGCCGGGTTTCCGTTGGTGACGACGAAGAAGGTGCACCTCAAGTCCGTGATCCATGAGTTGCTGTGGTTCTTACGTGGTGACACGAACGTCAAATACCTGAACGATCACGGGGTCTCCATCTGGAATGAATGGGCCGACGAGAACGGCGACTTGGGTCCGGTATACGGAGCGCAATGGCGGTCGTGGCCGACGCAGGATGGGCAAGCCATCGACCAGATCGAGGCGGCGATTCACGAGATCCGGACCTACCCGCACTCGCGCCGGATCGTCGTAAGCGCATGGAACGTCGGTGAGATCCCCAAGATGGCCCTAGCACCGTGCCACGTGTTGTTTCAGTTCTACGTGAACGACGGCCAGCTATCGTGCCAGCTCTATCAGCGGAGTGCCGACCTGTTTCTCGGCGTCCCATTCAATATCGCGTCCTACGCGCTCCTCACCATGATGGTGGCGCACGTCACCGGCCTTGAACCCGGCGAGTTCATCCACACGTTCGGCGATACGCATCTCTATACCAATCATCTCGATCAGGTTCGGACCCAGCTCGAACGAGACCCCCGGCCGCTCCCCACCGTCACGCTCGACCCCGCAGTCAACCGCCTCGAGGAGTTTCGCTTCGAGGATATCGAAGTCGTAGGCTACGATCCCCACCCGCATATCAAGGCTCCGGTAGCCATCTGAACCTCGCCATCATCGCCGCGATGACCGAGAATCGAGTCATTGGCCGAAACAACGATCTGCCGTGGCGCCTTCCCGCAGACCTCAAACGGTTCAAGGCTCTCACCATGGGACATCCACTCATCTTGGGCCGGAAGACGTTCGAGTCGATTGGGCGGCCGCTGCCCGGCCGTCGCATGATCGTCCTCTCTCGCAATCCATCCTATGTCGTCGAGAATGTGGAAACCGTATCCTCACTCGAGGCCGCACTCGAACGCGTCTCCGATGTCGACCGAGCCTTCGTTGCCGGCGGCGCTACCGTATACGCCCAGGCAATGCAACACGCCGATGAGCTTCACCTTACCATCATCCACGAGGTGATCGAGGGCGATACGTATTTTCCACACTTCGACGTGCGCGACTGGACGATCATCGAATCCGAACGTCGCTCAAGTGACGCGCGCAATCGTTATCCACATACTTTTCGCTCCTATCGAAGACGGCAATGACGCTCGATTGAGTAGCGACGCGCACCCATCGCGTGTCATCCGAAAAAAAATCGCCGACCAAAATCGAGAAACCTATTGCGTATCGCGCAGTTTTTTCGTAATGTGATCCGCAGGAGAAACTCCATTTGGATTTCTTTTGCGAATAGGGCTCGCTTACAATCAAACACCACTTGGTGTCGATACCACAATCGACCCCAAGGTCGTGTCGTCTCTACACGGACCAATCGATGCGTTTGTCGAGTGGGACGAACCGGAAACGATTGCGGCCGTCGCGAATGCGTTGAGCACATTTGGCCACGTCGTGCAACTCGAGGCCGTTGATGATTTTGCTCAGCGACTCGCCAACGCGAACGTCGATTTCCTTTTCAACATGGCTGAAGGTCTCCACGGCCCTAATCGCGAAGCTCACGTTCCCGCCATCGCAGAATTCCTTGATATCCCGTATCTCGGGAGCGATCCTCTCGCAGTCAGCCTGACACTCCACAAGGCGCGAGCCAAAGACATACTGATCCGGCGGGGCGTGCCCACCCCAGCCTATATCTTCATCGAGTCACCCTCCGACCTTTCCGCCTTCGACCGATTCGATCACTACCCGTTGTTTCTCAAACCAGCGTGGGAGGGATCCTCAAAAGGAATAGCCGAGGCCAACCACGTAAGCGACGCCGAGGCCGCAAAGACCCGAGCACATGAACTACTGGATCTCTATCACGAGCCGGTGCTCGCCGAGAGGTTCCTGTCGGGAGACGAATTCACCATCGCCGTGCTTGGCAATGAACCGGACGCACGGTGTTTGCCCCTCATTCGATATCGCTTCGACGTTTTGCCTGGCGATGCATTGCCCATCATGGGCTACGAGGCCAAGTGGCTGTGGGATCAACCCGGAACGGATTTTCAGGTTCTCGAATGCCCGGCGAACATCGACGAGCGACTCGCTGCACGAATCCGGAAGACGGCCCTTGGGGCCTACCGAGCCCTCGGGTGCCGTGACTGGAGCCGCGTCGATATCCGCCTGGACGAACATCGGGACCCACAGGTCCTCGAAATCAACCCGCTTCCCGGAATCATCCCGGACCCCGATGCGAACAGCTGCTTTCCATGGGCGGCTGCCGTCGACGGCATGACGTACGACGAACTGATCCAGACGGTCACCGAAGTCGCATGGCACCGAGTCAGTGGCAAGGAACTCGGGGTGAGGCCATTGGCACGGGTGGCGATGTGAGGATCGTCATCTTGTATGACATGGGCGCTACAGACTGGACGCAAGAAGACGTGCACGCGGTACTCGGCTGCGTCGATGCTACCAGTCATGCCCTCGAGCAGGAGGGACACGAGGTGGAGCGCGTCGCCGTCGGCAGCGACTTCACATGGCTCGACCGGGTTCGTACCGCAGACGTCGTGTTCAATCTGTGTGAGGGTGTCGGTGGCCAGAGCCACCTTGAATCACACGTGGCATCTACCATCGAGCTTCTCGGTGTGCCGGCCACCGGCGTATCCGCATGGACGATGGTGATGTGTTACGACAAGCCGATGTTGAACACCATTCTCGCCGCCAATGGGCTTCCGATCCCGGCGTGGCGAGTCCCGACGGACGATACCGACCTGGACGACTTCCCATTGCCGGCCATCGTCAAGCCGGCATCTGAAGACGCGAGCATTGGGGTCGACCAGGGCGCCGTCGTGACTGATGCCGATGAGCTGCGCGAGCGCGTAGCGTGGGCTCACAAAGAATTCGGCGATGTCATCGTTCAGCAGTACATCGCCGGGCGGGAGATTGCCGTGGCGTTTGTCAGTGACGAGGTACTCCCGCTTTCCGAGATCGATTTTTCCACGATGCCTGAAGACCATTGGCCGATCGTGACGTTCGAGGCCAAGTGGTCACCGAACAGCCCAGACTACAAAGGAACCGTCCCCGTGTGCCCGGCAGACATCGATGACGATCTCAGGGATCGGATCGTAACCATCGCGTCGGATGCATGGAAAACCGTGCGGGGACATGGCTATGGTCGCGTCGACTTCAGGATCGATGACGAAGGTTCGCCTTGGCTACTGGAGGTCAATCCGAATCCGGATTCGTCACCCTATGCCGGCTTGGCCAATATGGCGATGGCTCACGGGTGGACGTACGACGAGTTGGTGATGCGGATACTCGCCGAAGCCTTTGTCGCCACCCAACCAGCCGGAGCACCCAGCGGATGAGCGTGACGGTCGAACCCATCGTTTTGCGTGCCCCCGATCCGACAGATCGCGACCAGGTCGATGCGATGGTCCGCGCCACCGGTGTCTTCCGAGATTCCGAGGTCGCGATCGCGCTCGAAGTTTTCGATGACGCGGCAGCAAATCCCGGAAAGGACTATTTCGGGCTCGGCGCATACGATAGCGACCGCCTCATCGGCTTCACCCTCTACGGTCGGACACCCGGAACGGAAACGACCTGGGACCTCTATTGGATCGTGGTCGATCCCGACGGCCACCGCCGCGGGATCGGTAGGCAGCTCATGGATGCAACGGAGGCCGAGATGCGAGAACAGGGTGGCACTCTGATCGTCGTCGAGACTTCGTCGCGAGACGACTATGGACCGACCCGCAACTTCTACGAGGCGCTGCTCTACGACCGGGCCGCCTATATCGCCGACTACTACGCCGAAGGCGACGACTTGATCGTCTTCACCAAACGATTCCCCTCCCACAGCAAGACGGGTGACCATGGCTGATTGGCAAAAGCTCCTTCGTGATCGAAGTCTCCGTTCGCTCGAGCAGCTCGTCGAGCGGTTCGGGCCCGAGCACTTCTCCGATCTGCATCGCCTCACGCTGGCGATCGACAAATTCGAGTTCCGAATCTCTCCGGCAATGTTGGATCTGATTCAGGAACCCGGAGATCCCATCTGGAAACAATACGTACCAGATGAACTCGAACTCGAAGTTGTGCACGGCACCGAAGACAGTCTGAACGAAGACGCGGACAGTCCCGTACCGAACATCACGCATCGTTATCCCGACCGCGCGCTGTTTCTGGTGTGCCCGGTCTGCGCCTCGTACTGCCGGTTCTGCACGCGTAGGAGGAAGGTGGGCGACCCCGACAAGATCCCGATAGCACAGTTGGAGAGCGCGTTTCAATACCTCGAAGAACACAGTGAGATACGCGACGTGATTCTGTCTGGCGGCGATCCGCTGCTCCTGTCAGATCGACGGCTTGACCTCATCTTGACGCGGTTGCGGAAGATCTCGCACATCGAGATCATCCGGATCGGAAGTCGCGTGCCGTGCCACCTCCCGGAGCGCATTACGCCGGAACTGTGCAAGGTGCTGCAGAAGCACCACCCGCTCTACATCAACACGCACTTCAATCACCCGGCAGAGCTGACCCCGCAAGCCGTCAAGGGACTCGGCATGCTCGCCGACGTCGGTATCCCCCTGGGCTGCCAAACGGTCTTGCTCGCAGGGGTAAACGACGACGTTTTAGTGATGAAAGAACTGATGCAAAAGCTCCTCGTCGCGCGTACACGCCCTTACTACATCTACATGTGCGACAACGTGGCCGGTGTCGAGCATTTCAAGACCACCCTCGAGAAGGGACTCGAGATCATCGAAGGCCTGCGCGGATGGACGAGTGGACTGGCGGTGCCGCATTTCGTGATCGATGCGCCCGGCGGCGGCGGCAAGATCCCATTGATTCCGGAATACGTGGAAAGTATCACCGACGACGAGGTAGTACTTCGAAACTACAAGGGTGAGCGGTTCGTGTGGTCGCAACCGGCCGTGCCCGCCATGGCAACCGCCGGGGGGCACGATCCCGAATATGATTTCCTTGGCCTGCTCGACGGGAAGGTGGCGGGGCCCACCCCTTCCAACAGCGGTTCGAACGGGCAGGGCAACAGGAGATCCCCGAAACGCCGACGGCCGTAGCGCAAACACGCCACGGCCGCCTCCTGCCGTCAGGACCGGAAGTCGCTGGCTGCTAGGCCTCGGCTAGCTGCTTTTCCTTCTCCTCACCGACCTTCCGCGCCACGTCAGGTGGCGCGTCCTGGTACGACGAGAACTCCCAATGAAACGTCCCACGCCCGTGGGTCATGGAGTGCAATGTCGTACTGTACCGGTACATCTCCGCTTCCGGCACCATGGCCTTTACTTTGGTCAGACGTCCGTCCGATTCACTGCCGAGAATCTGCCCACGGCGCGATGACAAATCGCCCATGACCTCACCAAGATTCTCTTCCGGCGTCCAGACCTCGACCTGGAGAATCGGTTCCAGTAGAACGGGCTTGGCCCCCTTCGCCACCTTCTTGAACGCCAGAATTCCCGCCATCCTGAATGCCTGTTCACTGCTATCCACATTGTGATACGACCCGTCGTAGCACTCGATTCTGAAGTCGACCACAGGATACCCCGCCACAACACCCCGTTCGGACGCTTCCTTTATGCCCTTGTTGACAGCTGGGACGAACTTTCCGGGAATCACTCCACCCTTGATCTGGTCGACGAACTCGTACCCGCTTCCGCGAGGCATGGGAGCAATGCGAACCCAGCAATCGCCGTACTGGCCGCGACCGCCGCTCTGCTTCTTGTGCTTCCCCTGACCTTCGGCTTTGCCGCGGAACGTCTCGCGATAGGCAACCGCGGGGCGACCGAGTTCGGCATGCACCCCGAACTTGCGTTCGAGTCTTCCGATGATGATCTCGAGGTGCCGCTCACCACGACCCGAAATCAACGTCTGGCGAAGTTCCGCGTTGAACTCGTGCCGAAAGGTCGGATCCTCTTCATGGAGTTTCTGTAGGCCTGTCGAAAGCTTGTCCTCTTCTGCTCGATTCTTCACCTGAACCGACAGAACCGTGAGAGCCTCAGGGAACGGGATCTTCGGAAGGACCACCGGCCGCTTCTCGGTCGATAAGGTGTCGTTGGTGTGCGTGTCGCGGAGCTTTGCCACCACGCCAACATCACCGGCATGCAACATCGGCACCTCTTCGCGGTCCTTCCCCTGCGCGACCGACACGTGATTGAGCTTCTCCGTCGCCTCGCGCGGTGCGTTGTACACTGTCATTCCGTTGGTCACGGTACCTGAATAGATGCGGAAGAACGACACGTCACCGACATGCGGTTCGGAAACGGTCTTGAAGACCTGGGCCACGAATTCCCCATCGTCCGAGGTCACTATTTCCACCGGCTCGGCTTTACCCCACGTTTCTCCCATAATGGCGGGACGCTCGGTCGGTCGCGGCATCATTTCGACGAGCTTGTTGAGCAGTGCTCGCATACCATAAGTCGTGACCGCGGAGCCTACCAATAGGGGACAGAGTTCACCCGATGCAACGCCCGCCTTCATGGCCGCAATCGTCTCGTCACGCGAGATCTCTTCACCCCCTAGGTAACGCTCGAGAAGATCGTCGTCCGTGGTAGCGATCGTCTCGATCAATTCCTGCGAGTAGGTCTCGAAGCGGTCCCTGTATTCGTCAGGGATCTCGACCTCTTCGTACTCGCCCGTCTTGGTGCCGGACTTGTACATGTGGCACTTCTTTGAAAAGAGGTTGATGATGCCCTTGAAATCCGGCCCCTCGCCGACAGGAATCTCGATAGGAATGACCTTGGACGTGAGGTGCTCTTTGATGTCTTGGTAGACCCTCTCGAAATCCGCGTGCTCTTTGTCCATCAACGACAGGAAGAACATCCGGGCCAGTCCGCGCTGTTCCGCGTAACCCCAAGCACTCTCCGTTCCAACCTCCACGCCGGACGTGGCGCTGATCACGACTAGGGCCGAATCGGCGGCATAGATTCCGGCAATGGCATCACCGACGAAATCCAGATATCCCGGCGTGTCGATCAAGTTGATTTTCGCGTCCATCCACTCCGCATGAGCGAGCGCGAGATTGATCGAGTACTGACGTTCGATTTCGTCTGGGGTGTAATCTGTCAGGGAGTTCCCCTGGTCCACTGAGCCGTGCCGTTTGCTGGAACCGGCTACGAATGCAAGAGCATCTACCAGGCTGGTTTTTCCACTGCCGCCGTGTCCAACCACGGCGACATTACGGATGGCATCTCCTTTATAGACGCGCACGTCCCGACCTCCTGCTTAAGGTGTTCGGAACTTGTCGGCGGGTACAAACTGACGCAAGGAGCCGGGCAACGGCGGCCGGCAATCCTCCGCGCGGTTGACCTAGGGGTCAGTCGGGCGGATATCCAACTCGGAGATCAGGGCCCGTTCCGGCAGGCTGAGCACGCTGACAACGGCATCTGCCACGTCCTGTGGTTGGAGTTTGTGCTCCGGCCGGTCGACTGTCACCCCTGCCTTGTCGAAGAACGGCGTTACCACGCTCCCGGGACAGATCGCGGTCACCCGCAGCCCGGTTTTCCGTGTTTCGAGAAACATCGACTTCGAGAACCCGAGCACTGCGTGCTTTGCCGCCGCATAGGCGGCCGCACCAGGCACAGCGTTCCGGCCCGCGAGTGAGGCGACGTTTATGATGTGACCGCGCGACTCGATCAGGTCGCTCATGAACGCCCGACTCATCAAGAAAACGCCTCGGACGTTGACGGCCATTGTCTCATCGAACTGCGCAGTGGTCATTTTCGCAACGGACACGAAATGCGCGAGACCCGCATTGTTGATCAACACATCGACCCCGCCGAGCGCCTCGCGAGCGCCGGCATGGAAACGAGCCACGTCATCTTCCTCCCCGACGTCACAGGGAACGCCGTACACCGTCACGCCCTTACCTTGAAGCTCGGCGACCACACGAGTGACCTTGTCAGCGCTCCGCGAACACACCGCCAGTCTGGCACCGGCGGCACCTAGCCGCTCCGCGATCGCCTTGCCGATTCCCTCCGTCGCGCCTGTAACGACGCACCGTGCACCATCGAGTCGCATAGAACGTCTCTCCCTTTTTCCTATTGAACGTAGACCGTTTTCGCATTGACGAACTCACGAATGCCATGCCCGGCCAGCTCGCGGCCGTACCCGGATGCCTTGACTCCCCCAAACGGTAACCGGGGATCCGATTTCACAAATGCGTTGACGAAACATGCTCCGGCTTCCAGTTCATCCCGAGCGATCCGTTCGCCGCGCGCAATATCTCGCGTGAACACCGCGGCACCGAGTCCGAATTCGGTGTCGTTGGCGATCCGGACGGCATCCGATTCATCTCGTGCCCCGATAATCGCAGCCACCGGTCCAAAGAGTTCGTCGTCATACGCCGGCATGCCCGGCTGGACCCCCGTGAGGACGGTAGGCGGGTAGAATGCACCGGGGCCGTCAGGGACGGTGCCGCCGAGGGCCACCGTGGCCCCCTTCGCCACAGATGCCTGCACTTGCTCGTGCAGCTCGTTGCGCAAATCCACCCGTGCCAGTGGGCCGACGTCAGTCGACTCGTCCATTGGGTTTCCGACTTGTGCGGCTTGCATGCGCTCGACGAAACGCTGTTCGAACTCGGCGAGCACGGCATTCACGACAATGAACCGTTTGGCCGCCACACAACTCTGCCCCGCGTTGATGAGGCGGGAAGTCACGCACGCCTCCACCGTATGCGCGAGATCCGCATCTTCGAGCACAACATACGGATCACTTCCGCCAAGTTCCAGCACCGTTTTCTTGAGCACCTCGCCTGCGGTCGACGCCACGGCGCTCCCCGCAGGTCCGCTTCCGGTCAGGGTGACGGCCCGGATGCGTCGGTCGCGAATCACCTCGCCCACGCGGGCCGACCCGACCGGTAGCACCCTGAACAAATCTTCCGGGAACCCAGCCTCGCGGAACATCGCCTCGATGGCAAAGGCGCAACCGGTCACGTTAAAGGCGTGCTTGAGCACTCCACCGTTCCCGGCCATCAGCGTTGGCGCCGCGAATCGGATCACTTGCCACAGTGGGAAGTTCCAGGGCATCACCGCCAGTACCACGCCGATCGGCCGATACGCCACATAGCTCTTGGATGCGTCGGTGTCCGCCGGTTCTGGAGCCAGGAAGCGCTCGGCGTTGTCCGCATAGTAGTCGCAGACCCAGGCACATTTCTCGACCTCAGCCCGCGCCTGGCCGATCGGCTTTCCCATCTCCCGCACCATGAGTTCGGCCAGGGGCGTGACCCGCCCGCGCAGGGTCGACGCGGCGGCACGCATTAACGATGCGCGCTCGTCGAATGACGAGCGCCGCCAGGCGGCAGCCGCCGCGTCGGCCGCACCGAGAATCCGGTCGACCTCCGCGGGATCGGCCTCAGGGTATTCGGCAAACAGTTCGCCGGTAGTAGGGTCGATCGACTGTCACAGCATCTTGCACTCTTTCCGAGGTCGGACAAGCCGACACCTTACCTGGACGTTATCTTGTAACTCTCATGCCAGAAATCTTCCGTGAAGGCCTCCTGAAGGGAACGACCGCCCTGATTACCGGCGGCGGGACCGGCATCGGATACGGTATCGCAGAAGTCTTCGCCAAATGTGGGGCCGACATTGCCATTGCCAGCCGCAAGCCGGCAAACACCGAGCCCGCTGCCAAACGCCTGGCCGAGTACGGTACGAAGGTGATCACGGTCCCGGTCAACGTCCGTAAGCGCGATGCCGTGGTCGCGATGGTAGAAGAGACTGCGAAGCAACTGGGCCGAATCGATGTGCTCGTGAATAACGCGGCAGGCAACTTCTACGCTCCTTCGGCCGAACTCACCGAGAACGGATGGAAGGCAGTGATCGAGACCGACCTGTACGGTACCTTCTTCTGTTCGCAAGCGGTCTATCCCGTGATGGTCGAGCAAGGTGGCGGGAGCATCGTGTCGATTTCCATGACGCTGCATTATCGCGGATGGCCGAAGATGGCGCACGCCACGGCCGCTAAAGCCGGCGTGGACGCCCTGACCCGGACCCTGGCAATCGAGTGGGCATCCGACAAGATCCGGGTCAATGCTGTCGCTCCCGGGCCAATACCCACCGAAGGTGTACAAAAAGCGTTCGGCGATGGAGGCGTAGCGATCGACGAGAAGATGGGGCGCCTCATTCCGCTCGGGCGATGGGGGGCGCCGGAGGACATCGCGAATATGGTCGCATATCTCTGTGGCCCTGCGGGCGAGTGGATCACCGGCCAGATTTTTGTGGTCGACGGCGGCAGTTCTCTCTCGAAGACGTAACGTACGGAGCCCTTGGAGCACCTTCTCGTCGGCCTTGCGAGCATCGTCGTCCTTGGCATCGGTGCACAGTGGGTAGCGTGGCGCCTCCACCTTCCCGCCATTCTGCTCCTCCTCGTTGTCGGTTTTTTGGCCGGACCTGTTTTCGGCCTCATCCACCCCAACGAAATCTTTGGCGACCTTCTTTTTCCGATCGTATCGTTGTCCGTCGCCATCATACTGTTCGAGGGCGGTCTCAGTCTCAACATCGCTGAACTCGGGGAAATCGGTCGCGTCGTACGCAACCTCATCGGGGTCGGGATCCTGGTGACTTGGAGTTCGGCCACGATCCTCGCCTATTACCTCCTCGGTTTTTCCTTGCCGCTCGCGGTTCTCTTGGGTGCCATTCTGGTCGTCACCGGACCAACAGTGATCGTGCCCCTCCTCCGTCAGATCCGGCCTGACGGACGCGTGGGAGACGCAATCAAGTGGGAAGGCATGGTCAACGATCCCTTAGGGGCGATCATCGCCGTTCTTGTGCTGGAGGTGATTCTTTCCGGAGGGTTCGAGCAGGGTCTGGCCGTTGCGTCTGTCGGTATCCTCGAGGCCCTGTTCTGGGGAAGCTTCGTCGGGCTCGCCGGCGCGGCGATCATCGTCGTCATCCTGCGCTTCTACCTCGTCCCCGACTTCCTGCAAAACCCGGTGGCGCTCACGCTGGTCCTGTTCGTGTTCGCGGCTGCCAACTTGCTACAACAGGAGTCCGGACTCCTCGCCGTGACGGTCATGGGGGCGGCACTCGCCAGCCAACAGTTCGTGACGGTCAAACACATCGTCGAGTTCAAAGAAGACCTGCGCGTCCTTCTCATTTCCGTGCTGTTCATCATGCTTGCCGCGCGGCTACCGCTCAACGATCCCACCTATTGGAGTCCTCGGAGCCTGCTGTTTGTAGCTGTGCTGATCGTGATTATCCGACCGGCCGCCGTCGCGCTGGCTACCTGGGGCTCGCAGTTCAATTGGCGCGAACGCGTTTTCCTGGGGTTCATGGCACCCCGCGGCATCGTGGCGGCTGCCGTCGCTTCGATCTTTGCGATCGACCTCGCCGACACGGCCGGCCTCGAGGCAGATCGGTTGGTATCAGTCACCTTCATGGTAGTCGTCGGTACGGTCACCTTCTACGGGATCGCTGCCCCTATTGTGGCACGCCGCCTAGGGGTCGCCACGCCAAACCCGCAGGGATTTCTATTGGTCGGGGCGGCCAAGTGGATTCGCGACGTTGCCCATGTCGTCGAAAACCAGGGTCTGCGCGTCGTCTTGGTCGACTCCAACTGGACCAATGTCACCACCGCCAGGCGTGACGGCCTCACCGCCTACTACCTCGACATTCTGGATGAGGGCGTCGAGGATGAGATCGATCTATACGGGATCGGTCGATTGCTCTCTCTGACCCCCAACGACGAGGTGAACGCATTGGCAGCGTTGCACTTCGGGGATCTGTTCGGACGTGCCAACGTATTTCAACTCCCCCTGGGTGACCACCCAAGCGGCAAACGACGGGAGAGCATTCCAGAACATCTGCGCGGACGTTGGGTGTTTAGGCAGGACGCGACCCATGAGTTCATACGGGCACGGGTCCAAGCCGGTGCCACGATCAAGCGCACGAACCTGACCGAAGAATTTACCTATCAGGATTTTGTCGAGCGGTACGGCGAGTCTGCAATTCCCTTGTTCATCATCCGTGGCGGCGATGTCTCGATCATGACCGTCGCCAACCCACCGACGCCAAAAGCCGGTCAGACTCTCATCAGCCTAGTCGACGATCCCAAAGAGTAGGAACCCTCCACCCGCGCTGCGCGTTGTGTGGAATAGTGGGACATCCGCGTCAACTAGGGGGTAAGGGTGCATCGACAGGGTCAGACATTCCGCCACATAGTACCACTCCTTCTCGCCGCGTCGGTAATCGGGTGTTCGGACGCGGCAGCACAATTGGACGACGATTGGCGCACGGATTTTTCCAAGCACATCGTGCCGTTGAATGAGATCGTGTCAGGCGGCCCACCCAAGGATGGCATCCCCCCCATCGACAACCCCAAGTTCGTCTCGGTGCGTGACGCGGATGCTTGGTTGGATGACGACGAACCAGTCATTGTGGTGAACCTGGGGCAGGACGCCAAAGCATACCCGCTCCAAATCTTGATGTGGCATGAGATCGTAAACGACGAGATCGCCGGCATTCCGATTACGGTCACGTTCTGTCCGCTCTGCAACACCGCACTCTCGTTCGACCGACGCTTCGACGGCCAGGTGCTCGATTTTGGCACTACCGGACGCCTCCGCTACTCGGACCTCGTGATGTACGACCGCCAAACCGAAACGTGGTGGCAACAGGCCACAGGACAGGGTCTGGTCGGTCATTACGCGGGCGAACGACTGGAGTTCATCGCTTCGCCACTCGTAAGCTGGGAGACATTCAAGCGCACCCACCCAAAGGGAAGGGTGCTCTCCAGAGACACCGGACACGCGCGTACCTATGGTAGCAATCCGTACGTTCGGTACGATGAGTTGAACCGGGACCCCTATCGGTCGTTTTTTGACGCGGAGGTCGACCGCCGGCTTCCTGCGAAGGAGCGGGTCGTCGCGTTGTCGGCGGATGGCAATGCCAGGGCCTACCCTTTCTCCGCACTCAGCGAAGTACGGGTTATCAACGACAGGTTCGATGGCCGCGACATCGTCGTGGTATGGGCGCCGGGCACGATGAGTGCGCTCGACGCCGCCGAGATTCGTGACAGCCGTGACGTCGGCGCGAGCGGCGTGTTCAACCGGCGTATCGGCGACCGAGTACTCACGTTCATGCGGGCCGACGATGGCCTGTTCATAGACGAACAGACAGGGTCAACGTGGAACGTGTTGGGGATGGCTGTTGGCGGCCCACTCGAGGGCCTGCAACTCGAACCGGTGCCACACGGAAATCATTTTTGGTTCGCCTGGGCGGTGTTCAAGCCGGAGACGGAAGTGATTACGGGCGGGAAGGCGGGAAGGCAGGAAGACGGGAAGGATTAGTGGTGATGCTCCCCGTCTTCCTGCATTCCCGTCATCTCGTCTATCGACCCCCGCATCAACTCAGCCCGTATCACCGCTCTAATTCCCGCGAGCTGATCTTCACCGGCATACCCTATCCAGCGCTGTAACACGCGACCCTCGCGGTCGACTGCCACGGTATAGGGGAGCCCGTAGTAGTGAAACTTCGCCTGCAGTTTGCCCTTGCCCAGCAGTACCGGAAAATCGAAACCGAACTCGTCAATGAACGCTCTGGCGTCGGCTACGGCTATGTCTTCGTTCATCGTGATGAAGAGAAAATCATCGTGGGTGATGGAGCGACGAAGTGAGTCCAAGGCGGGCATCTCTTCCCGGCACGGGAGACACCAGCTTGCCCAGAAATTGATGAGTACGACTTTCCCGCGAAGATCCTCCTTGAGCATCCGACTTCCATTCATCCGGCCGAGGTCGAACGACGCCAGCGGTTCCCGCTCCGTGGGTGCGACACCCGTCAGCAGTCGGAACGGATCGACCCGATACACGCGGCCCTCCGAGTCGACGGCGAGCGTGGGCAACGGGTCGGCCAGCTCTACTGACCGAAGGAGCGTACCATCTTCGGGATCGAGAACATCGACACGACTGGCGGACGTCGTGAACCCAGGAATACTCAGGACATACAACAAACCGTCCGGGCCCGTAGCAATGCCGAGGTTGACCGGCGCATAGTCGATCACCGGACCATCATCGCCGATCTCGATTCGGGGATCAACCGTCGTTTGGGGCAGTCCTCGGTGCACAATCCAAAGTGTGTCACCAGTCGGGGAGAATGCCACGATCTCGTCCCTGATAAAGGGGGCGAAATAGACCACGCCATCGTAGGTCGTCACGTGGCCGGCATTGGCGATCTCCGCCAATAAAATATGTGACGGCAGGACAACCGAACCTAAGGGCGCCACAATATCCCCTTCTGCGCTCACCCGGACGAGGAGCGGGTCCTGCTGCGTTGCCAACCTAAAGGCAAACAGTCGAGACGACCGCGAAATCCATGCTCCCCCATCGAGAGCAGTGACCGCGGAGGCTTGGGCAAACCCAGTGGGCGTCGACCGAACGATTTCGCCGGCGGCATCGACGCGATGCACCGTTCCCTCCGTGTCAACGACCCAGTATTCCCCGTTTTCCCGAGCCGCCACACTCGTCGGCTCGCGCCCTTCTAGCCGCAATCGGATACGATGGGGATTCAATCGATCATCGAAACGTATCGCGCCACCCGCGCCGTCGAGCGTGACTCCGCCGCCTGCGCTCGTGGTCGATACTCCATAGCCTTGAAACCACAACAAGGAAACACCTCGATCTGGGAAGATCGTGTCGAGGACGAGGTGTTCTCGCGGCTCCGTTGCGTATACGTGCCGAACCCCCTCGATCACTGAATCTGCCGCCGGCGTATAACCGGGGTTCGACACCGAGAGGGCCGGTCGAGCCGGGCCCTCAGCGCCTGTGGAAATGGCGACCATTACAAGAACCGCCAGGAATCCCAGGATCGATGCGAGGATGGGCAGGGTCGAAACCCGGCCCATCCCAAAGCGAGCAAATGCCACAGTTACATGCTGATGGATGCGATCTGGATGGCCATGGCACCACCAGCTTCAAAGACCGTCCCCTTCACCGTTACCTTGTGCTCGGCATGTGGCTTGAGCTGCGTGTTCTCACTGCCGCCGGGCATTCCGGTGCTCACCGGCAGATAGAGCGTGCCGTCATCACCGAGAATGGCAAGCGGAACGCCCGCGTCAGCGCACACTTGGGCACACATGCGGTGCTCTGCACCTGTGAGGTTGAACGCGAACTTACAGGAAAGATCGATGACCGTCCCACTAATGGTCATTTCCTTCCCTTCGGGCTTGTCCATCATCTGCGCTGTCGCCGTTGCCGGCAAGGCAAACGCGACCACGGCGCTGACGCCCAGGGATGCTACGAGCTGCTTCAACATGCGTCCTCCTACAAGAAGATTGAGAGTTCCGAACCCGGGGAGTCGTCCCGCGGGAAATCACCCAAATATGTGGGCGCTTCGGATAACCTCGGGCGCACGCCGGTGGTTCCCGGACCCCACGAATCGACTCAATCTGTCGCGAAAATCTCGGCCAACATCCCGCGCTTGTCGCGCCCCTTGAACACCGTTCGCAACATCATCAACTCGTCGATGTTCCCCAAGGTGAGAAGGCCCACCAGCTGGCCCAGGGAGTCGAGAACCGGCGCCGACGAGCACCGAGCAAGGCCCAAACGGGCAAGCGCTTCGTGCAAGGAGTCATCCGGACTAACCGTTGCATAGTCAGGATCCACCACCTCGGAAATGGCAGCGGCGCTGCCAAGTTCCTTGAGCGCTGCTACCAACCGCTGCCGGTAGAGCATGCCGATTAGCCGGTTGTCCGTTTCCACGGGAAAGTCCTGTTGGCTGCCGGCAAGGAGTTGATTTGCCGCGTCTCCGAGCGGGTGGGCACCGGACAGAACCGTGAAATCCGTGAGCATCGCATCCCGAACCGTGAGGCCCTCAAGGGTGGTGCGAATCCGCACCTGCTGCGCTTCGGCCCTCGCACCCAGAAACACGAAGATCGCGATGAGAAGGAGAAAGGGATTGAGTGGATTCAAGGCGACGAACCCAAAGACTACCGCCATCGCCTGTCCCATCCTGGCTGCAATGGACGTGGCGCGTCCGTAGTCCAAGCGGAGGGCCAACAGGCTGCGCAGGATTCTGCCGCCATCCATGGGAAAGGCCGGCAACAGATTGAACAACACCAGCACGACGTTGATCCACATCAACTGAACAAAAAAAGGACCACCTAGATCAAGCAGCGACCGAATCGGCTGCAACGAGTCAGTGGCCACCAGGATTACCCAAAGAATGCCCGCGATCACGACGTTGACTGCCGGTCCCGCCACAGCAATGAAAAACTCCTCGACCGGTTCGTCCGGCGCTCGCTCGAGTCGAGCGATTCCGCCAATCGGCAGGAGCGTAATGTCCTTGGTTTGGATATCGAACCGTTGCGCCGTCAGGGCGTGCCCGAGCTCGTGTAGGACCACACAGCCGAACATCGCCAAGAGCAAGGTGACACCCTTGGCAACCACGGACAGGTTGGCCCCCCCAGACGCATACGCGATCGCTACGTACGTAACGAGGATCAGAAACGTCCAATGGACCTGAATCAGGATTCCGCGGACGCGAGCGAGCTTCAACGACCACCTCATCATACAAACCTACCAACAGCGTCAGGGGCATTCCAAACCACCCGGGGCCTGAAGCTCTCTTCAGGACGCGTTCACCACCTGATCACCGCCAGCTCTCTACGCTCCGGACAGGGTAGTTGATTGAAGACAGGCCCAAGGAGGTCACCATGACCAAGAAACGGCTGCTCGTCCCAGTCGACGGCTCACGGTTCGCCGAAGCAAGCTTTCCTGCCGCGATCACGCTCGCCGAACGCTTGGACGCCGAGTTGGAACTCGTCACCGTATTCTTCGATGAGCCGGTGATGGCCGATTGGGACATTCCCACAGCAGATCTCGAGGCGTTTCACAAGGAGTACATCGAAGACGCCGCCACGCGAATCCGTACGACCTCATCGATCGACGTAACCACAACAGTACTTGGTGGTCCTGTTGGCGAAACCCTCGAACGGCACGCAGCAGGACGATCTCCTGATTTGGTGGTCATTTCGACCCATGGCCGCGGGCCGATCATGCTGCCACTGCGGACTTCGGGGCAGAAGGTCTCTCTGCCACGGGCGAGGTGGGGGTCGGAGTGCAACCTGCCACGGCGATCATCCGGCATGCGTGTGCCGCCGGAGCCGATCTGATCGCCCTCGCGACGCACGGGCGTGGGGCGTGCCTCGGCTGGTATTGGGAAGTGTGGCTGACAAGGTGGTGCGGGGAGCACCGATGCCCGTGCTCGTCGTGCGACCCGGGTAGGAGCCAACCGGTCGAGTTCACCCAAATACAAAACCCCCGGTGCCCTCCCGTGCACCGGGGGTGAGGGATATCCCTCCGAGTTTTCGTTTTTGTGAGACTCCACACTTTGCAGCGGATTGCTCGTTCGACAATCCCCAATCGTCTCGCCTGCGGCCACCGCATCGAAGCCTCCGAGAACCCAGCGACACCCGAAGGTGCCGGCCCTACCCCTCTAGGGCAGTTCCCGCAGTATCGCCTTGGTCGGCGACAACTGCATTTTATCGGTAGCGCCATTAAGGGTTGGTTAATTCCACCTGAAGGCCCGCGACAAGAGCCCTTCAGGAACTGTTCATAAGGCCGTCATGCCTGGGCCTTTACGCTTCAATTGTCCGGAACAAAGGGGGAACACCGTGTCCTG
>Ga0114949_10000363_pt1 | contig 23378 bp, 20 predicted proteins | sample N074metaG_FD_83505 | JGI IMG/M metagenome (GOLD analysis project Ga0114949, IMG submission 83505) | Deep subsurface microbial communities from Kermadec Trench to uncover new lineages of life (NeLLi) - N074 metaG | ecosystem: Environmental > Aquatic > Marine > Ocean trench > Sediment | place...
CAAATTGCCATGGTAGCGTGTGTTGGGAGTTACGCCAACGTAAAAAGAGTTACGCCAACGTAAAAAGCGTTACACCAATGAAAAAAAACTACGCCAACATAAAATTAGTGAGTACAGGAAAAGCGCATAAAAAAGGGCGCCGAAGCGCCCTTGAATAACTCTGGTTGAACCTGGTTCTAGTAGTGACCCAGAGCGTAGGTTAGTTCAAGACCGTACAATCGAGGAGATGTTACTCCAGCCGTATGGCGGAAAAATTCACTCTCAGGCTCTCGCAGGATCTGCAGTACGCCGATATCGTCAAGCACGTTATTCACAAAACCGGACACCCTCCAGCTTCCAGTAGTCGAAGTCCATGTGGCGCGAAAGTCCAGCCTGTCGTAGGAGTCAGCCCTCTCTGCGTCATTTTCAAAAGGCGAGTAGTAAACCTCGTCAATCCAGCTGTAAACTCCGAAAAACTCGAGGTTCGATCCACCGGATAGTGGTAAGGCGTAACTTCCCCAGAGGGTGTACTTCATTTCCGGAACCTGCAGGATCTGGTTGCCATTGATATTCTCAAGCTGACCTATAGCGGCCGGGAACACACTGGCTGGTGTGTTCACACTTGACGGATCTTTCATAAACAGATCTTCAGTATACTCACTGGGTGTAAAGCTGAAGTTGCCACCGGCAGTCCATCGATCAGAAATCAGCCATGTTGCTTCTGCTTCGATTCCGTAGACTTCTGCCCCCGGTGCTTCGAGTACTGAAGTTGTCAGGCCTGCCGTTCCGCCAAAGTCGGTCAGCGGTGGAGACACCTCGGTGGCCACGGTATGAATTGTTTCATAGTCGTAGTAGTAGATCGAAGCAAAAAGCTGAAGTGTGTTATCAAGGAACGTTGTTTTGTATCCGATTTCATAAGCAAGCAGCTCTTCCGGACCATAGGTGGGGGTCGCACTGAAGAACACCAGATTAAAGCCGCCTGCACGTGTGCCGGTTGTGGCTGAAAAGTAAAGCAAGGTATTGTCAGTGACGTTCCAGTCGAGATTGACCCGCCAGGTAACTTCATCATCGGTTCGGTGGAAAGGCCGATAAACACTTAAGGAAACCGGGATACCGCCATTGACAGCCAATTCGGTAGGTGCGAATCCACCAACGTGAGTAGCGTCAGGTATGAGCCCGCCATTAAAAAGATTGTAAGTCGCCAAATCAAGCGTCGTCACGGCAGGAAACAAGCTACCAGCAACTTCTGTGTATCGGAACAAATTCTCTTCAGCTTCGATATTATCTTCAGCGTAACGAATACCTAGTGTCAGCGTCAAAATATCGTTTATGTCCCACACACCCTGAGTATAGGCGGCGAATGCGTCCTTGACAGTCTGCGTGTGGTACAACAAATCACTACCCAGGCTGTTAATACCGTGCTGCACATCCAGATCCGGGACTGTACCGTCATCGCCATACCATCGGGCAATATGCAGGTTATTGTTGTCAACATCATTGGTGTTGGGATTGTTGTTGAATGCAAAGTTGTCTGCACAGGATGGTTGAGGGTTATCAAGACATCTCTGCTTGGCAGAATGCAGTGTTGCTGTTGGGCCAGTTCCGAAGAATGCAGCGTCGAGTCCGGTATTATCCACGTAGGGATTAATGAATCTGGCCTCACCGACAGATGAGTAGAAATCGCCACGCTGGTCAATGGTTGAGTCGTAGAAGAAGATGCCTGAAGTAAATGACAGGTTATCACCAATTTCATAGAACGCCTGGAATTCATGTGATTCATATACCGCTTCATGATTCACATAGAACTGACGGTCGTGAAAGGCACTCGCAGTATTGTCATCATCGGTCGTTCGCTGATAAGACAATTTGTTGTAACCATAGATGTATTTGAGCAGCACCGAGTCGGTGACGTCCCAGGAGGCGGAAAATTGCACTCCCTGCTGATCGAACTCTTCACGGTTCAAACCGTTGGTTGCAGCGCAAAGATCATCCCCGCTGATACTCCCGGGAAATACACAATCATTATATCTTGCAGCGCTGGCATCGGAGGTATTGTTAAATCCATCCAGTGATGCCGCTGCATTCTGAAAACCATCAAACTCACCGAAATCAACACCAGCCCGAACGTGCTGGGACAGTCTAGTTACTCCGGTTTCCGGATCGGTGAAATTGATAATGGGTTTAGTCGTATCATACCAATCAAGATCGAAGTAGTTCCCAATAGCGGTGTTAGCGGTGTCGACAACGCGGAATCCAGGTGCCAGGTTTTCCGTATTTCTTGTTGGTCCGCCTTCTTCATTTAATACGACAAGTCCGCCACCGTTGGCGCCGCCGAAATCGCGATCAATCTCCATTTTGTTGGCACGGACGGTAAACGCCAAGGCGTCTGTCGGTGTCCATCTAAATTGAATGGCCGCGTTTTTAGTCCCGAGACCATCCAGGTCGTCTCCGGGGCCGATTTCTTCGACTATGCCATCTCGATCCCGAACACTAAAATTAACACGCGCCGATAAGACGTCTTCAATCAAGGCGCCGTTGACCATACCGTAGTATTCCTGGGTATTGAAGTTGCCGCCGATAACCTTGAATGAATAGTCTAGTTCGTCAGAAGGTGGCGTGTAGAGTATGTTGATTGCACCGCCGACTGCGTTTCGACCATAAAGTGTACCCTGGGGCCCGCGCAGAATTTCGATACGTTCCACATCCCAGAATGTTGCGGCAGTCGCTGTCAACAAGTCTTCTGAATAAACACTATTCATATAGGTTGCGACACCCGGATCACCTCCGAGCGCGCGGAAGTTTCGGCCGACGCCACGAATCGTCGCATCGTATGGCTGAATCGTTGTGGCCGGTACAAAGTTTTGCAGGTCTTCCTGATTTCGAATTCCAAAGTCATCGAGCATTTGTGATGTAAATGCAGTGATAGAAATCGAGGTATCCTGAATAGATGCTTCCTGCCGTTCAGCAGTTACAATGATCTCTTCGATCTGCCTGTCGGCGGCGATGGTGGCGACTGGCATTGCCAACGCAAGTCCGATCGCAGAAACGATGGGCAGTTTTTTAAGTAGATTGGACGAGTAGTCGCCCTGTATTGAAGGTTCAATTCGCATTGCCTTCCCCCCTAGAGTATTTTTTAGTTTTAATGTCACAGAAGCTAGAATTCCGTATCGGGTAACACCGGTTACGGGCACCCAGATACGGAACGCAGACTGCGCTCCGTAGGACACCATACATCGACTGGAAATCGCTTGCAATGCGCTTTTTTCACTTAGTTCTACATTATGGATGAAATATTCTCCGCTTATGTCGGGTCAGTGGCTGTGCCGCTGGTCGGAACGCCGCCCGGTTGATTCAGCGGCTGGACCCGCCGCCATGGATGGCTGACCGCACAAAAGGTAAGATAAGGCCATTATGCGGGTGTAGCTCAGTTGGTAGAGCTCCAGCTTCCCAAGCTGGTTGTCGCGAGTTCGACCCTCGTCGCCCGCTCCAAACTGGCAAATTAACGGAATCGTCATGACCATCGGAACCTGGGAACCAGCAAAATCCTCTTCGCTTACCCTGGAACGGCTTCAGGAATTGCTAACTCAAATTAGTGGCCTGGAAGAAAACAAGCTTGCCGCCTCTCTGAATGATGAATTCATTCGATCAAACAGCCAGCTTATGAAGCTTGATGCTGTCTCATGGCAGGTGGCAGAACAGTTGATGGAAGATGATTTGGTCGCACTGGTTCGGTTTTTTACGCTGGCAGAGATGCAGCTATCCGGATGGGAGGCAGGTAACCGAAACCCGGTGATACCCCTGGTGAGGATACTGAAGCAGCGAGACCAATTTTCACCGGAATTAAGAAAATGGATAAAGGCCAACACCGACAACCGCTACCTGCCTAATGGGTCTGCTCTATAAAGCCCGGGTCTTTCAAGTATAATGCGCCCAAGTATAATGCGCCGTCTTCGCCGATGAAGAATTGATATGAGAACTGCATCCGTAAACAGAAATACGCTGGAAACACAGATCGATGTCACCGTGAATCTCGATGGCACCGGGGTTAAGAATCTCGCGACAGGCCTGCCGTTTCTTGAGCACATGCTGGATCAGGTTGCCCGTCATGGTTTGATTGATCTAACAATTAAAGCAAGCGGCGATCTTGAAGTTGATGCACACCATACCGTGGAAGACATTGGCATCACGTTTGGACAAGCGATCTATGATGCCGTGGGAGACAAAACCGGGATTCGCCGCTACGGTCATGCATATGTACCGCTTGATGAAGCACTATCAAGGGTAGTGATTGATTTTTCAGGACGGCCAGGACTGGAATACAACGTTGAATTTAAACGCCCGCGGGTGGGAGATTTTGATGTTGATCTTTTTCATGAGTTTTTCCAGGGATTTGTTAATCATGCGAAGGTGACAATGCACATCGATAATTTAAGTGGTGAAAATGGTCATCACCAGATAGAAACGATATTCAAGGCGTTCGGACGAGCGCTGCGCATGGCGGTAGAGATGGACCCGAGAATGCATGATGCCATGCCATCAACCAAGGGGTCACTCTGATTGCAGATCATCCCGGCGATTGATTTTAAAAACGGAAAGGTTGTTAACCTTAAGCAGGGACGACTGGATCAGATGACAACCTATTCTGATGATCCTGTTGCCATGGCTGACCAATGGGTAGCGCAGGGCGCACAGCGATTGCATCTTGTGGACCTGGATGGTGCATTTGAAGGACGACCCGTCAACAGTGAAGCTATCTCCAGAATTGCGAGCAATCACCCGGAACTAACGATTCAAATAGGTGGCGGCGTACGTAATGCAGAGACGATAGAAGCTTATCTTGAAGCAGGGGTTGATTATGCCATTATTGGCACCAGGGCTGTTGATGAACCTGAATTTGTCAGCGAGATGTGTAAGCGATTCCCCGGCCACATCATTGTTGGTCTCGATGGCCTGCATGGCATGGTGGCCAAAAATGGCTGGAAAGAGGTAACAGAAATATCCGTAAAAAGTCTTGCCATGATTTTTCAAGGTGATGGTATTGAAGCTATCGTTTATACGGACATCGGCAAGGACGGCATGATGGGCGGCATTAACCTGCATGCCACCCAAGATCTTGCGGAGTCTGTTTCAGTACCCATTATTGCTTCGGGAGGCGTGACGGATATCCGTGATATTAAGGTATTACTTGAAGCGGATAAGAAAGTTTCAGGTGGTATTATCGGGGTTATAACGGGTCGGGCCATCTATGAGAATACGCTGGATTTGCAGGAAGCGATCACGTTAAGTAGAGAGTACGATAGCTAAGGTGTAAATGCCTGTCACTCTGCTTCTGCATAGACCTGGTCTGTGCGATATGGATCAATAATCTTGCGCAAAGCCACCAGGTTAGATGCCGGAATGATCTTGATCCCTTCATCTGCTAATTGTGGTAGAGCCAGCTCAAGGTATGCCAGTGTTTCCGGGTAGGGGTGCCCGATAGCGATGGCTGTGCCCTTGCTTTTTGCCAATCTGATTAATTTTCGGAACTGTACGTCGATGTCGTAAACGGATATGTCATTGTCCAGGAATATGTCGCGGCTTGACGTTAAGAGATTGTTTCTTCTGGCCACATCAGAGGCAACAGTTCTGGGCGTTGTCCTGGAATCCACAAAGAAGAAATTCAGTTCCCCTATTTCCTTCATCAGCCATTCCATTGGCCGCCGTTCCTGCGTCAATGCGCTGCCCATATGATTATTAATTCCCCGGGCGTGAGGAACGCTCGAGACAGCCCTGAGGATGGTATTTTCGAATTCGGCGCGGCTCAGTGTATTGGTTAAGCCGCCAGGACCCATTGGATTGTCACCCAGATTTTCCATCGGCAGGTGGACCATTACTTCCTTGCCGGAACTGTGGACCACTTCCGCGAGGCGACTCGCGTGCGTGCTGTAGGGCAATATCGAATATGTCAGTGATGCGGGCAGCTCTGCCGCCTGAAGCCCCAGGGAATAATTGTAGCCAAGATCATCAATGATGATGGCAATGTAAGAAGCGCCGTCAGCCGGTCTGTGTGAAGCGCCGTCAGCTTGCTCGTATAAAGAGCCTTCAGCTTGCCGGTATAAAGAGTTTTCAATTTGTTTTTGGCTAAAACTTTCAGCCTGTTTTTGGATAAAGCCGTCTGCAAGGCAGTAAGGAGCAAAGAGCAGCAGGAAGGCAAAACCTGTCAGCGGGATTCTCATGCGATCATGCGATCATGCGATTTATCGTTACTGCATTATCCCTGTGGCTGTTTATATTGTCTTGCCAGTATATTTAACCCTTTGAGTAGCGTCAGCGCTTCATTAAGCTGGTAGTCCTTGGAGGCCAACTCCATATTTGCAGCGGTTTCTGGCTCGGCATTGCCACCGTTTCCGTTGAGGAGATGTCCTGGTAGATCTTTCTCTTTAACACGCCATGGATTGGACTTCAATTTTGTCACCGTGGATCGGTCGACCCAGATGTCCGGCACGATTCCTTCTGCCTGAATTGAACGACCGTGGGGCGTGAAATATAAAGCGGTGGTGAGTTTGATCGCTTTATCGTTGTTCAGGGGAAGTATGGTTTGTACTGAGCCTTTTCCGAAAGTATTGGTGCCCATGATGACAGCGCGATCATGGTCCTGAAGTGCTCCAGCCACAATTTCTGACGCTGATGCTGTCCCTCCATTAACGAGCACGACGATAGGAACCCCATTGGTTGAGTCAGGGGTTGTTGCATAATACTTGACATCAGAGGTGCTCAAACGGCCGCTGGTGTAGACGATCAAGCCGTCGGCAACGAAAACGTCTGATACTTCCACTGCGGCCTGAAGAACGCCGCCTGGATTATTGCGAAGATCAATGATCAGGCCATTCAAGGTACCTTCTTCCTGAAGTTTTTCTACTGCTTCCTCGACTTCTGACCCCGTTTTACTCTGAAATTGTGCAATCCTCACGTAGCCATAGCCATCTTCAAGCATCCGTTGCCGGACGCTGGCTACCTGGATAATCTCCCGGGTAAGGGTTAATTCCTTGGGCACAGGCTCACCCTCTCGAAGGATGGTAAGCTTAACCTCGCTGCCGGCGTCACCGCGCATTGAATCGATCGCCTCTGTGAGGTTCATTCCCTTAACAGGTATATCATTTAACTGGATGATCAGGTCTCCAGATTCGATTCCTGCTTTGGCTGCCGGTGTGTCATCAATGGGTGAGATGACTTTGATAAATCCGTCTTCCATACCCACTTCCAGACCCAGACCGCCATAATTCCCCGTGGTTGCCTCCTGTAGATCAGAAAATGCAGATCGATCAAGGTAAGCCGAGTGCGGATCCAGCTGCGACAACATTCCCTTGATGGCATTTTCCAGAAGGGTTCGATCATCAATCTCTTCAACATAGGCACTGCTTACGCGGTCAAATGCCTCAGCGAACACGCGGAGTTCATTCAAGGGCAATCTTGGGGGCAAGGTCGGGTCAACTGTGCTCTCTGGATTGTCAGTTGCAAATGCCTGCGTGGAGAGCACTAGTAGTGCCAGGGCAAGCAGATTTAATAAATAACTCATGGATATTCCTCTTTTAACGCGGCGCACTCACGCGGCACGTTCTGATCGGGTGCGACACCACAATTGCGGGTCGGCAGTTTTACCTGCGACCCTGATTTCAAAATACAGCCCGGATCTATTCTGGCCACCGGTATCACCTACCGCTGCGATGGTCTCGCCCGCGGTGACCCATTCACCCGTTTCCCTATATAATACTTGATTGTGCCCATAAAGGCTCATGTATCCTTCTCCATGGTTGATGATCAGCAACAAGCCAAAACCCCTTAGCCAATCAGAGAATACAACTCTTCCGTAGTGCACCGCGTGCACAGGCTCTCCCTCCGGGGCCTCAATCATGACCCCGCTCCATTTCAACCTACCGGCGAATCGGTTGTTGCCATAGCGGTGGCTGATCCGGCCAGCAACGGGTAGTAATAACTGACCCTTAAGGGTTACAAAAGGCGCCAGGTCCTTTGGCCCGGGAAGATTAACGATACCTGCCTGAATGCGTTCAATCAGCTGTTCAAGCTGGTCTCTATCGCCAATCTTCTTATCGAGCGCCTTACCGGTGGTCGATATCTCACGATTCAGCGTGACCAGGATTTTTCTCTTCTGAATTTGGACCCTGATAACCTCCTTCTGTTCAACCTGGAGGCTTTTCCGATTATCTTCGAGAATGAGGTTTTCAGTCTCAATGAGACTGGTAATGTTTCGCAACTGCACGATGGTTTCATTGTAAGACTCAATTTGCCGGGCTCTGGCGCGGTTAAAATAGTCGTAGTAGGTCAGCATCCTTGATATCTTGTTCGGGTCTTCCTGATTTAACAGAACCTTTAAATATTCCTGGTTTCCTATCTGATAGGCTGCACGTATTTGCCGACCAATGTGCTTCTGTTGTTCTGATTTTGCGACGTGAAGTTCTTTTTGTTCGGCTGTTAAACGACTAATTTTGTTCTCGCCCTTCTCCAGGTCAGTTTCAATAGTCTGGATTTTCTTAAGCAGGTCACTAATATTTTTCTCGTTGGTCTCGAGGTTACCTTCGATAGTGGATTTCTCTCCACGAGTCCTGTCCAGCATTGCTTTGAATTTGCTAATTTCGGATTCGAGTGCTTGTAACTTCCGTTCCAATTCTGCCGGATCAGTTGTCTGTTCAGCGGATAAGGACACTGTGGCTGTTATAGACAATCCGAGAAACATTGAGAATAGAAGTGAAGATATGCGCATAATTTACTCGTCGACTTTGCTTACTATTGTTCAGGAATCGGAATAATGAGGGATTCACCTGTCATTTCGGGAGGCTGTGGCAGGTTCATCAGGGTCAGCAGCGACGGCGCAATATCGCTGAGGGTGCCGCCAGCCTCCGCCAGCTTAAGGTCTTTGTCCCCGATATAGACCAGGGGGACCTTCCCGGATGTATGGGCGGTGTGAGCCTGGCCTGTCGAGTGATCTGCCATCTTCTCTACATTACCGTGATCCGCAGTAATCAGGCAGTGCCCATGTACAGATTCGAGAGCCGCAATAACCCTGGCGATGCAGTGATCCAGGCACTCCACAGCTTCAATGGCAGCACCAAGATTTCCTGTATGGCCCACCATGTCGCCGTTGGCATAGTTGCAGATAATCAACTGATATTTTTTTGACTCGATCGCAGTGACGAGTTTGTCCGTTAATTCAGGTGCGCTCATCGAGGGTTGCATGTCGTAGGTGGCGACTTTTGGAGATGGAATGAGCACACGATCTTCGTTTATAAATGGTGCTTCCCTGCCGCCTGAAAAAAAGAAGGTGACGTGAGCGTATTTTTCCGTCTCGGCGATCCGAAGTTGATTCAGGCCCATTTTGCTGACGTATTCACCCAGGCTATTCTCCAGTACGTCTGCTTCGAAAACACAAGGCGTCACAATATCCGTGGCGTAGCGGGTTAAGGTTACAAATTCGCCCAGTTGCGGGCGTGAGCTTGAATCAAAACCCGAAAAGTCAACTTCTGTAAATGCGCGGGTGATCTCTCGTGCCCTGTCGGCCCTGAAATTCATGAAAATGATGGCATCACCTCTGGATATCTGCACCGCTTTGCCATGATGTGTAATTGCGGTGGGCAGAACGAATTCATCACTTTCACCCCTGGAATATGCTGCTTCCAGGGCCGCCGCAGGAGATTCGGCGCTGAATTCCGATTGCCCCTGGTTAATCAGGTGAAACGCCATTTCGACACGTTCCCAACGATTGTCTCGATCCATCGCGTAGTAGCGACCTACTATCGATGCGATGCCACCCTGCCCATTCTGTGGAACATGTTCCGTGATGAAGGCTTCGGTCTCATTTAGCGAATTCAGTGCCGATTTGGGCGGCACATCCCTGCCATCAAGAAACGCATGAACCCATACTTTTCTTACACCCGCGTCAAAAGCCATTTTAACTGCCGCCTTGATATGCGCCTCATGACTGTGCACACCGCCAGGAGAGAGTAGCCCCAATATATGCACAGCCTTACCTGACAGAGCAATAGCCCGGTAGGTGGACGTTAGTGTGGGATTGGAATAGAAACTGCTATCTGCTATGGCTTTGTTGATTCGGGTAAAATCCTGGTCAACAACCCTCCCGGCACCAAGGTTCATGTGCCCAACCTCAGAATTGCCCATCTGCCCGTCCGGTAGGCCTACATCGGTACCGGATGCAGAAATAAGGCAGTGAGGCCGATGCTGCCAAAGGTGATCCCATGTGGGAGTTTTAGCCAATGCAATGGCATTGTCTTCAGAGGCCTCGCGATAGCCCCAGCCGTCCAGCAAAATTAGTACATGGGGAGAGATGTTGGTCATGGTATTTCTAGGGAATGAATCAGACATAAGTTTACAGATATCGTGAATTTGAGTGAACAGGCGACACGTTTATTTTTAAGGCATCGCAAAAACTGGCCTGATGGTGCTTATTTCGAGTGACTTTTATTTCTGATGACTTTTATTATTGTGTATACTGCGCGACTGATTTTTATACTCGGAAGTACATCTAGTTGTTTGAACAACTCATCGAGTTTGCCAGTAATCACTTTATCCTGGTGAGCCTATTCCTGGTCCTGATCGTTGCCTTCATGATAAATGAAGGTAAACAGGGTGGTGCTGCTATCAGCCCGTCAAATCTTGTGACACTGGTCAACCGGGAAGGGGCAGTGATTATCGATGTTCGTGACGGTAAAGAGTTTGGTAATGGTCATATTGCCGGTGCGGTCAATGTACCGGCGTCCAGCATTGATTCAAGAATCGGCGATTTACTCGCCTACAAGGAAAAGCCAGTGGTTCTTGTCTGTAAAATGGGCCAGCATGCCGGTGCAGCAGGGCGCAAGCTTAAAGCCCAGGGTTTTGAAAATGTGCGACGCCTCTCCGGTGGTATGGCAGAGTGGACAGCCAGTAACCTGCCAGTTGTGAAATAGTGATTCTTAAGAACCTTTTTAGAGGCACGTTTTTAGAGGCACGTTTTTAGAGACCAGTTCGCCGTGGAATCCGATACTGAGGTAAGTAGATTGAACGATGACCATCAACCCCTAACGCAACAGGCACGAGCAGTGTCCGATACTCAATCCTCTTCCTTAAGCGGCAACGGCGTAACGACGGGCTTGCAGAAGAGGCCTGAAATCACCATGTACACCACCCGGTATTGTCCCTACTGCGTGCGCGCCAGAGTTCTGCTGGAAGGTAAAGGGGTTGCCTTTGAGGACATCGCTGTCGATGGAAATTCGGCTTTGCGTCAGGAAATGGTGGAAAAATCGATGTGTTATACCGTGCCACAAATTTGGATTGGAGACCAGCACATAGGCGGCTGTGATGAATTGTATCAACTGGAGCGCCAGGGTGAACTTGACGCTCTTCTATCGGAATTGACTAATGAGTGAACAACAAGGTACGGACGACAAGCAGGTGAATACCCAGTTTTCAATACAGAGAATCTACCTGAAGGACTCCTCATTTGAATCACCTGACTCACCGCAAAGTTTTCGCGCGGAATGGAAGCCGACAATTAATCTCGAATTGAACAGCAGGCATTCCAAACTAGAAGATAAGTTATGGGAAGTCATATTGAACCTGACGATTACGACCAAGTCTGAGCAGGATGAAGTCCTGTACCTGGTTGAAGTTCAGCAAGCGGGTATTTTTCGTATTGATGGGCTGGATGCGGAAGTACTGGCCCGCACCCTGGGCGGTTTCTGCCCAGGTGTGCTTTTTCCCTATGCCAGGGAGGTGGTTGATGGCCTGGTGGTAAAGGGTAGCTTTCCGGCATTAATGCTCGCGCCAGTGAACTTTGATGCCATTTATGAACAGTCAAAACTCGAGCAGGCCAGGCAGGAAAATAAAATCCAGTAATTCAACGGTGAATCGATCACATTTTGATTCCGCTGCCCATGTAATCGAACTGTCTCCAGGCCTCATAGACCACTACTGCCACGGCATTTGACAAATTCAGGCTTCTGCTATTGGCAAGCATTGGAATTCTAATTTTCTGTTCCGGTGGGAGATTGTCCAGAATCTTGCCTGGTAATCCCCTGGTTTCTGGCCCGAACAGGATCAGGTCATCATCTTCATATTTGACGTCGGAGACTGTCACGCCGCCCTTTGTCGTCACTGCCAGTACCCTGCCCGGGTTCAGTACTCTGGTCATCTCTTCTATCGATTTGTGGGTGGTAACCCGCGCGTATTCCCTGTAGTCAAGACCCGCACGCCTGAGTTGTCTGTCATCCAGGTCGAAGCCGAGAGGTTCAATGAGGTGGAGGCGTGCGCCAGTGTTGGCACATAAACGCATGATGTTGCCTGTATTGGGCGGTATTTCGGGTTCGAAGAGTGCTATGTCAAACATACTGGGCCGGTCGATGGTCTGCTCTACAGTTTAGCAGGTGAAGAGTCTCAAAATGGCTCCTAAATAGACATGATCTGACGGTATTTGTCATCTAACCCGGCCGCAAAAATAACGATGTAGTTGATTAAGACAGAATTCTATTTGCTTGTTTTATAAGGTTATTCTTCATTCCGTTAATAGTTGGCACGAACATTGTATTAGATTGCCAGGGTAAGAAAATATTAGTCAATGGGGTTAGGTGGAAGGAGAAAATTATGAACGAACTAAACAAAATTATGACAGGCATGGCCTTCGGCGCATCGGCGACCATGACAATCCTGGTAGAGCCGATTTAAACAGAACTCCCAAGCGTGGTACCCAAGGGCTCGAGAGAGCCCTTTTTATTACTTTTTCAAAAATGCCGTTCGGCGCTAGAAAGCAACAGTTTTGGTCACCGGCCAGTAAAAAAACATCACTGCGAGACCTGTCGCTAGTTTCAGATAGCTTTTCATTAATTAAAACTCGATGTTCAACGAACCCTTTTGGTGGCCTGTTATCAAAAGCGTTATCACGCCGGAGTGCAAGCACCTTATCGCCGCTAAAGTTACCAGGTTTTAGCCCAATGAGTCTGTTTTCGCGGCCCTGCTTTGCCCGGGTTGCACTGTCATAATTTTTCTGACGTAAGACTATTGTCTATGCCAAGTTCGCTGATTTTCCTGCTTAAGGTATTGCGTCCCCAGCCCAATAGAACGGAAGCGTCACGCTTGCGGCCACCCGTCTGCTCTAGTGCGCATTCAATCATAATTCTCTCAAATCGAGGCAATGCTTCTTCCAACAGCCCGGCTTCCCCGGTTTTCATCTGGGACAACTTGTGAGAGGACCAGTTTCGCAGGTTTTTTTCCCAGCTCTCGTTAGCATTTGGGGTAATTCTTTGTCCAAGAAGTTCTGGTGGAAGATCTTCAATGTGAATTTCACGGCCAGTCGCCATCACCGTGATCCATCGACAGAAATTTTCTAACTGCCGAACATTGCCGGGCCAGGGTAAATCACAAATGTAGTCAAGTGTTTCGGGTAGAAGTTGCTTGGGTTCTTCCTCCATCTCGGTGGCAGCTTCACTTAAAAAATGCCTGGCCAGTAAGGGGATATCATCACGGCGCTCTGATAGTCTGGGGATGTGAATGCGGATCACATTCAATCGATGATAGAGATCTTCACGAAATTTGTTCCTGGTGACCAGATTTTCCAGGTTCTGGTGGGTGGCGGCGATAATTCTGACATCTGTTACCAGGGCGTCATGACCGCCAACACGATAAAATTCACCATCTGAAAGTACGCGCAGCAACCTGGTTTGGGTTTCCGGCGGCATGTCGCCGATTTCGTCCAGGAACAGGGTTCCACCATTAGCCTGCTCGAATCGCCCTCGCCTGAGTTGATTCGCGCCCGTGAATGCGCCTTTTTCGTGACCGAAAAGTTCAGATTCGATGAGGTCATGGGGAATCGCCGCCATATTTAATGCAACGAAGGGTTTTGTCGAGCGTGGGCTATGGCGATGTAATGCCAGGGCGACCAGTTCCTTACCCGTGCCTGACTGCCCGTTGATGAGTACAGAAACATTTGATTTTGATAACCGGCCGATAGCGCGAAAGACTTCCTGCATGGCAGCCGCTTTGCCAATAATCTCTGTTTCGGCGGGCTGTTCATCTACGCTGCCTGTTTTCTGGCTATCTTTTTGGTGAAGTAGCGCTCGTTTCACAATGGCGACGGCTTCATGAATTTCAAATGGCTTGGGCATGTACTCAAATGCACCACCCTGAATAGAAGATACGGCGCTATCGAGGTCAGAATGTGCAGTCATGATAATAACGGGAATATCAGGGTGATCTGCTTTGATCTGTGCCATCAGGGCAAGCCCGTCCATGCCCGGCATGCTGATGTCGCTAACAATAGCGTTGGGGGCTGCAGTCCTGAGCTCTGACAGCAATGAATCACCATCCTCGAAACAGGTCACGCTCAATCCTTCCTTTGACAGCGCCTTTTCCAGCACCCACAGAATCGATCGTTCGTCGTCGACCACCCACACACTATTTTCGGACATTAGGAATTGTTCTCCAGAGGGATGATGATGGTGAATCGCGTACAGCCTGGTTCACTGTCGAATTCAATGATGCCATGATGCTGGTGGATGATTGAGTGGGCAACAGAAAGACCCAGCCCGGTTCCACCCGGCCTGCCGCTGATCATCGGATAAAACAAATACTCCTTCAACGATTCAGGAATACCTGGTCCGTTATCGATAATGTCAATCCTGAGTACGTTTCGGTGCCGGGTGGATGCGATGGTAAATTGTCTCTCGGTTCTCGTAACAATCCTGATTTCTGCATCTGGCGTCCCCTCGAGACCTTGCATGGCATTGCGCGTAACATTGAGGATCGCCTGCAGCATCATCTCGGTGTCCATGTTGATCTCAGGGATGCTCGGGTCATAGTCGCGAATAAATTTCAATGGCGGGTCTGCTTCCAGTTCGATCAATTTACGAACTCTTTCGAGAACTTCATGCACGTTGGCCAGGTGGAATTTGGGAACGGCACGGGGTCCGAGGAGCCGATCTACCAGCGCGGTCAGGCGATCAGTTTCCTGAATTATGATGGTGGTGTACTCCTCGAGATCGGGGTCCAGCAATTCGGCCTGGAGTAATTGTGCCGATCCTCGAATACCGCCCAGGGGATTCTTAATTTCATGGGCCAGCCCGCGAATCATCGTTCGGGTAATTTCCTGATGCTCCTGCAGTACAGCATCTCTATCGATTCTGAGATAGCGGTCCATTGGGTATAATTCAACGAGAAGCCGCGGCCAGTTGGCTTCCGATGAAGGAGAAACGGTGAAATCCACTGTTATTTGCGATCCGGACGTGAGATGAATTTGCGCTCTGCGTTGGGTGTATTGTTGTCCTGTCTGTAATGTGTCGTAAAGGATTGCTTGCACGGACCCGGCAGCAGGGATCAACTCGGCAAAAGTGTGGCCGAGGGCGCGTTTGGAAGACAGTTCCAACAGGCTTTCTGCGGCGGGATTGATGAAGCAAAGGCGCAATTCATGGTCCAGGGAGAGAATCGCCGTATTAAGATCATTGAGGATATTGTCATTCATTCTTGCACCAGTTCCGGGCGCTCATGGGGATAAAGCAAGCTGGAGATAAGTTCAGATAACCAGACTGCAAGAAATGCGCCAGCTATCGAATGGCTAAGACCCGCTCTGTGTGGCGATGGGGTTATCTATTCTACCTCGAGGTGAGGAGAAATGCACCATTGTGGTGCAAGCTAGCTAATGGCTGGCTCGCGGCGGGGCTCGTCGAAGAACGCTCACGGATGTAACAGGACCGGCTTGCAATTTCGAGTTATCGGCGGCCCGGATTACCTGTAGATAAAATTCATGGGTCCCGCGATCTACATTTTCCAGCTGGACGGAACCTGTCCCTTTTACGTTGCTGTGTTTTACGCCGTCCATAATAAGCGCCACACTATGGCCGGTCTGTACGCCTGGTTTTATTACAAAGAGGAGTTCCAGGTTGCCCGCGTTGTCACGTATCGCCTCCTGGTTTCCTGGGACAGCGACGGTAAGTGTTTTGTATTTGAATTCAACCGGCTCTTCCGACGGAACGGAAAATGTGGCCTTGTCATAGTCCTTAATGAACTCTCCAGGATCGTAAGTCGTGGGTTGACGTAATTTTACTACCTCTGACGTTTCAGATTTCTGATCGGAGAAAACCGGATTGCCCGCTTCATCCTCCGTTACGTAGATTGGGGCGGCGATCGCTGATGCGGCGGCGAACAAGAGACAGATGGTAATCAGGAATCGATTCATGTGAACGCTAGAAGTGGCTGCTGGACTATTTAAGGAATTTATAGTGTACATAAAAAAGCCCCTCGAGATAAAGGGGCTTGGTCAGAGATGGACCGAAGGTCAGTCTTTTAGACGCCGTAGTGTTAGACGCTGTAGTACATTTGAAATTCTATTGGATGGGTTGTCGAGTTAAGCAGTTCAATTTCCTCGCGCTTTAGCGCCATGTAACCATCAATCATGCTATCCGTGAAAACATCACCTTGAGTCAGAAACGCACGATCAGCATTAAGGGCGTCCAGTGACATCTCAAAGGAAGAGCTAACGGTTGGCAAATCCTTGAGTTCTTCGGCCGGCATATCATAGAGATCCTTGTCCAGTGGTCCGACGGGTTCAATCTTGTTCTTGATGCCGTCCAACCCGGCCATCATCATCGATGCGAACATGAGGTAGGGGTTGGCGCTTGGATCACCAAACCTGACTTCAATACGAACGCCATTGGGGCTGCCGCCTTGTACATAGGGGATCCTGATCCCGGCAGAGCGATTTTTTGCAGAGTAAACAAGCATTAAAGGTGCCTCGAATCCCGGGACCAGCCGCTTGTAGCTATTGGTGCTCGCATTGGCAAAAGCATTGAGTGCCCTTGCGTGTTTGATGATGCCACCGGTGTACCAGAGTGCTTCCTGGGACAAGTTGCCATATCCGTCGCCAGCAAAAAGGTTAGTACCATCCTTCCAGAGCGATTGATGGACGTGCATGCCGTTTCCGTTATCTCCAACCAGGGGTTTTGGCATAAAAGTGGCTGTCTTGCCATAAGCGTGGGCAACGTTATGTACGCAATACTTGTAGATCTGTACCTCATCCGCCTTTTTTACCAGCGTGGTAAAGCGGGTGCCGATCTCAGCCTGACCGGCCGTACCAACCTCATGGTGATGCAACTCAACATCGAGACCCATGGATTCCATTGCCGCACACATGGAATTTCTGACATCAAGAAATGAATCAACAGGAGGGACTGGAAAATAACCCCCTTTGATGCCCGGCCTGTGCCCCATATTGCCACCCTCAAAATGCGCATCGCTCATCCATGCGGCCTCTTCAGATTCGATCTCATACATCGCGCCGGACATGTTGGCCTTGTATCTGACGCTATCAAAGATAAAGAACTCTGGTTCCGGGCCGAAGTAGGCTGTATCCCCGATTCCTGTGGAACTCAGGTAGGTTTCTGCGCGTTTGGCCAGTGCCCGGGGATCACGTTCGTAACCCTGGAGCGTACTGGGTTCAACGATGTCACAACGGAGGTTTACCGTGGTTTCTTCTGTGAACGGGTCGACAACCGCAGTTTCATCATCAGGCATTAATATCATGTCTGCTTCGTTAATCGCTTTCCAGCCCGCGATGGAGGATCCATCAAACATGGCACCATTCTCGAAGAATTCTTCGTCAATCAACTTTGCGTTATTCGTAACGTGTTGTTCTTTACCGTGTGAATCTGTAAATCGCAGGTCGACCCACTTTGCTTCACTTTCTTTTAATAGGTTCAGAGTCTTCTCTGACATCTTTTCTCCTCCAAATGGATGTTCATTGCGGTTAGTGCATATTCAGACAGCAAAGAATATGCCATCGCGGAATAATAATAAACCCTTGTGTCCTGCGGCCTGCAGGCTAGTGTTTTCTCCTTAGGCGCACTAATATGGCGCGTTCAACCATGTCGCGCACTGTAATGGTGCCGTTCACATCACCCGGATCATAATCGTGATTTCGCGGCCCTCGGTTCGGGTCGAAACCACCTCATGACCGTGAATTCGACACCAGCTTGGTATGTCGCTCAGGGCACCCGGGTCAGTGCATGTCACTTCAAGATGATCGCCGGGCTGCAGTTTCTTGATTCTGTCCTGTGTCTTTATGACTGGCATGGGACACAATAGACGACGCGCATCAAGCCTGGATTCAGACATGCCAGGCACTTACGATATCGTCGGGTGCCAGCGGTCTGACGTTGAGTTCTCTTAAACTGCCATCTTGCAACCTGACTTCTACCTGGACCTGGTCTGCATCCCGGCCCTGGCTGTAGCGCGCCACAATGGATGCAGCAAGTTCAATATCCTTATCACCCGGGGCTCCATCAATAAGCGCGATCGGACCATTGTGTGATTTGGTCTCCAGACTGATATATTCATTGCGATAACCGGAGAGATAGTGATTCTCACCTTCTTCCCTGCTGACAATGATTTTGTAGTGGGATGCCGGGCGAAGATGGCGCCCCACTTTTAACAGCATGATGTCATCTAGCTCATAATCCCTCTCGCCGCGGGATTGCCAGAGATCAACCAGCTTATTGGAATAGGACTTGTCCGTCAGAAAGCAACAGCCACCGGCCGGTTGGGCGTATTCTGAAAAACCAAACGACTCGGCCAGGGCCATTTGCGGCTTTCGGTTGCGACCATGAAAATCATACATGGCTTCCCTGTCCACCCAGCCCTCTCGCTCGGGTAGCGTCGGTGGCAGGTTTTTCGCGCACAAGGGCCGTAGCAGCCGATCGTCAGCCCCGGATTCCCTGGCGATAATGGGCATCGTCTCCCGTCTCTGTGACATGGGCCTTTGGCCAATGACCTCACCAGTGATAATGAAGTCGAACTGGTTTTCTTCCATCCAGGCCCAGGCCTGCGCCTTGTTTACCATGAATATTTTGCAATCCAGGCAGGGATTCATGTTCTGTCCGTAGCCATGAACAGGATTGAGCAGCACGTCTTTGTACTCCTCAATGACATCGATAATGTGCAGCTTGATACCCAGTTGCTCTGCTACCCAGAGTGCATTGTTACGCTTGCCTTTCTTCTTGTCCCTGTCTCTTATCGCATGGGTATGCCCTTCTACGCAGAAACCTGTGTAAAAATTGATCCCTTCTACATGGACGCCCTGATCAAGAACGACCCTGGTTGCAAGCATGGAGTCCAGCCCGCCGGATATCAGGGAGACGGCTTTTCTCTTCGTATTACTCATTTATATTCTACTCATTGTAGGCCGTGGTTATTGACCTTGCATTGTTTTCCTGGGCGTTAAAAAATGGGTGCCCTTTGCCTTCCTAAAACTTAAGATTGGGTTTCAATCTGACGAGTCACGGTCAGTAATTGGCGACATTATAACGACTTCCTGCCCGGAAACGCCGATTCCGAACTGACACTGAGAATTTCGGTAGTCGCTGCAAGAAAACACCACCTGAAGCTTCGCTTGGACAGCCCTGATATCGGCATGTTCAGAATAATCACTAAAAAAAGTCGCGGTCTTACCCATTGGGCAGATTCCGCGAAGCTGGTCGATTGTGGAAGTTATACTACCGTTATGTATAATGCGCGTCCTCCAGGTACCTCAATCATTCCCATGAAACCAAAAATCCGCAATATCGCGATCATTGCCCATGTTGATCACGGTAAAACCACACTCATTGATAAGTTGCTGTCACAGGCAGGTGCCTTGCAAAGAGGCGAGGCTGATGGCGAACGCCTGATGGATTCCAGCGATCTGGAAAAAGAACGAGGCATCACCATCCTCGCCAAAAACACGACACTGGAGTGGAACGGATACCGTATCAATATTGTTGATACGCCTGGTCATGCGGACTTTGGTGGTGAGGTAGAACGAATTTTATCCATGGTAGATTCTGTTTTACTGCTGGTCGATGCGGTCGAAGGACCCATGCCGCAGACCCGTTTTGTTACGCGAAAGGCTTTTGAGAATGGGCTTAATCCAATTCTGATGGTCAACAAGATTGATCGGGATGGCGCCAGGCCAGACTGGGTTGTTGATGAAGTATTCGAACTGTTTGACAATCTCGGTGCCACTGATGAGCAGTTGGACTTCCCGGTTATATATGGTTCCGCCCTCGAAGGAACAGCGGGCCTGTTGCCGGATAAAATAGAAAGTGATATGACCTGCCTTCTGCAAACGATTATCGACAAGGTCCCTGCACCGGAAGTTGATGTCGAAGGTCCCTTGCAGATGCAGATCAGTGCCCTGGACTACAACAGTTATGTCGGTGTGATCGGACTGGGAAGAATCGCGCGGGGAGTTGTTTCCTCCGGTAGCCAGGTTATCGTGGTTGACGGGAACGGCCAGCAACGCAAGGCACGCATCCTTCAGGTAATGGGTTACAAAGGACTCGAACGTGTTGAGATCAATGAAGCCGCTGCAGGTGATGTGGTCAGTATTTCGGGTATAGAGGGTCTACAGATATCTGATACGGTTTGCGCACCTGGACATGCAGACGCACTGCCGCAATTACAGGTTGATGAGCCGACGATTTCCATGACCTTCCAGGTGAATAATTCTCCTTTTGCCGGGCAGGATGGAAAATTCGTCACCAGTCGAAATATCAGGGAAAGACTGGAACGAGAGCTGCTCCACAATGTTGCCCTGCGCGTGGAGGCCACCGACAGTGCCGATAAATTTAAGGTCTCCGGGCGTGGCGAATTGCATCTTAGTGTCTTAATTGAAACGATGCGACGAGAAGGTTATGAACTCGGTATTTCACGACCCGAAGTCATCTTCAGGGAAGTCGATGGCGTACTCCAGGAGCCATTTGAAAATTTGTTACTCGATGTTGAGCAGGTGCACCAGGGTGCTGTGATGGAAGCTCTCGGTACAAGAAAGGCGAGTCTTTCCAATATGATGCCTGACAGCAAAGGCCGGGTTCGATTGGAGTTTACGATTCCCACCCGCTCTTTGATTGGTTTAAGGTCTGAATTTATGACCATGACCTCCGGTACCGGGATTGTGACGAGCGTTTTTTCGCACTATGGTGAGGTTGTCAGCCATGAAATACACAAACGCAGTAATGGCGTGCTGGTGTCGATGGCAAGTGGTAAGAGCCTGGGTTTTGCTCTGTTTAACCTGCAAGCCAGGGGGCGCCTGTTCATTAATCCGAACACTGAAATATACGAGGGAATGGTCGTCGGACTGCATAAAAGAGGAAACGACCTGGTCGTAAATCCGCTGAAGGGAAAACAACTGACCAATGTCAGGGCATCGGGGACGGATGAGAATATTGTTCTCTCTCCTCCTGTAAAACATACCCTGGAACAGGCTATCGAATTTATTGGTGAGGACGAATTGGTGGAAGTGACTCCCCTCCATATAAGAATTCGCAAAAAGTTACTGACTGAAAATGAACGTAAACGTGCCGAACGAACCAGGGTCGCGTGAGGATTGTTTTTATTGAAGAGCCTTCAGCGGGTCTTTTGAAGAGCCTTCGGCGGCTATTTTTGATCAGCTGGGATTAAGATCAGGGGATTAGTGATGTTACCGTTGTATCCGGAAATTAAGCCATACGCGCGTCACAAGTTAAAAGTTGATGACACCCATGAAATTTATGTGGATGAGAGCGGTACTATAAATGGTATCCCTGTTCTATTTGTGCATGCGGGGCCTGGTTCAGGTTGTGAGTTTGACAGCCGCTGCTTCTTTAATCCGGAAAAGTACCGAATCATTCTCTTTGATCAGCGCGGCTCTGGACGGTCTACCCCGCACGGCGAACTGAAAAACAACCGTACCCCTGATCTTGTGGCAGACATGGAGAAGATCAGGGAATACCTCGGTGTTGAAAAGTGGGTCTTGTTCGGTGGAGGCTGGGGTTCGACATTAAGTCTTGTTTACGCGGAAACCTACCCACAGAGAACATTGGGGCTTGTTCTTCGCGGTGTCTTTCTCGGTCGTAAGAAAGATGTTGACTGGTTTTACCAGGAAGGTGCCAGTCAGTTCTTTCCTGATCACTGGGAGGACTTTGTAGCGCCTATTCCAGAACAAGAACGTGCCAACTTCCCGGCTGCCTACTATCATATGATGACGGGCGCCAATGAACTGGCGCGCATGGGCGCTGCTAAAACCTGGTCGAGCTGGGAAGCGCATTGTGCAACCCTGCACCCCAACCAGCGGCTGATCAAGCACTTTTCAGATACACATCGAGCCCTCGCCCGATGCAAGATTGGCAGTTATTACTACTCCAACGACTGTTTTCTTGATGATGGCCAGGTCATTTCTTCCGCCGGGGCTTTAAGAGAGATCCCTGGCATCATTGTCCATGGTCGGTTCGACATGGTGTGCCCGCTTGAGAATGCGCATTCATTACACAGGGCATGGCCGAATTCCCAGTTGTACATTGTTCGTGAAGCAGGACACTCAGCCACAGAGCCGGTATTGATTGATGCGCTGATAAGGGCGACCCGAGACATGTCACTTCGCTTTGAGGATGAATTCGGCGTTTAACGTCGATTGCCAACTCACCCGGGATGTCCGGGTGATGGTTGAAATCGGATCAAGGTTAGTTCGAGGTTTTATTCATTGCCGAATTGCTAAGGAGAGTCAGGTTTGCTCGGTTTAATTCAAAGGGTGAGTGAAGCGAAGGTGATCGTTTCCGGGAAGGTTACCGGGCAGATAAACCGGGGAATTTTGCTGCTGCTCGGCGTTCAGAAAAATGATACAGAAGCGAATATGACCAGATTGCTGCACAAGGTCATTCACTACCGGGTATTTCCGGATGAGAAAGGGCACATGAACTTAAGCCTTCAGGATATTACTGGAGAGTTGCTGGTCGTACCCCAGTTTACGATTGCAGCAGACACCAAAAAAGGGCTGAGACCGTCCTTCTCGTCTGCGGCAAAGCCTGGTGAAGCAGAGTTTTTATACGACGAATTCGTGCGTGAGGCTGGTAAATTGTGCCCGACCCGGACTGGCGTATTTGGCGCAGATATGAAAGTGAGCCTTATCAATGACGGCCCTGTTACTTTCATGTTGAATTGTTAACCTTCAAACCCATGATAAGCGTTTAGATGAACATATCACTCCTGATCAAAGTGGTTATCTCAACGTCTTTGCTGGGATGGTTTCTGTCGCAATGTGACATTTTGGCGATGCGTTCTGTATCATCTTAAGTGTACCGGGGCGTTTCCCATCAAGCGGAAACTGGTGAGGTGTACCAATGGTATTGATCGTCGCGAGTCCCGCAATCAGCAAGCTGTTCATATAATGGTATTGACGGTTTGTTTCACGTTGTCCGGGGTCTTTTATGGTTTGGTAGAATCTTCAGGAGCTCGAGACTATTCGCTGCTCCGCTCCGCTCGATTGACGATAAGCTGCGAAAACAGGATCCCAAATTCGTATAAAAGATACATTGGCAGTGCCAGAAGAACCTGTGAGATCACATCCGGTGGTGTCAAAA
>Ga0114949_10000368_pt1 | contig 23250 bp, 23 predicted proteins | sample N074metaG_FD_83505 | JGI IMG/M metagenome (GOLD analysis project Ga0114949, IMG submission 83505) | Deep subsurface microbial communities from Kermadec Trench to uncover new lineages of life (NeLLi) - N074 metaG | ecosystem: Environmental > Aquatic > Marine > Ocean trench > Sediment | place...
AACAGCACCCGCTGTTCAAGCGCATCGACATGATCGAGGGGTCCAGCACCTCAACGAGCGTCATCGAGCAGGTGCATGATAGGGCAAGGGGCAAGAACAGGGTTCTCGTCTGCCTGGACTCGGATCACACCCAGGATCATGTTCTCGCCGAGCTGGACGCCTATGCCTCCCTGACCACCGTGGGCAGCTACTGTGTCGTGTTCGATACCGTGATCGAAGAACTGCCGGAGGACATGTTCCCGGACCGACCCTGGAGCACGGGGAACAACCCCGAGACCGCCGTCAGGGAGTTCCTCGGCAAGCATGATGAGTTCGAGGTGGACAGACGTCTGGACAACAAGCTGCAGATCAGCGTGGCGCGCGGTGGCTACCTCAAGCGAGTCCGGTGAGATGCAATCGAGTCCCAGCAGACCTCTCGTCTCCGTCGGGATTCCGACGCATAATCGCCCCGAGGGGTTGAGGCGGACCCTCGAGTGCATCACGACCCAGACTTGTCGAGATCTTGAAATCCTCGTGTCGGACAACGGCTCGTCAGGGCACGCCACGAGAGATGTCGTGGAAAGCTTCATGGCCGGAGATCCGAGAGTGTCCTACCACCGATCAAGCACCAACGAGGGCCCTGTGGCGAATTTTCGGCGTGTCCTGGAGCGGGCCGCCGGTAAGTACTTCATGTGGGCGGCGGATGATGACCTGTGGGATGAGCGTTTCGTGGCGGCCGGGGTTACCTGTCTCGAGCGGGAGCCCTCATTCGATGCGTGGTTCCCCAGCATCGTGAACATCGACAGCTTCGATCACGTGATACGGGATTATCCGAGCTTCGTGAGGTTCACGTCCACGGGAAACAAGCGACGGGATGTCTATCGGTTCCTGCGTGAGCCCGAGGTGATGGGCAAGGCGAACCTGATCTACAGCCTCTATCGCCTGGATAAATTCAAGAGACAGTTCGAGGTGTTCATGCTGGATGATGGGTGGGGGAGCGACATGTGCTTCGTCCTCTCGTTCATCTCCCGGCAGGATATCAAGTGCGACGACGAGGTGTTGTTTCGCAAGAGGGTAGCAAGCCCGGACGATGACCCCGACAACCCAAGGCGGATTCTCGTCGAGAATCCGAGCAGATATATCTTTCCTCTGTCACAGACTGTACCCTATTTTCTCGGGAATTTGGCTGCCGTCGAGGGTGGACTTTTGAAGCTCATGGTTGTCATGGTGTTTGCGGTCAAGGTCCCTCTCGCCATGAGAAACAGCCTCATGCAGTTCCTGAGGCTCTAGAGGTCATTCTACGGGAGAACGGTTGCGTGCTGAGCAAGCTAAAGAGATTGGCAAAAAGAGTTCTGGCACGAGGCAAAGCGCCAGAAGTGAAGACCAAGAACTGGGGGGCGTCGCAGGAGTACGAGATGCACCATGCCCGGGAGTTCATGGATACCGACTCCTTCCGGAAACTCCATGCCGACGTCGTATCCGGGAAATGCCGCGTGTCGAACGGTTACAAGAATGCAACGCTCCTACGGGAGTTCTTCGCGGACTCGACCGAAGACTGGCAGAAATTTGTGGAACATATCCGCGGCAAGAGCTGCCTCGACATCGGGCCGTGTGTCATGAGTCCGCTGGCCGGCTGGGACGTGGCCGGGCAGAGACACGTAGTGGAACCTCTGTACCCTCAGATTCACGAGTGGCAGATCAAGCATCTGGGAGCTTCGGTGTTCGAGGGCCTGGTGTGCCATGGTCAGGCCGCAGAGCAGGGAATCAAGGAGCTGTACGGCACCATCGATGGCGCCATTCTGTGCCGAAACATGCTGGATCATACTCCTCAATGGCCTTTCGTCCTGCAACAGATTTCCGCCTATTCGGCGGTTGGCTGCCGGTTACTCCTCTGGACAGATCTCCATCACCACGGGACGGAGGACATCGGCCACTACGACATCACTTCCGACGTCGATGCGTTCAAGCGGCTGGTGTCGCAGTTCGGTTTCCGCATTCTGAGAGACTGGCAGGATGAGGAGCGGGCCGACACCAACTGGGGTTGCTTCGCCATCCGGGAGTAGTGGGGCTTCCAGGTCTCGCCGTGCCCAGGACGGCCTGCCCGCGGCGCGTGCCATGGACCTCCCGAGAGAGAACGGATGGGTGAGCGCATCAAGGTGGTATGATACCCAACCATCGTGACGGATCCCGCGCAGGCGGGCCGGAAAGGACAGGGGAACCGATGCAGGCGGGAGAGGGCAAGAAGAAGTACGAATGGCTTCCTCGGGACCGGCCGCGAAAGGCACTCATCACCGGGATCACCGGTCAGGACGGAAGCTACCTGGCCGAGCACCTTCTCGAGGAGGGTTACACCGTCTATGGATTGATTCGACGCAGTAGCAGCTTCAACACCGACCGAATCGACCACATCTTCCAGGACCCGCACCTCGAGTCGAAACGGTTGATCCTGCTCCATGGCGACCTGTCCGATGCGGGGGTGATCGGCCAGCTCATCCGCGACGTCCAGCCCGACGAGGTCTACAACCTCGGCGCCCAGAGCCATGTACGGGTGAGTTTCGATATCCCGGAGTACACCGCGAATGTCGGCGCGCTGGGCGTCCTGCGCGTGCTCGAGGCCATCCGCAAGCACAGCCCCCATACGCGCTTCTACCAGGCCAGCAGCAGCGAGATGTACGGCAAGGTCTCTGACAGCCCGCAGAACGAGGAGACCACGTTCAACCCCCAGAGTCCCTACGCTTGTGCGAAGGTCTTCGGCTACTGGGTCACGGACAACTATCGCAACGCTTACGGCCTGTACGCCTGCAACGGGATTCTCTTCAACCACGAGAGCCCGCGCCGGGGCGGAACCTTCGTCACACGGAAGACCACCCGAGCCATCGCCAACATGAAGGCTGGGCGCGAGAGCAAACTGTTTCTCGGCAATCTGGAGGCGCGACGGGACTGGGGTTACGCGCCCGAGTATGTCAAGGCGATGTGGTTGATGCTGCAGCAGGAAGAGCCGCGGGACTATGTGGTCGCCACCGGAGAGACCCACTCGGTTCGCGACTTCGTGAACGAGGCATTCCGACACGCCGGCATGGAGCTCGTATGGGAGGGTGAGGGGCTCGACGAGCAGGGGATCGAGAAGGCAACCGGTGATGTCCGGGTCGAGATCGATCCGCACTACTTCCGGCCCGCGGAAGTCGACATTCTGTGTGGAGATGCGACGCGGGCGCGCGAAAGTTTGCGCTGGTCTCCCAGCGTAGGCTTCGAGAAGCTTGTTCACCTGATGGTTGACGCCGACATCCGAGCCGTCGAGGAACGAACCGACTATCGCTTCCGGTAGCCGGTGCAAAGGGCACCGTTGATGACTGAGCGCTTCCAGCCGTCCGAGCAGATCGGTGTGGGCTCGGTCCGCATCAGTGAGCGCGAGAAGCAATACGTCCTGCAGGTTCTCGAGAGCAACCGTCTCTCGTATGGACCGTTCTCGCGCCGGCTCGAGCGCGACTTTGCCGCGGCCCACGACTGCAACCATGCGGTGCTGACCAACAGCGGCACGAGTTCGTTGCAGATCGCCCTGGCGGCCCTCAAGGAGCGTCACGGCTGGGTGGACGGCGACGAGATCCTTTGTCCGGCAGCTACTTTCGTCGCAACCGCCAACGTCATCCTGCAGAACTCCCTCGAACCGGTGTTTGTGGATGTCGAAGCCGACACCTACAACATGGACCCGGCCGAGATCGAACGGCATGTCACCTCACGCAGCCGGGCGTTGTTGGTAGCTCACCTCTACGGCCAGCCCGCTGAGATGCGGCCGATCCTGGAGGTTGCCGAGCGCCACGGGCTACTTATCGTCGAGGACTCGGCCGAGACCATGCTGGCGCGCTACGAGGGCCGCAGTGTCGGGTCATTCGGAGATATCGCCTGCTTCTCGACGTACGCCTGCCACATCATGGTGACCGGCGTAGGGGGCATCACGACGACTCGGGACCCGGAGCTCGCGGTGTTGCTGAGGAGCTTGGTGAACCATGGCCGCGACGAGATCTATCTGTCCATGGACGACGATCGCGGCAAGAGCGGTGGGGAGCTTCGGGAGGTGATCGAGAAGCGATTCCGCTTCGTACGGATGGGTTACAGCTACCGGCTCACCGAGATGGAGGCTGCACTCGGCGTCGGACAGCTGGAGCGTGCGCCGGAGAACGTCGCCGCGCGCCGTCGCATCGCTGCTACCCTGTGTCAGGGACTCGCCCCGTGGGAGTCGATGCTGAGGCTACCCCATCCGAAGGCCGATAGAGACCATTCCTACATGATGTTCCCGATCCTCATCGGCGACGGCGCACCGTTCGGGCGCGAGGAGATCACGCTCTATCTCGAGGAGCGCCTGATCGAGACCCGCCCGATGGTGTCGGTGCTCGACCAACCCTTCTACCGAGCGCGATTCGGCGACGAGATTGCAAACGACTATCCCGTGGCACTCGACATCGGCCGTGCCGGTTTCTACATCGGCTGTCACCCGGAGATGACCGACGAGGTGGTCACGTACGTCCTCGAGACCTTCGCGAGTTTCCTGTCCGGCGCACAGGCCGGCGGCCAGCGGAGTGGCCGGTGAGCTTCTGGGCCGGTCGCAAGGTCCTGGTGCCTGGCGGCTCCGGTTTCGTCGGAAGCCATCTGGTCGAGCTCCTCATCGACGAGGGATCCACCGTCACCGTTTCGAGCCGGAAAGAGGCGCCGAGGTTCCTGGCCGATGTGGCCTCCGAGGTGGACCTGCGGCACGGCGATCTCGAGGATCCGGTGTTTTGCCGCGATATCGTGGCAGGACAAGATACCGTCCTCTACCTCGCCGCCGAGGTGGGTGGGATTCATTACAACCGGTTGCATCACGCTTCCTTGTTCGCCAGCAACCTGCGTCCCTTTCTCAACGTCCTCGAGGCGGTTCGCGAGGCAAGACCGGAGCGCTTCCTGATCACGAGTTCTGCCTGTGTCTACCCGCGTCACCCGAGCATTCCCACCCCTGAGCAGGAGGGCACTCACGGGGAACCGGAGCCGACCAACGGAGGTTACGGTTGGGCCAAGAGAATGCAGGAGTACCTGGGCACAGCAGCGATGCAGGAATACGGACTCAAGATTGCCATTGCCCGGCCTTACAACGCCTACGGGCCACGAGACGATTTCGACCCAGCGACCAGCCATGTGATTCCCTCCCTGATACGCCGGGTGCTCGCCGGCGAGGATCCGTTGAGGGTGTGGGGCTCAGGGAATCAGACGCGGACCTTTCTCTACGTCAAGGACTTCGTGCGTGGGTTGTTGTTGTGTGCCGAGCGCTACGCGGAAGGTCGTCCGGTCAATCTCGGCACCGACGAGGAGACCTCGATCCGCGAACTGGTGGAATTGTGCCTGGAGCTCATCGGGCGCCGGCCCCGTGTCGAGTACGACACCTCCAGGCCCGAGGGACAACCGCGCCGTTGCTGTGACACGACCTTGATGAAGCGGGTTCTGGGTTGGGAGCCGTCGACGTCACTGCGCGATGGGCTGGCCGAGACGATCCGATGGTACCGGAAACAGGCCGAAGCGTGAGAGCGCTCGCGTCAGGGTCCGGGGCGCATGGAGACGTTTCCTCTCGGCGGGCGCCACAGTCGAACGCTGGCCAGAGCGACGGCCAGCAGGTGCAGATAGGGTTTGGCCCACGGTGGGTCGTGACGGATCGCCAGCAAGAACTTGGCAAGGGCTTCTCCCAGAGCTCCATCCTGGAGGTTCCGATAACCGACCGTATCGTGCAATACGGCATAGCGCCGCCGCATCCCGCGGCGCAGTGTCTCCGCCAGGTCCGGGTGGCGAGCCAGGGCGGCCGTCAGGACCTCGAGTTCGCAGTCCAGCATCCGCTGTCGTTTGTGGCTCATTTGCCCGGGCCACTCGCGGTACGAGGCCAGCGGCTCGGGGACGATGCCGATCTCGGCAACGCCGGCGATACGCAGCCACATGTCATAGTCCTCCACCGAGGGGAGCGACTCGTTGAAGGTCCCGACCTGGTCGAAGAGCGAGCGTCGGACCATGACTCCGGGCATGACGATGAAGTTTCCCCGCAGTAGGAGTTGATCGAGACAGCGGCCCGTGGGAACGTGATGGGCCGCATCGCCCAGGCAGAGTCCGAGGCGCTGTCCACTCGCGTCGATCCGATAGGCGTCGCACCAGATCAGGCCGCAGGCCGGTCGGGCCTCCAGGACAGCGACCTGCTTGCGGCTCTTGTCGGGCTCCCAGGTGTCATCGGCATCCACAAAGGCAACGTAGCGCCCGAGAGCCATCCCGATCCCGGTATTTCGGGCAGCGGACAGCCCCCGGTTCTCCTGGCGAACGCTCCGGATCCGTCCCTCGAACCCGCGCAGGATCGAAGGCGTGTCGTCAGTGGAGCCGTCATCAATGACGATGACCTCGAGTTCCACGCCCTCCTGCCGCAGGACGCTCTCGATGGTCGTTGAGACATATGCCCCCCCGTTGTACACGGGGATCACGGCGGACAGCTGCATCGTCGGTCTCCGGGGTGCCGCGGCAAAAAGTCGTCGCACCACACTGCCATTGTATCTTCCACGGCGTGAGGGCGAAAGCCCGTACGCGTTGAGGATCTCTTGATGATCGGACGCAAGATCTTGGTGGTCATTCTCAAGGACGACTACGGCGATCCCGAGCGGGATGAGTCCTACGAGTACAACTACTTCTTCGGGACCCTGGAGCGCATGTTCACCGACTGCCGCCTGTTCGACTTCGGGGGCTACCGGGGCCGTCCGGAGAAGCTGCAAGAGGACCTGTTGCGCGCCATCGACGACTTCCAGCCGGATCTGGCGTTCTTCACGCTGTTCGAGGAGGAGTTCACACCCGAGATCCTGGATCGGGTGAGGGAGCGCTGCCCCACGATCAACTGGTTTTGTGACGATCAATGGCGGTTCGATGCCTTTTCAAGCCGCTTCTGTGGCCATTTCTCCTACATCGTGACCACCGACCCGTACGCGCTCGGGAAATACGAAGCGATGGGTTACAAGCAGGCCCTCCTGTCCCAATGGGCCACGCGGGATTGTCTTGCCGAGTTCAACGGAGCTCCGGATCGCTACGTCCATGATGTCTCGTTCGTCGGCGGCTACAGTCCGTTCCGGCGCTGGCTCATCCAGGAACTGGGCAAGCGAAAGATCGACGTAGAGTGCTTCGGGCAAGGATGGCCCCATGGCCGCGTCACCTACGAGCAGATGGAGGGGCTGTTCCTGGGCTCGAAGATCAACCTCAACATCTCCAATAGCCGCAGCCACGACATCCGTTTCGTGTTGTCTGGATTTTCCGGGCTACGTGACTACCGGAGGTCGCGGAAGACCAAGGAGCAGATCAAGGGGAGGCACTTCGAGATCAATGCTCTCGGTGGATTCCAGCTCACGAACTACGTGGAGTTCCTGGAGGATTACTTCCACATCGGCAGGGAGATCGCGGTCTACAACGCTCTAGACGATCTGGCCGATAAGATTCGCTACTACCTGGACCGGGACGGCCTGCGACGGGAGATCGCGCGAGCCGGATGGGAGCGGGTGCGGCGGGAACACACCTACGAGGAGCGCTTCTCCGAGATCTTCGAGGTCATGGGAATCTCCGACTGAGGAGGCCCGGGGCCGGCGGGGCCTCTAACGGCTCCGCTCCACCAGCCGTTCGTAGAGGACCTCGACCTGGGAGACCATCCGCGTGGCGCTGAAGCGCTGACGGGCGATGGCCTGGGCCTCTGCACCCATCCGGCTGCGCATGCCCCGATCCGACCACAGAGAGTGAAGCGCCTGGCAGATCTTTGCGGGTCGGGCCGGCGGGATCAAGACGCCGCTGACGCCATCCTGCAGTGCCTCGGGGATGCCCCCGACGTCGGTGGAGAGGATGGGCAGGCCGGCGTGCATGGCCTCGAGCAGGGCCAGGGGCATCGACTCGGAGTGCGACGGCAGGACAAACACATCGAGGGCGGCGAGAAACGTCCTGATGTCGGGCAACTGCCCGAGGAGCTCGAGCCGGTAGGGGAGCTCGGAGCGCTGCGCCTCGAGGTCGACCCTCAGCTGTCCTTCCCCGGCCAGCGCAACCACCAGGCCGGGGATGTCGGTCTCCCTCGCGGCGTCGATCAAGTCGCGGACGCCCTTCTGGACGCTGAGGCTCCCCGCATAGCCGACGAAGAAGCCGGTCTCGTCCACCAGTCTCAGCTTCGATCGGGCCTCCTGGCGAGACGGTGCAGGATACCCCGGGTCGCAGATGCCGTTATGGATCACGGTGATGGACCGTGCGTCGAGCCCGAACTCCTGCACGAGGTACTCGGCGTCGGCCCGACAGACGACGATGACGGCGTCCAGCGAGCGGCCGAGCGCCTGCTTGATCGTGGCACTGTAGAAACGCCGCAGGGGCGCGTGCTTCGGGGCATGCTCCGTCGTCACCATTCGATGACGTCCGGCCCACCTGGCAGCCAGGAGCGCCGGCGTGGCTTCCACAGGGGAGGAGAGGTGAGTGTGCACGATATCGGGCTGGACGGCGGCGACGCGACGCTTCAAGGCGCGCATCCCGGCCAGGTCGGTCTTGCCACGAACCCCTAGCCGATGCACCGTCGCACCGGCGTCCGAGATCTGGCCGGCGAGATGGTCGACGTTCGGGTCAGGGGAGAGGATGACGTCCAGTTGATGTCCGGCATCGATCAGGCCCTGTGCCAGTGTTCGGACATGCACCAGCAGGCCGCCCATCGCCCTGGCACCTGCGATCTGCAGGATCCGCATCATGGCTCTCGCTCGGACGGCGTACGCAGGAACAGCCTGCGGAAGTTCTCACCGGTGACCGCACCCAGTTCCTCCGGTGCCATGCCGCGCAACTTGGCCACGTGTGTGGTGACCTCCACCACGTAGGCAGGTTGGTTACGCCGCCCGCGGTGAGGGACCGGCGCCAGGTAGGGCGAATCGGTCTCCACGAGCAGCCGATCCCCGGGTATCCCGGTGGCGATGGTGCGCAGGTTGCCCGCCTTCGGGAAGGTGACGATGCCGGAGAACGAGATGTACATCCCCAGTTCCAGGCAGGCGTCCGCCAGTTCCTGGGTGCCGGTGAAGCAATGGATGACCCCGCCATGGCGACGCACATCCGAGTCCCGAAGCAGACGGAGAGTGTCGGCCTCCGCCTCGCGGGTATGCACCGACACCGGCAGGTTCAACTCCGCAGCCACCTCCAGCTGACCTGCCAGCGCCTGGCGCTGCTCTGCCGGCGTGGAGTGGTTGTAGTGGTAGTCGAGACCGACCTCGCCCACAGCCACCACCACAGGGTCCTGCGCACTCTCGCGCAGCGCGTCGGCCACCGCCGGCGACCAAGAGGACGCTTCGTGTGGATGGATGCCCACTGCTGCGTGGATCTCCTCATGGGCACGCGCCAGACCGATGCAGGCGTCGGCCTCCTCGATGCGCGTGGTGAGGTCCAGTAGCTGCACCACTCCGGCGTCCAGCGCCCGCTGCACCACAGCCTCCCGATCCTGGTCGAAGGACCCTGGAAGGCTCAGATGTGCATGGCTGTCGCTGTAGCCGGCCGCCATCAGCGGACGCGGGTGCCGGGCTCCACGGCTTCCTCGAACGTGGCCACGATGGGGACGCCGCCGCGATCCGCCGCCAGAAGCATCCCCTGGGACTCCACTCCGCGTAGCTTGGCCGGCTTGAGGTTGGCCACCACGATGATGTATTTTCCCACCAGTTCCTCGGCGGAATACTGCTGCGCGACACCGGCCACGATCTGCAGGGTCTTGCCTCCGAGGTCCACCTCCACGCGCAACAGCTTGTCGGCTCCTGCGATCTTCTCGGCGGTCAGCACGCGGGCGACCCGCAGGTCGATCTTCATGAAGGCGTCAATACCTATCTTGCCGTCGTCGTCTCCGTCGTTGGCGGGGGGGGCGGACGGGGCGCTCTTGGTCGGGGCTTCCGGTTGCTCCACGGTGTTCTCCTCTTGATCAGCGAAGAAAGCTTTCTTGTCCACGCGGGGGAACAGTGGCTCGCCGCGCCGCACCTGGGTGCCCTCGGGCAGCAGATCCCAGTCGAGATCCGAAAACCGGGACTCGGCCGGATCGCCGCTGCCCCCCAGGCTCTCCCATAGCTGGCGCGCCTTCTCCGGCATCACCGGCGACAGCGTCCGCGAGAGCAGTCCGAGGCCCTGTGCTGCATGGTAGAGCACTGCATCCAGTCGCGGTGCCGCATCGGGGTCCGCCGCCAGCTTCCACGGTTCCTGGCGCACCAGGAAGCGGTTCAGATGGCGCACCACCTCCCACAACGCCGCCAGCCCACGGTCGAACCGGTACTCCTCGAAGTGTTCGCGGAACGAGCCGAGGCCCTGCAGTGCCGCCATGCGTAGTGCTACCACCTCAGCTCCGCCCTCGCCTGGACCGGGGATCTTGCCGCCGCGGTACTTCTCCAGCATGGAAAGCAGCCGGTGTGCCAGGTTTCCCAGATCGTTGGCGAGGTCGGCGTTGAGGCGATCGATGAAAGCCTCGTCGGAGTAGTTGGCGTCCGCGCCGAAGCTCATCTCGCGCATCAGGAAGTAGCGCAATGCGTCGGGCCCGAATGCTTCCAGCAGCGGACCAGGCGCCACCACGTTGCCCACGGACTTGGACATCTTGCTCTGGTCCTTGAGCCACCATCCATGGCCGAAGACGCACTGGGGCAGCGGCAGCCCTGCCGAGAGCAGGAACGCCGGCCAGTAGACAGCGTGGAAGCGCAGGATGTCCTTGCCCACCAGATGGAGATGTGCAGGCCAGAACTCCTGGAACAGTGCCGTGTCCTGGCCGTAACCCAGGGCGGTGATGTAGTTGGACAACGCATCGAACCACACATAGATCACGTGGTCCGGGTCATCAGGGACCGGCAGGCCCCAGCGGAAGCTGGTCCTGGAGATGCTGAGATCCCTGAGACCGGATTCCACGAACGCTACGACCTCGTTGCGCCGCGTCTCCGGTCGGACGAACTCCGGATTGTCCTTGTAGTGCTGCAGCAAGGCATCCTGGTACTTGGACAGCCGGAAGAAATAGCTGGGCTCCTTGATCTTGTCCACCGGATGTCCCTGATCCGGGCACACGCCATCCTTGATCTGGGTCTCGGGAAAGGTAGCCTCGCATCCTGTGCAGTAGAACCCAGAGTACTCTCCCAGATAGATGTCGTCCTTGTCCTTGATGGTGCGGTAGAGCAATTCCACACCCGCCCGGTGCCGATCCTCGGTGGTTCGGATGAAGTCGTCGTGGGTGATGTGCAGCTTCTTCCACAGCGCCTGGAAGCGGGCTGCGTTCCGGTCGCACAGTTCCTTCGGGGAGATACCCAGCTTGGCCGCGGCGCGTTCCACCTTCTGCCCATGTTCGTCGGTACCGGTGAGAAAACGCACCTTGCGCCCTGACAGGCGGTGGTAGCGCGCCATCACGTCGGCCACCACGGTGCTGTAGACGTGGCCGAGGTGCGGCTCGTCGTTGACGTAATAGATGGGCGTGGTGAGATAGACGCGGTCGCCGGCGCTCATGAATGATCTCCGTGCTCGCTGTTGTAGACCCGCAGGGCCTCCCTGCGGACCTCCTCCACGGTGATCCCGTGGCGCTGGGCGCAGCGGCGGCAGTCCTCGTACTCGGGGGAGACGCGCGCCGCCCCGTCGTCCAGCCGTGCAATCTTGAGAGAGACGCTGCCGAAGGAAGTCTCCACCGTCACCTCCTCGCGCTCCAGCTCCCAGCGGAACGCCCGATGGTATCGCAAGCCGATGGTGGTCGTCTCGCGCAGCAGGTAACGGCACACCGGCTCCAGGCGCTCGTCGGATGCCAGGGCGGTGAGCAGGATCCCCGGCCGGTTCTTCTTCATCTGTACCGGAGTGAAGAACACCTCCAGGGCTCCTTCCTCGAACAAGCCGTCCATGACGTGACCGAAGTCCTGCGGGTTCATGTCGTCGATGTTGGCCTGCACCACCAGGACCGAGGGCCTCGAGCCTGCCGACGCCTCGGCTTCACCTTGCACCACGCGCAGGACGTTGGGCGTGCCGGGGTGTTCCCGGCTGCCGGCGCCCAGTCCGGTGCGCAGGACCGTCATGCGTGGCAACGCGCCGAACTCGTGCGCCACCGTGGTCAGGATGGCTGCGCCGGTGGGCGTGACCATCTCGGCCTCGACGGTGCCGGCATACACCGGACAGCCACGCAGCAGTTCCAGTGTGGCCGGGGCCGGGACCGGGAGGGTGCCATGCTCGCACTCCACTGTGCCCCAGCCCGTGGGCAGGGCCGAGACGGTGATGCGTTCGGGCGACAGGCGGTGCAGGCAGAATGCTGCGGCCACCACGTCGGCGATGGAATCCACGGCACCCACCTCGTGCAGGTGGACCTGCTCCACCTCGACGCCGTGCAACCGCGCTTCCACCTCGCACAGGCGGAGAAACACGCGGTCGGCGGTCTGCACCACGCCCTCGGGCAGGCCGCTGTCCTGCAGCAGGGCTCGGATGTCGCCCAGGCTGCGGTGCGGTTGCTCGCCGGAGGCCTGCACGCGGAAATGAGTGGCGGCCATCCCGCCGCGGCGTACGGAGTCAAAGGAGACGGTCAGGCCCGGCACCTGCATTTGCTGCAGTGCAGCGCGCACCTCTTCCGGATCGACTCCCAGGTCCACCAGCGCCCCGACGATCATGTCGCCGCTGGCCCCGGAGAAACAGTCGAAGTGCAGCACGGTCATGAGTTCTCGTTCTCCATTTCCAGCAGCGCCGGCAGTACCTCCGCCGCCGGCCCGCGGTGCGATTCATCGGTCATGGGGGTGAGGGGCGTGGGCTCCGGGTTCACCTCCACCACGTGGGCTCCCTGGGCGCGGGCCAGGCCGGGCAACGAGGCGGCCGGTTGTACGATGCCCGACGTCCCCACCACCAGGAAGAGCTCCGCCTGCTGTGCGTCCTTCAACGCCTGCTCCATGTCGGCGGCGGCAAGCGTCTCGCCGAACCACACCACGTGCGGGCGCAGCAGCGCGCCGCACGGGCAGCGCGGTGGCATCTCCGGGAATGTCGACCGCCGGTCCTCTTTTACCGTACCCTCACGGGTACACCGAGTCTTCCAGAGGCTTCCGTGCAACTCGAGTACCTGCTCGTTCCCGGCAGCGGTGTGCAGGCCGTCCACATTCTGCGTCACCAGGCGGAACCAGGGGAGCGATGCCTCGAGCCGCGCCAGCGCCTGGTGCGCGGGGTTGGGGCGGCAGCGGCGCACCAAGTCCCGTCGCCATGCATACCAAGCCCATACGCGCCCTGGATTCTGCGCAAACGCTGCGGGGCTTGCCAGTTCTTCAGGTCGGACTCCCTGCCAGAGCCCCTGGGCGCCTCGGAAGGTGGGCACACCGCTCTCCGCGGAAACCCCGGCACCGGTAAGCACCACCGTCCGGGACCCGCGGGCCAGGAACTCCGGAACTCGGGTGCGCATCTTCATCTCAAATGGACCGGGGCAGGCGTAGCCCCTCCGGATTCGACGATGGGCGGGATGGTAAGGGGTCCCGGTGGGGGTGTCAAGGCGAACGTGCCGTAGACGGCCTCTGAGGGAAGCAAATGGGTGTTTCTTGCGTTGCATGCAGAAGTCCGGATTCATCAGATTCGCGCTAGCGAAAATAGAACGAATATTCAATCCTTCGAGGGGTGGAGTGAACACCAGCGACCGTCACAAGCACGAGGAGTTCGAGCGGGTGGCGCTGGTGCATCTCCACTCGCTGTACCACATGGCGCTGCGCTTCACGCGCAACGTCGCCGACGCGGAAGACCTGCTGCAGGACACCTATGTCCGGGCCTTTCGTTTCTTCGACCGCTACCAGCCAGGAACAAATGCCAAGGCCTGGTTGTTTAAGATCCTCAGGAACGGCTTCATCAACCGTTACCGCAAGGCGCAGAAGCGACCGGATGAGGTGGACTTTTCCAAGATCGAAGAGACCTTCGAGTCGTTGCTGGAGCCTCGCCAGCGGTTGCCGGGGCCGGAGGAGGAACTTCTCGCGCGCTCGCTGGATGAGCCCATCGAGGACGCGCTGCGGGCGTTGCCCGAGGAGTACCGTTCGGTGCTGTTGCTTGCGGTGGTGGAGGGGTTCAGCTACCGCGAGATCGCCGCGACGCTGGACTGTCCCATGGGGACGGTCATGTCGCGGCTGCACCGGGCGCGCAAGCACATGAAGTCGCGCCTGTTGAGTTATGCGCGTGAGCGCGGTCTCGTAGAGGACCAGCGTGTCCAGGAGGCGTGGACACCGGAGGCAGGATGACCTGTAGTGACGTCCGGGAATTGATGAGCCCGTTCCTCGATGGGGAACTGGCGGCGAGCGAGTGGCTTGCCGTGCAGGAGCATCTTTCCGACTGTGAGGCTTGCCGGCGCAGGACAGGCTTCGAATCCGATTTCGACTGCACACTGCGTCAGCGTCTGGCGGCTCCGCCGGCGCCGGCTTCGGTGGTGCAGAGCGTTCGCCGCCGCTTGCAGCACGAATTCCCCGTCCGTGCATCGCCCTGGGTACGCGTGGTGTTGCATCCGGCGGCCGGATACGCGCTGGCGGCCGCGCTGCTGCTGGCCCTGGTGCTTCCTCTGGCCACGACGGCCTGGCTGGATACGCCCGAGCCGGCGCCGCCGGCGCACAGCTCGGTGGCTCTGCAAGGCCGGGTTGTGTGCGTGGAGTGCGAGCATGCGCATCGCTCGGCGCAGGAGCAGCGCCGCTGCCGCATGCTCACTCATCATTCCGGCATTCGAACCCTGGACGGGAAGGTGTGGACGCTGGCCAACCTCGGTGCCGGCGCGAAGCTGGCCGCACAGCCCGATCTTCGTGGCGCGCGGGTGCGCTTCCAGGGCAGGTTGTTTCCCTCCATCCAGACCGTGGACGTGACACAGTTCGAGGTAGTCGTCGGAGCGTCCTAGCTGTCCTTTGAAGAGCCCTCGCGGGTTCTTCGTCCCACGGGTCGACTTGCGTCCGGTGGCCCGATTGTCCTACAATAGGGGTGGCCCGGTGCCACGAAAACCCTTGGTTCTCAATACTTTTCAAAGGAATCATTATGAGTCATGTGGTTGCTGTGAACGATGACAACTTCCAGTCCGAGGTCATCGAGAGCGAGCAGCCTGTTCTCGTGGACTTCTCAGCCGAATGGTGTGGCCCGTGCAAGCAACTGGCTCCCCTGGTGGAGGAGATCGCCAAGGAGTACAACGGTCGGCTGAAGGTCGCCAAGATCGATGTGGAGGAGAGCCAGCAGACAGCCATGAAGTACGGAATTCTCTCGGTACCCACTCTCTTGTTCCTGCACAAGGGCAAGGTCGCCGATCAACTCGTTGGGAATCAGCCGCGCCAGGTTCTGGAGGAGCGGATCGCCAAGGTTCTGTAGGCACCGAGTGACACTTGTGCCCCCGGCTGCGCACCCCATCCCCACGACGCCCCACCCACGAACCTGATCCCACGCCGTCCGGGAAGCCGGAGCGTGCTGTCCTTGTGGGGGTGTCGCAGCCGCGTTCTGCGGCCGACAACAACACCCTCGACGAACTGGGCCGCCTGCTGGAGACGGCTGGTGGCGAGGAGGTGGGCCGGCTGCAGGTGGTCCGGAATCGCCCCGATCCCGCCACGTTCATCGGCGCAGGCAAGGTGGAGGTGCTGGCGCAGGAGGTCGAGGATCTGGGTGCCGATCTCGTTGTCTTTGATGACGAGCTGTCGCCGGCCCAGGCGGCCAAGGTGGAGCAGGCCATCGGAGTCCGGGTGGTGGACCGCTCCGCGCTCATACTGGACATCTTTGCCCGCCGTGCCCGCACACGGGAAGCACGCACCCAGGTGGAGATGGCCCGCCTCAACTATCTGTTGCCCAGGCTGACAAGACGCTGGAGCCATCTTGGGCGGCAGATCGGCGGTATCGGGGTGCGCGGCGAGGGGGAGAAGCAACTCGAGATCGATCGTCGACTGCTGCGCCGGCGCATCCAGCGCCTGCGTTCCGAGCTGCACAAGATCGATCGCGCCCGCGGCGAGCGCCGCAAGCGTCGGCGCCGAACGTTTCAGGTGGCGCTGGTGGGCTACACCAATGCAGGCAAGACCACCCTGTTCAACCTCCTCACCGGGGCCACCGGAAGCACCGAAGATCGGCTCTTCGTCACCCTGGACCCCCTGGTGCGACCGTTGAAGCGAACGGGTAGCCGGAGGATCCTGGCCATCGATACGGTGGGTTTTGTGCGCAAGCTACCCCATGCGCTGGTGGCCTCGTTCCGCTCCACCTTGCGCGAGGCGGCGCAGGCCGACCTGCTGCTGCACGTGGTGGACCCTTCCGTGGAGGGTTACGAGCAGCAGATGGAGACCGCGCACCAGGTTCTGGCGGAGCTGGATCTGTCGCAGACTCCTACCATTGATGTGTTCACCAAGGTGGACAAGGTGGCGCAGCCGGGGATCCTCGAGCGCGCTGCGCGCCTGTATCCCGATGCATGTCTGGTATCGTCGTTCACCGGGGCAGGCATCTCTGCGCTGGTGGACCGGGTGGTGCGCAGCGGGACGGTGGAGGAGAGCCTGGTGCTGGCCGTGGAGGATGGTGCCGGCATGGCGCGGCTACGCCGGGAGACGGAGGTCCTGGAGACCGTCTATCATGGCACTCGGGTGGAGGTCCGTTACCGGGTGGCGCGCCACTGGGCGGAGCGGGTCCGGCGCCTGGCAGGGGAGGCAGGATGAGCACCGGCAAGCGCGTGGCGGTGGTGTTCGGTGGCCGATCGGTGGAGCATGAGATCTCGCTGCGCTCGGCCCGCACCGTGGTGGATGCCCTGCGACAGGCCGGCTTCCAGCCGCTGCCGCTGGCGGTGACCCGCCAGGGGAGCTGGCTCAGTGGCTCACAAGCCCAGTCGCTCCTGGATGGCGGTGAGAGCCCGGAGGGCGGCAGCAGCATTGCCCTGGTGCCCGATCCCCAGATCCGCGGCTTTGCCGCGCCGGCGGCGGGTGGCGGCTGGGACAGACTGTCGGTGGATGTGGTCTTTCCCCTGATCCACGGCATCGGCGGTGAGGACGGCACCCTGCAGGGACTCCTGGAGCTTGCCGATCTGCCCTACGTGGGTTCCGACGTCACCTCATCGGCTCTGGGGATGAGCAAGAGGCTGCAGCGCCGCCTGTGGCGCGAGGCCGGGCTACCCGTTCTGGACACCGTGGAGATTCACCGTCGCGAGTGGGAACAGGACCCCGAAGGGCAAACCCGCCGCATCCTGGAGAAGATCGGAGTGCCGTGCTTCCTCAAGCCGTCCGGGTCGGGCTCCAGCGTCGGCGTGGGGTTGGCCCACGGCGCTGACGAGATCGCTGGGCGTGTCCTGGAGGCGGCCCGATATGACGAGTACATCCTGGCCGATCGCGCTGTGGACGCCCGCGAGCTGGAGTGCGCGGTGCTTGGCAACCGCGAGCCCCGGGCCACCATACCGGGGGAGATCATCCCGCAGCGTGAGTTCTACGACTACCGGGCCAAGTACCTGGAGGACACCACGCGTCTGGTGATCCCGGCGGAGCTGGACAGGGAGTGCGTCCAGGAGGTGCGCCGGCTGGCCATCGAGGCTTTCCTCTGCCTGGGTTGCTCCGGGCTGGCGCGCGTGGACTTCTTCCTCGACAAGCGGACAGGGGAGTTGATCCTCAACGAGATCAACACACTTCCCGGCTTCACCTCCATCAGCATGTACCCGAACCTGTGGGCCCACGAGGGCATGGAATTACCCGAACTGGTCGGTCAGCTCGTCGAGTTGGCACTGGAGCGCCACGCAGAGGTGCGCAAGTCGCGGCGCACCCTTGCTTGACGCCCGCTCCCGGCCAGCGTATCTTAAGCCCCTGAGAACTATGAAGATGCTGGAATCCACATCGGTGCTCAACTCGGGCGTGCTGGTTCTGAATCGTCTGTTTCAGGCGATTCACGTGGCCTCGGTGCGCCGGGCCTTCTGTCTGATCTACAAGGGTGAGGCCAAGGCGGTGGAGCCGGACTACTCCACCCACGACTGGCTGGAGTGGGCTGATCTGCCGGTGGAGCCGGGCGATCTGGCCATCAGCACGCCCGGCATGAAGATCCGCGTGCCCCGTGTGGTGCTTCTCACTCACCTGGATCGTCTTCCGCCGCACGAGGTACGTTTCACGCGCAAGAACATCTACCTGCGTGATCGCAATCGCTGCCAGTATTGCGGTCGTCACTTCTTGCGCCGGGATCTGAACCTCGATCACGTGGTGCCTCTGTCACGGGGTGGGCGCTCCACCTGGGAGAATGTTGTGTGCTGTTGTCTGAAGTGCAATGCCCACAAGGGCGATCGCCTCCCTGCGGAGGCGGGGCTGCGGCTGCTGAAGAAGCCGGTGAAGGCCGGGTGGCATCCCATCATCCGTTTCAGCTACTCGGGGCCGGCCTACGAGGCGTGGCAGAACTTCCTGGGGCCTGCGTTCTAGACCTACCAGCGCAGTTCACCCACCCGGATCTCCTGCAGAGCGCTGGCGGGCACGAAGATCATGCGGTTGTTGCTCTTCGGATCTGCGGGCTGCAGATAGAACCCCTTCTCCTCGGGCCGGTAGCCCAGGGCGCGGCCGAGCAGCATCTCGCCGTCGGCGAACACGATGCGCACGCCGTCCCCGAAGACGGGGGAGTCCTTCGCAAACTCCTTGCGCTCCCCGTAGTCGGGATCGCCGCTGAAGTCGCGCACGAAGAACACCGCCTTGACCCGGGCGAGGTCCACCGCGTGGGTCCGATCCTCGAGGTCGGTTACCTCCACTCGGTCCTGTTCGTGGAAAAAATACCGTGTGTGGCCCCGCAACAGGGTGCCGTCCTGGTAGTGAACCACAACCTTGTGAAGCTCTCTCATACGGGTGGATCCAGGAAGCGGGACGACCGGGTGTCGGCCCCACCGGGACGTTAGCATGCCCGACCAGACCCACGCAACAACGGTGCCGGGGTTGAGGGGCTCGCGTTCTGTGGTACCCTGCCGGTGAGCCGGGAGGAGAGCCAGCGACGATGGATCGCCCGCAGTACAACATGACATTCGGACCGGGGCAGGGACCACTGCCCAGCGGTATCAAGTGGCTACTCATCGTCAATGTGGCCGTGTTTCTGCTGCAGAACATCCTGGACCTCCTGGGCGGGGGGCAGAGAGGCGATTTCCTCGTATGGTTCGCTCTGATCCCGCCCTTCAACCCGCTGGCATCGTTCAAGCTGTGGCAGCCCCTGAGCTACCTGTTCCTCCACGCGGACGTTCTGCACCTGGGCTTCAACATGCTGATGCTCTGGATGTTCGGCACACCGCTGGAGAGGCAGTGGGGGACCCGGCCCTTCCTGCGCTACTACTTCATCTGCGGCATCGGTGCGGCGCTGATGACCATTCTGCTGGCGGTGCCGTTTGTCGCCTTCCGCGCGCCCACCATCGGCGCCTCCGGTGCCGTGCTCGGTTTGTTGATGGCCTTTGGTTACCTGTGGCCCAGCAGGACCCTCCTGATCTGGGGGATCTTCCCCATGCGGGCCTGGACCATGGTGCTGGTGTTCGGCGGGTTGAATCTCTACTCGTTGATCTTCGCCAGCGGGCGAGGGAACATCGCCTACGCGGCCCATGTGGGGGGCATGGTGGTGGGCTACCTCTATCTGAAGCGCGCCTGGCGCCTGCGTCCGTTTCTGGCCCATCTTCGCTGGCGCATACGGCGCCGGCGGTTCCGGGTGATGGACCGACGCGACGACGACTTTCCGTTTCACTAGAGGGGCTGGAGGCCCGGCGGGCCTCCGGATCCTCGGCGGGCGTAGAAAAAGGCGCATCGCAAGGATGCGCCTTTTTCTATCTCATGCTGCGATCAGGGGCAGGCGGTATGCTGCAGCTTGCCTAGGGAAACCAGCAGCTCACGCGCCCCGGCGCCGCCCCGGAATGGCTGGCAGGTGCCCAGGGTCCAGCCGTCCGGAGTGCGCGTGAGGATGCAGGCGTTGGCCCCGGAGCCCACCACTAGGGAGAGCGACTGGCACACCGTGGCACCCTCCGGCGAGGAGTTGTCGTCGCAACCGGAGGTATATTCACACGGACAGCGCTCCGCATCCGGATCGCAGGTCCCTTTCTTGGGCGAGTGTCCCGACCCCGGATCGTCCAGCCCGCCTTCCGGGTCGGTGGAGACCCACTGCCCATTCCGCCCGAGTGCGAACTGGGTGTTGATCCGCTCCGGCTCGCTGACGGAGACACCGCTTTCCACGCGGAAGCGTCCGTAATGGAAGGCGTCCCTGTCGCCGTTGAGGTTCCAGATCAGGTGGAACTCGCCGCCCGGCGCCGAATAGGCGCGCGGGTGGATCTCCTCCGAGGCAGAACTCACCAGGGTGAGAGGTGTCGTCCAGGATGCACCATCGAAGCGGCTAAGGGCCAGATCGTAGTCCACGCCGTTGTGGTGGCTCCAGACCAGGATGGGGTCGCCGGTGTCGATGTCGTTGAAGAGCGAAGGATAGGCATCGAAGCCGGGTCCACCGGTGCCGGGGATCACACCCCCGATCTGGCGACCTCGATCGCCTGTCAGCGACCACTCAAGGCTGGTAGATCCCTGCCGTGGACCGGCTCCCACCTCCTGCACGCGCAGCAGATGATGATCGCCTGGCGTCAGTGCGGTTTGCGTTGCGCCCAGGAGCGGGGCGAGACCTAACAGGCCCACGCCGCATAGAGCGATCAGCAATCGCGAAGTCCGGATCCGAGTTCGATTCTTGTCAATCATGGCACGCTCCCTCAGGGGCTCTTCAGAGCGATAATATTGCTCACGTCAAAGGTGCGCAGGAAGTCCCGGAGATAGGGAATATCCGGGAACAGTGCCTGTAGCTTCTCGAGGTAGTCGTCGCTCAACTGCTCCTCGTCAGCCAGATGGTAGACCTCGCTGAGCAGGTAGTAGCAGTTGCGAATAACTTCTGGGTACTGCTGCTCCTCGGCCAGGTTCAGGGCGCGTTCTCCGTAACCGGCGGCCTGGTCCAGTTCACCGAGCTTCATGTAGCCGAAGCACAGATCCTGCAGGGATTCTGCGAGGCAGCGGCTGGCACTGATCTCGGTGGCCAGGTCCAGCGCTTCGTGGATGCGCCCCAGGCCCTTGTGGTAGTCGCCGTTGAGCAGCCCGCAATAGCCGATGTTGTCCAGCAGGATGGCGCGTGGGAATCGCGTATCGCCCTTCTGGCCCAGGCGCAACTGCAGGGATTTATGGTACTCCTTCACGGCGTCGTCCGCATTGCTCTGGCACAGGTGCAGGTTGCCGAGGAGGTTGTGGCAGCGGGCCACCCAGAGGTCACCGTCCAACGTCCTGGCGTTCTCCATGGCCATCTCGGCGAAGATGCGCGAGCGGTCCCAGCGTTTCTGCCCTTTCATGCTCACGGCCAGATTGTAGGCGGCGCCGCAGATGATGGAGGGTTTGTTCGAGCGGAGGATGATCTCCCGCAGACCCTCTTCCGCTAGCTTGTGTTCGCCGAGTTCGAGTTGGATGGCGCTGCGGTTGTAGACGGTGCGATGAACCAGATCCTGGGAGCCGAGTTCATGCGCTATCTGGAGGGCGTGTTCACAAAACTCCAGGGCCTTGTCGAAGTTGCCCCGCTGCAACTCTTCTTCTCGCTGCCGGAACAACTCGTCGTATACTTCCTGCGAAACCGACATGAAGTTGCTGCCCCCCCCATGGGACGAGTCAATCAATTATTAGCCTGATTTCTGCTCCGCTTCCGGAGACGTCGGTGCGACCGCTTCCTCCTCCTCCTCGCCCTTCACATTCTGGTACACCTTGAAGCGGAGGAAGTCGGTGACCTCTTGTTGATCCTCACGTTCCAGCCGTCGGAACAGGCTCAGGAATTCAGTCTCCTCGCCGCTGTGCTCCATCGCCAACTCTTCGTGGAAGAACTCGGCGATGTTCATCTCGAACACCGAGAGGATCTTGAACAGCGTCTCCAGGGAGACCTTGTACTCACCAGTCTCCATCCGACACAGATCGGACTGCTGGATCCCGACCTTGGACGCCAGCGTCAACTGGGTCTCGCTGCGCTCCCTGCGCAGTTTTCGGATCCTGGAGCCAACAAGAAGCAATTTCTTTCTCTTTCTTGGTCTGACGGTCATGTTCATTGCAGCCGGGCTGACCATCGCTTCGGTCCACCCGGGCCTCCTGAGCTGTGCGGGCCCCAACGTGGGATCAGGACCCGTTTACATTCTACTCCTGTCGATTCTTCCTTGACAAGTCCCCCGGCGCGGCCCTATTATTTCTGTGGTTTCAGCCTAAAACCTCGACCGTGCCCGGATTGTCAACTTTTGTACGTTACCCAGGCACCCCGATGCAGCGACTGACCCTGGAGCCCTCAAAAAGTTCCTCAGCCGCAGCCGAGGGGGCCAGCAGCCCTGGGAGCCTGAAGGATCGAGATGGCCCGAAAGTTCCATTCAAGCCTCTATGGAAATATACGCTTACAGCATAAAGGGTCAAGTCCCTTTTGGGCTGACCGCCGAGGGGTGCAGGGGTCCACAGCGCCAGAGGTCTTGATAAATCATTTACTTGCAATGTTTTAAATCAAGAGGGGAGCGGAGTTGAGCCGACGATATCCGAAGGATTCTTGCCTATCGCGCTACCTCTCCGAGATCAGCCAGTACCGCGTCCTCAGCAAGGAGGAGGAGGTGGTCCTGGCCAAGAAGGTACGCTCCGGGGCCCGCTCGGTGAATCGGCTGGTCGAGTCCAACCTCAGCTTTGTCGTCAAGATTGCCAACGAGTACCGAACCATGGGGCTGGCCTTCGAGGACCTCCTCAACGAGGGCAATATCGGCCTCATCGAGGCGGCCCAGCGCTATGACCACCGCAGGGGCACCAAGTTCATCACGTATGCCATCTGGTGGATCCGCAAGGCCATCCTGAAAGCCCTGGCAGAGCAGGCCACACTGGTCCGGGTGCCCAATTACCAGCTCAAGAAAGTGCGGGAAATCCGCGAGATGGAGCGCAATCTGTCGCGCAGCCTGGGTCGTCGCCCGCGGCGTGACGAGATCTCTGCGAAGATGCGCAGCCCCGTGGCGAAGCTCGACGAGATCCTGCAGATCAAGATGCGCGAGGTCTCGCTGGACGAGAAGGTGGGTGAGGACCGGGAAACACCCATTTCCGACTACCTGGTGGATGTGACGTCCGTCAACCCCGAAGACGAGTTCATCCGCAACGAAGGTACGGAGCTCATTCGCACCGCCCTGTTCACTCTCACCGATCAGGAAAAGACGGTGGTGGCCAATCGCTTCGGCCTCAAGGGACGGCGTGTGATGACCCTCAAGGAGATCGGCGAGCAGATGGGCTTGAGCCGCGAGCGCATCCGCCAGATCGAGTGCCAGGCCAAGCGCAAGCTGCG
>Ga0114949_10000372_pt1 | contig 23213 bp, 21 predicted proteins | sample N074metaG_FD_83505 | JGI IMG/M metagenome (GOLD analysis project Ga0114949, IMG submission 83505) | Deep subsurface microbial communities from Kermadec Trench to uncover new lineages of life (NeLLi) - N074 metaG | ecosystem: Environmental > Aquatic > Marine > Ocean trench > Sediment | place...
AATTCGCTCTCGGGCCAGACGTGATTATTGCGTTTGATTTCGAGATCGCTGCCGCCGAGTATCCAGCCGTCGTCGTTGCGTCCCCACTCCAGCTGCCCGATGACGGCGTCGTAAGTCTCGGCTTCGCCGTTCGCGCCCTCCAGTTCGAGATTTTCGAGATCCAGTTCGATCGTCGCGTTGACGAGCGTCAGCCCCGCGAATTCGGCCCAGACAACGACATCGCCGTAAGTCTGCCGCAGCGGCACATCCATGTTCAGCCAGAGTTCGAGCATTTGATCGACCTGAAGATTATCGACTGCAACGTAACCGTTCCAGATGAGCTCACGGTCTTCACCATCGGCACCCGGGCGCAGTATTTCGGCTGGCAAGTCGAGGGAAAATTCCGCGTGCGTGCCGATCACGTCGGCCAGTTGGACGGCACCATCGAGCGCGACCCCACTGTCAGACAATCGCAACTCGAGTTGTTCCACGAAAAATCCGAGCATCTGGTCCGTGCGCCCGGAATCATCGTAGGACAGGGAAATGTCATCGAGCCGGATCACCACTTCGGGTATGGAAAATTCTTCGGCGCGGGTCTGGAACGAAAACAGTTGTTCGAGCGCGCGGCCCTGCACGAGAACCGTGCCGCCCGGGTCATTTTGAATCGTCACTTGGCTCCCGCCGACCGCGATCCGATCGACGACGATTTCACGATCGATCAGGAAACGGAGGAGACTGATTCCAACGGTCAGATAATTGGCATCGAGAATCGGCTGTTCGGTACCTGGTGAAGAAATCGTAACGTCAAAGAATTTCAGCTCCGGGCCGGCGAACGGCCAGCTCGCGCTGATGTATTCGAATTGGACGTCGAATCCAGTGGCGTCGCGCGCCCAACGCCGGATCTCATTCTGATATTCCGGCACCTGCGGCAACAGCAGTCGCGCGACGCCGACGAGAAGAGCCAACAGCATGACGCCCGCGGCCGCCAGATAAACGAACCATCGCAGGAGTCTGCCCAGTATGTTACGCATACGTTCCGCCGATGCCTACATCAGGACAACATCGAAACTGTCCGGCAAGCAGGTCGCCTCGGTCTGCAGCCTGATCGGTTTCCCGGTCAGCTCCTCCAGTTCCGCCAGACTCGATGCCTCCTCATCGATCAATAATTCCACGACATCTTCATGGGCCAACACGACGAGTCGCTGAAATTTGAATTGGCGATGCTGCCGCAGGATCTCGCGAAAGATCTCGTAGCAGACAGTCTCGGGTGTTTTCACGAAGCCGTTGCCGTGACAGATCGGACACGGGCCGCACATGATGTGTTCGAGGCTCTCCCGCGTGCGTTTGCGCGTCATTTCCACGAGGCCGAGCGAGGAATGCACGTGAATCTGCGTGCGCGCGTGATCCTCTGACAAAGCCACATCGAGTGCTTCGACAACTTGCCGCCGGTGGTTTTCTTCATCCATATCAATGAAATCAATAATAATTATTCCACCCAGGTTGCGCAGCCTGAGCTGCCGCGCGATCGACACGGCCGCTTCGAGGTTGGTCCGAAAAATCGTCTCCTCGAGATTCCGGTGCCCGACGTAAGCGCCCGTATTCACGTCGATCGTCGTCATGGCCTCCGTCTGATCGAAGATAATATAGCCCCCCGATTTCAGCGCCACCTTGCGTTTCAAGGCCTTCTCGATTTCCTCTTCAATACCGTAGAGATCGAGGAGCGGCCTGCGGCCCGTGTACAGTTCGATTGCCGATGCTGTCTCGGGCATGAACGTCTCGACGAATTCCTGCAAGCGCGCCAGCGCCGGTTCGGAATCCACCAGGATGTGCTCGACATCGGCGTTGACGAAATCGCGTATGACCCGTACTGCCAGAGATAGATCTTCGTGAATGAGATGCCCGGCCGCACTGCTCGCGGCTCGCTCTCCAATGACGGCCCAGAGGCGGGTCAGAAACTGTAGGTCCGCGTCCAGCGCATCGAGTTCGGCGCCTTCGGCCGCCGTCCTGACGATGTAACCGTAATCCGAATCCGGCGGAACGATCTGCTCCATGAGTTCGCGCAGGCGGACACGTTCGTCTTCGTCTTCAATGCGCGACGAGAACGCAAGCTTACCTCCCGTGGGCAATAACACGAGATGACGCGACGGAATGGTGATAAATGTCGACAGCCGGGCGCCCTTGCTGCCGATCGGGTCCTTGATGACCTGCACGACCACCTCTTCGCCTTCGCGCAGGAGATCACGAATGTCCGACACACTGCCATGCTGATTCACTGCTTCGGAACGGTTCGGGTCGCAGATGTCGGACGCATGCAGGAAAGCGGTTCGGTCGAGCCCGATATCGAGGAATGCGGCCTGCATTCCGGGCAGAACTCTCGCGACGGTGCCCTTGTAGATATTACCCTTGATGCCGCGACGCGACGTGCGTTCGATCAGCAGTTCCTGCAGCACGCCATTTTCCACCAGCGCAACGCGAACCTCACGGGACGTCGTATTGATCAGAATTTCATTTCGCATGGCTGACGGGAAAGCAGTATCCAAACCGGTTCAATAATCGTGCAGTCTCGAGCAGCGGCAAGCCCATGACGCCCGAGTAACTGCCACAGAGTTCTTCGACGAATATGGCGCCCAGACCCTGGATCGCATAAGCACCCGCCTTGTCTGCCGCTTCGCCGCTGCGCCAGTAAGCGATCCGCTCGGCCGGCGAAATTTCCCGGAACGTGACCGACGAGCGGCTCAGTGCCGTCGCGGCACGCGAGTCGTCGCGCACCGACACGGCGGTCAGGACCTCGTGCCTGCGGCCGGATAATTGCTGCAGCATTCGCAAGGCATCGCTTTCACCGGCCGGTTTGCCCAGTATCTGTCCATCGATGGCGACGGCCGTGTCGGCAGCCAGAAGCACCCCCCCGACACCGGCCAGGCAGGACCAGGCCGCACGTGCTTTCTCGGTCGCGAGCCGCTGCACATAGTCCGCCACGGCCTCGCCGGCCCACGAGGACTCGTCGATGGCGACGGGCACGATTTCGAATTCGAGCCCGAGTTGAGCCAGGAGTTCCCGGCGGCGCGGCGACTTCGATGCCAGATAGATAAAACCCGGATTGCCGTTGGTTGCAGCCGTCATGATCGATGATACGGGTGGCCGTCTAAAATTGTCCACGCGCGATAAAGTTGCTCGACGAGCACGATCCTGACGAGGCCGTGGGGCAACGTTAAAGTCGACAGGGACCATAAGCCGCCGGCTTCGCGCTTGCAGTTTTCAGCGAGTCCATCGGCGCCGCCAATCAGCAGGGCCACATGCGGGACATGGTTCAGCCACCCCTGCATCTCGGCGGCCAGTTCGGTCGAGCTGCGCGGCTTGCCACGCTCGTCGAGCGCAATGGTCAGGTCAGCCGAAGCGGCCCGTTTCAGGAGTTGTTCCGCCTCTTTCCCCATCGCGGCCTCGATCGAACGCTGCCCGCTCCGGTTGCCGGGCGGAATTTCGACGACTTCTACCTGAATATGCCGGGGCAACCGCTTAGCGTAGGCCGCAACGCCGTCATTCACCCAACCGGGCATACTGGTGCCCACAGCCAATATCGATATGCGCATGTCTGAACGTCACCGGCCCCGCTCGGCCCTCGACGAACCAAGCGCCGGATCGGCTTCCGCCTCCATGTCCCAGAGGTTTTCGAGTTTGTAGAAGTCGCGGGGCCCCGGCTGCATGATATGTACGACCACCGCATCGAGATCGACGAGCACCCATTCTCCGAATTCGTGGCCCTCGACACCGATCGGCAGGACGCCCGCGCCCTTCGCTTTTTCAATGACGCGATCCGCGATCGAACGTACATGCCGGCTCGAGGTACCACTGGAAATCACCATGTAATCCGTTATCGACGTCAACTTACTCACATCCAGTATGCGCGTATCCCGCGCCTTTAAATCATTCAGAGCGTCTTCGACCAACGCCACCAGGTCCTTTTTATGCACTAATTTGCGCCTCCTCGTCGGGCATTTCAGATATAACACCCTGAATCTTCGATGATTTTCCGAACCGCGCCCGGAACCAGGAACCGCGGCGGGATGCCTTGGCGCACCATTTCGCGTATCGCCGACGACGAGACTTCGAGCTGGGTAACCGTGTGCACGAGGATGCGGCCTGCGGGCTCCTCGCACAGATCCGCGGGGGCGTCTGTTCCATGACGCGTGAGCAATTGGTCGATCTCCGCCGTGGCCGGCACGCCGGATCCCGGGCGACGCGCGACGATCACATTGGCAGTCTGCAAAATCGCTTCCCAGCGGTGCCACGAGGTGAAGCCGAGAAATGCGTCCATGCCGACGATGAGCACAAGACTACGATCCGGAAATTCGTCGTGGAGCGATGCGAGTGTATCGATTGAATAAGACGGCCCGTCGCGATCGAATTCCCGCTCGTCGACGACAAATTCCGATGCCGACGCGACGGCTTCCCGAAGCATGCGCACGCGCAACTCTGCCGGCGCCACGGGCGATTTTCCGTCGGGCGGATTGCGGCACGGCACGAACCGTATGTGCGCGAGATCAAGTTGATGCAGAATTTCGTAAGCGGTGCGCAGATGTCCGAAATGAACGGGATCGAAGCTACCGCCGAAGACGCCGATGGGTCCCATACCGCCTAACCCGGCTGGTCGCCGCCGGCCAGTTCCAGAGTCAACTCCATGAGCGCATTCCAAGGCTGGCGCCGGCGCGCGCTCTTCACGATCCGGTCTGTTGCGGCCGCTTGCCCGATCAGGCGTTGTACCGCAGCCGGTTTCCGCGACCGTACGGCCCGGCCAATCAGACTCTGCCGGCTGCGCCAGACGCGCGCGTCGCCCATCGCCTTGCCGACCGATGCGCCGGCATCGACGCGGTAGACGATATCAGCAACCGTGCCGATTTCGCGCGCGAGGCTCCACATGACGAGCGGTGCCGCGACACCTTCGCGCTCCAGACCATGCAAAATTCTGGCGGCGCGCGGCCCATCGCCGGCCAGCGCCGCGTCCGTGAGCTGAAACACGTCGAAACGGGCGCCATCGGCAACCGATGTGCGTACCTTGTCGACCGTGATGCGGCCTTCACCTGCCAACAACACGAGCTTGTCGATCTCCTGTTTCGCGGCCAGCAGATTGCCTTCGACGCGCGCGGCGAGCAAATCAAGCGCTTCCGAATCAGCCGTCAGCCCGACTTTTTTCAAACGCTGGGCGATCCAGCCGGGCATCGCTTCGAACCCGGGTGGGGTCACGGCAACCCAGACGCCCTTACTCGCAAGTGCCTTCACCCATTGCAGCTTGGTGGTCTTGCTGTCGAGTCTCGGCGTAACGACCGTGATGACGATGTCCGGCACCGGCTCTTCGGCGACGGCGGTCAGGAAACGCGAACCCTGGTCTCCGGGTTTGCCGGTCGGCAGTCTGATTTCGACGAGCCGGCGCTCGGCGAACAAAGACATGTTCTGGAGCCCGGCCTCGAATTCGATCCAATCGAAATTGCGCTCGGCCAACTGGACCTCGCGGTCGGTGTACCGGTGCCGGCCGGCAGCCGCCCGAATTTCATCGAGCACCTCGCCGACGAGCAGGGGCTCATCGCCGGACACGAGATAAAGGGGAGCGACACCTGAAGACAGATGCGAGCTCAGCTGCCTGGCGTTGAGCTTCACGCGATTATTCGACCAATTGATTCCAGTCGATGGACTCCTCTTCGAGCAACACGGGGATTCCGTCATGGACCGGATACACGAGCCGGCCATCACGCGTCACAAGCGCTTCCTGCAGGCCTTCGGCCAGCTTGCCGGCTGCGTGATTCGTGATTTTGCCGGCCTGAATCGCTGCGTTGAGCCGAGTCAGCCGGTCCGCATCCATGAGTTCGAGCGATAACTTGGTCAGGGGGCAACAGATTATGTCTAATAGCTTTTTGTCCATCGCAAATCCGGAAGGGCCTGAGGGGCAATATAGCAGAGGTTCACGACCCGTCGCCTTCCCGGCTCCGGCCCCACCACGAGAATCGCGCCGGCACGGGGTCCGCGCCGCCCTCGGCAAACGGATGGCAGCGCCCGATGCGTCGCGCAGCCAGCCAGCCGCCCCGGACCAGGCCGAACCGTTCGATCGACTCGCCGGCATAGACTGAGCAGGTCGGGTGAAAGCGGCAGTGCGGGCCAAGTACGGGCGAGACCAACCGCTGATAACCACGGATGAGGCCCGTGACCACGGCTGCCGGCCCGGAGCGTTGCCGATCCGCCTCAGGTTGCGCGCCGCGCTCAGGCCGTATCGCTGACACGTTCGGCGGCCGCATTCCTGATAACCCTGATCATGGAATTCAGACCGTTGCTGCGCGTTGGACTCAGGTGCTCGTCGAGGCCGATCGCGCTGATGAAATCCGGCGGCGTGGCAACGATTTCGCGCGGATCCCGGTTGCTGTAGACCCGCGTCAAAATGGCGATGAGCCCGGACACAATCGCGGAATCACTGACCGCCTGGAACGCCATGTTGCCGTTCGCGTCGCGCGTCTTGAGCCAAACCTGCGACTGACATCCGCGGACTTTATTCTCCTCGATGCGCCACTCGTCCGGAAAGGCGGGCATATTCTTGCCGAGATCGATGATGTACTGATAACGATCAATCCAGTTGTCGAATAACCGGAATTCCTCGATGAGTTCGTCCTGCGCTTTCTGAATATCCGTCATTCGCTTCGCCGCCATCGCGTCCTGCCCGATCCATCCTCGATCGATATGCCGAGCGCGGCCAACTCTTCGCGGATACGATCGGCTTCCGAGAAGTCACGCCGCGCGCGCGCTTCCGTTCGTGCAGCCAGGCGCCGCTCGATTTCTTCGGCGCTGATCTCGGCGTTCGCATCGTCCGTAAACCATTGTTCCGGATCCGCACCGAGCAAGCCGAGCATCGCCGCGCTGGCGTGGAGCCTCGCGGCCAACTCCGCGCGTTCAGACTCGACCTCACTGCGATTTGCTTCCCGCGAGAGATCAAACAGCGCGGCCAGCGCCCGCGGCGTGTTGAGGTCGTCTTCGAGCGCCGCGATGAACACCGCATCGGGCGCCGTTTCGGTGGACCGCTCCCGCCAACCCGTCACGTCCCGCAACGTGCCATAAAGCCGGTCGAGTTTTCGCTTCGCCTCGATCAATACGCTGTCGCTCCAGTCGAGCGGCTGGCGATAATGCGCATTGAGCAGCGCGAGGCGCACGGCTTCGCCGGGCACCTGGTTCAGTAACTCATGAACCAGCACGATGTTACCCAGAGATTTGGACATCTTCGTGTGCTCAACGTTCACGAATCCGTTGTGCAGCCAGAAGCGTGAAAACAAGTCGCCGCCGTGGGCGCAAGTGCTCTGCGCGATCTCGTTCTCGTGATGCGGGAAAATCAGGTCGTTGCCGCCGCCGTGTATATCGATCGTCGTACCGAGGTGCTGCGCAGCCATGACGGAACATTCGAGGTGCCAGCCCGGGCGGCCTCGCCCCCATGGGCTGTCCCATCCGGGCAGGTCCGGGGTCGACGGTTTCCAGAGCACGAAGTCGCCCGGCTCTTCCTTATAAGACGCGACCTCGACCCGGGCGCCGGCGCGAAGTTCGCGCTGATCCCGGCGCGACAGGTCGCCGTAGGCCTCGAACGACCTGATCCGGAACAGCACATGGCTATCGGCCGCGTACGCATGTCCATCGGCGAGCAGACGGTTGATCATGTCGATCATTGCGGCGATATGCTCGGTCGCGCGCGGTTCGATATCGGGCGGCAGGACGCCGAGAGCCCGCATATCCTCGTGATAGGCGTCGATGTAACGCACCGTAATCGCACCGATGTCGAGCCCGGACTCCTTCGCCGCGGCATTGATCTTGTCATCGACGTCGGTGATATTGCAGACATAGGTCAGTTCGAAGCGACTGCGCAGGAGGCGAGCAAGCACGTCAAAGACAATGGCCGGACGCGCATTGCCGATATGTGGCGCGCTGTAAACCGTGGGTCCGCAAACATACATCGTGACGTGATTCCCGGACCGGGGTGTGAACTCTTCCTTGCGCCGATTCAGCGTGTTGTAAAGAAAAATACTCATGACTGCATGATGGCCGGACAAGCCCGCTATAATAGCAAGGTCAGGACGGCCGCATCTTCAACGCGGGCCGAAACGGAGAGCACCAGTGGACCCTTCAAGCCTTTTTGGCGAACGTAAAACCGTTGAACAAGTAGAAGAAGGCACCGAACTCGCACCGAAATTCGATGCCGACGGTCTGATCCCGGCCGTGACGACCGATTACGCGTCGGGCGAACTGCTCATGCACGCCTACATGAATGCCGAGGCATTGAAGAAAACCATCGAGACGGGCGAGGCACATTATTTCAGCCGCAGCCGGAAAACCATCTGGCATAAGGGCGCGACGAGTGGCCTCGTGCAGAAAGTTGTCGAACTCCTGATCGATGATGATCAGGATTGCATTTGGTTGCGTGTCAACGTGACCGGTGGCGCGAGCTGTCATGTCGGTTACCGGTCGTGTTTCTATAGAAAATTGCCGCGCGTCGGTTCAAAGGTGGACGACGCAATAAAACTCGAGTTCACGGAGACCGAGAAGGTTTTCGACCCGGAGGAGGTTTATCCGGGCGTGCCCAACCCGACCAAGCTATAAAGTCGTCCGTGTGGATCGTTCCCGGAACGTATTTGTTTCCATGTCAGTTAATCGCCGCCATGTGCTGCACGACGAGACCCACAAGGTCCGTCGCGATCGCCTTTCTGAGTTCCTGTTCTTCGATCGCCTTACCCAATACCAGGGTTTCGTCGTAGGTGTAGTCGCGAGTCCGCGTGTGCTGCCTGGGTGGCAGGACTTCCTCACCATCGATTAATACCGAGTACTGTATCGTGTACCAGACTTCGTATTCCGTCGGCACATTACGCGCGGAAACAGACAGCGTCCGCCGGCCCGTCTGATCTCGCGACACGCGGATAACCGTATCGGCGCTCGCCGAATCGGTCGACAGCATCAGCCGGCTCGCGCGAATCTCCGTGACCAGTGCCCGGTAGAATTCGCTGAACCGGTTGGCGCTGTCGATATAAACGACGGAAATTTCCGGCGGTAAATTGCCGGCACCGCGTACACCAAAACCGCACGCGGACAACAGCAACGGTAGAAACACAACTGCCTTAGACCACGACATTGACGAGCTTCCCGGGCACGACGATGATTTTGCGAATGTCCTTATCGGCCACAAAACGCCGAACGTTTTCATTTTCGAGCGCCGCATTCTGCAATTCGTCCGCCGATGCCGTCGCCAGCATCCGGATGCGCGCACGCAACTTGCCGTTGACCTGTACGACAATCTCCAGCGTATCAGCCTGTACGGCGTCTTCATCGGCGACGGGCCAGACCTCATCGACAACGGCCGAAGTGTGACCAAGTCTCTGCCAGAGACGATGACAGATGTGCGGAACGATCGGTGACAGCATGAGCACAATCGAATCGAGGGCTTCCTGTACGACGGCACGGTCCTGACCTGTTTGCTGCGCGAACTTGGAGACCCGGTTGATGAGTTCCATTAGCGCGGCGATCGCCGTATTGAACGTATAGCGCCGCCCGACGTCGTCACTGACCTTGAGAATCGTCTGATGCAAGCTGCGGCGCAAACTGGCCTGCGCCTCGTCCAGTCCGGCGATGTCGAGCTTTTCGGGTGCAACGCTCACCGTCACGACGTGCTCGTCCACAATGCGCCACAGCCGGCGCAAAAACCGGAAGGCGCCCTGCACGCCTTCGTCGGACCATTCGAGCGTGTGTTCGGGTGGCGCCGCGAACATGACGAACAGGCGCACCGTGTCCGCGCCGTATTGGTCGATGAGCCCCTGCGGGTCAACGGTGTTGCCCTTGGACTTCGACATCTTGGCACCGTCCTTGAGGACCATGCCCTGGGTCAACAACTTGGTGAACGGCTCGTCGGTGTCCACGAGCCCCTCGTCGCGCAGGACTTTGTGAAAGAAACGCGCATACAGAAGATGCAAAATCGCATGCTCGATGCCGCCGATATAAAGATCGACCGGCAGCCAATAGCGCGCACGCTCGTCGAGCATGGCCGATGCGTTGTCGGCACAGCAGAACCGGGCGTAGTACCAAGACGATTCCATGAATGTGTCGAACGTGTCCGTCTCCCTGGTTGCCGGTTGCCCGGTTGCCGGGTCCGTGGTCTCGAAAAAAGACGGCATTTTCTTGATCGGCGAACCGCTCGCCGTGACTTCGACATCCTCTGGCAACACCACCGGCAGGTCGCTATCCGGCACGCCGACCGGGCCGGCTGCCGCGTTGATGACCGGAATCGGCGCGCCCCAGTAACGCTGGCGCGAAATCAGCCAATCACGGAGCCGGTACCGGGTCTGGCGCTCGCCCTTGCCGGCGCTTTCGAGATCGGTCGCGATCGCGTCAAAGGCCGCGGTCGAACTCAAGCCCGTGTATTTGCCGGATTCGACGAGTACGCCGTAGTCGACGAATGCGGCCGCGCCGATGTCGGCGCTCTCCCCATCGCCGGCCGGCGCGATAACCTGCAGGATCGGCAAGCCGTATCGCCGCGCAAATTCCCAGTCCCGCTGATCGTGTCCGGGCACGGCCATGACCGCACCGGTACCATAACTCATGAGTACAAAATTGGCCGCCCAGACCGGTATGGTCCGGCCCGTAACCGGATGCACGGCACTGATGCCCAGCGGCCGGCCCAGTTTTTCCATCGTTTCCAAGGTCGCTTCCGAGACGGCGCTGCGCTGACAATCCGCGAGGAATGCCTTTAACTCGGGATCGGTTTCGGCCGCGCGAACCGCAAGTGGGTGTTCCGCCGCGACTGCCATGTAGGAAACGCCCATGAGCGTGTCGGGACGGGTCGTATAAACGCTGATCACTTCGTCCGAGCCGTCTATGCCCCCATCGACAGCAAAGTCGATCGCGACGCCTTCCGAGCGCCCGATCCAGTTGCGCTGCATGACTTTGACGGACTCGGGCCAGTCGAGGCTGTCGAGTTCACCGAGTAACTGCTCGGCGTAATCGGTGATGCGCAGGAACCACTGAGGTATTTCGCGCCGCTCAACCGGCGCACCCGATCGCCAACCGCGGCCGTCGATCACCTGCTCGTTCGCAAGAACCGTCTGATCGACCGGGTCCCAGTTCACGACCGCCTGTTTCTTGTACGCGAGACCCTTGGCCAGCATGCGCGTGAAGAGCCACTGTTCCCAGCGGTAGTATGCCGGATCGCAGGTCGCGAGCTCGCGGTCCCAGTCGTAGCCGAACCCTAAGCGTTTGAGCTGCCCGCGCATGTAAGCGATGTTCTCTCGCGTCCATTTCGCGGGCGGCATGCCATGTTTAATCGCCGCGCCCTCGGCCGGCAGGCCGAACGCATCCCATCCCATCGGCTGCAGCACGTTCTTGCCGAGCATACGCTGGTAACGGGCGATCACGTCGCCGATCGTGTAATTGCGAACGTGCCCCATGTGCAGCTGCCCGCTCGGATACGGAAACATGCACAGGCAATAAAATTTCTCGCGATCCGGGTCCTCCGTGACGCGAAAACTGTTTTGTGCGTCCCAGTAGGCCTGTGCTTCAGTTTCGATCTGTTCGGGCTTATAAGCAACGGTGGTCATTTTTCTGGCGGTCATTCTTGCTGCGGCTCTTTATTCGAAGCATACACCGACTGTCGGCGCGCCAGATACCCGCCCGAACCGATCAAAACGAGGCACGTGATCAACACCCCGTAATTGCCAAAACGCACGTACGGCGTCTGACCGGTATACGGCTGAACCACCGCGCTCAGGACATGAGTTTCGAATTGCGGCGACTGGCGCATGATTTCCCCACGCGGCGATATGACGGCCGTAACACCGGTGTTCGTCGCACGCAACATGAAGCGACCGGCCTCGAGCGCGCGCATGCGCGCGATCTGGAGATGCTGCTGAGGCGCGATCGAATCGCCGAACCATGCGTCGTTGCTGACGTTGATGAGCAAGTGCGCGCGGGGCAGGAAATCGAGTTGCTCGGCCCCGTAAGCGTCTTCGTAACAAATGCTCGGCGACATCAGAAATTGGCCAATCGGCAACGCCTCCTGGGTATAACTGCCCGCCAGCGTGTCCTGATTCGGCAGCCCCTGACCGCGCATCCATCGACGCACGAAATCGGGCACCGGGAAAAACTCACCGAACGGCACGAGATGCCGCTTGTGATACACCGCGTCGTACCGGCCAACGCCGAGCAGTGAATTACGGTACCGGCCGCTCGCATCGTCCATCGTCAGTATGCCGAGATAAATCTGCATGCCGCGCGCCTGTGCCTGCACCGCAAGTTCACCGAGAAAATCTTGCACCACATAGGCCAGCGTCGGGATGGCGACTTCGGGCCAGACGACGAGGTCCTGATTCGGCAATCCGAGGGTCAGTTCACGATACAGGTCCAGTGTCGGCCAGCGTTGCTCGGGCAACCATTTCCGGTCCTGAGAAATTGAACCCTGAATGAGACTGACGCGCAGATTCTGCGGCAGGGCGTGCGTCCAGGCGCGATCGTAAAGAACTGCCGTGGTGCCGAGCAAAACGATGCAGACGCCGGCGGCAATAATCCGGTCTGCGCGGGTGCCGCGCACGAGGCTAAGCAAAACGCCCCCGAGGACGATGGTCACGAAGGAAACGGCGTGCACACCCATGGCAGGTGCCCAGCCTCGCAACGGGCCGTCGATCTGGCCATACCCGACTGTCAACCACGGAAAGCCTGTGAACATCCAACCGCGCACCCACTCGAACACGACGAATAACGCGGGCCAGAACAGGCACCAACGCAGTGCCGCCGGGCGCGATCCCATACACGCCGCGAGGTATCCACTGCCCGCGATGTAGACCGCCATCAGCCAGAACAGACCCAGCATGAGCGTGATCGCGACGATCACGGGCGCGCCACCAAAAACGTGGATACTGATATACAACCAGTAGGTGCCTGTCGCGAACGCCGCGAAACCGAACCAGAAGCCGCGCCACGCCGCCTCGCGGGCGCTCTGGCCATCCCAGAGATGAAACAGGGCCGCGAACAGCAGAATCGCGAGGTACCAGGCGTGAAACGGCGCGAAACACAACGGGAAGAGGGCGCCGGCCAGCGCCGCATACCAGCGGCCTCGCACGCCGGACACGTTTGCGAGAGTCAAGGCCTTACCGTGGATTCCCTGTCGGAAGGCGCCTCTTCACGCCGGACTTCGAGGATATGCACACGTCTTCGGTCGGCCTGCAGCACCTTGAACCGAAAACCGTCCATGCTAATGCTCTCGCCCCGCCGCGGCATGTGTCCGAGATCGTGGATCACGAGGCCGCCGACGGTGTCATATTCCTCGTCCGCTAAATCGCTGCCGAAATACTCATTAAATTCCTCGATGCGCGTCAGCGCGCGCACCTGGAAACTGGAGTCGCCGCGCTTCTGTATTTTCTCGATTTCCTGCGGATCATGTTCGTCGTCGATTTCGCCGACGATTTCCTCGAGCACATCCTCGATGGTCACCAATCCGGAGGTGCTGCCATATTCATCGACAACGATGGCCATGTGATTGCGGCTCACGCGAAATTCTTTCAACAGGGTGTTGAGGCGCTTGCTCTCCGGAATCACCGTCGCCGTTCTCAGGAATCGATTGATGTCAAACCCTGCTCCGGGGTTCGAGATAAAATGGGCGAGGACGTCTTTCGCGAGCAGGATACCCGCCACCTCGTCGCGATCCTCGCCGATGACCGGAAATCGCGAGTGGCCCGACCTGACGATCGTTTTCAGCATCTGCTCCTTCGGTACGTCGCGCTCGATTACGACCATATGCGAGCGCGGAATCATGACCTCCCGGACCTGAGTCTCGGAGACTTCGAGGACGCCGCGCAACATCGTCAATTCATCCTCATCCAACTCATGGAGCAGGGTGTCGTCGCTCAACATATCGAGCATGCCGGTCCGCGTCGCCGGCGGGTTACCGAATAAGCCCCGTAGCCGCGAATACCAGTTCGTGCCTGTCATTCGAGTCTCAATCCTGCTCGTAGGGATCCGCAAAACCAAGCTTGTGCATGATCTCTGTCTCCAGACTTTCCATGCGCGTTGCCGCGACGTCGGATTCGTGATCGAAACCAAACAGATGCAAAGTGCCATGAATTACCATGTGAGCCATATGCGCTTCGGGCGCTTTGCCCTGATCCTGTGCCTCGGCATAAACAACGGGCATGCAGATGACGAGGTCACCCAGTTCCCGGTCAACCCTCTCGCGGTCGGATTTAGACAACGGCGGGTCCACCGCTGGTCCCGGGAACGCCAGAACATTCGTCGGACCGGTTTTTTTGCGGTAGGTTGCATTGAGCTGCCGACTTTCTTCGCGTCCCACGAGCCGCACCGTGATGCTGCCCGGGGCACACTCGCCGGCCCGCTCAAGCGCGGCACCGACCCAGCGTTTCCACTCCGTCGGCGCGGGGAGGTTCGTATCACCGGTGGCATCCTGCAATTCAACCGTCACCGGGACCCTGGGCCGGGTGCGGCTCATTTCTCTGCCGGCTGATCATCCGATCGCGCCACACCCGAGTCGTTGCCCTCATAGGCCTCAACAATTCGTTGCACCAACGAGTGACGCACGACGTCCCGCGGATTGAAAAACGTGAAGCTGACGCCCGCAACGCCGTCGAGAACATCCATGACGTGCCGGAGCCCGGATATCTGATTTCGAGGCAGATCGATTTGCGTGATATCGCCGGTGACGACGGCCCGCGAGCCGAATCCCATGCGTGTCAGAAACATTTTCATTTGCTCGACGGACGTGTTCTGCGCCTCGTCGAGAATAATGAAGCCCTCATTCAGGGTGCGCCCGCGCATAAAGGCCAGCGGCGCCACTTCGATGATATTGCGTTCGACGAGTTTGGCCACTCGATCGAACCCCAGCATTTCATAGAGCGCGTCATACATCGGGCGCAGGTAGGGATCGACTTTCTGGGACATGTCACCGGGCAGGAAACCGAGGCGCTCGCCGGCTTCGACAGCAGGCCGCACGAGCACGATGCGACGTACGCGCTCCTGCTCGAGCGCTTCGACGGCGCTCGCGACCGCCAGGTAGGTCTTGCCCGTACCGGCCGGACCGATACCGAAAGTCAGGTCGTTGTCGCGAATACTGCGTACATACGTTTTCTGATGCTTGCCCTTGAGCTTGACCGACAGCCGGCGCGTCTTGACGATCAGGTTGTCAGCCACCTGCGTCCCCTCTTCACTCTCGGACGACTCCAGCAGGCACAGGTGAACCCGTTGCGGATCCAGTCTCTCGGTCCCGGCCATCTCGTATAGCTGGCGCAGCACGCGCGCGCCGGTGCGCGACGATTGTGCTGGCCCCATGATCCGGAAGCGGTTGCCGCGATTGTTGATGTGCACGCCGAGACGACGTTCGATCTGGCGCAAATGTTCGTCGAATTGCCCGCAAAGATTCGCCAGCACCTGATTATCCAGTGGCTCAAGCAGAACCTCCTGGGTTTCGGTAACAGCGCTCAAGCTGCCTCCGCGGGCACCCGCAAGCGTCCCCGCAACGAATTCGGCAAGGCTTCAGAAATGATCACGTCGGCGAACTCGCCGATCAACGCATGATTTCCGTCGAAATTTACCCAACGGTTGTTTTCTGTTCTGCCGGCCAGCTGTCGCGGATTTTTGACCGACGGGCGCTCGACGAGCACACGTTGCATCGTGCCGACCATGGCACGACTGATGCGCGCCGCATTTGCCGAGATATGTGCCTGCAGGCGCGCCAAGCGTTCGAGTTTTTCAGCCTGCGGCACCGGGTCGTCGAGCGCCGCAGCCGGCGTGCCCGGCCGGGGGCTGTACACGAAACTGAACGACTGATCGAATCCGACGGCCTCGACGAGTTCCATCGTCGCCTCGAAATCCGCGGCCGTCTCGCCCGGGAAACCGACGATGATGTCGGTCGAGATACTAATGTCCGAGCGAACTTCGCGCAGGCGCCGGATCTTCTGCTTGTACTCGAGCACCGTGTGCCGCCGCTTCATGAGCGCCAGAATCCGATCCGAGCCGCTCTGCACCGGCAGGTGCAAGTAGTTCGCGAGCTTCGGTACCTTTGCGTAAACGCCCACGAGCCGGTCGCCAAAATCGATCGGGTGCGATGTCGTGAAACGAATGCGCTCTATACCTTCGACGAGCGCAACGTAATGAATCAGGGTCGCGAGATCCGCGATTTTTCCGGCATGCGTCTCGCCGCGGTACGAGTTGACGTTCTGGCCGAGCAGGTTAACCTCTTTGACGCCCTGCTCCGCGAGCCGGACGACTTCGGCGACGACATCGTCGAGCGGCCTGTTGATCTCCTCACCGCGCGTATAGGGCACGACGCAGAAAGTGCAATATTTGCTGCAACCTTCCATGATCGACACGAACGCGGTCGGCCCTTCGGCGCGCGGGTCGGGGAGCTTGTCGAATTTCTCGATCTCGGGAAAACTGATGTCGATCGCGGTCCCGCCGCCGGCACGCACCTGATTCAGCAGATCCGGTAGCCGGTGCAAAGTCTGCGGGCCGAAAACAATGTCGACGCATGGCGCGCGCTCGGCGAGCGCCTGCCCTTCCTGACTCGCGACGCAACCGCCAACGCCGATGACGACACCGGGCCGCCGTTCCTTGAACTGGCGCCAGCGACCTAATTGAGAGAACACCTTCTCCTGCGCTTTCTCGCGCACGGAACACGTGTTCAACAGGAGTACATCTGCCTCTTCGGGGTCCGTGGTGGGCTCCAGGCCGTGGCTTTCACGCAATACGTCCAGCATCTTGCTGGAGTCGTACTCGTTCATCTGACAGCCTAATGTTTTTACGTACAGCTTGCCTGGCATACCCAGGGAAGGATCCAGTCCCCTCCAAAATCAGCGTCCGGAGCCAGTCCGGACTCGGTCACCCTAGCGTATGAAGCCCATACTTTCCAGCTTCACGAGGATCCGGTGAGCAGCCAGATCGGGGCTCAAGTCCGTGGTGTCGATGCGAACTTCCGGATTCTCGGGCTGCTCATAAGGGTCTGAAATTCCTGTGAATTCCTTAATTATGCCGGCCCGGGCTTTCGCGTACAGTCCCTTGCGATCACGCTGTTCGCAGACCTCGATCGGGGTCGCGACGTGCACCTCGACGAAGCCGCCGACCGACTCGTTCAATTCACGCACCTGTCCGCGGGTTGCCGTGTACGGCGCAATCGGCGCACAAATGGCAATACCACCGTTCTTGCAGATTTCCGACGCGACGAAACCGATGCGACGAATGTTCAGGTCGCGATGCTCCTTGGAAAATCCGAGCTCACTGGACAGGTGCTTACGAACATGATCACCGTCGAGCAACGTGACGGGCCGATCACCGATCTCGAGCAGTTTGACCATCAGCGCGTTTGCAATGGTCGACTTGCCCGACCCCGACAAACCCGTGAAGAAAATCGTGATGCCCTGCTTGTGCCGCGGCGGATAAGATTCCCTGAGTTCTTTAACGACCTTCGGATACGAGAACCAATCCGGAATCTCGAGGCCTTCCTGCAGGCGCCGGCGGAATTCCGTGCCGGAAATATTCAGCACTTTCATGTCCTCGGTCGTTTCGTCGATCGGCATATACTCGGCCCGATCCTCGACATAAACCATGAGCTGAAACGGAACCATCGTGATGCCGAGGTCCTTGGCATATTCTTTCATCATGTCCTGCGCGTCGTACGGTCCATAGAACGGCTCGTCGTTCGAATCATTGCCCGGCCCGGCGTGGTCGCGACCGACAATAAAATGTGTGCAGCCGTAGTTCTTGCGGATCAGCGCATGCCAGAGCGCCTCACGTGGACCGGCCATGCGCATTGCCAGGGGAAGCAAGCTCAGCGTTGTCGTCTGTTCCGGGTATTGCTCGAGCAGATGCTCGTAACACCGGACACGCGTGTAATGATCGATATCGCCCGGCTTCGTCATGCCGACGACCGGGTGAATGAGTAGATTGGCCTCGTTGTTACGCGCGGCGCGGAACGTCAGTTCCTGGTGCGCGCGATGCATGGGATTGCGAGTCTGGAACGCGACGACTTTGCGCCAGCCGAGCTTGCGGAACCGCTCCCTGAGTTCGGCCGGCGTATCACGCAAGCCCTTGAAGTCGTAATGACTCGGCGCTTCGACCCCGCGCAGCTTGCCGCCTAGATAAACGGGATGCGCCGTATTCACGAGGTAATTCACGCCCGGATGCTTGACGTCCTCGGTACCGAATACGCGTTTCGCTTCACGGGACTTGTCCGGAGTCCAGCGGTCCGAGATCTCCATCGTTGCGATCAGAACGCCTTCGTGATCTCGCAACGCGATCGTCTGCCCGATTTCGAGTTGATCCGCGAATTCGTCCGTGACGTCGAGCGTGATCGGCATCGGCCAGAGCAGACCGTTGCTCAGCCGAATGTTCTGGACCACACCGTCGTAATCGGCCTCGGTCAGAAACCCGTCCAGCGGCGAAAACGCGCCGTTCAGCAACAATTCAATATCGCAAACCTGCCGCGCGGTCAGGTCCCAGGAGATGTAATCCCGGGCTTGCCGCTTTTCCTGTTCCGTGGCCGATTCGTCCAAATACAGTTCTTTTAATGTTCCGCCGTGCGGCTCCTTAAAGGCTCCCATGAATCCTCTTCCTTACAATCCTTTGGTGTTGATGTTCTTACTGCAAAAAAAACCGGCGCACTCTTGAAGAGTGCGCCGATTTGACGTTCGTTGGGCAACCAGCCCGTACAGTGGCTAGAACGGAATGTCGTCGTCAAACTCGGGTTCCGGTCGCGACCCGCCTGACTGGGCAGCGGCCACGGGCGGAGCGCTCTGCTGAAAATCGCCGGACGAAGATGCGCCGCCGCGTCCGCCGAGCATCTGCATCTGATCGGCGATAATTTCAGTCGTATAGCGATCCTGTCCTTCCTTGTCCTGCCATTTCCGCGTCCGGATGCGTCCTTCAATGTAAACCTGCGATCCCTTGTGCAGGTACTCGCCGGCGATCTCCGCCAGGCGATTAAAAAACGCGATACGGTGCCATTCCGTCCGGTCGATCTGCTCACCGGTTTCCTTGTCCTTCCATGACTCGTTGGTCGCCAGCCTGATATTCGTCACCGCCGAACCGGACGGCATGTACCGTGTCTCCGGCTCCTGGCCCAGGTTTCCGATCAGGATGACCTTGTTAACACCGCGTGCCATAGCAACTCCCCCTGCAACCATTTGATTTAAATAGATTTTTAATCCACCCCGTCGTGACTCGGCGACAAGGGCTGCATATTGTATTCCCGTGACCGCCAAAAAACACGTTTGAATCAGTCATAAGCATATAAATTCCAAGCGCCATGGCGATTTTGGTTCGCGCCACGAAACGCCGTATAGTGATCGGTTCTTCCGACCACGCGGCAGACCCGCTTGACCATGCAGAAAATCAGTATTCGCGGCGCCCGCACCCACAATCTGCGAAACATCGACCTGGACCTTCCCCGGGACCGCCTCATCGTCATCACCGGCCTGTCGGGGTCCGGCAAGTCCTCGCTCGCCTTCGACACGATCTACGCCGAGGGCCAACGGCGTTATGTCGAATCGCTGTCGGCCTACGCACGCCAGTTCCTGTCAATTATGGAGAAGCCCGACGTCGACCACATCGAGGGCCTGTCGCCGGCGATCTCGATCGAACAGAAATCCACATCGCATAACCCGCGCTCGACGGTCGGCACGGTCACGGAGATTTACGACTATCTGCGCCTGCTGTTCGCCCGGGCCGGCAGTCCGAGGTGTCCCGACCACGGCGCGGACCTCGAGGCCCAAACGATCAGCCAGATGGTCGATCATGTTCTCGCACTGCCGCCGGGAACCCGGCTCCTGTTGCTCGCGCCCGTCGTGCAGGAACGCAAAGGCGAACACGTACAGTTGCTCACCGATCTGCAGGCGCAGGGTTTCGTCCGGGCGCGCATCGACGGGGCCGTTTACGAACTCGACGATCCGCCTAAACTCGACCTGCGGCGCAAGCACACGATCGAGGTCGTCGTGGACCGGCTCAAGATCGGCGAGGATATCGGACTGCGCCTCGCGGAGTCGTTCGAGACGACGCTGAAGCTCGCCGACGGCGTCGCCAAAATCGCGCCCATGGACGACGTCGGTGATGACGACGACAAAACAGAGATGTTGTTTTCCGACCGCTTCGCGTGCCCGGTCTGCAGCTTCAGCATCGCCGAACTCGAACCGCGCCTGTTCTCTTTCAATAACCCAGTCGGCGCGTGCCCGAGCTGCGATGGTCTCGGAGTTCGCCAGTTTTTCGATGCCGACCGCGTCGTGCACAACCCGCATCTCAGCCTGGCCGGCGGTGCGGTTCGCGGCTGGAATCGGCGCAACGCCTATTTTTTCCAGATGATCCAGTGCCTCGCGGATCATTATCAGTTTGACTTCGAAAAGCCATTCGGCGAACTCGACGAATCGATCCGCGAGGTCCTGCTGCACGGCAGCGGCGACGAAAAAATCAAATTCCAGTACCACACGGGCCGCGGCGTCACGTTCAAGCGGACACACCGGTTTGAAGGCATCCTGCCGAACATGGAGAGGCGCTACCGTGAAACCGAGTCCGGGATGGTGCGCGAAGAACTGGCCAAGTACATGAGCGTGCAGCCGTGCCCGACCTGCGGCGGCACGCGCCTGAACGCAGCTGCGCGAAATGTGTTCATCGGGGACCGGTCGATTCCGCAAATCACGTGTATGGCCGTGAGCCAGGCACTCGGTTTCTTCGATGGATTGAAACTCAAAGGCTGGCGCGGCGAGATCGCAATGAAGATATTCAAGGAGATCCGGAACCGCCTGAAGTTTCTCGGTGATGTCGGGCTCGGCTACCTGACGCTCGACCGCAGCGCCGAAACGCTGTCCGGTGGCGAAGCGCAGCGCATCCGCCTGGCCAGCCAGATCGGCTCGGGTCTCGTCGGTGTCATGTACATTCTCGATGAGCCTTCGATCGGCCTGCACCAACGCGACAACCGGCGTTTGCTGGACACTCTCATTCACCTGCGAGATCTCGGCAATACCGTCATCGTCGTCGAACACGACGAAGAAGCCATCCTCGCGAGCGATCATGTCGTCGACCTCGGGCCCGGTGCCGGGGTGCACGGCGGCCAGATCGTTGCCACGGGCACGCCCGCGGAGATTCTCAAACACCCGTCGTCACTGACGGGCCAGTACCTGTCGGGACGGCGCCGGATCGAGGTGCCGACCGAGCGCCGTGCGCCCGATGAGCAAATGCGACTCACCATCCGTGGGGCGCGCGGCAACAACCTCAAGAATATCGACGTCAGCATCCCGCTCGGCGTCATGACCTGCGTGACGGGTGTGTCCGGATCCGGCAAGTCGACACTCATTAACCACACGCTGTATCGCGCGGCCGCCGAGAGCCTGAACCGAAGCAGCTACGACCCAGCGCCGCACGACGGGCTCGACGGACTCGATCTCATCGACCGCGTCATCGACATCAGCCAGGGTCCGATCGGGCGCACACCGCGCTCAAACCCGGCGACTTACTCCGGTCTTTTCACGGCCGTGCGCGAGCTCTTCGCCGGCACGCAGGAGGCACGCTCGCGTGGCCACAAGCCGGGCCGGTTCAGCTTCAACGTCAAGGGTGGGCGTTGCGAGCCCTGCCAGGGCGATGGCGTCATCCGCGTCGAGATGCATTTCCTCCCGGACGTTTACGTGCCGTGCGACGTCTGCATGGGCAAGCGTTACAACCGCGAGACGCTCGAAATCAAATACAAGGGCAGGAACATTCACGAGGTTCTCGACATGACCGTCGAGGAGGCGCTGAATTTCTTCACGAACGTGCCGGTCATCGCGCGCAAGTTGCAAACGCTGGCTGACGTCGGGCTCTCATATATCAAACTCGGCCAGAATGCGACCACGCTGTCGGGCGGCGAAGCCCAGCGCGTCAAACTCGCGAAGGAACTGTCCAAGCGCGCCACGGGTAAAACGCTCTATATACTCGACGAGCCCACGACAGGCCTGCACTTCTACGATATCGAACATCTGCTTCGCGTTCTGCTCCGGCTGCGCGATCAGGGTAATACGATCGTCGTCATCGAACACAACCTCGACGTCATCAAGACGGCTGACTGGATCATCGACCTCGGTCCCGAGGGCGGCGACGGCGGTGGCGAACTGCTGGCCGAGGGCACGCCCGAGCAGGTTGCGGCGAACCCCAACTCGTGTACGGGTGAATACCTGGCACCCAAGCTGGAGCGCCAGAGCGAAGCGCTCGACCGGCAGACCGGGTAGGACGTTCGCTGAACAAAAAGAAACCCGCCGAAGGGCGGGTTTCTGTTGTGGTCTACGGTAGTTGTTTACGCTGCTTTATGCCGTATCCAGCCGAGCAGCCCCAACGCCGAACCGAACAGCCAGGGCGAGCGCCAGGGTTTAGAATGCAAAATCCGCATCTTCGTTACAACCGCCGGCCGTGGGACCTAATGTGAAAAGGGAGATGCAGTTTCCATCCATGAATTGAACGTCGTAGAGGGTGCCGTTGACATTGACGTTCCGGGCGCCGAACAACCGACCGATTGGATAGAGGTAATCTGGATCGCTTGTACTGTTGCTTGACGTCGGATCCCAGTCCCAGACGACGGTCGCCGCGCTGGCAGGCGATCCCGATACCGTGAAGAGTACGGCGAGCGCAATAAGAAATTTATTCAATTTTCCAACCCCCGATATCAAAGTTCTTAAAAACTGTTGATGCGTCATCGGGAGTGACTGCCGGATTGGCTGACGGGATTTTTTGAGTTGTCCGTCAACCGATCCGGTTGATCTGATTATAAATGTTTATTAACACCGTGAGAACAGTTGTCATTTGAGTGGATAAAGCGGAATTTTTTTAAGTACTGGCGAAGCGTCCGATGTCGACTTTGGGTCGGAGACAGGCATTCCGGCTGGGGCCAGTGAAATCAGGGGGTTAGGGCCCACTTACGGCCGGAAGCAGACATGGGTGGACGGCGGAACTGCGATTCGGCACCGAACAATTGCGGTGCCGAATCGCGGTATCCGATCAATGCTTTTCTAACTCTTCACCGATTTTTACGACTTCGCTGTCCAGATCTTGGATCTGTTGCAGAAGTGAGGTGATTTCCTGGTCTGGAAAGGCTTTTTCCGGTGTCTCCCCATCGAGAATGATTCTGGTGTAGATGACCGATCCCAGCCTTGAACTCGTTGTCTGTCGCTGCGCCTTTAGTTTTTTAATTTCAATCTTGTACTTATACTGATCCGCATAAT
>Ga0114949_10000375_pt1 | contig 23126 bp, 22 predicted proteins | sample N074metaG_FD_83505 | JGI IMG/M metagenome (GOLD analysis project Ga0114949, IMG submission 83505) | Deep subsurface microbial communities from Kermadec Trench to uncover new lineages of life (NeLLi) - N074 metaG | ecosystem: Environmental > Aquatic > Marine > Ocean trench > Sediment | place...
GATTCCTCGTCAAATGTAGCGAACGCCCAATTCCCCCACAGCCTAGGAAGCGTTGACAACCCGATCAAGAATATCAGGACGATGATCCAGATATCGGCGATCGAAATCGCTAGAATAGATCCGAATAAATAAGAAAACGCAACGTACGTGGTTCCCTCACGCATCGAAAGAAAGATCACACCGAGTGCAACAGACACGGCGAAGAAGACGCCAATAGCCGTGTCCGCGGCCAAGATTGTTTTGGAGCGAACCCAGTTAATAGCCACAGCCACCAGTATGGTAAAAGGAATGGCAACAAAGAGGGGATCGCGTTGGAGAAGCAGGCCCAAAGCAATGCCTCCAAATGCCGCGTGAGCCAAGCCCGAGCCCAGGAAGCTGAGTCGCCGCTGTACAATAAAAGTACCGTAGTAACTCGCCAATGCGCCGACCAGCACTCCGGCAATCAGCGCACGAATTAAGAACGCATTTTGTATCCAATCAATCATGATTGTGATCCGTTAGGGTTCGACCGCCAAAAGCCAACGTATCGTGTTTGTGTCCAACGTGGCCAAAAGTATTCCGTATCGCAAGGTCCGTGAGCGCGATTTCAGGTAGCCCAAATCCCATTTGCTGGCTGTTCAAGAGGAGAACGTGCGTAGCATGATGAAAAGCGACGTCCCAGTCATGGGTCACCATAACAATACAGACATTGGCCTTGGTATGAAGGTCTTCGAGGAGCATGTACAGGTCCGCCGTTCCGGAAACATCAATTCCGGATTCGGGCTCGTCAAGTAGAAGAATTTGCGGATCGTTAATGATGGCTCGAGCGAAGAATATGCGCTGCAACTCGCCACCCGAAAGAGATCGAATAGACTGGTAGGCCAGATGAGAGGCCCCGACTTTATCCAATGCGGCCATCGAAATATCTCGATTCTTTGCTGACAGACGATGTGGCCATCGCCCGATCACCGATGTAGCTACGAGCTCGATCGATTGTGCGGGGAATGTTCGATCGAGGGATTTGACTTGGGGTACGTAACCAATCTTGAGGTCTCTTCGGTTAAGATCGAAGTTTCCGAGTTCAAGTGAACCAGAAGTTGGTGAAATGAGGCCAAGAATAGACTTCAGAAGCGTGGACTTTCCACCTCCGTTTGGTCCCAAGACAGCCAGAAAATTGCCCTGGTCAATCTTAAAACAAATATCCTGTAGGGCAGTGCGGTCTCCTAACCGCACGGTGAGGTTTTTCGCGGCGATCATTCGGTAGTAGTGAGCATCTCACTCAGTAAATGGGCATTCTGAATGAGCAAACTTGAATACGAGTCGGTACTGGAGTCTCCAATCGGATCTAGATAAACGATCGGAAGGCCAGATTCTGATTGAAAAAGACGAGCCGTTATGTCGGGCAACCGAACCTGAGCAACAATGCCTCCACTTGGTGATTCCAATTCATTTTTCAGCATTCTTACTATTCTCGACGGCGGAGGCTCTTGACCCGGAATGGGTTCGAGTGATCCGGCAGATTTGATTCTATATCGACGTAGAAAGTAATCGAAAAACGGTTGGGTCGTGTAGACACTGAATCCGGACAAATCATGCGTTATGGCTCGCAGTTTTTCGTCGAGTGATTCCAGTTTCTCTTGGAACCGCCTGGCATTCTGCAAAAAATCATTGCATCGGCTCGGTTCATTTTTACACAGCTCATTTGCTATCGGTTCGCAGAGTTTAGAAACGATTACTGGATCGACCCAAAAATGCGGATTTCGTACTTCGTCGGAATAGATCCAATCATTTTGACTAAGATGATCGGCGAGATAAATTGGATTCAAATCTGACATCTCGGAGACCCATCCGTCCAGTTCAGGTGCGCCAAGAATGACCATTCTTGCTTGATGCATTCTCACTGCATCTGACGGCTTCGGGTGAAAAGCATGCGGCGATTGGTTGTCGCCAACGAGTGCCAGCACCTGATTTGGTTCGCCAATAATCTCGTTAAGAATTAACTCGAATACCCGCAGCGACGTACCGACCCTGATTGATTTGGTTTGCTCAGAGTCTGGGGAGGCGCAATTCAGTTGTGCAATTGATATCAGGATGACGGCAAGGCCGATAGCGGTAAGAACGGACCATCTCGAGGATGTTAGATTCGGATTATTCATGTAGACGGGCGCAAGGATTCATGGGCGAATTTGAAGATCTACAGCTCGTTGGCTATTCGCGCGGCTGTTTCGGAGAACGGTCGAAATGAACATCCAAGATCACGAATCGCCTTTTCGTTCGAGTAGCAGTACGTCATCGAAGACATTCTCGCCGCTTCACGCGTAATGAGAGGACGTGTACGAGTCAAGAGACCGACCAGCTCGAACATCCAAGAGATGCCCATCATCAACGTGGGAGAGGCCGTCCGTCTGGGAGGTACTACACAGAGAGCATCTGCCAGGGTCTCGATGATACCGGACCAGGAGAGGTTTTCTCCGGTCAACAAATATCGCTCTCCCGTCTGTCCTGTTTCCATTGCGCGAATGAGTCCGTCGACTACATCCAGGACATCCACCACGTTGGTAGCGCCCTGTGGGACAAGCGGGATCCTCCGTTTCCTAACATTCTCCACGAGAAGCATCGTATTCTCTCCGAATCGACCAATTCCCATGATTAACGAGGGATTGACAATGACCGCGTTGAGGCCTTCCGCGATCCCGCGCTGGACTTCCAGCTCAGACCGATACTTCGATTCACCGTAGTCCGATTCATAGGAAGACTCTCTCCATTCTGCTGATTCGTCCAGGCAATCTCGAGATCCTGGGTTTCGGCCCAGCGCTGCAATACTGGACGTCTGGACAAATCGTTCTACGCCGGCATCCAGCGCAGCGTCGATCATATTTGCCGTACCTCCAACGTTAATATCCAAGAACGTTTTCCTGCTGGTCCGTCCGTCAAATCCAACGGTTGCCGCACAGTGATAGACCCGTGTCACTCCGTGGACTGCTTCGTCGAGGCTTTCTCGGTCACAGACGTCAGCGGTAACCCATTCGAGCTGACCCTCAATTTCGTCGAGAAGATCAAGCTTCGAGTACTCTCGCCTGACTGCTCGTACCTGAGCCCCCTCCTTAACCAGACGGCGCGTGAGTGTCGCGCCGAGGAATCCAGTCGCACCCGTTACGAGAGTTATCATTCAGACGGCTTCCTCAGGTGCCAGCTCTACGAGTAGATCATTTTTCGCGACCGCCTGGCCCGCTTTCACATGAACGGCAGAAACGACGCCACTGCCCGTTGCTCTGATTTCGTTTTCCATCTTCATGGCTTCCAGGACGAGCAGCGGATCTTTTTTCGCAACAACGGTTCCTGGCTCCACAAACAATTTTAAAACGAGGCCTGGCATGGGTGCGGTCACGAATCTTTCGTGGTCGTCCCGAGCTTCAGAAATACCGTACTTTTCGAGGAGTTGGAGGCGATGATCTACTACGTGGAAAGCGTAGACTTCGTCTCCGATCGTGAAGTTCAAACGGTTAGGATCCGATTGGTCCACTACCGCTGAAATACTTTTCCCTTCATGCAGGATTGAAAACAAACCATCTCGGATATGCACCACTGCGAACGTCGCTCCCGCCACTGCGGGTTCCAGTTCATAGGATCTGTCTTCAATGTCGATTCGTACTTTTCTGGTCGTCATACGGTTGTTTGGCTCGGACATACGAACTACACTTCTCACGCTTTCGGAATTGATTTTAAGTTGCAAAAGATACGAATAGGTAGGACATGGAGCCGAGCCTGAACCCAGAGCAGCTGCTTGGCGCGTACATAGCCGGTTGTTTTCCTATGGCTGATCCTGACGATCAAAATCAGATTGCATGGTATGCTCCGGATCCGCGAGCCGTGCTTCCACTTCTCGAGTTCAGAACACCTCGAAGCCTGAGGGCAAGAATCCGTAAAGGCGATTATCGGATCACAAGTGACCGGGCGTTTGATCGAGTTATCCGCTCGTGCGCTGAGCGAGAGGAGACATGGATATCAGAAAAGCTGATCGAGGCGTACAGTGAACTTCACAGGCTCGGATTTGCCCACAGTATTGAAACCTGGGAGGCAGATGAACTTGTGGGAGGGCTTTACGGCGTCTCCATCAGAGGTCTTTTTTGCGGCGAATCGATGTTTTCCAATCGAACAGATGCCTCAAAAGTAGCTATGGTTTATTTGGTTGAGAAATTGATCAACCAAGGGTGTGTTTTGTTGGATATCCAGTTCATGACCGAGCATTTGCGACAGTTCGGAGCTGTGGAAATTTCTAAGGCGGCGTATGAGAGGCAGCTTCTTAGAGCTTTAGAAATCAGTACAACATGGATGTAGTACATTGGATGGTCCCTTTAAACCCGAATTGAGTTTAATTTAACTCCGCGAAATGGTATTAGCGGATGCGAATCCAGAGATGAGTGAAACATGACAATCGGAGTCTTTACAAGTGGAGGAGATGCTCCCGGGATGAATGCATGTATTCGTTCGATTGTTCGAACTGCGTGTCTCAGTGGACATGCGACGCTGGGCATTCTCCGCGGATACGAAGGAATGATCGACGGCGACGTCGTTGAGCTGGTCAGCCACTCGGTCTCGAGCATCATACAGAAGGGTGGGACGATTCTTAAATCAGCAAGATCAGATCGATTTCTGACCGTCGAAGGAAGGCGGCTCGCAGCCGACCAAATCCGTGAAGCTGGTATCGATGGCCTCGTTGCCATCGGAGGAGACGGCACTCTGGCCGGGGCTTCCGCTTTCTATGAAGAGCATGGTATTCCATGTGTCGCTTGCCCGGGCACAATAGACAACGACCTCTTTGGAACGGATGAGACCATCGGATTTGATACAGCTATAAACACCGCATTGGCGAGCATCGATCGAATTCGGGATACGGCAGACGCTCATAACAGATTGTTTCTCATTGAAGTAATGGGAAGGGATGCTGGTTTTATCGCGGCACATAGTGGATTGGCAGGCGGTGCAGAAATGGTTTTGATTCCTGAAACCGACTCAAATATTGCCGATGTCAAGACTCGTATACACAAGCTGATGACGGAGCACCGTCGCTCTTCAATTGTCGTCGTCGCGGAAGGAGATGAACTCGGGGGAGCCGGAGATATCGCGGACGTACTAAGAGCCGACGACCAGTTTAAGGACATCGAACTGCGCGTGTGCGTTCTCGGACATACTCAACGAGGGGGGTCGCCCACAGCGCGCGACCGCGTGCTCGCCAGTCGACTTGGGAAACATGCCGTAGAGGCGCTTATAAATGGTGAGTTCAGTGTCATGGCCGGCGTTGTCAACAATGAGCTGGTCCTGACTCCGTTCGATGTGATTCGGTCGCAGAAAAAAAATATCAATTATGAAATCATCGAACTAAGTGAAATGATCAGCTAACGTACATGTTCAACCATAAATACGCGGGATCAATCATTTAATGGTACAGCCAGCCGTTCCAGTCGAGGAGGGGAAAAAGGAGTTCGTTCATAAAATGTTCGACAAAATCGCTCCCCGATACGATCTTCTAAATCGCGTACTTAGTGGGGGGATCGATCAGAGTTGGCGTCGAAAGACCGTGAGTATGCTCGCTGCAGACCATCCGAAAAGAATTCTCGACATTGCCACAGGAACGGCAGATCTTGCGATCATGACGGCGAAATTGAAGCCAGTCAGCATCATCGGGATAGATATCGCCGAAGAAATGCTTGAGATCGGAAGACGAAAAATCCGTCGAAAAGGACTCGACGATACGATCGAACTAAGAGTCGGAGACGCTGAAGATCTTCCCTTCCAGGACGCTGAATTTGACGCGGTTCTCGTTGCGTTTGGTGTTAGAAATTTCGAAAATCTGGGGTTGGGACTATCCGAGATGGGCCGCGTCCTGAAGCCAGGGGGTAGGCTTCTTATCCTTGAATTTAGCCGTCCAACAGTAGTCCCGATCAAACAGCTTTACTCCTTTTACGGGAGGTACATTCTCCCACGAATCGGGAAAATGGTCTCCGGAGATGACGAAGCCTATTCGTATTTACCCGAGTCTATCGAAGGATTTCCTGAGAGGGGGGATTTTCTGGAGTTAATGGATCGGGTCGGATTCGCAGACTCGACGGTCACCTCTTTGACGTTTGGGATCGCGGCGATTTACTCGGCTCGAGCAGGCCAATCAGGTCGGGATTAATCCGACTCAGGAAGATATTTTACGAGACAGCATTCGTTCACGCCTCCCTTTGTCTTGTACTCGACCCGATCCATCAAGCGATTCATGATGTGGACACCTAATCCTCCAGATTTTCGAGACTTGGCAAATTCGATCAGATTGGGTTCGGCATACGTTTCCGGATTGAATGCTCTACCTCTGTCACGAATTCGAACGGTGAGTTTATCGCTCGAAAGAATGACAGCGATATCAATAGCGTGCTCACCTTCACCGTTGTAGGCGTGCTTGATGACATTCGTGCACGCCTCATCTACAGCAATTTTAAGTTGCTCTACATCCCTTTCCGAGAATCCAGCCAACTGAGCCTTCTTGGCAACGAACTGACGCACATCTTCCAGGTAGCGTGTCGAACTAGGGATCGTCAGTGTGTGTGTATCAGGAGCCAAAATGGTCGATGTCTTAACGAAACTCTATGGCGTGTCAGTCAACAAGATTCGAATGTGTAATTGCTATTCCTCAAATTTAGCGATTGCCTCTTCTTCTGACGACATAATGTCAAAAAGCATCGGAAATCCAAGGAGGTCAAAGACATTGAAGACTTTGTCCTGCAGAGCTACAATTTTGATATCTCCACCATTTTCACGGATCTCTTCGATGTATGCCATGAACACGCCGAGGCCGGCACTTGATATATACGCCAGGTTCGCGCCATTAATTATTATCTGGAAACTGGATCCAGCCTGGCATTTCTGAATGGCTGCTTCAAGCTCTGACGCCGTATGGGCGTCGAGCTCTCCCCTTAAATCCAGAATCTGAATACTTCCGTTGTTTCGAAATCCGACTGAAAAATTGCTCATTGCTTCTCCGATGAAGGAATACTGGTTACACGCTTACGGCCCATTTTGCCGCTGCAAAGCTACAAATATTCGTGATCATGTGGACTCCTCTGTTTCAAGAACTCTTGGTGTGGATTCAGGAATTTCGATTCCGTGCCATTTAATGATCAAAAGAGTCATGTCGTCGTCGTAATCACCGTGATTCAAAAACTGGGCGAGGTCGTCAAGAATCGCCTTGTGAATCATCTCAGCATCCTCATGACGATGTTTTTGAAGTATGATCAGTAGTCGATCGTACCCGTACTCGTCCCCGGTCTCATCTCTGCTCTCTACGACTCCATCGGTATAGAGGGCAAATACATCACCAGGTTCAAGCGCAATCCTTTCCTCTTCCAAGTTTTCTCGGAAGAGTGTTCCACGGTCTAGGCCGAGCCCGATGCCTTTTGAGCGAATGTATCTGGCCGCTCTTGCTTGACCGACTGAAGCAATTGGGCAATGACCCGCCCGAGCCACCACAAATTCTTCCTTATCAAGATCCAGGACTCCGTAAATAACAGAAATGAAAACATTGCGATCGAGGCTGTGTACCAAGGCCGTATTGGCATGGTTGAGAAAGTCGCATGGTGAAGGTGCCAGTCTACTTACGGACTGAAAAACTCCTTGCATCTCGGCCATGTAGAATGCCGCTGAGGTGCCTTTCCCCGATACGTCACCGATGATAATTGCCAACTTACGTTCGCCCAGCCGCACAAAATCGTAGTAGTCTCCGCCAACCTCCTGTGCGGAAACACTTGAAGCGGCAATAGAAAGTCCTGGCAGCGCTGGTATTTTCTGAGGTAGTAATTTTTGTTGAACTTCCCTCGCAATGCTTAACTCGCGAGACAACCGCTCCCGTTCGACTTGTTGTTCGAAGAGGCGCGCATTGTCGATAGCAACCGCCGCCTGCGACGACAATATTCCAATGGTCTGAATATCATCGCCTTCGAACCCCCGGATTACTTCTTTCGCAGAAAACAGAGCCCCCAACACCTCGTTGCGGGCGATGAGAGGCGTAACCAACAGGCTACCGATTCCATCTCCCGGTTTGGCATTGACCCTGTGATCGGTGGGGGCGTGCTCAAGATGGAGATATGTCTTGGAAAGGACAACTTCATCGAACAGCGCCTTGGAGTCAACGAGATTCTCGACTGTTTCCAATTCAATTCGATGCGCCGAGACCAGCGACGGCGTCAGCGATCCGCTTTTGAAATCCAATACGGCCAACCATGAAACGTGGGCAGATCCCGCCTCGACTGGAGCCGATGCGATCGTCGCGTAAAGCTTATCAGCATCGAATACCTGTCCGACAAGATGAGCGAGCGATTGCATCGTGGCTCGCTCACCGGCTCGTTGGGTGAACTCACCAGATGTTGGAAGGTGGAAAAGAAGCGAAAGGAATCCGGTGGTCGAATACAAGACACCAAAGAGGGTCGCCAACCCGACAAAGTAGGAAATAGAATAACTATACATCGCCAGGTAGCTCGCGGCACCCGGAGCAATCAACCCCCCTATCGGGCTCTCATTAAGGGCACCGACTCCGAGGAAGAGCATCAGACCGAGCAAGAGCATCAGACCGATCGCGGCTATTTTTTCCTTGAAAGAGAGAAAGACAATCCACGATAGCCGAAACGAATTGACAAGCATAAAGACCACCGTCACAATCATGGCAATGATCTGAATTTCTCCAGGGCTTGATCCCGGCCGGCTCGAAAAGAATGTAAGACCCGTGATCGCCATAAGGCCAACCATGGCAAACCAATTTCGCTGGCTGACTTTTGATCTTTTTACTAAGACCAGGTCCTGGAGCTTGAGGAGCAGTATAAACGCGAACGTGATCTGAGTGAGCGCCAACACGTTCATTTTAAAAATGGAAGCCAGAACGAACGGAATGCCCGTCTCTGGGTCCAAACCGACCAAATTATACGGAGCTTCAAGTCCGGGGAGTACGGAAGGTCCTCCAAGTCGAGAAGCAACACTTCCGACGGCAAACAGCACCGACCCAGCCACTAAAATGGTCCATAATATTTTTGCCGGTCGAGATCGACTGGCATGGTAGATGTGATCCAGGACGAAATAAAGCGAAGTATAACCGACGACCAGAACGGCCTGAGAGGCCAATTGCAGAGAAAGAGGGCCGGTTGCCCCGGTATTCCACTCAAACAGATGATATACAATGCCAAGAACAAAGCAGACCGCAAAGAGAATGCTGAGCAGGACCACAGATCCACGACTCTTATTCTTTTCCAGCGTTGCTACGGGTTCGAGCTCTTGCTTCGTTCGAGAAGGCATTCCTGGGGTTTCAATACGATGCGTTCAAATGAGTCCGCTGTGTACTCAGATCGAATCGTCTTTGTTACAAGTCTAGAATCTTCCAAAGCCTACAATGTAGAGGTTTTCAGGAGATACTGGAAGCAAGAAAACCGTAACCCAACCGTTACAAAAATCTGCATAGAATCTACATCGATTTCTCACTTTTTCGAATCCGCTCGGTAACTTCGACTTGTTCGTATCGTAATGAACTACGATTAACATCTCTACGAAATCCAATCCTTTTATGCGGAACAAGAGGCTCATACGTTTTCAATTACTTCTGCTCATCGGGGTCGTTGGCCTCGTCGTATGGCGAGGAGGAGCAGATTCTGGCGATCTTGATGGGGTCGTCGTATTCGAGGGAATGTCTGCCGGTAAACTGTATCGGACCGGACTTCGAGTGGATCAGGCAACGGAGGCGGTCATTTCAATTGTTGCCGCCTTCGAGACCGATTCCGATTCGGCACCATTGGCCACGTACGGTTGGATTCTTGAGAGTGAAACTCGAGACCTGGTCTGGTCAACAGATCCCGCCCAACTAAAAAGAGACGGGATTCTGGGGGTGGGCACCGACACGATTCACATCATCCCGGGGTCGTATGAGGTCTTTTATACTACGCTTGGTCCGACCGAAAATTCAATTCACGACGCGCCGTTCCTCGGATTGACTCCATACTGGACCAATCATACGTCTAGTTTGAACATGAGTATTAGCGAGGTTGAAACGGGATCGAATTCTCGGATACTTATCCAAACGAGCGAAAGCCGGTCAAGGAAAATGGCCTACGATAGGGAATTCTGGACGACGGGTCCCGTTATTGCCCGTGGAACCCATCCATTTCTGTTTCGGATATTGAATCCCGTTAAGTTAAACGTTTATGCGGTCGGGGAGATGTGTTCTCCTGACTGTGACTTTGGCTGGATCGAAGATGCTCGGTCGGGGGAGAAAGTGTGGCTGATGGAATGGGAGAACACGATTCCTGCGGGCGGAGCTGAAAATAATCGAAAATTTACGGGAGCACTAGATCTTTCACCGGGTGTTTACCGGGCGGTTTACAGGTCGTACGGATCTCACTCGGTTTCCAATTGGCACGCAAATCCGCCATACAATCCGGATGGGTGGGGGATGACACTGTGGGGTGTCTCCGAGGCCGATGTCATTGAATTCGAACCTTGGGCTGATTCGGAGCCGTTTGTGTTATTGACTCAAGTTCGAAATAATATGCATGAAATGGTGCAGTTTGCCGTGAGCGATTCCATCAATGTATTGATCTCGGCGCTCGGTGAGATAACGCCTCGCGGGGCACTCTACGATTACGGGTGGGTCGAGGACAACGCGTCGGGAGTTATTCTCTGGAAGATGAGTAGAGAAAACTCATCGTATGCCGGTGGTGACAAAACAAATCGGATCGAAACCGCCTTCTTGGAATTGGGACCGGGTGACTACACAGTTCATTTCAAGACGGATGGTGGACATGCATACAACAATTGGAGCCTGTCCAAACCAACGTTGCCCAATCGCTGGGGTATTGCGCTGTTTAATGTGGATTATCCCGCTGGCACAGGTCGGGTAAGCGTATTTCGTTCAACCCGAAAATCGGACGAGGTCAACGAGCGTGACGAAGTTGCAGAGACCGGTTCAACTGAGTTGGGCGAACTACTGGTAAAGTTGGAACACGTTGGCAACGACTCGGATCTTTTCTACTCGTTTGAAACGGATTCCGACCAGGACGTATACATTGTTGCTCAGGGCGAAATTACTACGAGCGGAAGGTGGGATTATGGTTGGATCGAATCGAACAGCTCGGGTGAAAGAATTTGGGAACTGACACTCAGAAATTCGACCTCTGCAGGTGGAGCAGATCGCAATAGGAGGTTCGAGGGATGGATTTCGCTTGAAAAAGGATCGTATACGGCCCGGTATACGTCTGACCTTTCTCATGCGTATGCAGATTTCGGAGATGAAGCGCCCGACGTAGCGGAGGATTGGGGAATACGTATATTCGTTCGTTCTCGTTAGACTCGCACTGCTGTATTCTGGATATCGACTCGTCTCGCAGGGCGATCTGATAACGGATACAGCGTATGGATTCCGTGGCCGTTCAAATTTCCGCTCCTGAAACAACACAGGAATTACTCATAGCAGAGCTATCCGGCTACGACGTTTGCGGGTTTGAGCAAGACGATCATCATCTGGTTATATACTTCCGACAGGATGGCTTGTCGGATGAAATCTGCTCCAGGTTACGGAGGATCCTTCGGCGACATGGGCTCTCCGGCGAGTGGGATGAACGCGTTATTCCCGAGCGAGACTGGAATTCGGACTGGGAGAGAAGCATTCAGCCGATTTCAGTACCCCCTTTTTACGTTAGATCCTCCTGGGCGAAACCTGACTCAAGAGAAGAGAAATCGATCGAATTGATCATCGATCCACAAATGAGTTTTGGTACCGGCCATCATGAGAGCACAAGGCTTGCCTTACATCACTTGGGCGCATGTGGCGAGAAGCTTGCCTACGTTCTGGACGTGGGAACAGGTTCGGGGATCCTGGCGATTGCTGCCGCTAAAATGGGAGCCCAATCTGTCCTGGGTATCGATATTGATCCATGGGCGCTCAGAAATGCCTCTGAGAATGTGGTACTCAATCAGGTAGCCGAACTTGTCGAGATTCGCGAGGGTACGTATGAATCTGTTGAAGAACGGGGATTCAGCCTGATACTGGCTAATATCAACCGGACCGTACTGACAAGGGACCTGGTTTCATACATTCATCTGGCAGAATCAGGTGCTGTCGTGATTCTCTCGGGACTTCAGCTCGCTGACAAATCCATCATCACAGAACTGCTGGACGAAAACGATTGCCCACCGATCGACGAGCGAACCGAAGCCGATTGGTGGTCGGTTCGGGCTCTTTGTCCAAGTTCGTAGGCCTCTTTCAGAACGAATTAGCGCCCACGAGCCCCAGGCAGAAAGAGGTTTTGGAAATTCATCGAGACTCTCTCCAAGAACCGGGACCCCATCCCTCTTTCGATTCGTTCATACGGGCCCATCATACCTCCATCTCCCATCAAAAATCAGTCTGCGAGGCGTCGTGCAATCGAATTTGGATCAAATTATTGAATCGCTTTCCAAGGTGGTCGACCCGAAGAGCGGGAAAGACATTGTTCGATTGGGCCTGATCCGCAATCTGCAGATTTCAGAAAAGGACATTCGGTACACGATTGTTCTAACGGACCCGTCCAGCCCTTTTGCCTATCAGGTGGAAGATCTAAGTCGTTCAGCCATTCGAGATATTGTCGGGGAGAGCGTCTCCCTTCATGTCGAAATGGACAACGAGATGATTGAGCTCGGCGCTGGGCTTGTATCAGACCAGGCAGGTAAAAAGGCGCCCGGTAAAAATGTGCTAAACACGATCGCCGTCGCGTCAGGAAAAGGGGGCGTCGGGAAAAGTACTGTTTCTGTGAATTTGGCAATCGCCCTGGCACGAGAAGGTTACGATGTAGGCCTGGTCGACACCGATATTTACGGGCCTTCAATTCCGACCATGTTTGGCTTGGAAGACGCTCGACCCAAGATCAGCGACTCCCGTCAGATCATACCGATTGAAAAATTCGGGGTTAAGGTTATGTCCATGGGCTTCCTGGTCGACAAGGACCAGCCTGTCATTTGGCGAGGCCCGATGGTAACTGGCGCGACAAAGCAATTCTTAGGAGAGACAGATTGGGGCGATCTCGATTATCTGATCCTGGATCTGCCACCGGGAACGGGTGATATTCAGTTGACGATTGTACAAACAGTTGCTCTTACCGGGGCCATCGTAGTTTCAACCCCGCAAAAGGTGGCGTTGGCAGACGCCAAAAAGGGTGTGGCCATGTTTCAACAGGTCGGTGTTCCCATCTTGGGCCTCGTGGAAAATATGGCGTATTTCACGCCGCCTGATCTGCCCGATCGAAAGTACTACCTCTTTGGGAAAGGAGGTGCACGAGATCTCGCCCGAAATTTGGATATCCCCCTGCTTTCCGAACTACCTTTGGATGAAGCACTCCGTATTTCGTGCGACGTCGGACACCCGATGGCGGCAACGGAAGAGGGTTATCCGGCGTTTCAGGAACTGGCTCGCATCGTAGCGCATCAAGTAGCGATAAGAAACATAACGAGGCCCGATACGGAGAAAATTGAAATTACGACGCGCTAGGCTCGTTGCCGGGCAGATCCGATGCGATACTGATCTTTTTACAACAACCGGCGTTTTACATCGGTTGAAACGAAAAATTTACATTTCGACCAGTTATCTAACGTGAAAAATGTCTGATCAGCTTGAAGAGCAGCAGTATACCCGCCCGGGTCAGGATCCGGAACTGATCCAGAGTGTCGAAAAAGCCCTCGACTCGCTTCGACCGTATCTGATGGCCGACGGAGGATCGGTCCGTCTGAAGGATATCACGGACGACATGGTCGTCGAATTGGAACTCCTGGGAGCATGCGGCACGTGTCCCATGAGCACCATGACGCTTCGGGCCGGAATAGAGCAGGCTATAATGAGGACCGTTCCTCAGATCAGCCGCGTTGAGGCGATCAATTCGCTATAAGAGCGTCGTGAGTTCCTTTCCTGATCACGCCAGGCTCTAGTTGAACCCTGTTCCAGAAACCGCAGGACGATCGTCCTGATTGGCTATCTGCCAAGCCGTCGCAAAAATGAGTTGACCAATCCTGGCCATTCGATCGTACTCAATTTTCTCCGGTTCGTCGTCAACACCGTGATAGTCGTCGTGCGTCCCCGTGAAAAAGAAAATGAAAGGGATATTGTGCTTACCAAAGTTCCAGTGGTCCGATCGCCTGTAAAACTGATTCGGGTCGTCTTTTGAATTGAATCTCTCATTCAGATCGAGATCGATACCAACCAGTTTATTGACACGCTGGTTGATGTCATGCAATTCCTGAGAAATGAGATTGGAACCGATGATATACACATAGTCCGGCCCGTCGCCAGGATGTGTCGGGTCGATTCGACCGATCATGTCTATGTTCAGATTCGTAACCGTGTTTTCGAGCGGGACGATTGGCTCGTTATCGGTATAATATGCTGATCCAAGAAGTCCCTTTTCTTCACCCGCGACATTCAGAAACAGGATGGATCGTCTGGGTCCGACTCCATCGGCTTTCGCCTTCACAAAGGCTTCTGCTATTTCCAAAACGGTTACCGTTCCGGAGCCATCATCGTCGGCGCCGTTGTTGATGCCATCTTTATCGCCGGCGTCGGTCATTCCAATGTGATCATAGTGCGAGGAGATAACCACAAACTCATCTTTCAATGCCGAGTCTGATCCTTCAACGAAAGCCACGACGTTTTCAGTTACAGCCTCGAATGAATTCCTTTCAATCGAGCCGGTTATCTCAACTCCATCCAAGACGAAAACCTGAGGTTTCAGAGACGAGTTGATCTCGGACTGAAGCGATTGAATCGTTTTTCCAGTCGAGTCCAGAATAGTATTGGCAAATGAACTCGATATGGCGAACACCGTTGGGAACGAGCGACGCCGCCCGCCGCCGGAAGACGGCTCGAGGGAGAGAGGCCCGACACCTCGCGATCGGCCGTTTGCGACGAGAGCGGCCTGTTGGGCGACGGTGCCGTCAAAGCGAGGACTGCTGTCTACGACCAGCAGGATACCAACGGGTTTCGAGCCGGTTGCTGCCGAAATCTTCCGAAACCTTCGTGTTGTCCAGGCCGACGGAGTGCCGTCGTCTGTCTTCAGGAGGCTTTTCTCAGCAGATGACAGGGGCTCGTCGGCGAGTATCATGAGCCAGGAATCCTCTGCTGAGATTCCAGCGGCTTCCATAGCTTTGAAGTCGTTATAACCCAGATCATCATCTTGTATTCCATAACCACCGAATACGACACCGCCGGATATTTTCGGAGTCGATCCGAACATCAAATACGATTTATCATCGGTTTCCGCGTCCGAATTCGTTGAAGAAGCAATCCTCTCACCATTGACGATGACGATCAGATTCGCGGACGTAGTCCGATTTCCATAAACGTCGAACGGTTGGAAATAGGCAGCCGGATCCATAGGATTGGACGTAACCACCGTACCGTAGGGCGAAGCGCCCATCTTGCGATACTGCGAGGCCAGGTAATGAGCGGCCAGTTTTTGACCGCGTGCAGTTGTTTCTCTGCCTTCAAAAAAGTCCGATGCGAAAAAATAGAGATGGGCAGCCAGGTCTTCTGGTGTAATAGTCGACTGATATTTCATAACCAGATCTGGATTCTCGTACGCGGTCGGTGTATTCTCGGGCGTCGAGAGGGTAGGGGGTGCATCTGTGATCTGCGCTTCGACGCGCTCAGACGTGACTCCTGTAAAGAGGACGACCGGCAGAATGAACCGCACGAGTCTGTGAACGAAATTCGTTTGTGCCATGAGGATCCTATAGTTACTAAAGTGTAGAAATCGGACGAGGACCATCAAACCTCACCCTACTTAAGTCGATTTCTTTTGTTGAGGTATGCCAGAAGGGCAGTGCGGTAAGATTCCATGGTATCTAATTCAACAAAATCGATGTTTCTCTCGCGACACCGTGATTTGAATCGCTCCGAGAAGGTCAGCACAGCCTCTTCGTAATTCTCTCTAATCTGGGCGGGATTCAATGACATCTCCTCTCCAGTTTCCATATCAACGAATTGCATGGGTACATCAGGAAATCGAAATCTGCGTTCGGTCTCAGATTCAAGCACATGGAATACCAGAACTTCGTGGCCTCGATACCTGAGATGACGTAGTGCGTTCAACAAGGTCTCGTGCTCGGCTACGTTCTCAAAAAGATCCGTGATCACGACGACAAGGGAGCGACGAGAAATCCTCTCGGCAACTTCGTCGAGTACCGCAGCTGCAGCGGTGCGCTGTCCAGCAGGTTCCAGGTCCGTGAGACGTTCCAGCGTACTCAGAAGGGTACGAACATAACCTGACGTACTTTTGGGAGGCAGTATGGTATGAATGGACTCATCGAAGGCAATAAGTCCGGTCGCATCCCGCTGACGTACCATTAGGAAATGGAGGGCACTGGCCAAGTAGGCGCCGAATTCAAGTTTTGAAAGAGACGCGCTATGTTTATATCGCATCGAGGGAGACGTATCCAATACGACATAGTGTCTCAGGTTGGTCTCTTCTTCGTATTGCTTGACATAATGACGATCGGTTTTGGCGTAAACCTTCCAATCGACGTGTCGGAGTTCGTCTCCCGGGTTGTAAGGGCGATGCTCGGCAAACTCCACGGAAAAGCCGTGATACGGACTTTTGTGGAGCCCGGTAATAAACCCTTCCACGATCAGACGGGCTCGCAATTCCATGTTCGACAATTGGGATACGAACGCAGGATCGAGATATCGAAGGGAGGATTCGACCGTACTCAAATTTCGTCAGAATGCGCAATGTTGAAAAATGGGATGAGTAGAACGATTAAACGTGTCTTGGTTCCATTTTTGGACCGATTCCAGTTTAGTGCTGTCTGCGTATGTAGCTGAATTCACACGGTTTGCGTACACTCGGACCCTACTGCATTGGTTACCCATCAATGGAATGGTGTAACTTCTGTGTATGGATCAAAACGACATCGTCAAAGCACAATTGATGGACGATCTTGATCTTGGCCGGACCCTAAACCGCATGGCCCGCCAGATCGTCGAGACGCTGTCCCAGGGAGAGGGGCTCGACCCCATGATAGGTTTGATCGGTATGCAGCGCCGGGGCGTTTTCATTGCCCAAAGGCTTCAGAGCTATATCAAGGAAGCCGAAGGATTGACGGTACCCATCGGTGTATTGGATGCCACGATGTACCGGGATGATTTCCGGCTTCGTTTGAAGCAACCTCAGGTTCGAGAAACGAAAATCGACTTCGATATTTCTGGACGACACCTGATTCTAGTCGACGACGTTCTTTATACAGGGCGAACGGTCCGAGCAGCGCTGGACGCGCTGATGGATATGGGTCGACCGGCTTCCGTTCACTTTCTCGTCATCATTGATCGGGGTTTGAGGGAGCTTCCTATTCGAGCTGATTTTGTTGGTCGTCGTATACCGACATTTCCAGGGGAAGAGGTGCGAGTGAGGTTGTCGGAAATCGATGATGCAGATGGTGTCTGGCTTGTTGAAAATCAGTCCGAAGGAGCCAGTCTCGATGCGTCCCCGGATCAGGTAGTGTAGATGATAACAGAGACTAAGGAAGTGACCACCACCGAGACCGCAGCGTCGACGCTGCAGCATCGACACCTCTTGGGTCTTGAAACCTATTCGAGAGAGGAAATCGAACTCATCCTTGAGACAGCTCGTCAGTTTCGAGAGGTATTGTATCGACCCATTCGTCAAGTGCCTACCCTTCGCGGGGTCACGATCGTCAATCTCTTTTTCGAACCGTCCACCCGAACCAGGATTTCTTTCGAGCTTGCAGAAAAGCGACTTTCCGCATCGCCAATTAATTTTTCATCGTCAGGCTCGTCCGTGTCTAAAGGAGAGACCTTAAAAGACACGGCTCAAAACGTGGAGGCGATGCAGATCGATATGGTGGTAATCCGTCATAGCTCTCCTGGTGCTCCTCATTTTCTAACGAAATGCGTAGACGCGGTCGTCATTAATGCCGGAGATGGTGCGCATGAGCATCCCACTCAGGGCTTATTGGACCTTCTGACTATTTCCGATCGATTCGATTCTGTCGACGGTCTAAATGTCTCGATCGTTGGGGACATCAAATTCAGTCGCGTTGCTAGATCCAATATCCACGCGCTCACTAAACTTGGAGCCAATGTAACGCTTTGCGGACCACAGACTCTACTTCCCGTAGATGTTCATAAACTCGTACCCGACGCGACGATCAGGATCACGTCCCGACTGGACGAGGCGCTTGACGGTTGTGACGTGGCTATGGCGCTTCGTATTCAGTTGGAACGTCAAGGAACCAACCTGGGACCGAGTCTCCGTGAGTATCATGAACAGTTTGGAATAAAACTGCAACATCTTGAGCAGTATAAAGACTTACTCATCATGCATCCCGGACCCGTGAATCGAGGGGTTGAATTGGCCAGTGAGGTGGTTGACCACGAACGGGCCATCATCTTGAATCAAGTAACGAACGGGGTCGCCGTAAGAATGGCGGTGTTATTCCTACTTTCAGGAGTTGGAAAAGGGGAAGATTAGGGTGGTAATCAAGCCAAACAAAAGCGTCGAATGGACATTGAAAAGTGGGCCCTATGGTTATAAATCCTTGACAAATCTAGTCTTTACCCGTATCGTTCGCGAGCATCAGCGTCCGTCAAGAATTCTTCAAACGAACGCTCTTAGTACAATGCCCGTTCGGGTCCTCGCTTTTAGCGAAAACCAGCTCAACAAGAGCCATCGAGAACCGATCATTCAGATCACTAAGCGTGGTCACAGTACTTTTTTATCGTCCATGAAACGCATCCAGAAATCTGTGGTTTTAAGCGTTTCTCAGTATTGATTCCTTACAAAATAAAACATCATGCCGTCAATGGAATTATCCCATAAGTCTATAGACGCTTTTATGGCGGAGCTGAAGCGAAAGAATCCGGGCGAAATCGAGTTTCATCAGGCTGTTCAGGAGGTGGCGGAGAAGATCTGGCCATTTCTCGACGAGCATCCTGAATATCGTGAAGCTCGGGTTTTCGAACGTCTTACCGAACCAGACCGGGTTGTGATGTTCAGAGTCAGTTGGCAGGATGATCAGAGTAAAGTTCAGATTAACCGCGGTTACAGGATTCAGTTTAATGGATCGATTGGGCCGTACAAAGGCGGACTTCGATTTCACCCGAGTGTAAATCTTGGAATTCTCAAATTTTTGGCGTTCGAACAGATTTTTAAAAATAGTTTGACAACGCTACCCTTGGGTGGAGGGAAAGGAGGATCTGATTTCGATCCCAAGGGAAAATCAGATTCAGAGGTGATGCGATTCTGTCAGTCATTTATGACAGAACTGGCCCGCCATATTGGTAAAAACGTAGATATTCCAGCCGGAGATATTGGAGTCGGCTCTCGAGAGATCGGATACCTTTTTGGACAGTATCGGCGCCTCCAAAACGAGTTTACCGGAATGATGACAGGAAAAGGCATGTCGTTTGGAGGGAGCCAGATTCGACCGGAGGCGACTGGATACGGGACCGTCTATTTCGCCTCCGAAATGATGGCGATTCGAAACGATTCACTGGAAGGGAAGCGCTGCGTCGTGTCGGGGTCTGGAAACGTTGCTCAGTTCGCTGCTGAAAAACTGATTGAGATAGGAGCGACGGTGCTCACGTTATCTGACTCGTCAGGCACCGTCTTCGATAAGGATGGCATTGACTCGGAAAAGCTCGCGTATGTTATGGATCTCAAGAACGAACGTCGCGGCCGGATTAAGGAATTTGCCGACGAGTTCGGGCTTGAATTTATTCAAGGCGGTAAGCCGTGGGTGGTGCCTTGCGATGTGGCTATTCCTGCAGCCACTCAAAACGAATTGGATGAAAGCGACGCAAAAGAACTTCTCAAAAACGGATGCGAAGTGGTCGTTGAAGGCGCCAACATGCCATCGACCACCGAAGCAATAAAGCTTTTTGAAGAAGCAAACGTTCTTTTCGGTCCCGGGAAGGCGGCGAATGCGGGTGGGGTTGCCATTTCGGGTATCGAGATGACCCAAAACTCGATGCGTCTTCAGTGGACCAGGGAAGAAGTCGACGCCAAGCTTCGCGAGATCATGGCACGCATTCATGACAGTTGCGTAGAATATGGAGGCAATGGTGATTCCGTAGACTATATAAAGGGTGCGAACCTGGCAGGTTTTGTAAAAGTGGCCGATGCGATGTTGGCGTACGGAGTTGTGTAATTAGATCGTAATGGATTCAAAAGGGGTAGGTGTTCGTATCTGCCCCTTTTTTGTCTCTGTATATGTTGAGCAGGTCTAACCCCCCATTTTCGATAGCTGTGGAAAAGACATCGTCAAAGAGAGCGGTGGGCCATTATGTGATCGACCCTTCCAGGCAAAAGGCTGTGAAGGCTGGACCGGAAGAGCGCGTTCGACAGTCTGCTATTTCTTTTTTACATGACGAGATTGGGGTGCCGCTGGGTCTGATTTCCGTTGAAAAGCAGATTGAAAAAGCAAATACAGAATACAGGGCAGACATCGTTGTGTACGCCCGAGATGGGAAACCGTGGATGATCATCGAATGCAAAGCACCAACCGTAAAACTGACTCAGGCTGCTTTCGATCAGGTCGGAAAATATAACCGCGTAGTCCTGGCGCGGTACCTTATGATCACGAATGGCGAACACCATTATTGTTGTAGTTGGGACGTTCAGAACAAGAAAGTGTCCTATTTGGATGAGTTTCCTTCGTATCCGAATCCATAAAGCATCACCAGCACCCGGATGAACCTTGAGCGAGAGTTAGCCACCTCCATGGCGGCGGTGCATGAGGCTTCTATCCTTTGCCAACACGTTCAGGTGCTGCTAGAAAATGCAACCCTGAAGAAGGCAGACCGGAGTCCGGTTACCGTTGCCGACTTCGGGAGTCAATCCATTATCTGCTCGAGGCTTCGTGAGGTATTTCCGCAAGATCCTATTATTGCCGAAGAGAACGCGGACGTATTACGCCTGGAGACCAATCGCGATCTGACAGATCGAGTCGTGACAGAAGTTTCTACGCTACGTCCTGGTGTGACCAAGCTTGAGGTCCTCGAGTGGATAGACTACGGTGGTGACAAAGACTATACCGACCGATTCTGGACTCTGGACCCAATCGACGGCACGAAAGGATTCCTTCGCGGCGATCAGTACGCGATCGCTCTCGGACTCATTCAAGAGGGAACTGTTGAGTTAGCCGTTGTGGGCTGTCCTAATCTCGTTCTTTCGGACGCGGGACCTGAGCCCGGAGTTCTTCTGTCCGCAATGCGGGGCAAAGGCGTAAAGATCCATCGTCTTTCTGACATGTCTATCATTGGGATGGCGTCCGTCAGCGCTTTTTCGGATCCCGCCAACGTCCGACTTTGCGAATCGGTAGAAGCCCTCCACACCTCACATTCAGGTGCTGGAAGAGTCGCAAGCATACTCGGAATTACTGCGGACCCGGTTCGGCTGGATAGCCAGGCTAAGTATGCCGTTGTTGCGTCCGGAGATGCAGAAATGTATTTGAGGTTGCCCTCAGATCGCAGATATGTTGAAAATATCTGGGATCATGCGGGAGGGTCGCTTCTCGTGGAGGAGGCAGGAGGCGTGGTCACAGACATCTACGGGAAGAAATTGGACTTCAGCAAAGGCCATCAGCTGACCGAGAACCGGGGTGTCATCGTCTCCAACGGACTATTGCACGACCGCCTGATCGAAGCAATTCGAGAAGCCGGAATCGAGTAGGAGACGGCGGGTTCACAACAGAGTATCTCGCAACTGTTTACAAGCCATTTGGAGAACATCAAGTTCTTTTGCAAAGCAGAACCTTAAATACGATCGTCCGTCGGCAGGGTCATTGAAAAACGAGTGGCCTGGGACCGTACCGACTCCCGCTGTATGAATCAGAGTTCTGCACGCCGCGGTATCATCGTCGAAGCCTTCGAGTCGATTTCGGAGCGGGGAAAAATCTGCCAGAACGTAATAGGATCCTTGGGGCCAGGCAACATTGAATCCGACTTCTTCCAAGGTCGAACACATGAGCGTTCGTTTCTCATCGTAGGCGCTCTTCAGATCCTCGAAGTAGCGATCATCCATTTCAAACGCCGCTGCAACTCCGTGTTGCAACGGAGTCGGAGAGCAGATATAAATCAGATCGGCTAGCAATCCCATTTTGGAGATGATCGGTTCAGGTCCAATCGCGTACCCAATACGCCACCCGGTCATATTATATGTCTTTGAAAATCCTGAAATGGTGATGGTTCTGTCGAACGCGCCCGGTAAGGCGGCCAGTGAAACGTGGTCTCGTCCATCATACAGCATGTACTCGTAGATCTCGTCCGTTATCGCGAAGAGGTCGTAGCGCTCCAAGATTGTATTGAATCGGGCGAGCTCACTTTGTGTCCAGACTTTTCCGTGAGGATTACCGGGCGTATTGAGGATGATTGCTTTCGTCTTTTCCGTGATGGTTGCTTCAATCACGTCGAACGGAATATCCCAATCTGGCGGGGTGGTTGGGATATACTTCACCTGAGCGCCCATTACCTGAAGGAGATTGATATGGTAGCCGTAGAAAGGCTCAAATACGATGACTTCGTCGCTGGGATTGAGCAGACAGAACATGGTCGCAACGAATGCCCCCGTCGATCCAACGGTGACCATCACCTCGTCCAGGCTCGATACGGGGATCTTGTTGTACGTGGACGCCTTTTCTACAAGAGACGTTCTGAGAGAGTCTATTCCGCCGTAGTACGAGTAAATCGATTTATCGTCGTCGATGGCCCTTTTTGCAGCCTCCTTGATGGGTAAGGGGGTCGGCATATCACAAATCCCCTGTCCAAGATTGATTCCTCCGGCCTCCTTGAGCATCAACGTAACAGCTCGGATGTTACTTTGTATCAGCTCTTCGGTACGTTCGGCAAGTGGTTTCATGGATTGACGATCGAGATCGACCTATTTTAATGGCTCGCAATATACCGGTTTTAAATGGCCGCACATTTATGGCTGGTAGCACAATTAGTTAGCACTTCCGACCCATGCTCTCATCTCCACAGGAATTCATGCGCGAGACCATCCGCTTGGCAACCGAAAACGTCGAGCAGAATAACGGGGGTCCTTTCGCAGCGATCATCGTCCGAAATAAGGAGATTGTAGCCACGGGCGTTA
>Ga0114949_10000378_pt1 | contig 23102 bp, 19 predicted proteins | sample N074metaG_FD_83505 | JGI IMG/M metagenome (GOLD analysis project Ga0114949, IMG submission 83505) | Deep subsurface microbial communities from Kermadec Trench to uncover new lineages of life (NeLLi) - N074 metaG | ecosystem: Environmental > Aquatic > Marine > Ocean trench > Sediment | place...
GTCGAGATGGTAAGCGAACAGAAAGACATAAGGATACCCGACAAGCTGGTTGAGCATACGCTCGAATTTCTGAGAGCAAATATTGCCCGCAATTAGGCATTTCAAGCTGGCATACGTCCCGACACGTGACCTTTTGGTCGTGCGCCCACCCCGAAACTAGACCAGGAACGATTTAACCATTTGGCGCATTCGGAGATCTTCCGTTTATTCGTACAATCAAAGGAAGAACCGATCACTCGAATTTTGGACAACGATTCCGCACATCAAAAGACGCTCGTCATTATTCCCACCTTTAATGAGGCTGAGAATATTGGTTCAGTTATTTCACTGATCATGAGTCTTCCTGGTGATCTGAGTATTCTCGTCATCGACGATGCATCGCCAGACGGCACTGCGCGCCTGGTAGAATCGGCCGTCAGAGAGTCTTCCGGCCGCGTGAATCTCATCGAAAGAGAAGGAAAGCTGGGTCTTGGGACCGCCTATCTCGAAGGATTCAATTTCGCCCTGGCCAACGGGTTCGATTTTATTTGCGAGATAGACGCCGATCGTTCCCACGATCCGGCAGATTTACCTCGACTCATAGAGCCCGTCGCTTCGGGACAGGCCGACCTGGTTATCGGCTCTCGCTATATCGGTGGAGTCCGGATAATGAATTGGCCGTTGTCCCGACTCATTCTTTCCTACGGCGCCGGGATATACACACGGTTGATCACACGACTGCCTGTTCAAGATGTCACTTCGGGATATAAGTGTATTCACCGGCGAGTGCTCGAGGCCATTCCACTGGATCGGGTCAAGTCGAACGGTTACTCTTTTCAAATCGAGATCAACTATCGCGCATGGAAGCTGGGGTTTCGCATCGTCGAAGTGCCCATTGTCTTTACGGAGCGAACTGAGGGCGACTCGAAGATGAGCAAGGCGATCGTGCGCGAGGCGACCATGAAAGTCTGGGAGCTCCGCTTTCGTTCGATATTCGGAAAACTCTAACGTCGGAAATCGGATTCACGGTATCCTCCCCTCCACCGAGAATCACCGACCGTATCTTCACGACCGGATTGCAGCTCGATAAATTATTGATAGAAATCGGAGTTTATGTACGATAATCTCACACCCCCGTCCGAGGGAGAAGCCATTTTTAAAGACGGCGACGCGTTGCGCGTTCCTGACCACCCCGTAATACCTTTCATCGAGGGTGACGGAATTGGACCGGACATCTGGAGAGCTGCCAAAAATGTGTTTGATCAGGCTGTCGCCAGGACCTACGACGGATCCCGGAAAATTATCTGGTTCGAAGTGTTTGCCGGCGAGAAGGCATTTGAAAGAACCGGGGAATGGTTACCCGATGACACTCTGGCGGCGATCACCCATCATGTAGTCGCGATCAAAGGACCATTGACGACGCCCATCGGAGGAGGTATTCGGTCTCTGAACGTCGCGTTGAGGCAAAAACTGGATCTATTCGCGTGCGTCCGACCCATTCATTATTTCGACGGCGTGCCTTCTCCGGTGAAGAAGCCGGAACTGATCGACATGATAATATTCCGGGAAAACTCAGAAGACATTTACGCGGGCATTGAATATGCCGAAGGAACCAACGAAGTAAAGCGACTCATTTCGTTCCTGCAGGACGAGCTTGGCGCATCGTCGATCCGCTTTCCGGACTCGAGTGGCATCGGGATCAAACCAATCTCCAAGGAAGGCACTCGTCGACTGGTTCGAGCGGCCATCCAGTATGCCGTCAACGAAGAGAAGGCCAGTGTCACGCTTGTCCACAAAGGAAACATAATGAAGTTCACGGAGGGGGCGTTCCGAGATTGGGGATATGAACTGGCGAAAGAGGAGTTTGGCGCCGAAGAGTGGAATGGCGGTCCGTGGTGCAAACTGCCGAACGGTACCGTCATCAAAGATGTCATCGCCGACGCATTCTTACAGCAAATTCTGACACGTTCAGCCGAATACGATGTCATCGCCACCATGAATCTGAACGGCGATTACATATCCGACGCCCTTGCGGCCCAGGTGGGTGGGATCGGAATTGCGCCGGGGGCGAATATCAACTACGAAACAGGCCTGGCCATTTTTGAGGCGACCCACGGAACAGCTCCTAAATATGCCAATCAGGATAAGGTCAATCCCGGCTCCGTCATTCTCTCAGGAGAAATGATGTTTCGATACATGGGATGGGGAGAGGCTGCTGATCTGATTGTCTCATCACTCGAGAAAACGATCGCCCAGAAACGAGTGACGTACGATTTTGAGCGATTGATGGACGATGCTACGCTGTTGAAATGCAGCGAATTCGCGGACGCCATGGTTGAAAATATGGGGTAGATCAATCCGCTATGCCGGAACCGAGGCGCTCCGTTTAGCGCCTACTTCCTCCAGCAGATCGTCGTACCGATCCACATGATGGCGCCACTCCAGGTGCTTTGGAATGCCCTTGAGCGTCGATAGCGGCAACGGCTTCTCTTTTCCGCTGAGAATCTTCTTCATGGTTGCGAATAAGTCGTCGTCATCCTTATACAGGATGGGTGCGTGCAGTAGCGGTCGGTGAAGCGGCGTCGGAACGAGTTCAGGATATGAGAGCCGGTCTGGCAGAAGCGGATGACAGCCGCAATAAATCGCCTCAAGCATGGCGATTCCAAAGAATTCGTGGATCGAAGTGGATATCACGATGTCTGCGCGATGGAGCAATTTGCTGTATTCCGCAAAGTCCTCAGCGTATCCATAGTGCAGAATACGTTCGGCATAGCGCTCGAAGGCTCGTTCGAACTCGACCGGTAGCACCTCGAAATGTTCACCGGCAAGAATCAATCGGAACGAATACCCCGCATCATCCAACCGATTCATCAAGCGAAAAAATGCTTCTGGATTCTTGTCGTATTCCCAACGTTGATTCCAGAGAACAATCGGTGGTTGCATCCCAGGGCCCCACGCGTGTTGTGTAAAGTCGGTGGCATACTTGTCGTGGTCATACAGTTTCATCCCCAGATGAAGAACAGAGCACCGTTCTCGGATTTCAGCAGCGGTTTTTAGGTGCGTGTAATCTGGAAATTGACGAAGCAATCTCGGTAACGCCTCCATGAACTCATCGAAGTGAAACTGCGAGTTGAATATGACTCGGTCAGCTGCCAGACAGGAGAGGTAATTGATGTAGGCGTATGTATAATCCCGTTTTTGATTCTCTAGCAGCGGATACGTCAACTGATTCTCATGCATGTACAGAACTACTGGGACGTCCGAGAAAAATCGACGCGTAAAAGCGAGGAAAGCCGGTATGTTGACCATATCAGTAGCGAAAATGACATCTGGCGAATGGCCTTTTGCCACGAGTTCCTCAGCCTTTCGGGCCATGGTCACGGCCCCACCATGCATCCGCCATTTCCAGAATCGAGCCGTCATGGTCACGGCATTGAATTCGTGACGACTGGATTTCATCAGACCGTCAAGAAAAGCCTTGTGTGAGCCGCCGTACCAGGGTTCAAGCGCGAGTACGTTCATTCCAATAAATCCTGTTTAGGAATCGACCGAAGAAACGGTCAGTCAACTTCAGGGTCGCTTTCTTGGCCATCATAGCCGCCTTCTTCCTCATCTGTGGCGGGTCGAACGATCGAAACGGCACGAATCTGGAGCTTCGCACGAAGCTCAGGATCCAGAACTTCGTCCGCTGTCAGCAACGCCTCGTCACCGGGTCCGAGACGGACTTCTCGGGTCTTCATGGCAATCTCAACGGAATACGTGTTCGTATTCTTAATCAACATTCCCTTTCGTTTTCTGCTAGCCATATCCGACCCACTCGCCGTTACCGAATCTTGTCTCGTGTCCTCTATGAACACCATTCTGAACACGATTGGTATGATACAACTTTTGAGGATCTCCTGTATCTGCCATGGCCCGCCTTTCGACTGTCCAGAGGTCAATTTGCGCGATCCTCATCCAATGGTATCAAACTCCCCTTCATCTGGCTATCGGTAATCGGAGTGGGTCAGAACACATAAGCTCACATTGATTTTTCCAACCACCTGCGCGGGATGCGGAGTCGTCGCGGGCCTCTCCTCGATCCCCATATGTACCTATTGCCACTCCATGCTCGAGCAACCCTCTGAAGACGATGTGCGACTGATTCTGACGGAGGCGGGGATAGAAGTTCACCTTGAACACGCTGTATCACTGTGGTATTACGACTTGGCTGGACCCGTCAGAATACTGCATCGCAAAATCAAATACGGGGAGGGTTATCGATTGGGTCGAATGGTTGGAAGAGCTATCGCTCAGCGACTGCGATTGGTATCCAATACGGGTCCGAAAAGCTTTCCGGACCTGATCGTCCCTGTTCCGGTGCACCCGATACGAGCACTCGAGCGTGGATTTAATCAGTCTGAAGCCCTGGCTGATGGCATTGGAGCTGAACTGGGAGTAGAGGTTTCTCCAGATACGCTGCGTCGCACAAATTTGATGAGCTCGCAAATCCAACTCAACCGAGCTGAACGTATGAAAAACCTTTCAGGTGCGTTTATGGCTGCGAAATCGGACAGCCTGGGCGAACTGCATATCCTACTCGTCGACGACGTGATTACGACGGGGGCAACGATGCTGGCGGCAATCAACATCCTGCTGAAATGCTCTGTCAATCGGTGCAGCGTGGCCAGTATGGCTATGGTGCGCCCAACCTAACCGCTAACGAAAGTCCTCTACATTAATCGAATCATCGCACGACGCTGCTTCGTCAGCGTCGTTTGTTGCGATGATGACAATTTGACCATCGGTGCTGGCTTGTTGAATGATAGCATGAATGAGCTTCACACCGTTGGCATCGAGGTTTGCACTCGGCTCATCGAGCAAGAGGACGGGAGGTTCGGCAAAAAGGGCGAACGCAAACCGGAGCCGCTGCTTCATCCCCGAGGAAAACGTGCCCACCGGATCGTGGGCTCTTGTGCTCAGTTCTACTTTTTCGAGCACAGTGGAAATGCGATCTTGAAACGAAGGAATACTGCGAGCCTTCGCTACGAATCGCAGGTTTTCGGTGGGCGTGAAAGCATCATAGAGATTCAAGTACGGTGCAACCAGGCCGATATGCATGGGTCTTTCCTCGTTGGAGATTTTACCGTTTCCGACGAACAGATCGACCGCACCCCGCGTGGGTCTCATCACACCAGCCAATATCTGGATAAGCGTAGACTTCCCTGACCCGTTAGACCCGGTGATGGCAAGCGTACGATCAGGGTTAACCTCGATTGAAATTCTCTTAAAGAGAACACGTCGACCAAATCGCTTGCCTATGTTTTCTGTCCGAAGCTGATTCATTTGGCAGATTGCTGACTCGGCGGTGACACGTAAGACCGACGATATCGAGCGTACTCTTGAGGGATTTGATCAGAAGGAATCGACTTCGCGATAGGCATCAATAACTGCTCTTTCCCCGGCGGTTCCAGATCGTGAATTACCGTGTTCCATACCCAGAATACCGGAGTAGCCCTTGTCATGGATATGCTTAAAAACATTATTAAAGTTAATCTCGCCTGTTGTCGGCTCATTTCTTCCCGGATTATCGCCGATCTGGAAGTAGGCGATTTCATCATACGCCGTATCGATGTTCGGAATCAGGTTTCCCTCTGTGATCTGCTGGTGATATAAATCATCAAGAATCTTGCACGCGGGACTGGCGACGGCCTTACAGATCTCGTACGCCTGCGAAATCTTGGTTAGAAAAAGACCAGGATGGTCGTGCGGATTCAGCGGTTCGAGCACCATCACAAGTTCGTGCGGCTCCAGCAGTTCACATGCTTGTTTGAGGCTTTCAACAACGTTGGCGGTTTGATAGCCCGCGTCTTTTCTGAGAGCCACGAATCCAGGGACAACCGTCATCCATGTGGCGTTCACCCGTCTGGCAACATCCACCGATTGTCGGATGAACGAAAGAAATTCCTCCCGCCAATCCAGATCACCCGATGCCAAATTAGGCTCATTCCAATAGATCTTGTGCGCGACGAAGACACCCATCTGAATACCACGATTCGTCATCGTCTGGGCCATCGCATTTTGAACGGAAACCTCGCGACTCCGCATTCCGTTGTCTTCGAAAGCAGTAAACCCTTCATCGGCCATGAAATTAAGCTGATCCACCGGGTCGCTACCTGCATGGTTTCTAAACATCCCTAGGTGAGGGGCATAGTTGAGCTGAAAGGATTTGGCCGATCGAGAAAAGCTTCCTGTCTTGCTTCGACTTCGACCGAACAATTGATTCGCCGGGATCGCCGAAGCGGCGGTACCGGCAAGACCCAACTTCACAAAGGCGCGTCTTCTCATCCGTTTTAAATGTTTGAAGTTTAAACAGCCGTCGGTTCGCCGGGTTGATTCTCAGATGATCGTTACTTCGGCCCTTTAACCGTTAGATAACCATCACATCGACGTGCTCAAGATTAGATAACCATGGTAACGCCTGGTTCGGGAATAGGATATTGCCCATCTGCGTCTGGAAGAACTGGAGGATCCGCGTCGAAAGCGAATCTCTCTGGCATCACACTGACTTCGGAGGCCAACGCTTCATCCCAATCCAACACTTGACCTGAATACGTTGCCATTCGGCCAAGAATGGCAGTAAACGTCGATTCAGCACCATATTTCGCATTGGCGAATTTGTATTCACCGGCCGCAACGGCAGCGAAGAGCTCGTCATGTTCTACCTGATAGGGATCGGGGTCGTTCTTGCCCTCGTGCTCGAACAGCGTGTGACCCGAAGTAGACTGGATCAATCCAGGCCGGGACGCCACCCCATTTGATCCGTGAAAGGCCTCGGTGACCCGATTCGTGCAATCGGGCATATGGCGGCATTGACTGATCATCCTGCTCCCATCTTCGTATTCGTACTCAACATAGTGGTGATCGAAAATCTGTCCGTGATCCGGTCCATTGCGTACGAGTCGGCCTCCCTGTCCCTGGGCCCGGATCGGGTGCCCCTGCTTGACCCAATTCGAAACGTCAATATTGTGGATGTGTTGTTCTACGATGTGATCTCCGCAGAGCCAATTGAAATAGTACCAGTTGCGCATCTGATACTCCATCTCTGTCTGACCCGGTTTGCGAGCCCGAACCCACACGCCGGAACTGTTCCAGTAGACTCGCGACATCGTAATGTCCCCTATCATTCCATTCTGCAGGTGCTCAACCCACCGCTGGTAACGAATCTGATAGTGGCGCTGCAGCCCAACGACCACATTTAATTTCTTCTGCATCGCTAGTTCAGCCGTCTCCAGCACGCTTCGGATACCCGGCGCATCGGTGGCCACTGGCTTTTCCATGAATACGTGCTTGTCGGCTTCGATCGCAGCCGCGAAGTGAATCGGACGAAATCCTGGAGGGGTCGCGATGACCAGGACGTCGACCAGGGGGATTAGCTGTTTATATGCGTCAAATCCAACAAATTGACGATCCCTGGGCACATCAACCCGCCCGGCAACGGCCTCGGCATAATCGGCATCCGCTTTCGTGATGTTCTCTAGACTATCCTCCAGCTGATCCTGAAATGCATCCGCCATCGCAATAAGACGTACGTTTTGGGATGTACTGAGAGCCTGAACCGCTGCTCCCGTACCGCGTCCTCCGCAGCCGATCAGGCCAATTCTGATCACGTCCTCAGACGGATAAAACGCGCTGGCATTTTCGGGGAAATGAGCAGCAACCAGCGAGCCAACAACGGCTGCTGACGTTTTTACAAAGTCACGGCGTGAAACACCGTCTAATTTGATCGTTGGGTTCTTCATGTCGACGTAGACCCGTTTGTGGTGTGCAAATAGGAGTGGGGTTCGAGGAATATAGACGAGAAATCGGGTTTATTCTCCTAAAACGAATTGCCAAAAGGCGACTTGTTCGTCTTCGCTTGGTTGGTTTAGGGGCCGAACGAGCCGAAATCCTACAAATGGTGAATCGGTATTCCACCAAAAACTTTTGGGAATCTGTGGATCTCTGCTCTTCCAGTTCAAATTGGATTCCATCCGGGCTGTACAGCGGACTTCCGAAACATCGTCGTCGTAGGCACCCCCACGGACGGTTCTCGGGTGGAGTCGATCAGGACGCCTCCACGGGTTGAACCCATCGGTTGATTCGATCGACTCATAAAATGCTTCGTCGTATTGATCGAGTGTCCACTCGGCTGCATTACCAAGTAAGTCGTGAATCCCGAGCGCGTCGGCAGATCGTGTACCTACCTTTTTCAATTCTGTCCCTGAGTTGCCTTTGTACCATCCTCTTTCCCGAAGTGATGACTCGGTAAGGTCGGCATTTCCACCAGCGGTGCAGGCGAGTTCCCATTCGGTTTCCGTGGGTAGTCTAAAAAACTCGCCCGTTTTTTCCGTCAGCCACTTCGCGTATTGCAACGCCCCCCATTGTGTCATGCCAACAGCCGGAAATCCGCGTCCGCTCATTCCGTGTGCGGGATCCTCGTAGGGTGTGCTCGGCCGGGCAATAGCATCGACATCCATACGGTGCCCCTCAACGGCCGTCGAATCGGTGTCCCGGTCGACGTATCGGAGCAGCGCGTATTCATCATGCGTGACTTCAAACCGTCCAATCATAAAAGCGTCGACGGTCACTTCGACTTGTGGCGCTTCGTCCTCGTCTGCTCCTTCAGTTTCGGCCGGCGTCCCCAGCTTGAACGCTCCTCCTGAAACCGTAACCATCTCAAACGAGATCGTACTTCCCGGAATTCGGTACCGCGTAATTCCTGCCGGTGTCGAGTCTACGATATCCTTTTCGTCCAAACGGTCGGAGTTGCCCGCATCTAATTCTGATTTGGCGGTTCTGTTGTTGGAGCTCTCCGGTATGTGCGATGTGCTGCAGCTTCCAATCTGAAGCAGAACAAACGCTGCTGATGCTACTAATAATGTGGTGGGCAATCGCATTCGGCAAGATACGGTGAGCGGAATTCGGGTGGTACCATATGTCCGCAAGGTAGGGCGTAGCACGAGTGCGTAGATAATTACGGGTCCGGAGCACGTTTCCCGTTTATGTAGCACGAAGCAGCTATTCCCCTTTCAATACGTGCTCCAAACTGGAAATGGTCGAAGCAATTACTGTTTCTGGAGAACAACCATGGTCATCCGGCTTGTACTCACCAACCGGCCTTCAGAATCCGTGATCTCCGCTTCCCAGACTTGGGTCGTTTTCCCCAAGTGTACGGGACGTGCGATGCCTTCTACCATTCCGCTCGTAGCACGGCGGATATGATTTGCATTTATCTCTATCCCGACGCAGTACTGATCATCTTCAACGGTGCAATGGGCGGCAGTGCTTCCCAGTGTTTCAGCAAGCGCTACTGAAGCTCCTCCGTGGAGTATTCCAAGCGGCTGGGTAGTCTTTTTGTCCACCGGCATTCGAGCCCTTAAGAAATCATCTCCGATCTCAACAAATTCGATTCCGATGTGCGAGACCATACAGTTCTCACTGAACTGATTCAGCCACTCAATATCGAATGACCGCTTCCAAATAGGCTTTGACATTGACGAACCGTCCATATGGATCCCAGGTGTGTGCGTGTATGGGCGCTTAGGTCTGTATGATTCCCGGGTTGAATCGTGGAATGTCCGGATTGTGGTTCGCCATCTCTATACCGGTAGAGAGCCACAGTCGCGTTTTTACCGGATCGATCAGTTCATCGACCCATAACCTGGCCGCTGCATAATAGGGGGACGTCTGAGCGTCGTAGCGATCCTGAATTTCCTTGAGCAAGGCAGCTTTTTGTTTATCGGTTAAAACCTCTCCTTCTCGTTCTCGCTTCGCCGATTGGATCTGCATGAGCGTTTCCGCCGCTTGAGCCCCTCCCATCACTGCGATTCGGGCAGTTGGCCAAGCCAGAATCAAACGTGGGTCGTACGCTCGCCCGCACATCGCGTAATTGCCCGCACCGTAGGAATTTCCTACGATCACCGTAAATTTGGGTACCACACTGTTGGCTACAGCGCTCACCATTTTCGCTCCATCCTTGATGATCCCACCGTGCTCCGCTCTGGACCCCACCATGAAGCCGGTCACATCCTGAAAAAACACGAGCGGAATCCGCTTCTGATTGCAGTTCATTATAAAGCGCGCTGCCTTATCTGCTGAATCTGAATATATTACGCCACCCGCCTGCATCTCGTCGACGCGGGATTTAGCGCCTCCTTTCGCCCGAACGACCAGGCGCTGATTGGCGACGACTCCTACACTCCATCCATCTATGCGGGCATATCCGGTCAAAATCGTCTGACCGTACCCCTTCTTGTATTCCGTCCAGGATCCGGCATCGATTATTCTAGAGAGTACGTCATGCATGTCGTACGGAGCAGAGGAAGACACCGGAATAATACCGTACAAATCCTCGGCAGCGTATTCCGGTTCTGTAGAATCGATTCGATCAAATCCAGCCTTTGGACGCTCTCCCAATCGGCCGATTAAGTCGCGAATGGTAGTAAGGCATTCGTCATCGTCCGCCATTAGATAGTCTGTAACACCTGAGATCTTAGAGTGTGTGACCGCCCCGCCAAGCGTTTCTTTGTCGGTCGTCTCGCCAATTGCAGCCTTAACCAGAAAAGGCCCCGCAAGAAATACCGACCCGGTGCCTTCGACAATCAAAGCATCGTCACTCATGATCGGGAGATACGCACCACCCGCAACGCAGCTTCCCATGATTGCGCTGATTTGAGGGACACCCAGGCTCGACAAAACGGCATTATTTCTAAAAATCCTTCCAAAATGATCTTTATCGGCAAATATTTCGTCCTGCATTGGGAGAAATACTCCCGCCGAATCCACCAGATAAATAATTGGAATCCGATTTTCGAGCGCCAGCTCCTGGGCTCGAAGATTCTTTTTTGCCGTCATCGGAAACCAGGCACCCGCCTTTACCGTGGCGTCATTCGCAACGATGATGCATAGTTTTCCGGACACCTTCCCCAGGCCCATCACTGTACCAGCCGATGGGCAACCACCCTCTTCTTCGTACATGCCATAGGCAGCGAACGTGCCCATCTCCAGAAAATCACTCCCCTCATCCAGCAATCTGGAGACACGTTCTCGTGCGAGGAGTTTCCCTCTCTCGTGTTCCCTTTCCTGGCGCTTTTTTCCGCCGCCCTCAGCGACTTCGGTTCGGCGAAGCTCAAGTTCATCGATCAACTCGGCCAAGGATTCCATTCGAATTTTGACCGACTTCTCACCGACATCGAGTTCACTTCCAAGTCCAGTTTTACTAGGCATACTGAATTTGTAACTGACAGAAGGAAAACAGCCCGTGCCCGGTGGTCGGACTCATTGGACTCTTAGGACGGGAAGAATCGAGGCTAGAGAAGCGCCGTAATCTTCTGAAGGATGTCAGATTGTTCCTCGCCAGTCCGCTCGTTGATCAAGGCTACCATTTTTTTCAAATCTCCGCGGGCTTTCTTCAGTTCTGCGACTGTAAATTCTTGCTCGCTCCAAATGGTCTGGATCTGCGTCATTACGCGCGCCCAGCTTTCGTTCATCGCGTCCGTTGCCATGAGTCCTTGTGTTATCTACTAACAGAAATTGAGTCCATTGGTACACTGATCACCCGACGGAGTTTCGAGTGTTTTCGCTATTGCGAATCCAATTGGATTGAACCGATGTGACGACTCTTGACAGGACGACGTGACGACTCATAGACCGGGCGAATCGGACGGTACCTCGCCATCTTCCCACAGGGGCTCCGTATCGTGAATTACTGCGTTCAATCCGTATTTTTCAAGAGTGAATGAGTCGACTTGGATGGCGTCGTCGCGAATCATCTCAGCATCCGTAACCTGTTGCGCATCCTCTTTCGAGATTAATTGTTTTTCGACGGCCTCGGTAAGCATGTCCGCGAGTGGACCTCTCTTAATGGTATCAGATCGCGCCGCCTTCCTTACTCGAGAAATGATGGGCTCCGCTGCCACGCTAATCTCCATGGCGTGATCCAGTCGGGAGACGGGCCAGTCATTCTCGCTGGGTAGATGGATACCGGATGTGAGTCGGTCGCGTTGCGGTCCGGGGGTCTGAAGAATTACGGCCACTTGATGACCAGTGAGATCGTCCGGTCGGCTGCTAAAACGATTCATTCTAGAAAAGAGCCCAAGTGGACCCCTCATCAACAGGGTCAAGCCTGGAATCTTCAGGTTGTCGTAAATCTGTTCAAATGACGACTGTATTTCCGATAAAGCATAACTCATGCTCCAACGGACGAGAGGTAGATCTTCCAATGGTCGCCCATCTGCCTCAAACCGGCGGAGAGTGGCGACAGCCAGAAACATCCATGAAAAAATATCCGCGAACCGACCCGTTAGTTTTTCTTTCCTTTTGAGATCTCCACCCAGCGAAAACATAGAAAGGTCCGCCCAAAACGAGAATTTTGCCGACACCCATGCCAGCTTCCGAAAGTACTTGGATGTAGGCCCATCTACCGGCGATGAAGCAAGTCGCCCTCTGGTTAACGTCAGTCCGATAAGCCGGAAGAGATTCCGGATCACCATGCCGACGTGGCCCCAAAAGGCTTCGTCAAACGCTCGCACGTCCTTGTCACGCAGTGCATTGATTTCCCTTAAAACGAACGGGTGGGACCGAATGGCACCCTGTCCGAAAATAATGAGCGTCCGCGTCAGGATATTCGCCCCTTCTACGGTGATTCCGATCGGAGTATTGATATATGCGTGTGCCAACGCATTTCGAGGGCCGCGAGATATCGCGTTTCCACCCAGTATATCCATGCCGTCGAGGATGACTTTTCGAAACAGTTCCGTCGTGTTGTATTTCATGATTGCCGTTACGACGGCCGGTTTCCCGCCCTTATTCAGAATCCCGTTCGTGTAACGACGGGCTGCATCCATGATGTATGTGAACGCACCGATTCGAGCGAGCGGTTCTTCAATTCCTTCGAATTTTCCGATTGAAAGGCCAAATTGCTTCCTGACAACGGAGTGGGCCCCCGCAACGCGTGCGACCATTTTCGAACTAAACGTGCTCACCGCCGGAAGCGATATTCCTCGACCCGCTGCTAACGATTCCATCAACATACCCCATCCTTTACCGGCCCCTTCGATGCCTCCAATGATGGCCTCTTCCAGAGGAACAACCACATCTCGACCAAAAGTTGGGCCATTGTGGAAGGGAATTCCCATTGGGTCGTGACGCATACCCGTCTCGACACCCGGTGCGTCCGTTTTGATCAATGCACACGTAATCCCCAGATCAACGCCTTTCCCAAGGAGGTTTTCCGGGTCCTTCATTTTGAAGGCAAGACCCAATACCGTGGCTACAGATACCAATGTGATATACCGCTTTTCCCAATTCAGACGGAGATACAATTTCTCGTCGTTACCACGAAATACAACGCCTGTTGACTGGATGGCGCCGGCGTCCGAGCCCGCGCCGGGCTCCGTTAACGCGAACGCAGGGATTTCCTCGTGTCGCGCGAGTCGAGGCAGATAATAATCCTTCTGCGATTTCGTACCGTAGTGAATCAGGAGTTCCGCAGGCCCCAGTGAGTTTGGGACCATAACCGTAATACCCAGAACCGTATTGGTCGCGCTCACCTTTCCAACAATCGCGCTGTTCGCCGAGGCAGAAAATCCTAACCCACCGTACTCCTCGGGAATGATCATCCCGAAAAAACGGTGCTTTTTCATGACTTCCCACGCTTCGGGCGGCAGGTCTTTTCGAAGAAAAACGTCCCAATCACGTACCACGTTACAAAGTTCTTCGACCGGACCGTCCAAGAATTCCTGTTCTTCGGCCGTCAGGCCAGGAAAATCCTCCTCCATCATCTTCTTAAAATCCGGCTTACCCGAAATCAGCTCGCCCTCAACCCAAACGGTTCCGGCATCAATCGCCTCCTGCTCGGTCTGGGATATGGACGGCATGAACTTCATCTTCTCGACCAGCCAGATAAGACCTCGCGACACCACTCGACGGACGAGACGTAGCCCGAAACCCAGCGCGAATACGCCCAACACGATCCAACTCCCGCTTCCTGCGCCGAGTCCATACATGACGATGGCAACGAGGAGGATCCAGACACGAACACCCATTCCTGTGTAACCTGCGGTGAACAAAACAAGAACGATGGCAAGTATGGCTGCCCAGTCGGGAAGCGCGGTCAGGAAGTTGTAAAATGGCAGATTCATGGCGCTAGTCAATTTATTCTGCAAGCATTGCTGCAATAGTTACGGCTATAATTGCTGCTAACATTACTTCGATTATCAGTCATCGTCACCGATCACACGTTCAGGTTTTCGATGACTCCAGCCGCTCCCATTCCACCACCAATACACATGGTACAGAGTCCATAACGGACGCCGCGCCTTGTCATCTCGTGAATGAGGGTCGTTGTAAGTTTCGCGCCTGTACATCCTAGCGGATGTCCCAGAGCGATAGCACCTCCGTTTACGTTGACGATTGATTCGTCCAGACCCAACTCTTCTATTACAGCCAGACTCTGGGATGCAAATGCTTCGTTCAATTCCACCAGGCCGATATCCTTGAGTTCAAGTCCAGTCTGTTTCAACACTTTCGGAACGGCTTCGATGGGTCCGATCCCCATAAGGCCCGGAGCTACACCGGCTACAGAAAACCCTATCAGTCGGGCCAGTGGTTTAACATTGAGCTCCTTAAGTCGCTTTTCGCTCAGAATGACCGTCGCGGCGGCTCCGTCGGACAGCTGCGAGGAGTTCCCCGCGGTAACGCTTCCTCCAGCTCGAAAAACCGGCCTAAGTTTTCCGAGTGCCTCGAGACTCGTATCGGCTCTGGGTCCTTCATCGTTTTTCAGTTCCCGCGTTGTTCTCTGAACCGATCCGCCACTGAAGACGGCTTCGTCAATCTGATAAGGGATAATTTCGGCTTCGAATCGCCCGGCCTGAATGGCTTCCGTGGCCCGTTCATGAGATCGTAACGAGAATCGATCCTGATCAGCCCTAGAGATACCGTACTTCTCGGCTACATTTTCCGCCGTATTTCCCATCGAAACGTAGGCATCCATCTCAGTCTCTATCAGTCCGGGATCCGGTTGGAAATAGAAGCCGCTCATCGGAACGAGACTCATGGATTCCGTGCCCCCTGCGACAACGACATCCGCAAATCCTGTCGAGATCGCCTGCGTAGCGAGTGCGATCGTCTGCAACCCGGAGGAACAGAATCGATTAATAGTTGCTCCCGGAACAGAATCGGGTAAACCGGCCCTAAGCGCTACGATCCGGCCCATATTCATTCCCTGGGCCCCCTCCGGCATCGCGCAGCCCACGAGAACGTCATCTACCATGGCGTCTTCCAATCCGGGAACGCGATTAATGGCCTCGCGAACGACCGTGGCACCCATTTCTTCGGGACGGACGTTTCTCAAACTCCCTCGTTTGGCCTTCCCGACGGGTGTTCTGACAGCACTAACGATATAGGCAGTTGAATTTGATTCCATCGGATTAATTGCGTAGCGGTTTATTGTGCTCGAGAATATGTTGAATCCGTTCTTGAGTTTTCTTCTCACCGAGAAGAGACATGAACACCTCTCGCTCCAGATCAAGCAGGAAGTTGTCGTCCACATCGGTTGACCCGGGTAGATCCCCACCCGTGAGTACTTTTGCCAAATCGCGCGCCAGTCGAAAGTCGTAATCGCTGATGAATTTCCCTTGATGAAATTGATAGGCCATCGCTTCAAGCGCCGCTCGACCGGGCGAACCAAGCACGGTGATGAGCTCCCCTGAAGGTGGGGGCAAATACCCTTTCTCGGAAAGATGAACGATCTCCTGCTTTGCAACCTCGAATCTCCGTTCAGATCGCATCACAATGGCTCCGTGAGCTGGGAAATACCCCATTTCCTGCGCCTCTCTCGCACTTGTGGAGACCCGGGCCATGGCGACCTGCTCGAAATACCGGGCAAGCGATGCCTGGATTTCGTTATCGAAACCGTTCGGGGCGTTCGACGCGGCAAGCGCGGCCAGCCTTGTTGATCCGGTTCCCGCTGGAATCAGGCCGACTCCAAGCTCGACTAAACCGATATAGCTTTCGGCGGCAGCGACCGATGTGGGCGCGGCAAGGACCATCTCGCACGCCCCACCCAGAACGCGTTGATGCACCGCCACCGCAATCGGTTTAACTGAATATCGAACGCGTTGAATCGCTCTCTGAAATCCCCAAACCGCCTCTTCGATCACGGAGAATTTCCCTTCCAAAAGGGCCGCGGCGACTTCACCCAGATTGGCTCCAACAGAAAAGTTGGATCCTTCATTTCCGATTACCATTCCTCGAATGTTGGGATCTCCTTCGATCCGATCAATGGCCTCAACGAGACCGTTGATGACCCCCGCACCCAAGGTGTTGGCCTTCGAACGGAATTCGTAAAGCACGACACCCGACCCCATGTCCAGCAGCGCTGCATCCGAACTCTCCCAGACGGTACGATCGGGTATGGCTCGGAGCTGCGAAAGAGTCCTCTCATCGGCAGGAATGATCGCCTCTATGTTTTCTCGGTGCACGGGAACGAAAACCGTTCTCGGGTCGGTCGATGAATCGTAGAACTGTGTCAGGCCCGTGTCAGACATCTCCTGAATCCATTCGGGGAGAGCAATCTGTGCTTCATTCATTGCCGAAACGACCTTCTCAAATCCGAGCACATCCCACGTTTCAAAAGGACCCAACCTCCACCCAAAGCCCCATCGAATCGCGTTGTCGATATCAGCCGGAGAATCGGCAATTTCCGGAATGCGACGCGCGGCGTAAGCCATGGTCTCGAGCATCGTCCGCCTGAAGAAAATCCCGGATCTTGAATGTGATTCGAAAAGTGCTTTCAACCGAGACGTGAGTCCCCCCTGCTTTTTCAGTTCGCCCAGCGAGGGCAAGTCCAATTCTGCAGCCGCTTGATATGATTTCGTTTTCGTATCAAACGTCAAAATCTCGCGATCCACCTTTTTATAGATTCCAGCTTTCGTTTTCGACCCGAGGTGTCCTCCTTCAATGAGTAGATTCAGGAAATCCGGTAGTTTGAACAACTCTCTGGACTCGTCCTCCGGGACGGCTTCATAGAGATTGTCGATAACCGACTTCATCACGTCCAATCCAACGACATCCGCGGTTCTGAATGTGGCTGATTTTGGGCGACCAACCAACGTACCCGAGAGGGCATCAATTTCTTCGATCGAATACTCGCCCTTGGTCTGTTCTCGCATGGCCACAAGCATCGAATAAATACCGACGCGGTTTCCGATGAAGTAGGGAGAGTCTTTCGCGACGACGACACCTTTTCCCAGATGGATACGGCAAAACGAAGCCACACGTTCGACGACATCCCAGTCGGTTTCGGCCGTAGGAATGATTTCGAGGAGTGGTAGATATCGGGGAGGATTAAAAAAGTGAGTGCCGAGAAGTCGGGCCCGGAACGCATCGGATCGACCCTTTCCAAGGTCGGCGATGGGAATTCCGCTCGTGTTGGACGAGATGATCGTCGAGATTCCAGTGACCTCTTCCAAACGCTGCATCACGGATTCCTTCACGTCTCGGCGCTCCAGGACCGCTTCGATCACCCAGTCGACCGATGCCAGGTCGTCAAAATGCGTATCAAAATTTCCGAGCTGGATTCTATGTGCGGCCGCGGCCGTGAAGAGTGGATTAGGACGCAGCCGCAGCATCTTCTCGTATCCGGACTCGACAATGGCGTTGAGATTGTCCCCTTCTTTCGGCGCAATATCAAGCAGAAGCACCGATACGCCGGCGTTGGCGAGGTGCGCAGCAATCTGGCTACCCATCGTACCCGCGCCGAGGACGGCGACTTTCGTAAAGGGGAGGTGTTTCCTGGCCCGGTCCCAGTCGATCGTACGTATTTGCTGCGTCCTGCTGCTCATTCGTCATCCTCTGCTTGCATATTCACGTCGTTCGTCTCCTGCTCGTCTTCGTACATCTCTTTGATTCGATTGGCATACATAGAATTGATGGCCGTCCTCCTAACCTTCAGTGTTGGAGTCAAGAGCCCGTTTTCGATCGTCGCCACGTCAGGAATAAGCACAAATTTATTGATCGTGGACCAATGGGCTACTCCATCGTTTGCGCGGTCAACCAGTTTCTGGAACTCGGCAAGGATTTTCTGTTCATCTAGGAGTTGTTGAAAACCGGCTCCGGATTTGACTCGAAGAGTATCTGCAAGAGACAAAACAGCAGACTCTTCGGGAAAGATGAGAGCTGTCGCATACTTGTATCCCGCTCCAACCACGACCGCTTGCTCGATCAGCGGTGACGCCGACATTTTGTTCTCGATGGGTTGGGGCACCACATATTTCCCAGTGGAAAGTTTGAAAAGGTCCTTCTTTCGATCCGTGATCGTAAGAAAACCATCATCCGTCAGTGTGCCGATGTCTCCAGTATAGAACCAGCCTTCCTCAGAGAATACTTTTTCTGTAAGGTCGTCATCCTGAAAATACCCGGCCATCACGTGCGGGCCTCTGGTCAGGATTTCCCCGTCATCGGCGATCATGACCTCAACCCCCTTCAGAACCTCTCCGACCGTGCCGGGACGGTTGTTTCCAGGTCTGTTGAACGAAATTACGGGGCTTGTTTCCGTCAGACCGTATCCCTGCAAGACTGGAATTCCCGCATTCTCAAACACGTGGGCGATTTCTACGCTGAGGGCTGCACCGCCACTGATTAAAAATCTTAGATTCCCTCCAAGCACGTTGCGCCACTTCGAGTAAACCAACCTGTCTGCAATCCCCACTTTTGAGCGTCTCCAGAACGATGGTTTCTCCGGGGCGCTACCCGTCGCGTGACCTTCCGTGCCGGCGCTTGAATGACCGACCTGAGAAAGTCGGACACCCCAGCGAGCGATTTTCCCTTTCAACCCGGGCGTTTTTCCTGAGCGCTCCAGAATCCGTGCATAGACCTTTTCCAAGATACGCGGAACGGTAATCAGCATCGTTGGATGGACGTCACCCAAATCCCGAACCAACTCGTCCGGGCTTGAAAAGTACAAGCTTGACCCCTGTGAGAGAGCCAGGTAATAATTGGTTCGTGCGAACACATGCGTGAGCGGCAGAAACGAAAGGAGCGTTTCTCCTCCGGCACCCGACCGGTATCCATCCAGGCCTTCAAACGCGCTCAGCGCATTGAAACTTATGTTTTCATGGGTCAGCATGACGCCCTTCGGACGCCCCGTAGTTCCGCTCGTGTAAATGATAGTAGCCAGGTCGTGCGGTTCCAGGCGATCAGAGAGTTGCCGGACCAGCATAGGCTCCTTTTCGATGGCTGCTCGACCTAAATCTCTAAGATTCGGAAGCGAAGTCACGTTGATTCTTTCCGGCACTTCGTCTTCTGCGGGCTCTTCAGATCCATCTACCAATATGAGTGTGTGAACGGATTCGCTCTCGATCAGCGCGGGAAGAATTTCCCGGAGTTTCTCGAGATCCGCGACCACGATTGCATGGGCATCCGCGTGATCGAGGACATATTCGACCGTCTCTTGCTTGTGCGTGAGGTATATGGGCACATCTACTAGCCCGGCAATCAGGCAGCCCATATCGACCAGGCAGAAATAAACGTCACTTTCCAGATATAGCGCTACCCGGTCGCCTGGAGCCAAATTTGAGGCCAGCAGTCCCAGAGCTGTTTCTTCAGCGGCACGCCTGAACTCGTCGGAAGTAAACGGTTTCCAACCCGCGTCTGTCTTCTGGACGAAGGCTGCATCATTCGGATATACCGCGTTTGCGTGATAGAGCAACGAGGGCAGGGTGCGCCCACGGAAGGACGGTTCGCCCACTCCTTTGGCAATATTTTCGACGTCTGTTATCACGCAATGGATGGCATTCGATGGTCGGGTTCGAATCCCCGGAGCACTCTTTCGATTGATTCTCCAATCACTCGATCCTTATTGAGCCCCACGTCGAATCGTTTGGACAACATCAGAGATACAACACCGTGCATATTCGACCAGATAAGACTCGCCGCGAGCATCGGATCCAGTTTCTGAAAAACATTGCCCTCGACACCCTCCTGATACACACTTGCGAGCAGCTCCAGATTCTTACGCGCCTTGCGATATTTGTCGGCTGGATACCGTGTTAGACGCTCCGGGTGCAGCATATACATGATTTCGTAGTACTCTGGATTGTTCAGGCCGAATAAAACGTATTCACTACAAAGATTTCTTAGTCGCGTTCGGACACTCTCGCCATGCTGATTGAATCGCGAAAGAAGCCTCCCGTGTAACCTCGAAATGCCTTCATCAATCAGGGAATGGACCAGTTGGTCCTTGTTCTTGAAATGTAAATAGATGGTTGTGGCGCTATACCCGATTTCCTTAGCGATTTTGCGCATCGACAAATGGGCGTAACCGTCGGAAATCAAAAGTCGCCGCGCTGTATCCAGGATTTTCCGCTGAAGTGCATTGTCAGATTCTTGTGTCATGACATCCAGTATAAACTTAACAGTGTTAAGTTGCCAGGAAATCGTGTTTGTTTCAGAAAACGATCATTGTTTTTCCACCGTGAATGGAGCGATCAGTGAGGACCCAAAAAAAAGGGGCCGCAACCTATGTTGCGGCCCCAATTACTCGATCAATGTGCTTAATATCTCTTCAACGAGACGTTTCCAACGCCCGAATGGAGTGTCAGCGACGGCCCTCCTCCATTTAATTCTCCACCAAAGGATTTAGACATCCACTTCCCTTTGACTCTGAGATCGAAATCACAACTTGCTGATCCAAGACTCGAGTGGGCTTCAACGTCAACGGCAATATCGTCGGCAAGATAAACCGTTACATTACCTGCGCCCGTACCTAGATCTGAATCCTCACGTGGTTGGCGCGTAACAGTGGCCACCACATTTCCAGCGCCCGTCTGGGCATTTATCTCCCCGGCTACTTCATCTATCGTGATATTTCCCGCTCCTGTGCGAACATCGACGTAACCGACGACAGATTCGATGTTGATATTTCCAGCGCCGGAGGAGATGTCAACAGGACCGTTAATATCACCGATCACGATGTTTCCGGCTCCGGTACGACCAACGACCATGCCCTCCAGGTCCTCAATCTCCACATTGCCGGCCCCATTTTCAAAGTCGATGTTAAATCGTTCTGGAACTCGGATCGTAACCGTCAACTTGAATTTTTTCTTTCTGTGCAGCTTTTTCCACGACCAGGATCCGTTACCGTCATCATCAAATCTCGACTCGACAACCACATTGTTTCCGTCTTTGGAAATGTCATACTCGTGCTGCTCAAGGATTTTCTTTTCCTCCTCAGAACTTACACCGCGAATATCGCGCTCGAGTTCTACGTACACCTCGTCGTCTCCTGAAGCCTCAATGATGATCGATCCTCTATCAATGTCGATGTACAGCGTCCCCCCAGGTCGCACATCAAAACGTGCCTTGATAATGTCTTTCGTTCCAGGTCTTTCATTCCGAAAATCTGGTTTCACGTTGGCCCGTGCATCGGTCGTGGCGATGGTCGCAGCAAAGCCAGATACGATGAACAGCAGTGTAAAAACGGTAGCTAAAGACTTCATTGTTTTAGATAGTTCGACGATGTATTTCTTGTGGGCGATAACCATTACGGATATGATTCGACCGAGTTACAATCCAATTCAGCTATTTTTCAACCATTTTACGCGCTTCTTATTCTTTTTCAGCGGGATGCTTGTATCGAGACCTCTCCAGAGCCCGTCCGAATTTCGATACGCCCCCCTCCGCGATTCAGAATTCCTTTGACACTTCTTACGCGTCCTCCCCGAAAGTCCCGCGATGCGTCCTTGAGCCGTAAGGCGCGAGGACTGTCCTCAATCTCGAACTCGCCATCGAAGCCGAGATCGATCGTGACATCTGCGTTCGTGCTTTTCGGAAGGTACAGGTCAATGTCTCCATGGTCGGCGCGAAGTTCAATGGTGCCGGTCTGAAGAAACTCTGAGTTTCTGATACTGACGACAATATCACCCACCTCCGTCGTCGCGACGATCTCATCTTGAATATCAAACAGTTCGATATCGCCCGCCAGCGTTTCGACAGAAACAGTGCCCCCGATCGCGTTCCCTTCAATATCACCGCCGAACGAGATCGCAAACAAGTCCCCCTTAATATCGGCGACTTGGATACTTCCGCCGGCTGTAGAAAGATCGGCGGATCCCTCGATTTGATACGCCTCGATATCCCCGCCTGCGGTTCGCAGATCTGCATCGCCGGCAATTTCCTCCACCACGATGTCGCCGCCTCCAGTCTGAGCCTTGGCGTCTCCTGCCACTCGACTCAGTGTGATATCACCAAAGCCGGTCTCAAGATCAACTTGATCATTAATATCGGCAAGTGTGATATCACCGGCACCGCTCGAAGCCGTCACGGCGGCGCCTATGTCTGCGATGTCGATGTCCCCATTTCCCGAGTGCGCTTCTACGAATGAAGACGAGCTGACCACCGAGATGTCTCCATTTCCTGACATCACTTCAATTCCAGCATCCGTGGACATGACTGTAATGTCGCCGTTGGTCGTCGAAACAATCGCACTCATTCCGCGAGCCAGCTTTACGTACAGGTTTTTATTGTCCCCGTTTCGAAGAGATCCTTCGACGCGAATACGGTCCCTTGTTTCTTCGATCTCGCTGAACAGCCGTATTCCCTTTTCACGTGCGTCTTCTTCGTTTCTGGCCCTCACGTAAACAATCTCGGTAATTACCACTTGGTCGCCATCACTTCCGACGAGCTCTACATCTCCTGAATACCGCTCAATCTCCAGGACCGATTTCTCGGATTCGACCGTGAACGTGTGCTCAATTTCAACCTCGAATCCATTTCGAACCCTTGACGTCGTCTGGGCCTGGACAGGAATAATCATCCAGATCGAAATGGCGACAATGGCTGAATATCTCGCGTGGTGCATCGGACACATAATTTAGTTTAATCGCTCGAGGGGAATCGTCCCGTCGAGTTCGTCAATAGCGGTTCGTGCCTGAAATCGAATAGAACTGTTTTCATCCCGGGCAGCTCGCACCAAAACTCGTATAAGGTCCTGTCGTGCCAATTCGCTTTCTGTCAACACCCTGAGCGCCTCAATCCTGAGCGCGCTGTAGGGAGATGTATCCAGAATTTTCATAAGAAGGTCACTCAGATCTTTGTCCAATTCA